>WNGJ01008134.1_pt1 | contig 13734 bp, 12 predicted proteins | sample 5400611 | NCBI WGS metagenome assembly WNGJ01 (sample SAMN13153375, study PRJNA577476) | soil metagenome | isolation source: 40 cm soil or saprolite under Garry oak tree replicate 1 | place: USA:California | collected 2016-06-15 | reverse complement strand
GATCACATTCTGTAGTCCACCCTTCGAATCGACAACGACTTCCTTGGCAAGAAACGGCGTCGGATGCTGCTTGGCACAGCTCGGGTCCGCTGACATGCTGATCGGCCTGGCCGCCGGCACAGCACCCGTGAACTTAACCACGCCTGTTATTGCTGCGGCTCCGAAACTGGTTGGAGGCGAGGGGGGACTCCCGGCCTTCACCACTTGACGTTCAGAAATGCAAGTAATAAGCGTTAGAACAACTACAAGAAGAAAGCTCTTGATTTTCATACTGCACCTCGGGGAGGGTCTACCCTCAAAATCTGCTTCGAAGCGAAGTCGCGCCGCAGGGGGGACTACTCGGCTTGGCGCACTGGTTTGTCGGAAATAGCGCGGCTGGCAAGCAGTTCCTTGTATCCTCGTTCGTAGCCAGCCGTGAAAGACGCTCGATCCTCTGCCGTGGCCCAGCGGCCGCGTGCGACACGCGGCGCGATGCCGCGTTCGGCAGCAAGTCGTCCCAAGTACAACGTTCCCATACCGAGCGCGAGCGCGATCACCGATGCGAACCATGAGAGTCTTTTCATCTGTTTTTCTCCTGACCTTCTTCCTGAACTGAAAGTCCAAGTTGATCGAAATTGTTTGGTCGATGGGATGAGCGTAAGGCGGGTGGCACGTGACCGTGTCACTGAACAGTCACGCGCGAGTCAATTTGTCGTCATCTCTTTGTCAGAGACTTGTCACTTTTGACTTACCAACCGAGGGACACCATGCGGAGAACACAAAAGCCAGGGAAAATACATCCCTGGCTGCGCCATCTAACCTACCCACACGATTTTTTTCTGACTCGTTCAGCCTCACCAAACGTGGCAGGCGTTCTCTGCCACCATGGGTTGGCTTGCTTTGCAGCCCCAAGCCTTCTGAAACTCAGGCATGTTCTGTACCACGCCGTTCACGCGATACTTGCCCGGCGAGTGCGGATCGGTAAGCACTCTCAACCGCGCAACCTCCGCACGCCGCTTCTCGCACCATACTCGCCCGAACCCCAGGCAGAAGCGCTGCTCAGGCGTGTAGCCATCAATCTTCTGGCCTTCTTTTCCAGTCTTATCGTCGGCAATCACGTGCTCAAGCGCCGCCAGTGCGATGCGAGCTCCGCCGTTGTCGGCAGTATTCTCGCCGAGCGTGAGTTTGCCATTTAATTTCAGGTCATCCACGGCAACGAAGTTTGAATACTCATCGGCAATGCAGCTCGCTCGCTTTTCGAATTCCTTGCCGTCCTGCTCGGTCCACCAATCGTGCAGGTTGCCTTGCGGATCGAATTTCCTGCCCTGATCGTCAAAGCCGTGGGTAAGTTCGTGGCCAATCACCAGGCCAATGCCTCCAAAGTTCACGGCATCGTCCATGGCTTTATCGAAGAAGGGCGGCTGCAGAATGCCTGCGGGAAAAACAATCTCGTTGAATGACGAGCTGTAGTATGCGTTCACCGTGGGAGGAGTCATGCCCCACTCCTTGCGGTCGAGCGGCTTGTCTATCTTTGCAATCTGACGCTTGGCCTCGAATGCGTTCGCGCGTTCGACATTTCCTAACAGGTCATCGGGCTTGATGACGACTGAACTGTAATCACGCCACACTTCGGGATACCCGATTTTATTGCGAATCGCCTCCAGCTTCACCTTGGCCTGCTTCTTGGTTTCGTCGCTCATCCAAGACAAGGCGTGAATGTCTTGGTCAAGAGACTTCTCCAATGTGTCCACCATTTTCAGCATGCGCTGCTTACTTTCAGGACCAAAGGTCACATCGACATATCTTTGTCCCAGCGCTTCGCCCAGCTCCCGGTCGGTAAGGTTCACGCAGCGCTTCCAACGCGCCTGAATCTGTTCTTGGCCCGTGAGCTTCTGCTGAAGCTTGAAGTTGGCATCCACGAATGGCTGAGAAAGCCACGGAGCGGCAGCATTCAGCACATGCCAGCTTACGTAGGTCTTCAACGCATCCAGCGGCTCCGATTCCAGCACGCCGTCCACTTGCTTGAAGAAATCAGGATTCGTGACATTGAGTTGCGTAAACCTGGGTGCGCCGACCGCCGTGAAGTAGCGATTCAGATAGAAATTGGGACCGAGCGCCGCCGCCTCGTCGCGGCTCATCTTATGATCGCGGTTCTTCGGATCACGGCGCTTGGTGCGGTCCATTGAGTCTGCCGCAAGCAAGGTTTCAATCACCAGGACGGTTTGCGCCGACTTAGCCGCCTGCTGCGGACTTTGGCCTGTCAGGGTAAACAACTGCGTGGCGCAGTCGACCAGAATCTGGCGCTTCTCAACTTTGTCGGCATCATCGTTGATATAGTAATCGCGGTCGGGCAGCGTGAGCCCGCCCTGGTCGATGTAGGCAATGACTTGGTCCGCATTGTGCAGGTCCGACTGCGAGTAGAAATTGAACAGAGGGCTGGGGCCAATCAGGTGTACGTGCGCAATCTCATCAATCAGCGCCCTCTTATCACTGACCGCAGCAATGCGGTCCAGTTCGGGCTTAATCGGCGCAACTCCTTTAGCGTCAACCGATTTCTCGTCCATGCATGAGCCATACAGATCCCCAACCTTCTGGTCGATTGCATTGCGGCTCGCGCCTCCCGCGGCAGCCTTCTCCAGGATGCCGTGCTCGATGTCAAGATTGCGCTCATGCAATTCGACGAAACTCACCCACTGCGACTGGTCGGGCGGAATCTCAGAATTCTTGATCCAGTTGCCGCACGCGTATTGGTAAAAGTCCCCACAGGGATCGATCGTCTTGTCGATGGTATCTATGCTGAAGCCGGGAGCCGGCTTGTTGCCTTGAGCGGATTGGGCCAAGCTGGCAGTAGCTAAGAGCAGCAGTAGCGGACAAAAAAGAAACGAACGCATAGGAAGGTCTCTCCTTTGGCATAACGGCTGATTCTAAGCTGGGCTAGGCGCGTGAGCAAACCAGGAGGAGGCACAGAACACTCTGGATCCGCGCGATTCGGAGGAAAGGGAGGAGACGGGTATAATTTCGAAATAAGGAAAGTGTGGACCCGATGACTCCCCCCGATGGAACGAACGGCAATGACGGCAACGGCTACAGCGTCCCCAGGCCGCGCACCGAGTGGCTTGCCCGGCGTAAGCAAAAAAACTCGAATGGCAACTTCTCGCAGATGCACTATGCGCGCCAAGGTGTCATCACCGAAGAGATGGGCTACGTTGCCCACCGCGAGAAGCTGGCGCCCGAGCTTGTGCGCGACGAAGTGGCCCGCGGCCGCATGATCATTCCCGCCAACATCAATCATCCTGAGCTTGAACCAATGGCCATCGGCGTGGCGTCGCTGTGCAAGATCAATGCCAACATCGGAAACTCCGCTGTCACCTCAGAAGTCAATGAAGAGCTCAAGAAGCTCCACACCGCCGTCCACTATGGCGCCGACACGGTGATGGATCTTTCCACCGGTGGCAACATTCACGAAATTCGAGAGGCCATTCTGCGGCATTCTCCAGTTCCAATCGGCACGGTCCCGATTTATGAAGCGATCGCCCGGGTGAAACGCGTCGAAGACTTGAACGCAGACGTAATGCTCGAAGTCATCGAAGAGCAGGCCGCGCAAGGCGTGGATTACATGACCATCCACGCTGGCGTCCTCATTCAATATCTGCCGCTCATTTCAAAGCGCATCACCGGCATCGTAAGCCGTGGCGGTGCTATCCTCGCTCAGTGGATGGCCTACAACCACAAACAGAATTTTCTCTATGATCGCTTTGATGACATCTGCAAGATTTTCAAAAAGCACGACATCAGCTTTTCGCTCGGCGATGGCCTGCGTCCCGGATGCGTCGCCGACGCCAGCGACGAAGCCCAATTCGCCGAACTGAAGACCCTCGGCGAGTTGACCCAAAAAGCCTGGGAGCACGACGTGCAAGTGATGATCGAAGGTCCCGGCCACGTCTCCATGGACAAGATCAAGGAGCAGGTCGAGAAAGAAGTCGAGCTCTGCTACGAAGCTCCGTTCTACACGTTGGGACCTCTGGTCACCGACATCGCTCCCGGCTACGACCACATCACGTCGGCGATTGGCGCAGCCATGATCGGGTGGTACGGCGCGGCCATGCTGTGCTACGTCACGCCGAAAGAGCACCTCGGGCTGCCCAACGAAAAAGACGTGAAAGACGGCATCATCGCCTACAAAATTTCCGCCCACGCCGCCGACATCGCCCGCCAGCGTCCCGGCGCTCGCGACCGCGACGACGCCCTCAGCTACGCACGCTACAAATTCGACTGGGAGAAGCAGTTCGCGCTCTCACTCGACCCCGAGACTGCACGCTCCATGCACGACGAAACCCTGCCCGACGACTATTACAAAGAAGCCGCCTTCTGCTCCATGTGCGGCCCGAAGTTCTGCTCGATGAATTATTCGTCCAAGGTGGACGAGTACAACAAGCAGGTGCATGGAATCGACAAGAAGGACTATTCGGAGCTAGTGGAGAAACTGGTGTCGCTGAAGTAGCAGCTTGTGTGCACTTGCTTGTGTCGGGACGGGTCTCTGACCCGTTCCACGCTCGGCTGCCTTGTGTAAAGCGCACCCACCCGACGGCAGCCCGGATGAGTCCAATTGCAGTGAAGTGACTTTTTCAACACCCAGAGGCGTTTACACTGACAAGGTCAAGCTGATTGTGGAATGCATTCTGGAGCACGATTCTTGAGTTTGTCCGAGGGCTGCAGGCAAGTTTATCGGTGACCTTCCAAGGGGTCTAAGTCCCTTGTTGTCAGGATTTTGACCTCTCCGCTCTTTGAAATCTGGATTTTGCACACATCTTTTGCAGACCCCGCGCCGGTCAAGGGATTGAGAGGGGCGGGGTATGCCCAAAAACCCGGAATGAACGTGCCGCAAAAGCGGCCTTCGAGCGCAGCTCCTAGGGGTTCTTTTCAGGGGAATTTCCACAGGTTGAGGCGCTTGTGCGGCGTCTGAGTCGCGCGCCGAAATCCCAAGCGGCTCGTTGCGAGGGAGCTCGCTGGAGACGTCACCTAGATATTGCCGCAGCAAAGTTGAATTTCGCGGGAATCCTACTTCCCTTCCAGCGTAATATCCCCCACCGAAACATGCGCGCGCAGTTCGTATTTACCGTCGCCGTGATATTTCAGCGTCTTGCCCAGCCAGCCGCTGGTCTCGCCATAGCTGTTGCCATTCACGTCGCCGATGCTGGTGCTGGCATGGACCAGGCGATAGCCCGAGTGCTCGGCGTCGACCCGAATGTCGCCAACGCTTAGGCTCAAGTCTTTGTCGCCCTCGACATTTTCAACGGTCATGTCGCCAACTTTTTCGTGCACGTCGAGGTTGGTGTTAGGCGGGACTTCGAGCTCGACATCGAACTGTGTATTGCCCGAAGTCGGCGAATGGAATTCGATTCTGGCATCGTTACCGAGGACGTCGAAATCAACTTTCGCGTCCTTTACATTTCGTTCGCCCCGTGACTTGACCGTGTAACGCAAATGAATTTTGTTGGAATCGCCGCGGCTAATGCTGCCCACGCTAAGCCGCACGTGCAGCGTGCCACCAGCGGTGAAGTCACGAGCACCGGTGTGAGTCTCTTCGTACTCCCAATGGTCCGAAGCAAAACAGAATGGAACCAGAAGCAGACCGGCGAGAACTCCCTTGCGAAGCATGGTGAAGCGAATGAAGGATTTTCCGAGCACAGGGCACCTCCGGAGCGCACCAGCGCGTGACTGTGTTACGTGAAATATGTGGCCAAGGTTCCGGGAAATTTCGTTGCGGGCTGAGGGGGCCAGATCTATCCCTTGAAGTCAGCCACACCGTCCCACACCAGTTGGACGGCGATGGCCAGGATAAGAAAGCCGAAAATGCGGTTGATCGCTCCCACCGCGCCCGGACCAAGCCGCCGCACCAGCGGACCCCCCATACACAGAAACAAGAAAACTGATAAAGCGACAGCGGCAATGCCGATCACCATGCCGAGATAAGCAAGCCAATTATCCACGTGCGCCGCCAGCGCCAAAACGACGCCGATGGCTCCCGGACCGGAAAGCAGCGGCATAGCCAACGGAGTCAGTGAAATATCTTCTTTGTCGGTGGCTTCCTCGGTCTCCGCAACAGTCATGCGGCTCGTTGAAGTCACCATTCCCCAGGCCGTATTGGCCACGATCAGGCCTCCCGCGATCTTCAGCACCGGCAGTGAGATGCCGAAGAAAGATAGGACGAAGCGGCCGAAGAACAAGAACACAACAAGAATCGCGAAGACGTAAAACGAGGTCTTGAGTGCGGTGCGCTGGCGTTCAACTGCGGGCCACGACGAGGTCAAACTGAAAAAGATCGGGAGGCCGCCAAAAGGATCGACAATAGGAAACAGAGCAAGGAACGTCGCCGCCGCCGAAGCCGGCAACGTGCGCAGAAACTGTCCCAGCGCGTGAGCGGACGTCATTGGTAGCTTTCCCCTGTATGGATCCTTTACCGGTATCCCTCAAGTTGCCTGGTTGCACGCTCCAGCGCCGCCGTCAGTATCGCCAGTTGTTGCCGCACCCGCTCCGCATCACCCTTGTCGAGAGCTTCGTTCACTCCCGGAATCACCACGGCGGCATAACCGGTGTATTCGCCCGGAGCATAAATCACATGGCGAAACCACGACCGGTGAGGCAGTCCATCAGAGACCAGCAAAGCCCGCTCGGCTTCGCGCAGTGCCGAATTCAGTTGTTTCAATTTGGCTGGATCGTGGGGAGGATTTTTCTGCTTGGTCGCAATCTTGACGCCAGCCTCTTCAAAGCGCCGAGCCGCGGTTGACGCGGCATTGAAATCGACAGGACGATCACCAAACTTGCCAGCAGCTCTCTTCTTCGCTGTGTCAATGTAGGCGGCGATCTCCTTTCCGTATTCTTGATAGTCGTAAGGCAGAACATCGGCATCCGCCATGCGCATCATCTCCAGACCGAAGACGCGCGCCATTTGCTGCTCATAAACAAAATCGGGATCACCGAATTTCTTGAACCAGGCGAAATTATCAAACACGGAGTGATAAACGCCGTACGGGCCGGTAGAACCGATATCCGTCGAAGAGACACCGAGATGTTGCAAGAACGCAGTATAGTCAGAACCGCTGCCCAGATCGCCGACCGGTACATCGGACTTACCCTGTGCTGCCGGAGGCCGATAGGTCGTGGTCGTCGGCTCCTGTTGCGAGCCTTCCCCTACCGGCTGATTGGCTTTCTGCCAAGCGTCATAAACCGTACCACCCTGCGGGCTCGGGACAGCCTTGGTCACATCACGCAAAAACTGCTTGAGGCTTGGCACCGACGAAGCGCCGAACTTCGGTCCGGAGACCGCTACGTCCACGTTGAAATACGCTGAGGCAAGAGCGAGGTCAGGCTCGTGTTGCTCGGCCCATTCAGTCGAGCCAATCAACCCTTCTTCTTCCGCGTCCCAACTCCCGAAAACGACCGTGCGCTTCGGTTTCCAGCCCGACTTCAGCAACTCGCCGATGCCGTGTACCGCCTCCAGCATCGCCGCCGTTCCGCTGTTCGGGTCCACCGCACCATAGATCCACGCGTCTCGATGATTACCCGCGACCACCCACTCATCGGGCAACTCCGATCCCCGCACTCGGCCAATCACGTCCCAGATGGTGCGGAATTGATAGTCCTGTTTGAGACGCATTCTCACTTTCACCGGCCCCGGACCCACGTGATAGGTGAAAGGTAGTGCGCCTTGCCATTCCCGCGGCGACTGAGGTCCGCCCAGATGTTCGAGCATCGGCGACACGTCGTGATAGGAAAGAGGTGTGACTGGAGTCTTTGGCAACTGCGGCGACTGCTCAGGCGAAATGCGCTTGGCGTCTGGTAGAGAAGGCACCGATGCGACGCCTGGGGTCGTGGGATCGCCGGGAAATTCGAACATGTAGCCGACGGACCCGCGTTGCACGCCGGTATCAGGCCGCCACGGCCCCTGCGGATATTTATCACCGCGCCGCCACCCGTCATCAGCCGGATCGGAATAAATAATCACGCCCGCCGCCCCATGCTCCTGCGCGACAAAAACTTTAACCCCGCGGAAGTTCTGGCCGTAGCGCACCACGACGATCTTGCCGCGCACATCGATCTTCATTTTCTCGAGCTTCTCGAAGTCTTCGGGCGTACCGTAATTAGCATAAACCACTTCGGCCTCGGCATCTCCTGACGGAGACATCTCATTGAAGGGCATCACCACTCGACTGTCGTTGTCGTAGGGATCGCCATCGACGTGCTCGCGCGTAGGACCATGCATCGTAACGCCGGGAGGCGCAGTTACGTCCACGCTGATTTCCGAGGGATAGTTCATCCACACTTTGAATTCGACGATCTCCGTATCGAGCCCGGCATCGCGGAATTTCTGTGCCACGTAATCGGCGGTAGCCTTGTCTTCGGGCGTGCCCGCCATATGCGGAACTTGCGTGAGCGTACGAAGATGTTGCTCTGCAAGTTTGGGATCAGGCACAGCAAGGAAGCGCACCTCGGCGGCATTCTCGGCGGTGGCGTCGCGAAAGCCGAAGATGGACTGCGCGCCCGGCAGTCTCTCGGGCGCACGACCGACTCGAGTGGACATACTGGACAGCAGGACGGTCGAAGAAAAAATTACGGCAGAAAAGAGTCGCATCGGGCTCCAGAGCGAAACAGAGTACGGTAGCACAGGATGGCCGCTGCGCGTTTGCTCCGGCCGTGAACCCTGGTTCGCGCCTCCCAGCCCCTGCGGTAAGGCTTTGCGCCATAGTCTCTGGAATCACCAGCTTCACCATGCGCACCAACTGATGCATAACCGGCTCATGAAGCGAGCCACCATGACTGTTCCAGACGACCTGGCCGAGGCGGTAGACAACCATCTGCGGGCTCAGGAAATTCCGCCTACGCTTACGGCCATTGTGCAAACCGTGCTAAAAGAGAAAGGGAGTACCTGCGGGAACGAGGGTTTCTGCCGGTGCGTCGGCCCTTGAAAATTAGGCCGGCAAAACGAGGAAGCGGGCGAAGCGACGTGAACTGAGAATCACGATCTTTCCCTGGCAGGCGTTAAGAAATGATTCGCGCGGGGCGAGCGGATAGGAGACCATTTTATTGCACGCGATGTACTGCGAGTCACCGCACCTGACCAGTCCCGACAATCTCGTACTTGGAAGAAGTCAACTCCGCGAGCGCGAACGGCCCTCGGCAATGTAGCTTCTGTGTGCTGATGCCCATCTCGGCGCCGAAGCCGAATTCCGCGCCATCGGTGAAGCGCGTGGAAGCATTCCAATAAACTGCCGCGGAATCCACGCTTCGGAGGAATTTCCTTGCATTCGGCTCGTCGCGGGTCACGATCGAATCAGAATGCTTTGTTGAGTAGCGGTTGATATGCGCGACGGCCTCATCCACATCGGCGACCACGCGGATCGCCAGGCACAGGCGCAAGTACTCTTCGTACCAGTCCTGCTCGGCGGCGGATCCCACATCCAATCCTGCGGCCAAGCTGCGGGACTTTCCATCGCCGCGAACTTCGACGCCCGCTTCGATCAGCTTCTTCACGATTCGCGGGACATACTTCGCCGCCACCCTCTCGTGCACCAATAGTTTTTCCGCTGCGTTGCAAACCGAGGGCCGCTGCGCTTTAGCGTTAATAACAATGTCGTCCGCCATACCGAAATCGGCGGATTCGTCGACGAAGATGTGGCAGTTCCCCGCTCCGGTCTCGATGACTGGCACGATCGAGTTCTCTGTGACGAACGTGATAAGACCCGCGCCTCCGCGAGGAATAATCACGTCTACCAGCGCACGCGCTTTAATTAACTCCTGCACAGATTCCCGGGTGCTTGAATCCAGCAGCTCGATAGCGCCGTCGGGCACCCCCGGTACCGCTGCGAGGATTTCGGCCAGTCGCTGATTGCTACGCGCTGCTTCTTTGCCGCCTCGAAGCACGATGGCGTTCGCAGTCTTCAGCGCGAGCACGGCCGTGTCGACAGTCACATTAGGCCGTGATTCATAAATGATTCCGATCACACCCAGCGGTACCCGCACTTTGCGCATATGCAGGCCGTTGGGCCGAGTCCACTCAGCTAAAGTCTCGCCAATTGGATCGGGCAAAGCAGCCACTTGGCGCACTCCGTTCGCCATTTCTTGAATGCGGGCCGGAGTCAGCAACAAACGGTCGCGCATCGCTCCGGCCAGGCCGGAGCTCTTCACATCATCGCGATTTGCTGCCAGAATCCCATCGAGGTTCGCTTCCACCGCGTCTGCCATGGCAAAAAGTAAAGCATTCTTCGCGTCCGTGGAAAGCTGCGCCAGTTTGGTCATCGCCTCGCGCGCACGCAGCAACTTTTCCTGCGTGGAGAGCACGGTAGTGACAACAGAGGCCATAATTCATCTCCCCGCGCGCGGTGGCGGAAAGTATGTTCCAATCTTACGCGCAGTGCCCATCGCGATCGCCTGCGGATGCCGGCCATTCACGATAGCCACATGCACTCCCGCCTCGCTGGCCAGTTTCGCTGCCCGTAGCTTTGAGATCATGCCGCCACGACCCAGCTTGCTTTTTCCGTTGCACTGCGCTTCCAAAGCCGGGGTTAGCTTGCGAATCACACGTTGCAACCGCGGTTTCTTGCGCCCCTTGGGGACGAAGAAGCCGTCAACATCCGTCAGCAGCAACAGCCAGTCAGCCTTGACGGTTGCAGCCAATAGCGCGCTCAGTTCGTCGTTGTCGCCGAAGGCCCCAACCAGTTCGCGCACCGAGACGCTGTCATTCTCATTGACGATGGGCACTACTCCCAGCGAAAGCAGCTCGGCCAGCGCATTCTGCAGGTTGCGGTAGCGAACCGGCGAAGTGAAGTCGTCACTCGACAGCAACAATTGCGATACCACTTTCTTACCGAAGAAAAGCCGCTCATACGTATGCATCAAACGGCTCTGGCCCACGGCCGCGCAGGCCTGCATGCCGGGAACATCATTCGGACGCTTCTGCAGTCCTAGTCCCGACATCCCCGCCGCGATAGCCCCTGAAGTAACGATCAGGTACTCGTGCTCCGAGAGGTCGAATTGATCGACCAAGGCGCGCAGAATGTTCGCGTCAATCTGTCCGCCCGGTGCGATGAGGCTTGTCCCAACTTTAATGACGATTCGCATGTATGTCGTCTTGAACTCCCGGCAACTGACTGGATTTGGAACCTTCCCCTCCTGTTCCTCTATAGGAACTTCGCGCTGGAGAAACCGGGAAAATTCGGTGGGAGGGACAACTCGTCTATCCTGCCGCTAGAATGGCTTTCTGGCAAGCTGAAAATCTTGCCCCTTTGGTTCTTATGCCTGCTTCCAACGCCACCAGCCGCTTCTCCGACCGGGTGAAGAATTATGTTCGCTACCGCCCTGGCTATCCTTCGGAAGTCATTGATACGCTGAAGGCAGAGAGTGGGTTGAAGCCAGAACACGTCATTGCCGACATCGCCAGCGGTACGGGAATCTGGACCCGCGCACTACTTGAAAATGGGAACCAGGTTTTCGGAGTCGAGCCCAATCGTGACATGAGGATGGCTCGTGTTGTTGTGGAATGTGCGCGATACGGATTCGACGCCGTTTCTGCGTGACTACGAACAACTGCTGCTGACCTACGGAACGGACTACAAGGAAGTTCACCACGAACGCACAACCTCAGTGATTCTGGAGTTTTTCGATCCGGCGCCGTTCAAAGAACGTGTGTTCCCCATGCGGCAGGAGTTCGATTATGTCGGTCTGAAGGGTCGCCTACTGTCGTCCTCCTACGCACCCGATCGGAATCATCCCAATCACGCGGCGATGTTGCGAGAGTTGAGGCGGATTTTCGATAAGCATCAACAGTTTGATCGAGTTCTCTTCGAGTACACGACGCGCATTTATTTCGGCCAGATGACGTGATGTGGATTTCGTTGCTCTGACCTTGCTCTTCGGCTGTCATATGTCCGGAGGCCAAACCCTACTCGCTTTGATACGATCTGCTCTGGTAAGAGGTCACGCAAAGTGTCCGACGAAAAATCATTTCACATGACATCCGACGAATTCCGCCGTCACGGCCACGCCGTCGTCGACTGGATCGCCGATTACCGCGATCGTATCGAGTCGTTCCCCGTGCTATCACAAGTGAAGCCAGGCGAGGTTCGCGCAGCGCTGCCGGCGAGTGCTCCTCTGCACGGTGAGCCCTTCGCTGCCCTGCTCAAAGACGTGGAGAAAATAATTCTTCCCGGCGTCACGCACTGGCAATCGCCGAATTTCTTCGCTTACTTCCCTTCCAACAACTCCGCGCCTTCGATTCTCGGGGATCTTCTGTCCTCAGGCCTGGGCGTTCAGGGAATGCTCTGGTCAACGAGTCCCGCCTGCACCGAACTGGAAACGCACGTGCTTGACTGGCTGGTTCCCATGCTTGGCCTGCCGGAAAAGTTTCTATCATCCAGCACTGGCGGCGGCGTCATGCAGGACACCGCCTCCAGTGCCGTGCTCTGCGCTCTCCTGGCTGGCCGCGAGCGCGCCACGAGTTTCACCAGCAATGAAAAAGGATGCGATGGGCGGCTCATCGCCTACGCTTCCACCCAAACCCATTCTTCGCTGGAAAAAGCTGCGATGATCACCGGAATCGGCCGCACAAACTTGCGGCTGATTGAAGTGGATAAAGATTTCGCCATGCGGCCAGCAGCTTTGGCTCGCCAGATCGAGACTGATAAGAGCGCCGGTTTGATTCCCTGCTTCGTCTGCGCAACCGTAGGCACAACTTCATCGAACGCAATTGATCCCGTGCCGCAGATCGGACGCATCTGCCGCCAGCACAATCTTTGGCTCCACGTGGACGCAGCTATGTCTGGCACAGCCGCGCTTTGCCCCGAATTTCGCCACATTCACAATGGGGTCGAGCTGGTCGACAGCTACTGCTTCAATCCTCACAAATGGATGTTCACCAACTTCGACTGCAACTGTTTCTGGGTCGCCGACCGCAAAGCGCTGATTCGAACGCTGAGCATCCAGCCCGAATACCTTCGCAACCAGGCAACCGAATCAGGCGCGGTGATCGATTACCGCGACTGGCACATCCAGCTCGGCCGCCGTTTCCGTGCGCTCAAACTGTGGTTCGTGATTCGTCACTACGGGGTCGAGGGTCTGCAATACCACATTCACCGCCACGTGCAACTAGCACGACAGTTCGCAGATTGGGTGAAGAATGATGACCGCTTCAAGCTGGCCGCGCCCGTCCCGCTAAACTTGGTCTGTTTCCGCCACAAAGGAGGAGACGCTGTAAACCAAACAATCATGGAGTGCCTGAACCACAGCGGCGACCTCTACCTCACACACACGAAGCTGGATGGGAAGCTGACGCTGCGGCTTTGCGTTGGCCAAACCAACACGCAGGAACGGCATGTGGAGCGGGCTTGGAGACGGATTCGCGAGGAAGCGGAGAAGGCAGCGGGCCTCCCGTAATGGAGCTGGCGATTCCGTACCTCTTGCGGAGGCTCGTTTTCGATTCTTGGGGAACTGACCGATTGTCACTCTTCCCAGGGATTGAGAATGGGTGTTTGCGTGTTGGCAAAGTCGCTCACGTTTCGTGAAACGATCGTAAGATTATGCTGAAGCGCAGTCGCGGCCAGCAAGCCGTCGATAGCCGATAGGGATATTCCTCTGCGCTTTGCCGCGCCGGCAAGCACCCCCCAACGGTCGGCGACTGCCGCATCAATGGGCAGAATTCTCCCGGAAAAACGGGCCTGCAACTCCACTTCCAGCCAGCTCTCTAGATGCGTCCGCCGTTTG
>WNGJ01009127.1_pt1 | contig 13735 bp, 13 predicted proteins | sample 5400611 | NCBI WGS metagenome assembly WNGJ01 (sample SAMN13153375, study PRJNA577476) | soil metagenome | isolation source: 40 cm soil or saprolite under Garry oak tree replicate 1 | place: USA:California | collected 2016-06-15 | reverse complement strand
CCCATTCCCCGCGCCCTCCCGGCATGGAATCAGGTCGCCGCCACCTTAAGCCGTCCCGATGACGGCACGTTGCTCCTGGCTTCGGTCCGGTGGGCCAGCTGGCTGGCGTGGGCACTGTTCGCGGTCTCATGCCTGGCCGAGGGTTATTCCAGGATCCGGCGCAGGCCCGTGCCGCGGCTGCCAGTGATCGGGGCGCCGCGGGCGATCGCCGCGGCGCTGATCGGCACGACGGCCCTGGGCCTGCTGCCTGCCCGGCATCTGTCACGTCCTGCAGCGGCGGGCGTGACCCTGCGCGGGTTCGCCGCCGCCGCACCACGCCCGGCACCGCCGCCACCGGTTCAAGCTCCGGCCCGCGGGACGGTACCCGCAGGTGCCCGGCCCGGCTCAATGGCCAACCGTCGGCCGTCGCGTCCGCGCCGGGAACGCTACCGTGTCGTCGCTGGTGACAGGGCTGGATCCTCATCCTGCCGCCGCCCGTCGCGCCGGCCCGGCACGCCAGGCCGGCAGTTCCTGCCCGCCGCTGTCCCGCGCCTGCAAGCGGTCGGCGCCCGGGACCAGCGAACCCGGCGGCACCGCGCCGCACGCATGAACCGCGTTGTGCATCGCCGCGTCACCATAGGCCAGGCGGGCACAGGCCCGTCGGCGCTCCGCCTCGCCGCCTTGCCCGGTCTGTGGGCATCAGCCTGCCGGGCGGCGGCCTGGTCAGCATCACGCTCGCTGCAGCCATCAGCGCGGCGCTGGTGTCCTGGCGGCTGCACCGGCGCCGTGTCGCGGTACCGCGCTGGCCCATCCCGGATGAACGGGCCGAGCCGCCGCTTCCCGAAGCGATCAGGGCCCTGCGCCGGGCGCATCTGCGCAGCCTGGCCGCCGACGCCGCCGAAGCTCGCGGCGAGCCCTGGCCCGGCGACGCCGAACCCGGCAGCATGCCCCTTGGCCCGGGCGGGACCGGCGACGATGAGGGACTGGACGAGTTCGGGGCACCGGCCGGCACCGGCTGGAAGTCGGCCAGCCCTGTCTCAATTCGGAACCATCTGTGGCGAGCCCGACAGCGCCCTCCCACCAGATGAGGAATACAAGCCGCCAGCGCCGCCAGCCCGGCCGCAGGCGGCCAGCACCGTGGTCTTCGGCACGCGGGGCAGCGCCGAGATCCCGCTGGCCGAGGTCGCCGCGCGGGGCCCTGGGCCTCACCGGCCCGGGCGCGTACGCCGCTGCGCGTGCCCTGATGATCGGGATGCTGGCTGCGTCCGCCGCGATTGGCGGGCCGCTGGCGAGGGTCATCATCCCGGAAGCCGTGTTCCGCCAGCTGACCGGCGAGCCCGGCCCGCCGGCGGCCCAGGTTCCCGGCGTGAGCCCCGGGCTTGCCGACGGCCTGCCCTGATCGCGCCCGCCGACGCCGCAGCCGCGCCCCGGATCCGCGCGATCCTGCGCACCGGCGCAAGCGCCGGCGTCACCGGCATCCTGCTCGGCAACTGGCCCGCGGGGATCACCTGCCACATCAGCCCGGGCGGAGAGGTGACAACGGCCGGCGACCCCGGCCTGGCCGGGATTCGGGCGTCCCACCTGACCCCATCCGACACCGCGGCCATGCTGAGCATGCTCCGCGGCGCCCAAGGTCATCTCGCCGGTGACCAGCCCCGCCGGCGCGAAGCCCGGCCCGGCCAGGACGCCGAAGGCGCCGCGGCTGAGCCGCAGACGCCAACCCAGGCGCGTCCCGGCGCCACCGACGCCGGGACCGGCCGCCAGGCAGCGGCCGGGGAAGCCGATCCCGGTGATCCCGGCCAGCGGGCCGCCGCGCGGCCGCCGCGCCCCCGTCCTGCCCCGCCTGGCCCACCGGGGGCGATGACCGCGCCGCCCGTTGCCGAACCGCCGGTCGCGCACGCCGGCACCCTGACCGGATCCGGGGCGCCGGCGGCCAGCACTCCCGTCACGGCCAGCCCGCCCGGCACGGGAAAGCCGGTGCGGATCAGCGTGCTGGGGCGGCTGCGGAGCACCGCATGCGGCCAGGAGATCAGCGGCGGCCTGCGCAAGGCCCGCGAGCTGCTGGCCTACCTGGCGGTCCACCCCCAGGGCGTGACCGGTGAGGGCATCGGCGAGGCGCTGTGGCCCGAATCCAGCCCCCGGTATGCGGCCAGCCAGCGTCATCTGGCCATGCGCAAGGCCCGCCAGATGCTGCGCACCGCCACCGGCCTGTCCGCGCCGATGTTCATCGTCCTGGCGGCTGAACGCTACCGGCTCGACCCGTCGCTGATCGAGGTGGACCTGTGGCAGTTCGACGCCGCTCTGGCCCGCGCCCGGGATGCCGCCAGCGGCCAGGACCAGCTCGCCGCCCTGCGGGAGGCCATCTCGCTGTACCAGGGGCCGCTGTCCGACGGCGCCACTTACGAGTGGGCCGAACGCCACGCCGAGCCGGCCCGCCGCCGCGCCGTCGACGCGCTGGCCCGCGCCGCCGACATCCTCCAGCCCGAAGACCCCGAGCAGGCCCTGACCACCCTGGAAAACGCGCTGACCCACGACCCGTACAACGAGGCCCTCTACCAAAAGATCATGGACATCCAGGCCCAACTCGGCAGGCCCGACACCGCCCGGCGCACCCTCGCCCTGCTGGAATCCCGGCTCGCCACGCTTGGCCTGGCTCCCACCGCAAGGACACGCCAGTCAATCAGCGCCCCGCCCGGACGAGGACCTCACAACTCCACTCCTGTGGGGTCCGCGGATCAGTGAAATATTCCGGAGGATCATGAGCGAGCGCGGGGGTGAGCAAATCCCGTCTCGTGAGCGCCGGTGCAGGGCGCATGTGTGCCGTCCTTTGGAGCCTGCCACTATCTTGCAGATCCACTCGATCCTGCGGCGTGCGTTCAAGTACGCGGCGAATTGGCGGTGGATCAGGGAGAACCCGGCGCAGCTGGCGACCGTGCCGCGGGCTATGGCGCAGGTGACCGACCCGCCGTCGCCGGCCGAGGCGACGATGCTGCAAGTTGACCTCGGCAGACTCCGCCCGGTGTAGGTCCGAGTCAACAGGCCGTGCCGCTACAGGTTGGGCGCGTATTCCCGGTAACTCTCGGTGATTCCGGGGGCCGAGCCGAGGAACGAATGCTTCGACATGTCCGGCGAATAACGGGACGCTGGGGGTGTCTTGCCCGCCGCCTCGGCGACTGCACGCAAGTGCTGCGGGCCTGCGCCACAGCAGACGCCGAGGTAGCGCACCCCGATGTCCAGCGCAGCTGTGGCGAACGCGCCCAGCTCATGGCGGGTGCAGGTGAACGGATCGAGCGCGGTCGGAAAGGCCTGTGCTCCGCCGCGCGCTGGGTCACGCAGCGCCTGCATCGACGGTTCCGCCTCGGTGGTGCGGTACGGTACCGGCAGCGCCGCCACGGGGCAGGACACGGCCGCCCGGATCGGTGCCAGCAGCGGCAACATGGTCTGCGGGCCGCGGATGCAGTTGAGGCCGACCACGTCCGCCCCGGCCTGCTCGGCCTGGCGGCACGCCTCTTGCGGGCTGATCCCATCGCGCGTGGTGCCATCGCGGTGAACGGCATAGGTCACGACGGCCGGGAGGCCGGCGGCGCGGATCGCCTCCAGGGCCAGCAGCGCCTCGCCCGTCCAGCTGAACGTCTCGGCGATGACGAAGTCCACGCCGGCTTCGGCGGCCCATTCCACCTGCTCGGTGAATGCGGTCCGCACAGCCCGCTCCGCGGCCGGCCCGGGCTCGTAGACGTTCGTGTTGCACAGGTTGCCGGCCAGGAGGGTGCCGGTTTCACGCGCGACTTTCGCGGCGATGGACAGGGCCTGCCGGTTCAGCGGCTCGAGAATGTCCTCCTTGCCGATCACGCGGAGCTTCTCGCGGTGCCCGTAATACGTGAACGTCTCCACCACGTCCGACCCCGCGTGCACGAACTCCCGGTGCAGCTCCTCGACTACCTCCGGATGGTCCAGCACGACCTCGGGCACGAACGCCCCGGCCTGCAGATAGCCGCGCCGTTCGCACTCGAACAGGTAGCCCTCGGCACACACGACAGGGCCCTGGGCCAATGCTTCGAGCAGATCAGGCACGCCAACCTCCAGGCTCATCTCCGCAGGTCCGGCGCCTAGGCTGAGGCTCCACAGCCGGCCGGCAAGCGGGCAGTCCGACGTTCGGGCAGCGGCTGCTTCGGTCGAGTCTGCTCACTTCAGGCGCCAGTCCGAGAACTTGCCGGAGGAACCCTTCAGGAACCCCATGCCCCTTGCGCAACAGCCGCTGACACAGCATCATTCCATCCATACATTGGTTATGCACCAACTGGGGGTGCAACATGGGCGAAGGCGATGGTTTGCGTAGTATGGAGGTCACCCGCCGTCACGCCCTCGCATGGGGCGCTGGAGCGCTCGGTAGCGCCTCGCTGTCCAGCGTCCTGGCTGCCTGCGGCTCGTCATCGAAGCCGTCGGCTGCCTCTCAGTTGTCGGGAACGCTAATCCTTCTCGGCTATCCCGGGTGGTACGGGCCGAATGAATTCACGGAATTCCATCACCTCCACCCGCGGCTTACGGTCCGGAATTCGGCATCCGGGTTGGTTGGCGACGCCCAGCATGTCGCCCAGATCGCCGGTAACCAGGGTAAGTTCGATCTGACGTTGTGCGGGCCTCCTGTGGCAAGGCAGGTGCAGCTGGGAGGGTTCCTTCAGCCACTCGACCGAAGCGCGGTGCCCAACCTCAAGTATGTGCCCCCGGTATTTCAGCGCCAGTTCCCGTACGGGATTCCCACCGATTATGGTAAGACCGGTTTCGGGTATCGGAAAGATCTGATTCGGGAACGTCCGACCTCGTGGCATGATCTGTGGCGGCTAGCTAAGAAGTACTCCGGCAAAACGACGATGCTCAATTACGACATTGACGTTCAGGGGAGCGTGCTCCGTTACCTTGGTTATTCGGCGAACAGCACCAACCAGGCCGAGCTGAACAAAATGCAGCAGGCGCTCCTCGAGCTGAAGCCACATCTACAGGCTATCTTGTCTACGGACTACTCAAAGGCGCTGATTGAAGGCACGGCTTACATGGCCATAGACTACGATTACGATATCGCCGCTGCACAGCAAAAGAACAAGAATATCGTTTGGGTCCTCCCCACCGAGGGCACTACAGCATATATCGAGGGCTGGGTGGCATTGCGGCCCGCGAGCCACCTCGCGGCGGTGTGGGAGCTTATGAATTTCCACCTGGAGCCGCGCAACTATGCCTCTTTCGTCAACTACACCGGTGCGGCTTATGTGGAGCCCGCCGCGAAGCCCAATCTGAAGCCGTACATCGTTGCGGACCAGAGTCTCCGGTACAATGCGGCCGCGCTTCGCAGCGTCGAGTTCCAGAAATACCTGGGGGCAAAGGGCGTCGCGGAGCGCGGGAAGCTATGGGAGGAGTTCCTCGCTGCCTGAGAGCACCGAAGACCTTGCGCCGCCTGTAAGCGGCGGGCCAAACCCGTTCTCCAGAGGCCCGGTCTCTGGGACAGCGCGGCTTGGTGCGTGGAAGTCCCGGGTCCTCGAGCGCACGATTCGCCGGCTTGGCCGACGGGGACTGCTGCTTCCGAGCGCTGTTGCGGGGGGTCTGTTTTTCCTCGTGCCGCTCGCGCTGCTCCTGTTGTATTCCTTTGGTTCGGTTAACCTCATCAACTACCAGGTCTACTTCGGCTGGACCTTCTCCAACTACACCTCGATTATCCGGAGCATTTATGTAGGCGTGATGCTGCGGTCACTGGCGCTCTCGCTCGGCGCCACACTCGCATGCCTGCTCATCGGTTTCCCCGTCGCCTACACCATCGCACGAGCCAGGGGACGTCGCCAGGTGGTGCTGCTGGTGATGATTATGGTGCCCTTCTGGACCAGCTTCATCGTCCGCACCTACGGCATCTACAACGTCATCTCCTACAACGGCCCGCTCGACCGGCTGTTGAACGCGGTTGGCCTGCTACACGGTCAGCTGCAAAGCCTGCTGTTCCAGCCCGCCGGAATCGGCATCGGCATCGTGTACAGCTACCTGCCGCTCATGGTGCTCCCGATCTACGTCGCGCTGGAACGCATCGAACCCAACGTGCTGCTGGCCGCTGCGGACCTTGGTGCGCGTCCGCGCCGCGTGCTCTGGCGCGTCGTGGTGCCCCTTGCCGCGCCGGGAATCGCCGCCGGATGCATGCTCGTCGGAATTCCCGCGACGGGCGAATACACGATCCCGGCCATCCTCGGAGGCGACAAGACGGTCATGTACGGCAACGTGGTCTCAGACCAGTTCCTGTCCCTCGGCAACTACCCCTTCGGGTCGGCGATCGCGATGGTGCTGACGGTAGTGCTCCTGGCGGTGCTGCTCTGGTTGCGCTCCAGGGCGGCCAGGGCAGAGGCGCGGACCTTGCGATGAGGCGCCGCAGGCTGACCGTCAGCGGGGCCATCACGACGCTCGTGATGATCTTCCTGTACGCGCCCATCGTGACGGTCGTCGTTTTCTCCGTCGACCGGGATCCGCTGCTTCTGCACTGGGCAGGCCTCACCGCGCATTGGTACGACGTAGCCGTCCACGATCCCGAGGTCGCTGCCGACTTCGTGACCAGTGTGGAGGCGGCTGTCCTGTCGACCGTTCTCTCGTTGGCGATCGCAATCACGGCCGGCCTGTGGTTCCGCCGGGCGTCCGCCCGCGCCCGCCGGATGTTCGACCTCTTGACCTACTCGCGGATTGTGCTGCCGGAAGTCCTGGTCGCGCTGGGTCTGTTCGCCCTGATGAACAAGCTAGGGATCCCACTCGGGTTGTGGGCGGTCATTGTCGGCCACGTCGTCTTCAACTCTGCGTACGCGACCGTGATCATCCAGGCGCGGTTCGCAACGCTGGGGATGTCGCTGGAGCACGCGGCAGCAGATCTCGGCGCCAGCCCGTGGCGCGTGTTCCGAAGGGTCACCCTGCCGCTCTTGAGGCCGGCGGTGCTCGTGGCCGGCCTGCTGGCGATCAGCTTTTCCTTCGATGACGTCGTCAGTTCGCTGTTCCTCGGGGGCACGAGCGTTCAGACAATCCCCGTGCTGCTCCTCGGGTTGATCCGCCTCCACGTGACACCGGAGGTGAATGCGATCGGCGCCGGCCAGATGATCATCACCACGGTGACCTTCGCGATCGCAGGATTGATCACGGTTCTCCGGCCGGCGGGTGCGGGTGAGATGCTCGGCCTCGGTCGTCGGGCGGCCCGGTAGAGGCGCTCGTTGTCCGTTGCCTTGCCGCCATGCCACTCGCAGCTGAGCGGAGCACCAGGCCGCGAACGACGGCTGGGATAGCGAAGCCGAGCCAACCGAGGCCGCGAAGTTCTTCGAGGTGCGCCATAAGCCGATCGGGAATGTCGACTTCGACCGCAGAACGCCTCTCACCTGCAGTGGGGGTTGGCGACGTGACAATCCATCCGGAGGCCACATCGCGGTCAGGCGTCTTGGGGTTGCGGACGCGGACGCAGATACCCGACGGATCAAATTGCGAGCTGCCGAACAGGTCGTCCGGGCAGGGGCAGAAAGCAGCGAGCACGCCTGTATGAGCTCGCAGCTCGACAACATCCCCGCGGCGCGCGGCGACCGGCCACGACCGTAGTGTCCCCGCTGGATCGACCTCGCTGGGCAGCCAGAGGTTGAGCGGATCGTGCACCAGCGCTGGCTCGACCCCCGACGCGGCGACCGCACCAGCGAGCAGGTCGTGGCAGTTCGCATGTCCCGTGAGCCCGGTCAGCTCCTCGTATTCGAACTCGCTGCAGGCGGGAAAGCCAAGGTCGTGATCGCCCGCGGTGTCGAAGACGATCGTCATGAGCGGACGCTCAGGCGGTGTCGACCAGAGGATCGCGCCGGAAGAAGGATGCAGTCCGTGCAGAGCGCGGGTCCGCGCCGCGCTGAAGTGCTGCCCGGGATGATCGAGCGCGAACACATTCACGTCGACGCACTGGCCGTCGCTTATCTGCTCGAGCGACAGCAGCTCCCCCGCCTGCAGGATGACGGCCGCCGCGGTGCCCGCTTCGACGATCCTCTCGAGCCGCAGGTGGTCGACGGGCGGAGGAGCGGACGGGGGAGCGGGCCGGGCTCCGGGCCGCCGCTGCCCCGGCGTGAGGCGATCCTGCTCGATCGCGAACGCCACGAGGTCGTCCAGGGAGCGGGCCTGGAGCTCGAGTACCCGGTTGATCAGGCTGAGCTGGTGTCCCGTCAGCTGCAGCTCAAGCTTCAGCGGAGCCCCCTCGCCACCTCACGTGAGCGGGTCCGTCCGCAGCGTCGCCGGGGGCAGGCCCCTCCGCGGCGATGTATTCGAGCAGGGAAACGAACACGGCGCCGCGACTCGCGATGCTGGAAACGTCGACCCATTCCTCCCGGCTGCACGGATGGTGGACGAGCGGCCCCAGGCCGTCGAGGGTGGGAATGCCCTCGGCTCCGGCGAAGCTGCTGTCGCCGCCTCCTCGCTCATGCACCTGGTAGGAGCCGAGCCCGACCGCGGCGCTCGCCGCTGCGGTGAACTGGTACAAGGCGCCGGATGCCGCGCTCAGGATGAACGAGGGGCGCGTGATCCGACCTCGCACGGTGATATCCGCCGATCCTGGCGCATCCTCAATCACCTTGAGCACTTGCGTGAGCAGCTTGTCCGCGGCGCTCGACGTAGGCGCGCGAAGATCGACGTGCATCTCGGCGTGGGCTGGAACAACCTGCCGGGCGACCCCTCCGCGCAGGATGCCGACTGACACGATCGTTCCCTGCTCGCGGTGGCTGAGGCTTTCAAGCGAGGCGACAAGAGGGGCTAGGGCTGTCAGCGCGCTCTCGCCGGCCTCCGGCGCGGTCGTGTGAGCGGATACCCCGCGCGCCGAGATCACCAGAGCTCCGACGGCGCCCCGCGCGACGACGACTCCCCCGCCGGGCCGCGCTGGCTCAAGACCGAGACAGACGTCCGCGAATCGCGCTGAGCGTTCGATCCACTCGCGGCTAGAGGGACTGCCCAGCTCCTCGTCCGGGACGAGCAACAACCGCACCTCACCGAGCCCGTGCGGTTTCCGGTTGCTGAGAATGCGGAGCGCATGGGCGGCCATGACGAGGCTGCTCTTCATGTCCCCTGCGCCCGGTCCGCTAGCCGAGGTCTCGGAGCAGCGGTACGGCCAGTGGGCGAGGGTGCCCAGGGGCCAGACCGTGTCGGTGTGGCCGAGGATAAGTACGTTCGGGCCATCGCCAAATCGCTGCACGGCGGTCACCTTGTCGCCGTGCGCTGGAAGCGGCTCGCGGATGATCTCGAAACCTGCGTCGCTGAGCGGGCCAGCCAGTTCGGCCGCGACGCCATCCACGCCTTCTGGCGACGACGACGGGCTCTCGATAGCGACGAGCCGTCCGAGCAGCGCCAGCATCTCGGCCCGGGCTGCCGCGAATTCAGTCGCATGCTGACGCGTGCTTGTCAGAACCTCGTCAGCCGAGGTCGCGGGGGATCGAGAATGAATAGCTCTTCGTGAAGAAGCCTTCATCGCCCTCCAGCGCGCTGAGATGCCCGGTGATCAGGAAGCTGTCTTCCGTGGCTGACATGCTCGTGGCAACCTCGACTCGGGTCCGCCACGTGCCTCTCCCGATGTCAATCGCGCGATTACACCGGACCGTTGCCGACAGGGGGTCGTATTCGGTAATCGCGTAACGGATCAGGTCGTCGTCCAGGTATTCGAGTCCGTCGGGTAGCTTCCGGCCGCCCCACAGCGAGCGCCGTTCCCGGTACTCGACTCGCCCGGAGGCGACATCCTGGGCGATGGTGACCTCCGGGTTGCGCGGCTTGAGCCACTCGAACGGAAGGGGGACGGCGGTCTCGGACGGCTCGAACGGGCGCAGACGGTCATCCTCGGGGCGGGCGGGACGCACCGGCAGGCGGAGGGTGCTCGACTCTCCGACGTGCACTCCGATGGTGACCGGTTCCGGCGACGGCCAGATCCACGGCCAGTAGGAGGTGGAGATGGCGAGGCGAAGGCGGTGCCCGGCCGGCAGCGAGTAGGCGATGGCCTTCAGCGGAACCCGGACCGGGTACGGCCGATCCGGCTCGAGGGGTGTGGGGTGTTCGTGGCTGTCGCGGTGACACAGGTTGAGAATGCCCCGGGTGATGAGAGCTGATGTGCCGTCCGGGGCCAGGTCACACAAACGCACGGCGAGGAACGCACGCGGACGTGAGGTCGCGACGACAAGCTGCGCTTCCGGCATTCCCAGCAGTTCGATCGGGCCGTCGAACGGAGTGCTGTCGAAGCACAGCGAGCCCGCGTCGTCGTAGCGCTGATCGACGGGCAGATGGGCGGGATTGCCGTAGGGGAGCCATGAGCCAGCGCCGGCCCCGACGGTCTGGGGGCTGGAATGGACGATCACCGCCGGCGCGGGCCGGTCGGGCTGCAGGGAACCCGGGGCGAGCTGGAGTAGGTCGGTCGAGATGGATGCTGATGGCCACGACGGCTCGGCGATCCACCGGCCCGGCCGCTCGTCATAGCTGGGCTTAGGCGGTACCGCGTCTTGCATCCAGCACCGCAGGGTGGGCTCGTCCATGATCCCGGTGTCTATTCCCTTGAGCCACGTGTCCCACCACCTCAGTGCCTCTTGCAAGAAACCGATCGTGGGGCCGGGAACGCCTTCCTCCGGCCAGAGGTGTTCCCAGGGCCCGATGAGCGCTTTGCGCGGGCTGGAGAGCCCTTCGAGGAGGCGGAAGATCGCGCTCGTGTAGCCGTCGGACCATCCGCCCACGAGATAAACCGGACAGGTGATCGCGGAGTAGTCCTCGCACACCGAGCCCGGCTTCCAGTAGTCATCGCGGCGCTGATGCAAGAGCCACATCTCGGCGAGGAACGGCTCGTGCTCAAGGCGCTGACGCCACATCTCTCGCCAGCGGTCACCGACGACGATCGGGTCGGGCGGGCGGGCGCTGTACGCGAGCATCACAGTTGCCCACAGCAGCATGTAGTAGCTGAGGACCGTTCCGCCGATGTAGTGGACGTCGTCGGCGTAGCGGTCGTCGGTGGAACACGCGCTGATGATCGCCTTCAGCTCCGGCGGACGCCGCGCGGCGACCTGCAGGCTGTTGAATCCTCCCCAGGAGATGCCCATCATGCCGACCGAGCCGGAGCACCACGGCTGGCCGGCCAGCCAGCGCAGCACCTCCAGCGCGTCCTCTTGCTCTTGGGGGTGGTATTCGTCGAGCAAGAGGCCGTCGGAATCGCCGGTGCCGCGGATGTCCACGCGAACCGAGGCGTAGCCGTGTCCCGCGAAGTACGGGTGGCGCACGGAGTCGTCGATCGCCGTGGCGTCGCTCTTCCGGTACGGCAGGTACTCGAGGATGGCCGGGACGGGGGAGAGCCCCGCATCCTCGGGGAGCCAGACCGTAGCCGAGAGGCGCGTGCCGTCGGAGAGGGGGATCCAGACGTTCTTCAGGCGCTGAACCTTCATCGGGAGATCCTCGTCGCCGAGGCGCACCGGCATCACGAGCCGGTCCCGGCGTGGTCAGGATCGAGCGCCCGGATGAGGAACTCGCCGACGAGGGGGCGGTAGGCGTCCCAGGTTCTCCGCAGGTCGGAGAGCGCCTGGTCCGAGAGGTCGACGCGGAGGTCGACGAGGGGAAACAGCCGATCGCCGGCGACGAGCAGCGCCGCCGAGCGCACGGGCAGCCGCTCGCCGCCAGCGGCCTCGCCCGCCTCCATGGCCCGAACCAGGCGTTCGGCCAGCGGTTCATCCTCGCTGCCCTCGAACGCTTTCCTCATGGCCGGGCCGACGTGGTCATTGGCCAGCATGTTCCCGAGGGCCACGCATCCGTCGCCGAACTCTTCGGCGCTGTGCGGCTGGACCCGCGAGCCCGAGAAGGCGGCGGTTCGGCCGCGCGAGTCGACGGCAGCGAGCTGCGGTCCCAGGAGAGGGTCGGTGCGGTGCTGGGTGAGTACGGCCCCGACGTTGGCCCGTGCGTGCGGCACCCGGCTGCCGACAGCGATGTCGGAAGTGGCCGTCGCGGCGCCCAGTTGCCCGGTCCGCGAGCAGCGTCCGGCCACGGAGAACGTCACCCGTCAGGGCCGATCCGCCGCTACCAGCCACATGTCCGCGCTGCGCCACCCGACCTCGCGACTGGCTCCGGGGGTTCCGTCGAAACCGGTCGCGGGGTTCGACAGCATGAGCAAGGTGCCGAGGCTTTCCGATTCCATGGTGTACTGCGTCTGCGCGCCAAAGAACGAGACGTCTGCCACCGTGACCGTGACGGTTAGGTCACAAGAGCTTGTGGCAGAACCAATCGCTTCGGGCCGCACCACGGCCACTGCGGCCGAATCCTGCGTCATGCCCGGTGTTCCGCTGAGCTCCAAGGTGCCGAGCGGACCCACATCCGCCAGATACCGCCCTTCCCCGCGGGAGGACCTCACGGTGGCGGCGAGCCGGTTCGACGCGCCGACAAAGTCCGCCACGAACTGGCTGCTCGGGTGGTGGTAGATGTCTTCTGGCATCCCCACCTGCTGGATCCGTCCGGCGCTCATGATCGCTACCCGGTCCGACATCGAGAAGGCCTCTTCCTGATCGTGCGTGACGTAGACGAAAGTGATCCCCACTTCCTGATGGATTTGCTTCAGCGCCATCTGCATCTGCTTGCGCAGCTTGAGGTCGAGCGCGCCGAGCGGCTCATCCAGCAACAGCACCTGCGGCTTGAGGACGAGCGAGCGCGCTAGCGCGACCCGCTGCTGCTGGCCGCCGGAGAGCTGCCCGCACCGCATGTGCCCGCGCCCCGCGAGCCCGACGAGTTCGAGCATGTCCCGGACGCGGCGTTCCGCCTCGGGCCGGGAGACGCGGCGCTCGCGCAGCCCGAAGGCGACGTTCTCGAATACGTTGAGGTGCGGAAAGAGGGCGTAATCCTGAAACACCGTGTTCACCGGCCGGCGGTACGCCGGGATACGCGTCACGTCGGTCTCGCCCACGAACACGCGGCCGCTCGTCGGTGTCTCCAGCCCTGCGACCAGGCGCAAGGTCGTCGTCTTGCCGCAGCCGCTCGGGCCGATCAGCGAAAAGAACTCGCCCGCGGTGATCGAGAGGTCGATGCCCGCGACGGCGGTCACGTCGTGGTAGCGCCGTTCGATCGCGGCGAGCCGGATCCCCGCAGGGCTCGATGAGGTACCTGGGGCTGCCGTGACCTGATCGGAAACGTTAGCCGCCTTCATGTGAGGCGGTCTCCACCACTTCCTGCTGGCGCAAGAGAGAAGAGTTGCCCGATTAGCAACATGTGCTGGTAATAGCACATACGGCCACGGGCGTGCAAGGTCTTGCTGGCGGCCGGGGCGATGGTTACCCTGCCAACAATGGTTGGAAATAACGCGACAGCTGGACAGCGGCTCCCGGCTCGTGCGGCCGGCGGAACGTGCGGGGAAGCGATCGTCGGGCTGCTGGAGCAGTACAGCGTGGACACGGTCTTCGGAATCCCGGGTGTGCACACGCTTGAGGTCTACCGCGGCCTGTCACGCTCGAGGATCCGCCACGTGCTCGCCCGGCACGAGCAGGGCGCCGGCTTCATGGCGGATGGATACGGGAGGGTGCGCGGCGAACCCGGTGTCTGCGTCGTCATTTCTGGTCCCGGGGTCACCAATGTGCTTACACCGGTCGCGCAGGCCTATCACGATTCACGTCCGCTGTTGGTGCTGTCCGGCGCGGTGAGCACGGCCGACAGAGGCCGCGACCGCGGCGCCCTGCACGACCTGCCGGACCAGCGGGCCCTCATGGCGCAGGTGACGGCGTTCAGCCACACCGTC
>WNGJ01005137.1_pt1 | contig 13737 bp, 10 predicted proteins | sample 5400611 | NCBI WGS metagenome assembly WNGJ01 (sample SAMN13153375, study PRJNA577476) | soil metagenome | isolation source: 40 cm soil or saprolite under Garry oak tree replicate 1 | place: USA:California | collected 2016-06-15 | reverse complement strand
TCATGCGGGAGGTCGAAAAACGGGGACTGGCGGACAGCCAAAGTTACGACGGCGCGATCGAGGTGGTCGAACCAAAAGGAAAGGTGCTGAAGAGAAGCTGGCAATTGTGGCGCGAGGGGAACCATGGCAAAAGCAAAATCCTGTTGCGATTCGATACGCCTCCAGAGATGCGCGGCGTAGCGGTGCTGATCTTGAGTGCTCCGAATGCCCCTCCCGAGCAGTGGCTTTACACGCCCTCGATCGCGCGCGAGCGGCGCCTTGCGGTGCAGGATAGATCGCGGCGATTTATGGGTACAGATCTGAGCCATGAGGATATCGAGGAACGTCCTGTCGAGGATTACGATTACGACCTCGTAGGGGAGGAGAGCTTCTCGGGCCAAGCGGTTTACAAGATCAAGGCAGTCTGCAAGGTTTACAACAGCACCCAGTACTCGCAGCTCATCCTTTACGTGCGCAAGGACATCCTGGCGACGACATTCATGGAGATGTATGTTGGTGGCAAATTGCGGAAAACTCTGCTTCGGGGCAACTGGCAGCAGATTCAGGGCATCTGGACGCCGCTTCTGCTGGAAATGAAAGACCTGGCTCGCGGCTCGATGACACGCATTCGCGCCTCAAACGTAAAGTACAATGTCGAGTTCGACCCGGAGTGGTTCACCGTTGCAAACATGCGGAGGATCCGGTGAGTCCCGCACAGGAGCTGCGACTCGATCGCGCTGGAGCTGCGCGGCAATTAAGATTTCATGCGCGCGGATGACAATGGGGGCATCATCTCATTCCAGGAGTCCTGAACTGTCGAGAGTATCCGCCGGAGATTGATAACCTTCTTTGACTTTCGGGCAATGTTTTAAGATCAATCCCACCAAGCGAAAATGCGTCAGCACGTATAATCCGAGAAACGCTTTGCCGCTATTCATCAGCGAGACAACCATATCCCTGGTAGGGTCAGCCCAGCAAAATATGCCGACAAATCCCCAGTGACCGAATGCCTCCTCATAAAAAGGCAAATACAGACTGAACGACTTATTCCCCAACATAAAGCCCTCGCTATAGCGCATCGGCAAAAAAGTAGTTCTATCCAGCAATGTTTCAGAAGCCGAACGGATCGCCTGCTGCACGGTTTCGGACTTGAAAATTCGCTTGCCGTCCAGCTCGCCGCCATTTAAGAGCATTTGGTAAAACTGCGACATTTCATCTGCAGTCGCAATCAAATTTCCAGAGGGGATTATGGCCCGTAGGAAATCAGGATCATTCGTAATATCAACATAGGGATGCCAATGTAGCCCAGATGCCTGCTTGGTTAGAGAAGACAAAAATCTGGGAATCGGAAGGCCGGTAACATAATTGCTCGCCACATCCGGAATGCATTCATCCTTCACGCCAAAATTAAAGTATTTGAAACCGAGAGGTTCTTGAATCGTCTCTCGCAAGAATTCCCGTATATTCTTCCCCGCGACGCGTCTGATAATTTCCCCAAGCACAAATCCCGATGTCAATGTGTGATAAGCGATTCGCTTGCCCGCCGGATACTTTGGCTTACTGTTGCATACCAATCTCAGACAAGCGTCAAAGTTCAACAAAGTATCCCAATCGACTTCATTCGGCATGGCCGGGAAGCCCGCGCAGTGTGTCAGCGCGTCGTGAATTGAAATTTTGTCTTTTCCATGAACGCCGAATTCCGGAATATATTCGCTGACATGATCGGCGAGACGAATCTTATGTCGCTCCACGAGCAGATGGATCAACATCGCCGTGACGGCTTTGGAAGCAGAGTAAGTGCAATAGGGCGTGTCAGGGATCGCTACGATTTTCTCAGCAAGTGGCGAATCGCTCGGTCCATTTCCCCTGCTATGACCGATCGATCGTTTCAATACGACCTTTCCATGACGTCGCAGACAAAACGAAATGGCCGGATGGATCCCCGTGCGATACAAGTCTGTCACTTTGTTCCAGATCGCGTCGACGCCATCCTGGGTTAGCCCAACCTTACTCGGAGCCGTCTCTTGTGCGGGATCGAAGCTGATTACGGCAGACAGGTCCTTAGGCATTGAAATTGTCTTGTTCAATTGCGATCGCCAGTTCAATTTGGGGCCTTCCAATTCGTCGAGAGACTCCTAATTCTCGTCTCTGCCGAGATTTCGTTGACATTCATTCATAATTTAGTGCCTCCACGATTGCGGTTTTCAATGCCATGGAACAGGGGTACCAGGCTGCCAGCAAAGAGATGACGATGACGGCAGGGATGAGCGACACCGACCATGCAGCTGGAAACCGGTACGGGAACACCCATCCGTTGAAAACGGCATTGAGCGAAGAAACACAATAGAAACCGAGAATCCATCCGCTGGCGATGCCGAGGGTCACTCCGACTAGCCCAATGCAAACCGCCTCGAGCATAATCGCTTTGCGCACCTGTCTGCGTCCACCGCCCAGAGCGCGCAGAATGCCGATCTCGCGCTTGCGCTCGGTGATCGAGACTGTCAGTGAATTGACGATCCCTAAAATAGCAACCAGCACAGCGATAATCATTTCGATATATTGCAGTTTCAGGAACTGGTCCGTGAGGCGTGTAAACTCCGCGCGCATTTCTTTGTTGGTCAAAACGAAAATGTTGCGGGAGCCGGCGAAGCGCAACTGAATCTCGCGCTTCACAGTGTCCGCATCGAAACCCCGCTCTAGCATGAGCTGGAAATCATCGACCCGGTCATCCTTCCAGAGCCGCTTGTATGTCTCGCGGTCGACCAGTAGCGAACCATTGTCGGAAATGTAGTCGACCTGTACACCGGCAACCTCGAACTCTTGGGGCCCGGTCGGCGTGTCCAGGAAAAGTCGGCTTCCTTTCCTGACGTTGAAGATGCGGGCGAAGTTGTTGGAGATCAGAACACCGTTTTTCCCGACCATGGAAGGGATCAGATCGTCGATGCGCCCTTCTTCCAATAGCGGCGTACTGCGGCGGAGCCACTGGTCCAGTTCGACCGATAACAGCAGTGGCGTCCTTTCGTGATACTCGATTTCAAGCAGGCGCAACGAATCCACTTGCCGCACTCCCGGCACGTTTTTCAGCTCTTCGCCCAGTGAGGCTGGAAATTGGAACGTGCGCGCGGTCAGGCTGTCAGAGGCAGAAACATTGAGGTCCGGGTTGATCACGAAGTCTTCCCATCGCGTCAAGGATGTCTTGATGCTGAGGCTGAAACTGGCCATCACGAGCACGCAGGCGAGGCTGAACGTGAGCGCCGCCACGGTTGCACTGGTGCGGCGCGGAGCCTGAACCAGACTGTCGCTCGCCAGCCGCCCCTCCGTTCCAAACAGCAGCCCCATCGGCCCGTGCAGCAGCCTTGCCAAGAGGTGAGAGAGGGTAGGCACCAACAGCGCCAGGCTCACGAACAGGACGGAAAAGATAACGAGCTGGGCCTGGATTGACTTTGCCCAGGGCGAGAAACCAGCGGCCATGCAGGCAATTGACAGCGCCATTCCGATCCACCGCCGAAACCGGTTCTCGCCCAGAAAGAGCACCTGGTACTTTCCCTTCTGAAGCGCCAGCGCGGGATCAACGTGACCCGCGGTACGCACAGGCAGGAAAGCGCCGGCCGCCGAAGCCGCAACGCCCAGGAGGAAGCCGATGCCAGCCCAGAATTTGTCCACGTAAAGCTTGTCGATAGGGATTTGGACGCCGTATGTCTGCTCGATCACCCTCGACATGAAAAGCATCGTGCCATGGCCGATCCATATGCCCACGACAACGCCCACGATGGACCCTATCGCGCCGAGAACCAAACTTTCGCCGAGAAACATTCCCTGGATCTGCACTCGGGTCTGGCCTAGAGCTCGCAAAATACCGATCTGAACCCGGCGTTGCGAGACACTCACGGAGAAGGCGTTGAAGATCAAGAATATCCCGATCAGCAGGGCGAGCAGGCTCGAGATGAACAGCAGTCGGCTGTAGGCCCCTATCAGGCTCTCCGTCTGCCGGCCACGTCGCAGCGGCGGCTCGATCTTGTAGCCGGAGCCGAGGGTCGACTGAAGTTGCGGCAACACGTCGTCAATTTTCACTCCTTCGCCAAGCGCGATGTCCACCCGGTCGACTGTCCGCCCGCGGCCGAACGCATATTCCGCGGCGTACAGATCCATTACCCCGATGTTGCCGCCGAACGCCTTTGCCATGCCTTTCGGCTGCATGATCCCCTTCACGGTGAACTTCTTCTTGCCCAGGGCGGTGACCATCTCAATCGAGCTGCCTTCGCTGAGGTTGTTCCGTGCAGCAAACTCCTGCGAGACTAGAATGCTATCGGGCTGCGCCAGGAAACCGAGCGGGTCGGAAACGGCATCCTCCCCCTCAATCGCGTAATCGCGCATGGAGCCGTCACCCGCCATATCCACGCCCAAGATGAGTATGTTTCCCTGCATGGCATCGGATGTGTGCACGACGGCTTCGATCACCGGCACAGCGGCATTGACACCGCGTACCGCGCGCACTTTGTCGACTACTTCCTCAGGCAGCCCACCCTGCCCCGCCGTCACTTGCAGGACCGCTTTCCCGGCGATCTGGCCGATCGTGTCGCTCAGAGATTTTCCCAAAGACGAGTTGGCTGACCGCATGGCTGAAAAGATGGCGACGCCGAGAATGATGCCGAACGTGGTAAGGACATTGCGCAGCAGGTGCCTGCGGAATTCAGCAATGCTGATGCGGCGCAGAAGGGTGAACATCGATTATTCCCTTCCGTCTACTAGCTGACCGTCGCGCATGGATAGAATCCGGCCGCAAGAACCCGCAGCCACCGAGTCATGAGTCACCATGATGACTGTGACGCCGAATTGCTCCTGCAACTTCTTGAGCAGCAAGAGCACCTCCTGCCCTGTCTTTGAGTCGAGGTTACCGGTCGGCTCGTCCGCAAGGATCACCGGCGGTTGCAAAGCAAGCGCGCGGGCCATCGCAACACGCTGTTGCTCGCCCCCCGAAAGTTCGTCGGGGAGATGATCGAACCGGTCCTCAAGACCGACTGTTTTCAGCAGCTCCGCCGACCGTACGGCAGTCTCATTGCGGCGGATCCGTGCGAGGTGTAAGGGGAGCGCGACATTCTCCTGGGCCGTAAGCGTGGGGAGAAGATTGAAGAATTGGAAGATGAACCCTATCTTCTCCCGTCTCAGCCGGCTCAGCGTGTTGTCGTCGAGGCCGCTTAGATCGATACCATCGACGATGACGGACCCTTCGCTCGGTCGGTCCAGCCCCCCGATGATATTGAGCAACGTCGATTTGCCGCAACCTGACGGCCCCATCATGGCCACCATCTCGCCTCTGGCAACGTTGAGTGAAACACCCCGCAGGGCATGAACGGTACGTTTCCCCTCGTACCGTTTGGCGACATTCTTTACCTGGATCATAAGGTTCTCTTCAAGTCTTCGACTTCGGTGCGAAAAATCTCTAGATGAAACGGTCCAACCCTGATACAGCCCCTTATACGTTTCCTTACGTTCGACAAACGTGGAGAGCAAAACACTTGAGCGTTTCTCGTTTCAAGAGAGCCAGAGGAAAATAGAGCACAGCGAAGCTGGCAACACTGTGTCTCCGTGACTTTGCGGTGCACCTGCAAAGGCAATCTAACACGAAATATCGTTCGCCCGCCTTCGGAATCGGGATAGGAACCCCGTGATCGCGGGCGGAATCTCTGGCTCGACCACGGGAACCAGACGGTCGGCGACGACTACTCGATGCTCAAGAAGAACGTGAAGTTCCGCAAGGAAATTGGGGAAAAAGTCGGCGTCGGGTTCAAGCAGCCCAACTCGATTTCGTCTTCACTTGTCCCGAACGTACCGGCTGGCATACATTTCGGCACAACCATTCCTTTTTGCTAGAAATGGCGTTGACTTGCGCTTTATGCGTGTCATCCCGCGACATCTCAGCCGTGTCGTTCCTTGTCGCTTTCCTTTTCCGCACGCTCTGCTATTGTGCATCGCGCGGGCACCGATGCGCTGCACTGCGAACGGTGTTCGCGGGGCTCCAGGTACCTTCGGCTCTAATTTGTTGATCAGGAGGATAGTATGCAAGGCAAAAAGTTGGTTGCATTTAGTGGGTTGGTGGTTCTGGCCGCTCTTGGAACAGTGATGTTCCATACGATCGCAAAGAACAGATTTGCGTCGAGCCCCCATCCCCGGACCTCAAACCCAGCGGCGAAATCCGTTCGCCTCGACAGCCGCTCAAGTTCCCTCCCCAAACAGGGTGCGTTTTCCCACTCGCTTCACCTTCCTCTGAGTTTCGAGCCAAACGAGGGCCAAGCCGACCCCGAAGTTAAATTCCTGTCCCATTTGAATGGCTCTGTTCTCTTTCTAACCTCCTCAGGGGCGATCTTTGTTCCCAAGACTTCCCGTCATCCTGAAACCGCGCAAAGCAAAGCCGCGGTCCTGCCGGCAGCTCTAAACATGAATTTTGTCAACCCACTTCCCCACGGGGAAATTACCGGCGAAGAGGATCTTCCGGGCAAAAGCAACTACTTTATCGGCTCCGACTCGAAGCTCTGGCGCACCGACGTTCCCCAATTCGGCGATGTGCGCTACCAAAGCATCTATCCGGGCGTTGACATGGTTTACTACGGCCGCGAACGAGAACTTGAGTTTGATTTCCTAGTGTCACCTGGCGCCGATCCCTCTCGCATCCAGTTCATCATCGAAGGGGCCAACTGCCTCGAAATCGACGACCACGGCGATCTCCTTATGCACCCTTCCACGTCGCAAGCCAAGCCCGAGCGCGTCTCCACGACGAATTGCCAACAGTCTCGCTCATTTGCCGATCACGCATTTGTGCGTTTTCGCAAGCCTGATGTTTATCAGGAAACCGGCGGCGCTCGTCACAAAATCCCCGGTCACTACGTCCTGCTTGCCAGCAACAAAGTGGGCTTCGAACTCGCCCCCTTCGACCACGCAAGATTTCTTTGCATCGATCCGGTCTTGGAATACTCCACCTATCTCGGCGGCTCCGATGACGATTCCGCCCAGGGCATTGCCGTGGATCCCAACGGCAATATGTATCTCGCCGGCACCACCCGCTCCACGAACTTCCCCACATCCCATCCCTTTCAGGCCGCGCCGGCCAGCTTCATCGATGCGTTCGTGACCAAGCTCAACGCCGCCGGTGATACGCTCATCTATTCCACTTACCTTGGTGGCACGAATAGCGACGATGCCCGGGCCATCGCCATCGACGAGCTCGGCAACGCCTACATCGCCGGCACCACTCTTTCCAGCGACTTTCCCACGGCTTCTCCTTTGCAACCCGCTTACGGCGGCGGCTTCCAGGACGCGTTTCTTACCAAGCTCAATCCCAGCGGCTCTGCCCTGGTTTACTCCACTTACCTCGGCGGCAGCGGCGCGGACCTTGCCATGAGCCTCTTTGTGGACACAATCCATAACGTTTACCTGACGGGTTTTACCGACTCTACGAACTTCCCCACGGTCAACGCTGCTCAGGCCGCGCTTGGCGGCGTGCAGGATGCCTTCGTCGCCAAGGTGAATTCCGCCGGTTCCGCCCTCTTGTATTCGACTTACCTCGGCGGCAACAGCGCCGACGAGGGCTTTGGCATTACGGTGGATTCCCAGAGCAACGCCTACATCACCGGTAGAGCCACCTCCGCCGACTTTCCCGTCACGGCTGGCGTGTTCCAGCATACTTACAACGGTACGGGCGCCCTCGGCGATGCCTTCGTCTCCAAGTTGGCGGCCTCTGGTTCCTCGCTTCTCTTCTCCACACTTCTGGGCGGCTCGGGTGCGGACGCTGGCTCCGCGGTTGCTCTCGATGCGCAAGGCAATGTCTACGTCACCGGTTCAACTGGCTCGACCGATTTTCCCATCACGCCTGGCGCCTTCCGTTCGGCGTGTGTCTCCAACTGCGACCCAGTGGATACCGATGCATTCGTCACCAAACTCAATCCCACGGGAACCGCGCTCGTTTATTCCACCTATCTCGGCGGGAACTACGGCGATAGCGGAAGCGCCATTTTCGTGGACAATCTCGGCATCGCCTATATTGCCGGTGTCACGAAGTCTTCGGACTTCCCCATCGCCAGCGCGATCCAGTCCACCTGCGGCGGGTCCCCGGGGATCCTCTTCGAATGCAACGCCGACGCCTTCCTTTCCAAGCTCACCGCCAACGGTTCTCACCTCATCTTTTCCAGCTTTCTTGGCGGCGGGAATGATGACATGGCCTTCAGCATTGCTGTTGTTCCTCCAGGCGTCGCCTATCTGACAGGACAAACCCAATCCGGGAACTTCCCCACGGTTCACCCCTTCCAGGCAACCTTCGGCGGCGGCATCCTTGGCGATGCTTTCGTTTCCAAGATCTCCGGGCTGGCGCTTTCTTTTCCAACGCTTTCTCCCATGCAACTCGATTTTTCTAGCCATGTCGCGGGCACAACGAGCGCCGCTCAAAGCATCACTCTAACCAACGAAGGCGATGCCACTCTCAACATCTCCAGCATCGCCACCAGTGCCGACTATGCCCAGACGAACACGTGTTCCGCGACCTTAGTGCCCGCGGCCAACTGCGCCATCAGCGTAACCTTCGCTCCTGCCGCCACCGGGTTCCTCCCCGGTACTCTCACAATCACTGATGATTCCACAGGTAGCCCGCAAATGGTGACTTTGACGGGCAGCGGAACGGATTTTCCCCTCGCCGCAGCGACTGGCGCCAATTGTCCGGCAGGTGGAAACTGCACAACCTCGGCCATCATCACTGCCGGCCAGACGGCAACGTATGACCTGCAAGTGAAGTCGGTGAGTGGATTTAACGGAAACGTCGCGCTGAGTTGCAGCGGCGCCCCGGCCTCCGCAACCTGCTCCGTCTCGCCAGCGTCGGTCCCGCCGAACGGATCGTCTTCCTATGCGTTCACACTGACGGTTAACAACACTGCGACCGCAATGACGCGACCGATAATGGACCGGCCGGCACCACAGTGGGCGACTGCTCGCTTCATGTCTCCGCTTCTCCCGACATTCGTGGTGATTTTGTTGCTGGCAGGGTTGGCAATGGCGCAGAGGTGCCGACAGCACGTTCTCGTGCCTACTCTGGCTGTTTTCCTTTTGAGCATCGTGCCTCTGACCGGCTGCGGTGGCGGTGGACCAAACGTGAGGCCTCCCACTAACGCGACCATAACGGTTACTGGCACATCCAGCGGAGTCACCCGCACGCTATCTTTGTCGATAACGGTGAATCACTGACCCGGCGTGGATTTGGATTACGGAAATCCTGGCATGCATGAAGGACTGCTGTTCGAGTCCCTGCAGGTAAGAATAGGCTTGGCCACGGCATATCCTGCGTGCGATACACCTCGCTCGTCCGGTCGGTGCCGAGCGGTGCAACGATCTCATAAGGCCCGAGTTTTGTACCCGAAGCCAGCGTAACGGGTGGCCGTGATTATAACGTCGGGAAACCTACCCACGGTATCCAGACTCAAGTGGACCTGCTAGACGCAGAAGTCTCCACGATTGTGGACAGGTGGCCGGTAATAACCGACAACTCGTCCAGAATCACGCGTCCGTTGCGCACTGATGAAGGGTGAAAACCTGGTTGTCACACCGCTCGGACAAATCCAGCCTCCGACCAGAAACCGAAATCCGTTGTGGTCAGATGCGAGGAGCAGGATTCTGAAGAAGATCTTCGCCCCTCCAGTCTCCAGTAAACATGAGCAGCGACTGCGAGATCTTGTGTTTTAGCTCGGCAGAAATTGTAGCCTTAGTGACAGGCTTCCGCATTTTTCCTTCCGCTCAAGTCCGCAATTTTCAGATCCGCAGGGGCAATTCTCGCAATGGTGTCGCTGTGCTCAGACTTACTTCTGGGCCACGCGCCGCTAGAAATCGAGAAGCTAGCGCTTCGTCGGTTCCACCCCACTCGCACCAGGGATTTGGAATAAGCCCTCGTCCATATCTGGATTTATTTCGATTGTTTGGATGAAAGAGGTGGTAAAGTATTTCTTCCTCTCAAAGAAAGCCATCGGCAATGGAAGCCATTCGGCGGAAGCGAATGCACTTGTTAGCCAGGAATCGATTTTGAAAGTGTGCGGGAACAGGATGCCGTTTACACTTCGGTAGTCACTAATGGTTGTGGTGAGAAGCTCCTCCTTTTTATTCTTCATGAACACTTCTTGCTCGGTCTGCACTATAAGGAACGACTCCGCGTCGTAGTATGCGTACCGGACGTGACCGGTATGAGTCGTGAAACGGATCTTGTAGCAGGACTTTCCCTGCGCGGCATCCTTCCCGACGAACTCGACTTTGTTCCCGTTCGCCTGGAGCTCACTAAGGGACTGCGCAAATTGCTTCTGGGCTTGCTCCCGAAGTTCTTCCAATGTGTCGCCTGTTACTGTATGCGGCGTCTGCAAGCCCTTATGTTGATCGGCCCACCAACCGGCTTTGCCGTCGAAGGCGCTGGTCGTCGGGATTATTGGTGCTTTCGGGCCGCCCTGCCAGGTGTAATCGAACCGCATCCGGTCCGGGCGCATAGTGCGGAGTACAGATGATCCTCTGCCGCCCCAATTCGCCTCTTCAACTGTGGTCACCTTCATTGAATGGATCGCGCGAAACTTTTCGGCCCCACCACGCGCGGCAATGTTCCGCTCAATGATCTCCTCGGCAGTCTGAGGCGACGCAATTGAGGGAAGAATGCAGACTATCAGCAGTGCCACGAGCAGGTGCGCTTTCATCTTAAAATCTCCTCTTTTCCGAGTTTCCCCTCGATCTGGAAATTCAGCGAGTCCAATACACGGGCACCATTCAATTACCTTTGCCTGCTGTTTCGCCGCGAAATGCTGAACCTGCTGACCCAACGCAACCGCGAGCATCTGCAAAAGACCTCAAGAGTCATTTCCAACATGGCGCCGACCAGCATAAGGCCATCAGGGCTTCACCTTCCTGGCCGTGCCATCGCCAGAGTTGCTAAGCCAAATTGCTCCGTTTCCGTCCGTTCCCACCCCTAAAATCGTCGCGTCGTAGCCCACTGGAAGCGGCCCACCAACGACAGCATTGGTCCGAATGTCAATTTGCCAAAGAGCGCCGTGGGCCCGATCTGCAACCCACAACACGTCATCCAAGAGAGCGGTCCCGCCCACTTGTCCCCGCGTGCCAATCGCAGTTCTCGCGACGACGCTGTTCGAGTTCGCGTCGATGCGCTGGACAGATAACCCAGAACGAAGTTGACAGGAGATCCAAACGTCGCTTCCTCGGGCAGTCACCGTCGCCGGTTCCCCATCAACTTCGATGGTCACCACCACGGCATTGGTCTTGGGGTCAATACGAGAAACCGACTTGCCCTTCCCATTGGCGACCCAAACAAAGCCACCCCCAACTGCGATCCCCAGCGGCCGTTTCCCAACCGGGATAGTGGCAATGACTGCGTTCGCTTTGGGATCAATCCTTGAAACGGCGTTGCTGCTCGCGTCGGTCACCCAAACCGACCCTTCACCGACATCCAACTCGAAGGGATTCTTCCCGACAGCAATCGTTGCAGTGACACGATTTGTTTCTGGGTCAACACGGCTCACCGAATTTTCGCCAAAATTACTAATCCATACGGCACCCTCACCCGCCGCAACCCCTGCGGCTTCCTTACCTGTCCGTACGGAGGTCACCATCTGGTTCGTGTTCGGGTCCACTCGGAAGATACCAAAGTTCTGGTTTTTCCTCTCGTCGTTATAGGCCACCCAGATCGCTCCTGGAGTGAACGCAATACCTTGCGTGTAGTATCCGAGGGTGATTTTAGTTATTTCAGGATGGTGAATTGACTCCGATTTCGCCTCCGTGTGGTCCGTCGCGGCCGACTCAGGGGAATTGCCGGAGTTCTCTGGCCACTTATACCCTCGCTTTAACAAGCAGACGACATACCGGTCGGAGAGAGCGGGGGGGCCGTACATCCCCGACCTCCCCACGAAGAGCGACGCGCTCGGTGTCGGAACATAGTCGCTGTTCATGGTGGGCCGCCCCTTCCGGATGAATCCTTCGGTATGATGGTCCTGTAATAGAAGCATGGCATCATCATCAAGAGGCTTGCCGAAGGAGACGTCAGCCCTTGCCTGCGAGATGCAGGTTTGGACGTCCTCTTGGCGGCTCTCACGAGTGGATTGTGCGGGCGGAACAAGGCCCGACTCTTTCGCTGTCGCACGAGTCGCCACGGCAAATGTGATTATGCTCAGAGCGCCAACTAACAGAGCTTTGCGCATCGCCCACCTCGGTTTAGCCACCAGACTACCGTTTCTGAACACAAATTTTCCGTAGTTCTGCCTTGTAGGCGCCCAAACGTACTTCCCCGTCTTCGGGAAAGCGACATGATGCTATGTGTCGCTCGCGCCCCCTCGCCACCACTCATCCAGTTTCTCCCGGTACGCGTATACCGTGGCACCACGGGTGTGCTGGCGGCGCAGGATGGGCAGCCCTTCGTTCTTCTCCCATCTCTGCACGCACCGGATCGAGCGGCGCAGATAACACGCGATCTCTTTCCAGCTATCCAGTCGCTCGCACGTGCTTGACAGGAGGTTCTCCCGGCAGTCTGGTCCCACTGTCGATTGCATCTCAGCTTGCTGAATCTCCGCGGCATTCATTGCTCTTCCTCAAGCCGCTGCTTCTCCAGCAACAGCGGATCGGCAAACGCCTGATCGTCCTTCGCATAGCAAAAAACCAGTTCTTGCAGTTCTTCCGTCGTTCCTGTCAGCAGCAGTGCATCATCCGCCTTTACGTACGGAATATCGACGCTATTCTCCGTAATCTTCGCCTTCAACCAGCTTGCGCTCAGAAATGCCATCTGGATCGAATCCGGTTTGATCTCCACGCGCGCGATCGTATGAGCGCGGATGAGATGCATGCGATAAAACTCGCTTATCCCTTCGCTACTCTTGGGATAAATATCCAGAAACCAGAACGCTCCCAACTGGACGAGACGCACCTCGAACTTCTCCGACACCTGTTGTTCTCTGTCTTTTTCCTTTACAACCAACTCGTACTCTTTCTCTTTCCCCTTCGCCCTTCCTTGTTCGAATGCAAACGTCAGGTCTCCTTCTTTGTCGGTCCACGTCTCGTTCAATCTGGAATCAGCTTCCAAATCTACCTGTGTGTAAAACGGCTGAAGTGACATAACAAACGGATTCCCGTCGCTGTCGCACCCGCTCGGAACAATACTCATCAGCGCCAGCGTAGCTCCGATTAGCCAAGTCCAGCGCCGAGACCCTTCACCTCTTTGTTCAATCATGGTCGCACTCCTTCGAAGGCCGGCCGGCCCTGTCTCGCGACAACCGTGCCGTACACCGACGGGCCTTTACTTTCCCTCAGTAAGGAATAGCGACAAAAAAAGGTGGGAATTGCAGTGCTTCGGGTCCTGCTGAGAGCTCACAACAGCGCCGATCGCGGAGGGCACGCAGTTCGCGAAGCAGAAGGAGACATTTATCGCCCTGGAGTATATCTTGACTCTTTGCACAGGATGGCGAACCTGCCTTGCGGAACCAGTTGGGATGCTTGCCCAGCACTTGGATGTGTAGATAGAGTACTGGGAATCGAGGAGGGGACGCCCGGAGGGAAAGATGGACTCCGCAACATCTACATTTGGGTTGGTGGAGCGCTTCAAGAAAGGTGAGACGGAGGCATTCAGCTTGATCTTCCGTAAGTACCGTCGGCGGCTGGCGGTGCTGGTGCACTACAAGATGAGCCCGGAGCTGCGCGGGACGATTGAGGTGGACGACATCTTGCAAGAGGTGTTCCTGGCGGCGGCTC
>WNGJ01005134.1_pt1 | contig 13739 bp, 12 predicted proteins | sample 5400611 | NCBI WGS metagenome assembly WNGJ01 (sample SAMN13153375, study PRJNA577476) | soil metagenome | isolation source: 40 cm soil or saprolite under Garry oak tree replicate 1 | place: USA:California | collected 2016-06-15 | reverse complement strand
CCTCCTGCATGATCTTGGCCGGGATGTCGGTGTAGCCGAGCGGCACGATCTCCATCTTCACGCCGGTGAGCTCCTCCCATTTCTTGGCGAAGTCCGGGAACGAGTTGTTGTAGAGCGAGCTCAGCAGGATGGTGAGCTTTGGCTCCTTAAGGTTATTGGACTTCACATAGTCCTTGGCGGCAGCGACAGCCCGGTCGGCCACGGGTTCGGCGAGCGCCTGCGCTGCCGCCGCAATCATCAGTCCGACCGCCGCGCATAACAGCCTTCGCATGTTGTCCTCCCCGCACTGTGTTTTATGCCGTGCACACAGACGCAATCGGCGCGCCCAGCGGCAGCCTGATCGCCAGCAGCGATGCAGCCTTCGCGGCGGTGTTGGTCAGTTCACGGTTCACGCATGCCCCGGAGGCAGGTTGCGCGAACGGCCGGCCGCAATGCAAGCCAATTAAAGTACTATAACAGAAGTGGGGGCTTCACCAGCGCGGCGGCAGGCCGAAGGACTGCTTGAACGCCCGACAGAAATAGTACGGGCTCAGACCGACCGACCAGCTGGGTAAGCGTGGCGAGCGGTACCTGCTCGGCAAGGTGCTCATCGATATAGGTGGAGACGATGCGCTGCTGCCATCCCGCGAGACCCCCTCGCACAGGAGCTTCCCTGCGCCGAACCCCGGCATTCAGCCGCGCCAGCTCGTGCGCCAGGACGACGCCGAGAGCCTCAAAATAGGGTCGGGGTGGCCATCATTTCACTAGAAACGGATTCTAATGTTGTTCGTTCCCACGCGCGTGGTATTCTTCTATTTCGATCCCGCTAAGATGCGGACGCCGGAGATGAGCGGCGCAGGCACGGTCTTGGCCGCGCGGTTGTTCTTCTGCGGGAGACGGCGCTCAAGCTGGCGCGGCTGATCGAGGGTGCGGCCTCCCAGACCGGCCCGGCAGCGGAGTCCGGCACAGTGAAACCGCCCTCTCGATTTGGCTCCCATTGGGATAGCGGTCTCCAGGTCTTGTGGGACGACGGCGAGCGCATCTTCTGCAGAGGAGACAGCCAAGCCGACGGCAATGGTACTGCCGTGTTGGCCGTGCTGCCCGCCGCGGAGCATCCCACACGTGCTGCCCTCGATCGCCTTACTCACGAATACGGATTGAGGGACGACCTCGATGATGGGTGGGCGGCACGACCGTTGGAGCTCGTGCGCAAGCGCGGCCAAACGAAACTGGTGCTTAAGGACCCGGGGGGCGAGCCCCTTGACAGACTTATCGGCCGGCCCATGGAGATGCGAACGTTTCTGCGGCTCGCGGTCGCCTTATCGGCTGCGCTTTGCCGCTTACACGAACGTGGTCTCATTCACAAAGACATCAAGCCGGCCAATGTGTTGGTTAATTCCGCGACCGACGAGGTCTGGCTAACGGGATTTGGTATCGCGTCACGTCTTCCGCGCGAGCGGCAGGCGCCCGAACCGCCCGAGTTCATTGTGGGTACGCTCGCCTACATGGCACCCGAACAGACCGGACGTATGAATCGCGCGATCGATTCCCGCAGCGACCTCTACGCGCTCGGCGTCACACTTTACCAAATGCTCACCGGCTCTTTGCCGTTTACGGCTGCCGATCCCATGGAGTGGGTCCACTGCCATATCGCCAGAAAGCCGCCGGCGCCCAGCGAGCGGCTGGAGAATGTCCCGGCTCCAGTCTCGCAGATGATTACGAAGCTGCTCGCAAAGACCGCTGAGGAGCGTTACCAGACTGCCGCTGGCGTTGAGAGTGATCTTCGACACTGTCTTGCCGAATGGGAGAATCGGGGCGGTATCGACGAGTTTCCACTTGGGAAGCATGACACGCCAGATCGGCTGCTGATTCCCGAAAAATTGTACGGGCGAGAGACGGAGATCGAGACTCTGCTCGCCTCATTCGACCGTGTCGTAGCCGGCAACAGGCCGGAGTTAGTGCTCGTTTCTGGATACTCCGGTATCGGCAAATCGTCTGTCGTCAACGAGCTGCACAAGGTGCTCGTTCCGTCGCGCGGCCTTTTTGCCTCGGGCAAGTTCGACCAATACAAGCGTAACATCCCTTATGCGACTCTAGCGCAAGCGTTTCAGAGTCTTGTCCGTCCGCTTCTGAGCAAGGGCGAAGCGGAGCTGCGCATCTGGCGTGATGCCATTCAAGAGGCCCTCGGCCCGAACGCCCTGCTTATTGTCGACTTGGTTTCTGAACTTAAGCTGATCATAGGAGAACAGCCGCCCGTCCCCATTCTCCCGGCACTCGACGCGCAGCGCCGGTTCCAGTTGGTCTTCCGGCGATTTATCGGCGTATTTGCACGGCCGGAGCATCCGCTCGCCCTCTTCCTGGATGATCTGCAATGGCTCGATGCAGCAACCCTCGATTTGCTCGAGGACCTGTTGGCTCAGCCGGATGTGCGACACCTGATGTTGATCGGTGCATATCGAGGCAACGAGGTCGATTCCAGCCATCCGCTGATGCGCAAGATCGAAATGATCCGCAAAGGCGGCGGGAGAGTGCAGGAAATCGCGCTCACGCCGCTGACCCGTGAAGACCTGGAACAGTTGATTGGGGATTCTCTTTGCTGCGGGCCGGACCGCGTCGCCTCGCTGGCGCGCCTGCTGCACGAGAAGACCGCAGGCAATCCATTTTTCGCCATTCAGTTCCTGTCCTCACTTGCCGAAGAGGGGCTACTCAACTTCGAGCAACGCGAAGCGCGATGGGCCTGGGATCTCCAACGGATTTACGCCAAGGGCTACACGGATAACGTGGTCGACCTCATGGTCGGGAAGCTCAACCGCCTGCCGCTCGAAACTCAGAAAGTATTGCAGCAGCTTGCCTGCCTCGGCAACAGCGTGGACTTCGCAAGACTCAGGATGGTTTATGAGAAGTCAGAAGATGACATGCATAGCGAGCTGTGGGACGCAGTCGGAGCAGGGCTCGTTTTACGGTCGGAAGGTTCCTATAAATTTCTGCACGACCGGGTCCAGGAGGCGGCCTACGTTTTGATTCCGCAAAACTTGCGCGACGAGACGCATCTCCGAATCGGGAGGCTGTTCGTGGCGCACACTCCTCCAGAGAAGCGGGAGGAGATGATCTTCGAAATCGTGAGCCAGTTCAACCGCGGCTCCGCCCTCATCACGTCAGCCGCGGAACGGGAGCAGGTTGCCGAACTGAACCTGATCGCAGGCAAGCGCGCCAAGCAGTCGACCGCCTACAACGCGGCGCTGACGTATATTATCGCCGGGGCGGCATTGTTGCCTGACGACTGTTGGGAGAGTCGGCGCGAGCTCACCTTCGCCCTGGAACTACACCGAGCCGAATGCCAGTTCCTGACTGGCGAGCTGGTGGCCGCCGAGGAGCGCTTAACCGCACTTTCTTCTCACGCTGCGGATCCTGTTGAGCAAGCTACACTCGCGTGCTTGCGTGTGGACCTCTATACGACTCTCGCACGCAGCGATTCCGCAGTCGCCGTCTGTCTCGACTACCTACGAGATACCGGCATCGAATGGTCGCCCCATCCGACGGAAGAGGAAGGGCGACGTGAATACGAGCGGATCTGGTCACTGCTCGGGAGCCGTGCGATCGAGGAGCTCGTCGAGTTGCCGTTCATGACCGACCCAGCTTCGCTCGCGACTCTGGATGTTCTCACCAAACTTTCGCCTCCGGCAATGTATACGGATGCGAACCTTCTTTCACTGGCCATCTGCAAGGCAGTCAATTTCAGCCTCGAGCACGGCAACAGCGACGGTTCGTGCGTCGCCTATGTCATGCTCGGGATGATCGCCGGACCGCGTTTCGGCAACTACGAGGCCGGACTTCAATTCGGTCGGCTTGCCTACGAACTGGTGGAACGACGCGGCTTGCAGCGTTTCCAAGCCAGGACCTATCTGTACTTTGTAAACGTCATCATGCCTTGGACGAGGCACGTCAAGGCTGGCCGTGACTTGGTGAGGCGCGCCTTCGACGCTGCCAATAAGAGCGGCGATCTTCTCTATGCGGCCTATGCCTGCAACGATCTAAATAGAAATCTTCTTGCGGCGGGAGATCCGCTTGTTGAAGTACAACGTGAAGCCGAGAATGGCCTTGAGTTTGCGGAGAAAACGCGGTCCCATCACGCCATTGACCACATCACCGTGCAGCTCCGGCTTATCCGGACGCTCCGTGGGTTGACGACGAAGTTCGGCTCGTTCAACGATGAACAGTTCGATGAACTTCGGTTCGAGCGCCATTTGTCGAGTAATCCGCGCTTGACGCTGCCGGAGTGCTGGTATTGGATTAGAAAGCTGCAGGCTCGAGTCTTAGCCGGAGACTACTCTTCAGCAATCCAAGCATCAGGGAACGCACAACGGCTACTCTGGACATCACCAGTTTTTTTTGAATTCGCTGAGTACCAATTTTATGGCGCGCTGGCCCATGCGGCATCCTATGATTCTGCAGCGGCTGACCGACGACAGCAGCATTTCGATGCTCTGACCGCTCACTACGAGCATCTGGAAATATGGGCAGAGAACTGCCCAGAGAACTTTGAAAACCGTGCCGCGCTCGTCGCTGCAGAGATCGCGCGAATAGAAGGCCGCGACCTCGATGCGATGCGCTTGTACGAGCAAGCCATTCGCTCCGCGCGCGCAAACAGCTTTGTGCATAACGAGGCACTCGCCAACGAGCTCGCTGCGCGCTTCTATACGGCACGTGACTTTGACAAGATTGCCCGCACGTATTTGCGGGACGCCCGCGACTGCTATCTGCAATGGGGAGCCGATGGCAAGGTACGGCAACTCGAGAATCTATATCCGCGCCTCCGACATGAAAAGTTGCTGTCCGATCCGACGAGGACGATCCTGACATCCTTCGAAAACCTGGACCTAGCGACCGTACTAAAGCTCTCACAAGCTATGTCGGGTGAGATCGTTCTGGAAAAATTGATCGACACCCTCATGCGTGCAGCAATTGAGCACGCGGGTGCTGAGCGAGGTCTACTAATCCTTGCACAGGGTGAAGAGTATCGGATAGTGGCGGAAGCCACGACCGGCAGTAAGACGGTGGCAGTCGGTGCGCGGCAAGCGAGCGTAACCGCAACGGATCTTCCAGTCTCGATACTCCACTACGTCGTGCGAACGAAAGATACCCTTCTTCTGCACGACGCCTCAGGCGATGACCAGTTTTCTGCCGACGATTATGTTCGTCGGCATCACGCACATTCGATACTCTGCCTGCCATTGCTCAAGGAAGCCAGACTGGTTGGAGTGCTTTACCTCGAGAACAACTTGGCCCTGCACGTCTTTACGCCCGACCGGATCGTCGTCCTCAAACTTTTGGCGTCCGAGGCGGCGATCTCATTAGAAAACATCCGTCTCTATGCTGATCTACAGGATCGGGAAGCGAAGATAAGGCGGCTGGTCGACTCGAACATCATAGGGATGTTCATGTGGTATGCTGACGGACGCATCATTGATGCCAACGAAGCCTATCTGCGCATCATAGGGTATGACCGCAGCGATCTCATCGCTGGCCGTTTGAACTGGAGGGACTTGACACCGCCCGAATGGAGCGGCGCAGACGACCGCCGAGCGGCACAGCTAGAGGCGAGTGGAACTGCCCAACCCTATGAAAAAGAACTCTTTCGAAAAGACGGTACGCGCGTGCCGGTGTTGGTCGGTGCCGCCGCCTTCGAGGGGGGGGCGGGTGAGGGCGTCGGTTTCGTGCTCGACTTAACCGATCGGAAAAGAGCCGAACGGGCATACACTCAGGTACAGATGGAACTCGCACACGCGAACCGCATCGCGACGATGGGGCAGTTGTCGGGTTCTATTGCCCACGAAATTAGCCAGCCGCTCGGAGCGGCACTCAGTTACGCCAATGCCGCTTCGCATTGGCTCGCCGCTCAACCGCCAAATCTGGAGGAGGTCCGCCGGAGTCTCGGTTTTATCGTGCAGAGCAGCGTCCGAGCCAGTGAGGTGATCGATCGGATCCGGGCCCTCGTCAAAAAGGCGCCTCCACGGAAGGATAGATTGGAGATCAACGAAGCGATCTTACAAGTTATAGAGTTGGCCCAAAACGAAATGGCGAGCAAGGGTATTTCGTTGCGGACGCAGCTAGCGGAGGCTTTGCCAGCTACTCAGGGCGATCGAGTGCAACTACAGCAGGTAATTCTCAATTTGTTGATCAACGCTATTGAGGCAATGAGCGGAATGAGCGAAGGGCCTCGGGAATTGCTCATCAGCACGGTGAAAACCGACTCGGAAGGGGTACTCGTCGCGGTGCGGGATTCGGGCCCGGGATTGGCTCCTGAGAGCATCGACCAGCTCTTCGAGTCCTTCTACACGACCAAACCCGGCGGCTTGGGACTGGGGCTATCGATCTGCCGTTCGATCATTGAGGCGCATCAAGGACGATTGTGGGCGACCGCGAACAGTCCACGCGGTGCCGTTTTTCAATTCACGTTGCCGCCATACTCATCTGGCGAGAAGGAGTATCGTTGAACATGGTTGCAGCATTCTTCGGCTGCTCATGTTTCCTGGCGTGTTTTGGGGCCGGCATTATCACGAGGCCCTTTTCCGCGAGCCGCGTCACAGGTAATTAATTACGGCAAAAAAGCGACCCTCCCGGGTTACCGAGAGGGCGCCTAATCGAAGGTGAGGCCGCTCCCTGTCGCGGTTCGGCTTCGGGAAGCGGTGAGCCTCGGCCCAAAAACCGAAAAATGACCGGCTACCCACCTATGACGCAGCCATCGACGTCGTTCGAGGTCGAGACTGATTGCGCGGCACGCGAAGAGCGCCGCATTTTGGAGGGCCGCGAGTGCGGCATGCGCTATCACCCAGCGCTGCGCCCGTGCTTCGCGCGCCATTTCGGTCCGGGCCCACGCATGTAGTGTAGCTCGGGCCGATACGGGTCGTACACAGAGGCCCTCAGCCAGCGCCACCGCCGAGCAACCGCGTCGGCGGCACACGTCGGCGGAAGGGTCGCAAACAACACCCTCGAGACGTACGAATCTGAAAATTCGCTCATTTCGAACCTCCCTGGGTCATGAAGGATTGCTCTTCGGCCTGAGATGCCATTCGTTTTCCCTTGCATTTGATCGAATGGCCCCGAGGTGTTCGACGAACGCAATCGTTCCATTCTCTGCACAGTTGTCAGAATCATTGGCGCCTCACGTGACGTTTCTGCGAAATTCGCTCGGCGTCTGTCCAGTGATCTTGCGAAAGGCCAGAGTAAAGGAGCTGCTAAAGGAGTAGCCTAGAATCAATGCGACATCCGTGATCGAATTTGCTCGATCCGACAACAGCACCTTCGCCCGCTCCATACGTCGCTGAAGATGATATCCATGCGGCGGAATTCCGAAGGATCGCTTGAAGGCTCGGCAGAAATGATGCTGGCTTAGCCGAGCAAGCCGAGCAAGCGTAACAAGAGCTATCTGTTCGTCGAGATGCTCCTCGATGTAAGCAGTGACAGCGCGCCTTTGCCAGCTAGCAAGGCCGCCGCGAGTCGCCGGTGTGGGCCAAGACAACTCCTGTCCGGAGCGCGATATCTCATGCGCAAGCACACTCGCGAGCGCGTCGAAGTAGGGCGCACTTTGGGATTGATTGCTCTCAATCACATTCTTCAACTTGGTAGCCGTTGCCCAAACAATGGAATCCTCAAAGAATGCCCTCGGCCCATACGCAGTATCCGTAGCGATGGAGTCTTGGCCCCTGGCAGGGCTCAGGTAGATACAGGTCATGCGTATGGCCGCACTGGCCTCATGCCATTCACGATAGGAATGACCGGCTGGCACGAACGTGAGCTTGTTCGCGAGATTTCGAAGTCGCGAGGGAGGCAGTCCATCAATCGACGTCTCGCCATCGCCACGAACGCCATCCTCGTATAGCACCAGCAAGTGCGCGGGAGCGTCGTAACGGAGTTCGATCCTGCTTCGGGCTGGCGCGTAGATGCTCTCCGTCACGATCCCGCACCGTTCCTTGCGGTGCCGTTTGACTAATTCGGTCGGAGAAATTTGGATAGTTGCACCGAAGAAATCGCGTCGCAATTCAGATTCCTCGAAGTACCGATCCTGAAGCAAATCTTGATTTGCGGCGTGCCGCAGCGTTCTTGCTCTTTCGGAACTTGTATCCAGCGTGCGAAGCGAGGGAGAGGTCATCATCGCTATCACTTCCCCAGTTGGCGGGCTTTGAAGTGTGACTCGTGACGAATGTTACTTGCGCGACCCCTGCGTCGCTATCGGACGTAGGTTCCCTGGACTGTCCCTTTGGTCCTAATGTGCCAGACGAGTGTTATGGATGCGCCAGACGAAGGGTATGGTGTCGATCCAGGAGGATGTGACTCCTGAGGGCTGCGCGGAATGCCTTCTTGAGCAGGCATAGCCGCGCTCACGGCCGCTCTTTGCAAGGAGTAGAGGACTAGCTGACGGGACTAGTTCCCTTGCCTCTGTCGAGTGCTGTGTAAAGACAGTCGACGAGGCGTCGCCCCTGGAGGTCAATAGGCTTATGCAAGAAGCAGAGGGCTCCGGCGCTCAACGCGCGTCCCTTGATGGTCTCATCGGGATAGGCAGTAATGAAAATGATCGGTATTTCAGAGCCGAGACGAGACAAATGGTCCTGCAGCTCCAACCCGCTCATCCCCGGCATGTGCACATCCAATATCAAACAGCGCGTTTCGGCCACCGATGATGACTGCAGAAACGACTCGGCTGACGCAAAGGTTCGGGCCGTCAATCCGAGCGATCTCACGAGGGTTTCTATACCCCCGCGAACCCAGTCGTCATCGTCTACGATCGAAATAAGCGGAGTTTCTGTCAACGGATCGTTCCATCACCGGTGAATAAGGCGGACCGGCGACGCCGCTTAACAGTGCCACGGGGCCGGGCATTCGGAAAATAGGACCTGAGTGCTATTGAGCTTGGGCAAATTGACTTTTAAATCGCAGGTGCTAGCCGAGTTTTTCCAGGAATGATATGCGGCGTGGCTCGGGCGACGCTTGAATCAGTTTGCCCACGCTGCCTAGTTTTCCTGGTTCTCCTTTCCACGAATCCCCAGACTTTCAGCAATCATGACCAAATCGGCCAGCGATTTGGTGCGCATTTTTCGCATGACGTTGCCTCGGTGAATCTTTACTGTCCTTTCGCTTATGCCGATCTTGCCTGCGACCTGCTTGTTCATAAGGCCGCCGGTCACGAGGGCCATAATCTGACGCTCGCGAGGGGTTAATAACGCGAACCTGGCTCGCGCGTCCGAGTTCGATTTCTCTTCAGCGCGGCGCTTTCGATCCCGCTCAAGCGCTCCAGTCACTGCATCGAGCATCTCCTGCTCGCGAACCGGCTTGGTCAAAAAGTCGATCGCGCCCGCCTTCATGGCCTTGACGGACATAGGGACATCGCCGTGACCGGTGATAAAGATGATCGGTATTTTGATGCCTAAACGGTTAAGCTCGGCTTGCAGATCGAAACCGCTCAACCGCGGCAGTCTGATGTCCAAGACGAGGCAGCTCGGGACAGCAGGCAGCGGATGTTGCAGCAACTCGGTTGCAGACGCGAACGCCTCAACGCGCAGCCCGATCGAACGAAACAAGCTGCTCAGCCCGCCGAGCATGAGCGGATCATCGTCGATAACGAATACGATCGGCTCTTCAGCGGCTGAGGCCGGGGAGGTAGGACGCACGCCTTCTTTCATTGGGCGACTTTCCGTTTCCCACTGTCGCTTTCCTTATTCCCAGCTCAAGTAGGCTACAGTCATCGTAGCAAAACTGTGTCACATAGACGACTGAAATCTAAGATAGCGCGCGCCTTTCATTTCGAGCCACCGGCCATGCGGTGTATGAACCGCCCGCATGAGAATGCCATCGCAATGGGAACATCTTAGAACTGCTCCCATTGGAGCCCCGTGCCGACGCAAAGAGCCTACACCTTCTATGGAACCGCATGCCTCGCATTGCGCGGTTATATCGCAAGCAAAAAGTTCCTGAAGAAGAGTTACGGCGGAATTGCCTTCCAGCACGAGATCGGAGACGTCGTCAGTCATGGCGCTTGTCCTCCTGAGGGTCCGAAGCGTTCCGTCTTGATCGTGAGCGGGTCATGTCCAAGTTCGACCAGAAACCTTGAGACGTCCTCCACGAAAGAAGTGGACCCGCAGACAAAAATTTTCGGATTTTGCTCGGGTGGGAAGCACTCCTGAGCAAGTAGTGCTTTATCAATTCTTCCCCGGCGGCCCATCCATCCGTCCGGCTGTTTGCGGGTCAGCGTGTTGACAACACGCAAATTGGGATCGCGGCGAGCCATTGCATCGAGTTCTGCTCGATAGATGACGTCTTCCGGGCTTCGGGATGAGTAGAGCAGTAAAGCAGGAGCGTGCCCGTTGCGTCTCTCACGGTGGCGGAGCATCGCCATCAGGGGCGCAACGCCCGATCCGCCTGCTATGAGGCATAGAGGCCCACCCATCGCGGCGGTCCAGACGAAATAGCCGCCGATGGGCCCCCGCAAGTCGAATTGATCACCGACATGAAGATCGTCAACGAGATATGGAGAAACCTCGCCATTATCCACGCGCTCCACAGTCAAAGTGAGCAATTCGTCTTCAGGAGGCGAAGCGATCGAATAGCTGCGCTGCGCCTGGTAGCCGTCTTCGGCCGTGAGGCGAATATCGAGATGCTGGCCGGACAGGTGGCCCCACCAATTCGCGACGTGCAGCAGGAGGCTCTTTACCCGATAAGTTTCGACGACGATTTCACGCAATTGAGCTAGTTGCCACTTAAGTCGCCGCACGGGCCGGGCTGCTGTCTCAGTCACCGTCATATCGCTGCTCTTTCCAAGGGTCGCCATAATTGTGGTAGCCGAACGACTCCCAGAAGCCACGCTGATCCTTTTCCATGAAGCGGAGTCTGCGGACCCATTTGGCACTTTTCCAAAAATAGAGATGCGGCACCAGCAGTCGAGCTGGACCACCATGCGCTGGTGGAATCGGCAAGCCCTCATACCGGGTCGCGATGATCCCCTGACCCCCGATGAGATCCGCGACGGGGACGTTCGTTGTGTAACCCCCGTCGCAATGAGCCATGATGTAGGCTGCGGTCGGCTCCGTGAGGCCTACCGCCTTCAGTAAATCGTCAAAAGTCACACCTTGCCAAGTGGTATCAAATTTCGACCATTTGGTAACGCAGTGAATATCCCTCTTGATCGTAGTCTGAGGGAGCGCCTCGAACTCTGCCCAGTTCCATTTGCCGAGCAGCGAGCCGCCCAGCTGAAGAGCGAAAGTCCAGTCTCCAAGCTTGATTTGCGGGGTAGGTCCGGCTGAAAGAACCGGGAAATCCGTCGTCACGTACTGCCCGGGCGGCAGTCGGTTTTTCGGAGTTTGCTCCTGCCGCTTTGACCTGAAGCCGCGAGAGATTGTGATTTCGTCCATGGCGATCATGCTTTCGTTGGGGAGCCTACCTGTCATGCGAAAATTCTGCGCCATTGCGCGTGGCTATCCTCGCGATAGTTGTGACGGTTGTCGGCTGTTGATTCCACGCGAAGGGCGCCGACGCGCTTCCGTGATCGTGCTCTGATCCTCGTGTCTGCGGCGACGTGCGGCTCGTTGCTGGAAGGGAACACCAAGATGGACGTCGATCCCCCGCTTGCAAACCTTTGATAGAATCGCCCATCGAGAGCTTTAGCGAGCTCATACACGATTTTGAGTCCGCGTCCCGGTCGAAAGCTTACCGGGCCCGATCCGTTATCCAGCACCCTACATTCGACAAGCGCGCCTGTGCGCAACAATTCGACCCGGATCAATCCATTCCCGCCAGCAGATGCATGCCGCGCCGCGTTTGTTATGAGCTCGTAGACGATCATTCCCAGTAGCCAACATCGATCCGATGGCAGCCATAAACGGCGGGCTGCGAGGACGAGGTCTATCTTCATGTGATTCAGCTTGGATCGCCTGATCGACAGGCACAGCTTGCGAAGATAGGCCGCCGCGTCCGTGCGGATCCCATGTTCCGGGATCTGCAGAGCGTGATGGGCCTCCGCATAGTGGTGGAGAAGCTCCGCCACGTCGGTCAGCGCGGCCTTGACTTCCTTATTGTTGGAACGTGCAGCGGCGAGAGACACGACGCTGACAGCGCAGCAAAACTCGTTACCAATTCTGTGGTTCAGCTCGTGCAGAAGCAATTGCGCCTGCGGGAACGGTAGCTGGGAAGGAATGGTCGTCATAATGTGCATCCAGCAATGTTCCAATGAGACCGCGCGGCGGCGAGGTTGCACGCCGCGCGATTTGTAATTGGCCCAAATCCGTCCGGATGTCGATCAGGCGCGTTCGCAATCCCGCAAGACAGGCAAAATCGCGTCAAGAGATGTGGCGCGCTCGCGCATCAACTGGATTAGTGCTTGCCAGCATAGGGCGGCGTAATCGTCCTCTTGGGTGGATGCACTCTCCGCGTCGCAAGAACCCGCTCGAGCAACCAAAGCAATAGGAGTCACCAATGTCGTACCGCTTCATCACCAAGTCTATCCACGCCTACGTAATCGATTATCCCTTCGCGATCGTCCTGATCGCAGCGCCGTTCGTGCTGAAGCTCGGCCAGAGCGAACCGGTCGCAATGTGGCTTTCGGTTGTTGTCGGTGTCGCCGCGCTGCTCTTGCCCGCCCTGACCGACCATCCCACCGGGCTCGTCCGCATCATTCCCTACTGGCTGCACCTTTGGGTCGATCGCGCCGTCGGGTTGGTGTTTGTGATCGCGCCGTTTGCCTTCAAATTCGCTGGGCTCGACGCCTGGTACTACTGGGTCCTCGCTGCCGGTGTCCTGCTCTCGACGTCAGTCTTTAACGCGCCTGAGAAGCCAGTCGCGACGCGTTCGGGATTGGACATGCGCACAGCGGGTTGAAGGCGGCGACGGCGTCGTCGAGGGTCGAGACGTTGCCGATGTTCGTCCGCAGCCGTCCGTCACGAACCCGCGCGGAGCGCCCTATTCCTGGCGATCGCGTTCTGGACGCGTTAGACCTCGCTCTAATCGGCGCGCACGGCGCGGCCCTCGACCTGGTCGCGCCTATCTCAGCCGCGCGGGGACTCTGGAGGCCGACGAGTCCGGCCGCACGCTTGGAATCCTCGCCGTGAACAGCTTGCGAAGATATGCCGCCACGTCCGTGCGGATCCCATGTTCCGGCATCTGCAGAGCAGATGGACCTCCGCATAGTGGTGGAGAAGCTCCGCCCTCAGCACCGCTTTGACCTTCTTGTCGCTGGAACGTGCAGCAGCGAGAGACACGACGCTTATAGCGCAGCAAAACTCGTTGCCGATTCTGTGGTTCAGCTCGTGCAGCAGCAATTGCTCCTGGGGCGGGGGCAGCTGGGAAGGAAGCGCCGCTATAATGCGCATCCAGCAATTTTCCGATCGGCGGGGGACCTTGCATGTCGCCCGAATTGTAATTGGCGAAAATCCGTCTGGAAGTCGATCAGGCGCGATCGCAATCCCGCAAGACAGACAAAACCGCATCAAGCGATGTGGTGTGCGCGCGCGTCAACTGGATTACCTCCATGTCGTGATTTGGTTGCTGGTGGCGGTGAGTTCCGCCGATTGCGGCCATGCAAACGGGACTAGCGTTGCATCTAACGAAGCGCCGCCGTTTTGCCGGCGACACCGGAGAGCGGATGCCGCCAGACCAGGGTGCCGAGCGCTGCAGCGCTCATGAGTCCCCAAGCGAACATCCCGAGCCATGCCGCTGGAACGTGGATGAACATGATTTTCACCGTTGCGCCTTGGTGATAATCATCGGGCGCGATG
>WNGJ01005129.1_pt1 | contig 13741 bp, 10 predicted proteins | sample 5400611 | NCBI WGS metagenome assembly WNGJ01 (sample SAMN13153375, study PRJNA577476) | soil metagenome | isolation source: 40 cm soil or saprolite under Garry oak tree replicate 1 | place: USA:California | collected 2016-06-15 | reverse complement strand
GACGACATCGGTGGACACCGAATAGTTCCAGCGCGTCCCCGGCGAGAACTCGAGCGGCAGCGCGGCGAGCTCGTCGATCATGTCGCGTAACGTATAGCCGGCGCGCGTGCGATCGCCGACGCCGAGCTTGCGATAGGCGGCATCCACGTTCGTCCGCTCCATGAAGCCGTAGGTGAGCCCTGAGGTGTGACAGAGCAGATCGCGGATGGTCATGGCACGTTCGACCGGCGTCGTTTTCCACGCCGGATGGTTGCCGCCGACGAAGACGCGTTGATCGCGCCACGACGGGATGAACTTCCCCACCGGATCGTCGAGCTGGAAGCGTCCCTGCTCCCACAGCATCATCAGCCCCACGCTCACGATCGGCTTCGTCATCGAGTAGATGCGGAAGATCGCATCCTCGGTGACCGGCCGCGTTCGCTCGATCTCGAGGTGGCCTTGCGGCTCGAAGTACGCGATCTTTCCCCGGCGCGCGACGAGCGTGAGGGTGCCGGCGAGCTTGCCGGCGTCGATGTAACGCTGGAGGTGATCGGTGATGCGTCCGAGCCGCGACGACGACAGTCCGACTTCTTCGGGCTTCACGAGCATCTCATGCTCCTCTTCGAGACGACCCACGCGACGCGGCGCAGAATCGACGCCCCGCCCCATTCGCGTGACCGTAGCGCGTGCCTGGCCCCTGACCAGTGCTCGCCAAACGGTGGATGCTGGGAGCGATTGTCGCAAGCACGCCATGGCGTGCCTTGCTCGTGTGCCGGCGGGCGGCGGAGACTGTCGTCGGGCTTGCGACTGGCCCCGGCGACAGTCCGCGGCACATCGGAGAGCGCGCCGTTTCGGGCTCGCCCCGTCCTTATCTCGCCGCCGCTCGCGCCAACTCCGCAGCAGCCTCTTTCGCCACCGCGGTGCCCTCGAAGAAGCGCGGATTCTGCGTACCCCAGAGATGCACCGCGTTGGCGAAGGTGAAGTCGCGGAAGTTGTCGTCGCTGATCACGCCGTCCTCGACCAGCTCGTACGCCTCGGGCAGGGGATCGCGCATGTCGATCACGTCGAAGTGCCCGATGTCGGAGCTGTAGAGCGCGTTCAGCTTCGCGCCGAACGGGTTGTTCTTGCTGAAGGCCGTGCCGTTCATCCGATCGTCCGCCTCGCACCCGAAGTAGAAGGGCTTGGCGTAGAGATCGACCCAGTCTTCCTTGCGGGTGATCTTGCAGGCGGAGAAATCGTCGAGATCCTCGACGCCGCCCGTCAGGTTCGCATCCTTGTCCGGCCAGCCGTCGCGCGCCTGCAGCGCGGCCGCGACGTCGGGATCGCCGTACTTCTCGGCGAGGCTCATCAGCATCCCGCGATCGAGCGTCCGTGGATCCATCTTCTCGAGCGCCTTGCGGTTGCGCCGCTCCCAGTGCTCGATGAGGTCGCCGAAGAGCTGCGCCGCCCAGCCGACTCCGCCTTCGAGGAATGCGAACCGCAGCTTCGGGAAGCGGCGCGTGACACCGCCGAGGAAGATCGCCTTGGACACCGCGTGGCCGGCAGCGGCGAAGTGACCGATGTGGTTGTAGACGAAGTTCGACGGCGAGTTCCGCAGCCCCTGATTACTGCCCGAGCTGTGGAAGGTGGGCGCGATGCCGAGCTCCTCGCACTTTTTCCAGACGGGTTCGTAGTCGTACTCGCTGTCGATCGCGAGCACGTCGTAGTAGACGGCGAGGCGGTTCCCGTCCGGATCGGACTGCGGCGTCGACGGCACGCGTCGCGACATCCCGCTGCCGAACATCCCGACCTTCGATCCGAGCTGCTTGGTAACGAACTCGAGCTCTTCGACGGCTTCGTCGGGATGGTGCATCGGGATGATCGCGGCCGGCGTCATCCGATCACTGAGCTTGCGGAAGTAGTCCGCGGTGACGATGTTGTGCGCGCGAATCACCGCGCGCCGGGTGGGGTCGTCGCCGATCCGCGGCATGCGCAGCCCGGCGGTGGGATAGATGATGGCGTAGTCGCAGCCGAACTCGTCCAGGCGCTCATAGAGCAGGCGCGGCATCATCGCGGTGGCGCGGTCGAGCGTGTTCGACGCCTGGCGGGTCCAGAAGCCCGGCTGGGCGACGCGCCGCCGCCGGCGCTCGCTGAGCGACATGCTGAGCGCGTCTTCGGTGGTCTGCAATGCGGCGAGCCATCCGTTGGCGGCCTTGTCGCCGCCGACCCTGCGCATCCGCTCGGAGAAGACGGGGTCGAACTCGACCCAGTGCCCGTCGCCGTCGATGACCGGGTGGCTGAGGCTCGCGCGAATCTGCGTGGGAGTCTGGTGGCCGTTGCCGCTCATGTGCCTTCCTCCGACGACGACGGGTTCGTCTTCTCAGCGGCTACTGGGGGTCGCCCCGGGCGCCGTGCCGCGAGGTTATCACGAGGCTGGGCTTCGCGCCGAGTCCGGGGTTGAGCACACACTTCGGCTCAGGAATCAGGTGATTGATGATTCTGGGGGTAATGAACCATTGCCCGCGGCCTTTCCAGCCCGCGTTCGGATCGTCGATGCGTCTGTCGAACCCTGAAGCGGGTGACGCCAGCGAGGCGACTGGGAAGAAGCTGCCTGGCGTGTAGGGTCCATTTTCCTCCCCACCACAACGCCTGCGGCGTATCCATCTCTGGGCATTGTCCGCGTCTTCGTGCTGAGCCTATGTGCTGCCTATGTCCCTCAGCACCGTGGACTATCGGCCACGCGGGGTCGAGCACGGCGTGCTGTACCGCGTGATCGACGAGCACCTCGATGCCTTCCTCGACGCGGCGACGCATCACGCCGACGGGTCGTGCCTGCCGAAGTTTGTGGAACAGGAGTTTAGGGACTTTCTCACGTGCGGCGTGCTGAGGCTGGGCTTCGCCCGCCTTCGGTGCAGCGATTGCGCCTTCGAGCGGCTCGTGCCGTTCTCGTGCAAGGGTCGCGGCTTCTGCCCGAGCTGCGGTGGTCGGCGCATGACCGAGTACGCCGCCCGCCTCGTCGACGGCGTGTTGCCGCGTGTGCCCGTGCGCCAGTGGGTGCTTAGCCTGCCTCACCGTCTTCGCTATCTCCTGGCGTGGGATCACGCGCTGTCTCGCGCCGTGCTCGCGGTCTACGTGCGAGTGCTGCTGGGCTTCCAGCGGCGACGGGCGCGTCGGCATGGTATCAGCGACGGGCGATCAGGGTGCGTGACCGTCATCCAGCGGTTCGGCGGGGGACTCAACCTCAACGTCCATTTCCACACGCTGGTCCTCGACGGCGTCTTCATCGAAGGCGCGGGCGCGCCTCTTCGCTTCCGGCCCCTACCGCCCCCGACGGATAAAGAGATCGGCATCGTGCTTGCGATGATCGACACGCGGGTGCGACGTCTCCTCCAGCGCCGAGGCTTCGACACCAGCGGCGCCGATCTGCCCCAGCGCGACCCGGTGGCCGAAGAATCACCGGCTCTCGCCGGCATTAGCAGTGCCTCGATTCAGGGGCGAATCGCCCTGGGCCGCCGCGCGGGCGCGCGCGTGTGGCGCGTGGGGGAGGAGCCCGACGCCCCGTGGGTGCTGTTGGGCGGTCCGCGGCACGCGCATATCGCCGGCTTCGATCTCCACGCCAACGTCGCCGTGCCGGCGGCGGACCGCGCGCGCCTGGAACAGCTCTGTCGCTATCTGCTACGCCCGGCGGTGGCCCAGGACCGGCTCCGCCTCATGGGCGACGGCCGCGTCTTACTCACGCTGAAGACCGCCTGGGCGGACGGCACGCGCCATCTCATGTTCGAACCGCTGGAATTCCTCGAGAAGCTGGCCGCTATAACGCCGCGGCCCCGGATCAATCTCGTGCTCTACCATGGCGTGCTCGCGCCTCATGCTCACTGGCGCGCGCTCGTAGTGGCCTACGGCGCCGCGCGCGCTGAGGTTCCGGTCCCCGCGAGCCTGTCTGCCAACGCGCGTGACGACGCGACGGCGACGATGAAGCTTCGTCACTGGGCCTGGGCCAATCTCATGCGGCGCGCCTTCGGTATCGACGTCCTCGCCTGTCTGCGATGCGGCGGGCGCCTGCGCTTGATCGCCATCATCGACGACGCCAAGGTGATTGACGAAATTCTCGCGAGCGCCGGGCGGTCTGCTGAGTACGTGGATCGCGCGCCGCCTTTTACCGTGTCTGTGGATACCAACCGCGCCGCTGCAATCGACGCCTGACCGCCATCCGGAGCCCTTCGGGGCGAGGTCTGTTCGCTCGGGCCTACAACGGTCCCGCGTTTTCGGTGAATTGGCTCCCAGCGCCTTCAGGAATCTCTTGGCGGGCCTGTTGTCCGCGCTGTACCTAGGGCGAAAGATGATACCGGTGCCGGGCTGCCCGTCGCGGAGTACCGATAATGAGCCTTTATGTCTCCTACGCTCCTCGTTTGCAGTCGACCGACCGAGGATCCCGCGGTAAATCTAGTGGAAGCACTGCGCCGGCGGGAGCCTGCGGCCACCGAGACACTGATCGCGATGTACGGAGATCGGACCTACCGCCTGGCGATCCGTATCATGGGCAACCGCTCGGATGCCGAGGAGGTCGTCCAGAGCGCCTTCTGGACCGTGGTCCGAAGGATCGACACGTTCAGAGGCGATGCGGCCTTAGGCTCCTGGCTCTATCGAATCACCGCAAACTGCGCGTACACGAAACTTCGCGTCCGGCGTGCGCGGCATCACGCAAGCTCGTTCGACGAAGTTTCGGCGACGGTCGACGAGGATCCCCCGTCCGTTCACGACTGGTCCGCGAAGGTCGAGGATCCGGCGCTTCAAGTCGAGCTGAGAAGGGTGTTGACGGTCGCCCTCGACACCCTGCCGGAAGACCACCGAGCGATCGTGGTGTTACGCGACGTCGAGGGCCTGTCGCCGGAGGAGGTCAGCCAGATCACGGGGCTGAGTATCCCTGCCGTGAAGACTCGAACGCACCGTGCGCGGCTGGTGCTACGCAAGTGGCTCGGCGAGTACTTCTCGGATCGGCCGATGTCACTCCCGGCTTCACCCGCAGCGTCTTCGTCCTCGCCGCGCCGCCAACGGTCGAGCGCGTCGAAGCGGGCGGGGCGACGGTCCGGACGGGCAAAGGCCCTTCTGGCCTGACTTCGTTAGTCCCGCGCCATCCGCCTGACGCTTCCTCGTTGACGGCTGAGGGCCGTCGCCGGGGCTCGAGAGGCGCCATCCAGCGGGTGAGTCGTTCGGAACTCTTCCGCGGCTAACACGCGCACCACGCGCCCTTGAGCGTCGAGAATGGTCACGGGCGCGATGGGTTCGTCGTCCGAGCGAAATCGAACGTGTTCCAGGATCTCTTTCATGAGTCATACCTCCCGTCCAGTAAGCGAGCCACCGAGGCCCATGTGCCGCTGCCACAAACCGGACACGGACCGCTGCCGATTTCGAAACACGTCTCGCAGTCGAGACACAGCGCGATTCGACGCAGTGGTAGATGTAGCGTCCTGAGTGTTTCTCTGCCGTTCATGAGCTTCACGTCATTTGGACGCTTCGACCATGGCACTCGGTGCTTGCTGGTCAGGCGACAAGCGCCGCAGGCCGTGCGAGATCATCACTCGGCTCTGTCTATGGGTCAGCCTGAGACAGGCGACGACGATCGCGCTCAGCGGGACTAGTGACCTTGGCAGCCCTTCGTTGAGACGACCGGAACCAGGCGCACGTTTCGTGTCGTAGGAAGTTGTCGGAGCCAACCCTTGCGTCCCGTTCGATTCACGCATCGGTTCAAGGTGAACCACCGCGGGATCTGATCGGGATGCTGAAGCCCCGGGTCAGTTCCAGGGTTTCATCTTGGACCCGAAGCCGCCAATTCGGTCGACACCGATACGCACGACTAGCCGCTTTTCCCCAGGCTGACGGAACGGATACTTGTCCGCCCCGAGAAATCGCTTGGCGAGCTTGTCGATATGATCGTCGGCGCCGGCCTCGGTGACGCGGCCCTTGCCGTAGAACACGGCGTGCGCCTGTGGATCGTTGCGATCTTGCACGGAGACGATGATACGTGGATCGCGACCCAGGTTCTGAGACTTGCGCCGCCCCTCCGATGTGTTGAAGAGGACTTCGTCACCTTCGACGTCCATCCACACCATCGTGAGCTGTACGCTTCCCTCGTCGTTGTAGGTCACGACGTGTCCGTAGGCCTTGTCCTGAAGGAGTTTCTTCACGGATTGGGGTAATGGAATCGGCATGATCGAGCTCCTTTCCGCGTGCCGGGATGGAAAACGATTACCTAGCTCTGATTAAACCACCGGGGGCTAGAGGTGGCGGCAGGCCCAACCGAGCAGAGCGACTTCGGTGTCGCCGCTGCCGCACCATCTGCCCTTCTACCGGCATCACAAGGATGTCTGAAAGGAGTGCGCGATGAATCGAGGGTGTGTGGTGAGCCTGGCGGCGGGGCTGGTGATCGCGGGAGCGGCGATAGGCAACGTCGCGATGCGGACGCGGGCAGCGGAGGGGGCCGATCCACGCGCCTCCAGCTACATGCAGGTCACCGAGGAGGACTTCCGCACGGTGCTCGCCCGCATGCGCGCCGCGAAGGCAGGCATCGAGAAGCGCCAGCAGGACTTGCTCGTCGCGCGCTACGACCTCGCGGATCGGCCGGTGGTCGGTACGACCATGAGCCGGGGCAAGCCCGTCCAGGGCGGCGTTCGGGTGAAGCTGCCGACGGGGGTCACGTGGGACGCGCTCGCGAAGGCGAGCGCCGACGAGATCCAGCAGCGCGGCGCCTTCCCACAGGGCTTTATGCCGCTACCGCACCCCAATCATCCCGAGGGCGGCATGGTTTTTCCGAAGTTCCTGATCGACGAGACCCGCCGGCAGACGGGGCGCGATCTGACCCGCTTCGACCTCGACTTCGACCTTCCCGATCGGTTCCTGCCGGAGTTTCCGTCGCCGGTTTACCTGACGACGCGACCAGACCTGGGGGACGTGTCGCGGGGTCAGCTGGTGACGATCAGCAACTATTACGAGTTGTTCAACGGCATCTTGAATCCCAAACAGCTCGAGGGGCTGCGGCTCCTGGTGACGCCGTTCCCGCAGCAGCAATTCAATGCCACCGCGGATCGCCGTAGCGAGCAGCCCAGCCTCGGGGTCGCCTGCTTCGATTGCCATCAGAACGGGAATACCAACGGCGCCACCCACCTGGTCGGCGATATCCGCCCGCAGGAATTCCGTCATCGCATCGAGACACCGTCGCTCCGCGGGGTGAACATCCAGCGCCTCTTCGGCTCGCAGCGGGCGTTGAAGACCGTCGAGGACTTTACCGAGTTCGAGCAGCGCGCCGCCTACTTCGACGGCGATCCGGTGATCGCGACCAAGAAAGGCGTGAACGTCCTGGAACGGGGAAGCCAGGTCCACTTCATGGGAGAGTTCCAGGAGATCCTCGATTTCCCGCCCGCACCGAAGCTCGACGTGCTCGGCAAGCTCGACCCCAAGAAGGCCACTACAGCCGAGCTACGCGGGCAGACGTTGTTCTTCGGCAAAGGGCAATGCGCGACGTGCCACGTGCCGCCGTACTACACGGACAACTCGATGCACAACCTGCGCGCGGAACGCTTCTACAAGCCTCAGATGATCAACGGCATGATGGCTGCCGCCGACGGGCCCATCAAGACCTTCCCGCTCCGCGGTATCAAGGACACGCCGCCGTACCTGCATGACGGTCGTCTACTGACTCTCGACGACACAGTCGAGTTCTTCAACCTGATCCTCGGGACGCAGCTGACCGCGGACGAGAAGCAGGACCTCGTGGTGTTCCTACGCGCGCTCTAGCCGCGACGACGCCGGTGTGGGCGGTTCAGAGCGGGTTTGGACCGACGATTTCCCACTGGTAGCGCTCGCGGAGCTGCTTGCGTTCGTCGTCGTTGATCGGGCGGTGGTTCAAGAGCTGTACCTAGGGCGAAAGATGATACCGGTGCCGGGCTGCCCGTGGCGGAGTACCGATAATGAGCCTTTATGTCTCCTACGCTCTACGTTCGACTCGTCGCGCAGCCCGCGCGTGCGCTGATCGAGCTGGACGATTCGGTTGCCCGCACGCACTCCGTAAAGACGGCCGGGGGCAGCGCGCCGGCGCTGCCCCCGGCGTCGTCAACGCGCGAAGATCAATGCGCCAGCGGATCCGGCCTCACCTGGATGTGCACGGCGCGGGGCTTGCTGCCCTTGCCGCCTTCCATCAGCCACGGCGTGCGGTCGCCGCTGCTGCTCCATAGCCCACGGCCCTTCCAGCCGGCGTTCGGATCGTCGATGCGCCCGTCCAGACCCTTGGCGTAGAAGCCCATCGGGTAGGGTACGCGCATCAGGATCATCTTCCCGTCCTTGAAGGCCACGAAGCCGTCCTGGAGGTTCGCGGTCGAGATCGGCACGTTGTCGCCCAGGCCGGCCGTGTTGTGGTGATCGACCCAGGTGTAATAGCTGGCCTCGGCGCTGGTGTTCTCGAAGCCGTCGAAGCCCGGGCCAGGGTACTTGTGGAACGCGAAGCCTTCGGGGCAGTGATCGCCGGTCGCCTGCGGGCCGTTGAGCGGCGCCTTGCACTTGCGCCGGTCGAAGCTGATCAGCGAGCCGTTGGAGCCCGAGCCCCACAGGACGCCGTCCTTGTCGATGTCGCCGCCGCGCACCCCGAGGCCTTCCTTCGGAACGGCGTAGAACTCCGAGAGCTTGGTCTTGGGGTCGAAGCGCACGAAGCCGGGGCGACCGACGAACACGTTGAAGGTGTACCAGACCGAACCGTCGGTCGGATGCGGCATCACGGCATAGGGACCGGAACCAGCGATGCGCACGTCCTTGCCCGCCTCGGCCGGCTTGTCCGGCTCGGTCCATTCGTCGACCTTGCCGTTACCGTTGGTGTCGAGCACCCACGGTGCCCAACCCTGCGCCTTGGCGGCGTCGCCGGTCTCGTCCCACACCTTGGTGTTGACCCAGCCGGCAACCGGGCCGCTGCCTGACAGCCACAGCGTGTCGTCAGCGTCATAGGCGAACTGGGGGTGGTGGGTGCCGAAACAGGTGTCGATGAAGCTGTACTTCATCGTCTTCGGATCGAGCATCGACACCTGGCGTCCCGAGCGGTCGAGCGGGAACACCTTGGCCGAGGGATGCTCCGAGCCTTTCTTGCAGAAGGCCGGATTCTCGATGCCGCGCACGGCCGCGGCGAACCACACCCGGCCCTTCTTGTCGAACATGCCGTTGTGGTTGTTGGCCCGCTGGCTCCAGATCTTCTCCTCGCCCCAGTACGCCGAGGGCAGCATCGGCTTCGCGGCGGCCGAGGCATGGAAGGGAGGCCCGAACGATTCGGGGGCACTCGGATCCGCGACCGGCATCTTGAAGAACGTCACCTTGTTCGTCTTGGGATCCAGGATCGCCATGTTGTCGGTCGCGTACTCGGGCGACCCATAGAGCGCGCCGTAGGCGTTGACGGTCGGGTAGCGCCGATCCGAGGAGACCAGGTCGTGCAGATAGTGCTTGTCGGTACTCCACTCCCACGAGGTGATGACGATGTTGCGCTCGACACCCTGCGGTCGCGGCGGCTTGTGCTTGGGCAACTCGCCCTTGGCCACGCGATCGGTCCAGTCGCCGAAATACTTGAACGGCACGCCGCCGAGTTGCACGGCGAGCCGGTTCATCATCAATTCGCCCGTCTGGCCGGAGGCGACGCGGCGCCCCCACGCTTCCGCCCCGGACTTGAATTGGCCGAACGCGGCCGGGATCGTGCGCGTCGATTCCTGACCGAGCTGATGGCAGCCGATGCAGTCGGTGTTGTTCATCCGGCGGCGCCAGAGTTCCTGAGTGACGTCCTTGGGGATATCCGTCGTGCCGCCGAAATCCTGCGCCGGCGGAATCTTCATCATCGTGTACCAGTAGATCGCGGGATAGTATTTCGCCGCCGTGGCGGCGTCCGGCGCCGTGACCGCGCGGAGATTGAGCTGCTTCCCGGGCTGGCTGTCGATCTTCGGCGAATCCACCAACCCGTAACCGCGCACCCATACCCGATATCTCGCCTTCGGGAGGTCGGGGATGACGTAGCGCCCCTGGTCATCGGTGACGACCATCTTGGCGAACTTGGTGGGAAGGTCCGTGGTCTCCGCGATCACCCAGACTCCGGCCTCCGGTCCATTCGGACTCGTCACCACGCCGCCGATGTCGTCGGCGTCGATGGCGACCGCGCCGCTCCCGGCTTGCTGGGCGCCTAGCGTGACGACGGAGCCGGCCCACACCAGGGCGATCGCGATCGCAACCATCCCGAGGTACACCACGTGTTTTGGCTTCATGGCATCGCTCCTTCGTCCGTTTGGCCAGTCGGCCCTCAGGAGGATCGGCAGTGGAATCTTGAGCCCGAGCAGCACCGTGGTGGGATCATAGTGTGCAGCTTCACGCATCCGCAATAGTCGGTGATAGTCTCGTCGAAGAATGACCCGGCGGCAGATCTCCCTGGCTCACCTGACCGTGCTGGACACGACGCCACCCGAGCTCATCGCGGTGGCAGCGGCCGCGGGGTTCCGGACCATCGGGATCCGGCTCACCGCCACGCCGAGCGTGGGCGTTCCTCCGTACGACATCCTGCACGAGGGCCCGCTGCTCCGGGAGACGTTGCGCCGGTTGGCGGATACCGGAGTGTCCGTGCTCGACACGGAATTCTTGCGCTTCGAGCCCGAGCAGCCGGTCGGCATCCCGGAGGGTTTCCTCGAGGTCTCGGCCCGGCTCGGCGCGCGCAACGTGCTCGTCATGAGCGCCGAGCCCGACGAAGCGCGGACGATCGAGCGGTTCTGCGAGCTCTGTGACCGCGCGGCCGCGTACGGCCTTCACGTCTGTCTCGAGTTCGCGATCTACACGGGGGTCCGGACGCTCGCCCACGCCGCCCAGGTCGTGGCCCGCTCGAAGCGGCCGAACGCGTCGGTCCTCATCGACGCCTTGCACTTCAGCCGCTCCGGCGGAATTCCGGCGCACATCGCGCAGGTCGATCCGTCGCTCGTGCGCTATGCACAGATCTGCGACGCGTCTTCAGACATGCCGGGGCCCGGCGACACGCCCGCGCTCATCCGCGAGGCGCGCACGGGTCGGCTCCTTCCCGGTGAGGGCGCGTTGCCGCTGAGGGACCTGGTGGCGGCGTTGCCCGCCACCGCGCCGCTGGCGGTGGAGGCGCCGTGCCGCGCGCTCGCGGATCTCTCGCCCGTCGAGCGCGCGAAGCGTGCGTATCAGGCGCTCTCGGCCCTGCTCACTTGAAGCTCATCAGACGATCGAGCGATTGCTCGAGGCAGCCCTTGATCTCGTCGCGGCACGCCCGGTAACGATCCTCGCCCTGGCCGACGGGATCGTCGATGTCTCCCGGTGTCCCGGCGAATTCCTTGAGCGTGAAGATCGGGCGGCCGCGCGCCTCCGCGAATCCATCCAGGATGCGCTTCTGGTCGGCGGTCATGGTGAGGATCAGGTCGGCCTCGGCGATGATCTCGCGGTGCTGCCGCAGGTTGGTCGAGGTGAACTCGTACTCGCCGAGGCGGATGCCGTGCTCCCTCAAGACGATGCGGGCGTCGAGCGACGCGATCATGCCGTCACGCGCGTACATCGCGACACCACCGGAGCGCACCCGGATCTGGTGATGGCCGTTGCGCTCGGCCAGCATGCGCTCCAGGAGCACGTGGGCCATCACGCTGCGGCACGTATTGGCGTGGCAGACCAGGAGGACGGTGGTCACCGCTCCTCCCGCGCCGACTGCCAGAAGCGGACGCCACCGCCGAGGTCGTTCCACTCGGCCTCCGGCCGCGTGCCGAGTGTCTTGCCGAAGTTGGTGCCCGGAGGCGGCTGCAGCGCGGAGCCGAGCGTGGTCGGAAACAGCTTGACCAGCTCCTCGGGCGTGAGGCGACGGTCGGCCTCCAGGCGGCGCACGGCCTGTGGCTGGGCCATCAGCGTGTAGCCGTAGCCGAACGAGTGGAATGCCTGGCCGGTGACTCCGGCCGCGGCGTCGCTGGCGAGGAACACGACCAGCGGCGCGACGTTGTCGGGATCGCGCTCGGTGCCCGCCGCCGCCTCGCTCGGCCACTTGCCCGTCTGCTCGAAGAACTCGCGCCCGCGGGGCGTGGAGTCGATCATGCGTGTCGCGCCGCTCGGCAAGATCGCGTTCGCGGTCACGCCGTACTTGGCCATGGCGTTGGCGGTCGACCAGGTGAGCCCGAGGATGCCGGCCTTGGCGGCCGCGTAATTGGGCTGGCCGGGCGCGCCCAGCGCCGACACCGACGACATGTTCACGATCCGCCCGGTCTTCTGCTCGCGCATGGCGACCGACGCGGCCCGGTTCGTGTTGAACGCGCCCTTGAGGTGGACGTCGAGCACGGCGTCCCATTCGGTATCGGTCATGTTGAAGATCATCCGATCGCGGAGGATGCCGGCGACGTGCACGAGGATGTCGATCCGGCCCCAGGTGTCGACGACCTGGCGGACCATCGCGCTCGCGTCGTCCGGCTCGGCCACCGAGCCGAAGTTGGCGGCCGCGCTGCCGCCCTCCTTCACGATCTCGTCGGCGAGCTGAGCGGCCGGTTGCTTGTCCGTGCCCTCGCCACTCAAGCTGACGCCGAGGTCGTTGACGACGACCTTGGCTCCCGCTTTCGCTAGCGCCAGCGCGATGCCCCGGCCGATGCCCCGGCCGGCTCCCGTCACCAATGCGGTCTTGCCTGCAAGCATGCTCATGTTCGCTCCAGAGAGAGGATTCACTGCCAGGCCCAGACGGGCTGCTCGAAGTGGTCGACGCGCGTGGGTCGGCCGTGCATGACGACCTCGCGCATCTGGTAGATGACCGCTGCCGTCGGGGCGTGAATCAAGCGCGAGAGCAGCGGGAGCTGGATCACCGGCCGGTCGCTCTCGGGGATGCTGACGAGGGTGGGAATGCCCGGAGCTTCCAGATCGCTGAGCGGCACCAGGTGCAGGCTCGCTACTTCGTCGGGATTCGGTTGAAGCTCGACGGCGGCGCCCGCCCACACGACGACCGGGGTGATGACGAAGCCGGACCGGCTGCGATAGTCGTCGAGCAGGCCCAGCACGGCGTCCTCACCCAGTCCCAGCCCGACTTCTTCGCGCAGCTCGCGCAGCGCCGCGCCCGGCGCGGTCTCGCCGGGGTTCACGCGGCCGCCCGGCAGCGCCCACTGGCTCGTGTGCGTGCGCAGGGAGGCCGCCCGGCGGGTGAGGAGAAAGCACGCGCGCCCCGCGTCGTCGGGCAGCAGGACCACCGCGACGGCGGCGGGTCGGTGGCCGTCGATCGCCGCGGAACGCCGGTCGAAGGCACGGACGTTGGCGAGCGCGCGCTGGTGGAGCGTCTCGTCGAATCGCACGGGGTCCGGGCCCATCGCCGCTGGCCATTGTAGACGCCTTCGGCCCCTGTGCGACAATGCGCGTGCTCACCACGCATGGCCAAGCACATCGACGTGCTGCTCCTCGTCAACGCGATGATGGGGCAGCTCATCTCCGGCGTGGCCACCCGGATCTTCATCGTGTCGCTGCCCACGATCGCGGCGGCGCTGAACGCCGACATCCTGTCCGTGTCGTGGGCGCTGATCTCCTACCAGCTCGCGGGCATTTGTCTGTCGGTGGTCTTCGGCCGGCTCGGCGACATCCACGGGCGCTACCCGATCTACGGCGCCGGCTTCGTCATCATGACGATCACCTCGTTCCTCTGCGGCGTGGCGCCCAGCGTGGGCTGGCTCATCGTCTTCCGGTTGGTGCAGGGGATCGGCGCGGCGATGATCGCCTCCGCAGCGCGCGTGCTGGCCATGGAGGCGATGCCGGA
>WNGJ01005128.1_pt1 | contig 13741 bp, 12 predicted proteins | sample 5400611 | NCBI WGS metagenome assembly WNGJ01 (sample SAMN13153375, study PRJNA577476) | soil metagenome | isolation source: 40 cm soil or saprolite under Garry oak tree replicate 1 | place: USA:California | collected 2016-06-15 | reverse complement strand
GCCGACATGGCGGCCGCGGCTTAACGGCGCTTGCCTTCAGCAGGAGAGCGGAACGAAGTCGTGATGGCTTCCGCGCAGCCGAAGCCGGACTTCGTTCGGCGATGGGCGGTGCCGGGCTCGAACCAGCGACCTCCTGCTTGTAAGGCAGGCGCTCTCCCAACTGAGCTAACCGCCCTTCGAACGAAAGCTTAGTGATGGCAGGCGGCTATCCTTGCCCGGCCGCCCCCGTCGACTAGCGGCCTAGGTCACAGCCCTTTCAAGGCTGTAGCACGGGTTCGAATCCCGTCGGGGGCACTGACCGCGGGCCGGTAGCTCAGTTGGTAGAGCAGGGGACTTTTAATCCCAAGGTCGCAGGTTCGATCCCTGCCCGGCCCACTCAGGAACGCCCGAAGGCGCTCTTCTTACTATTCTCGGCTCGTGGCCGTTCCGACCGTCGAGAGCCTCAGCTACGAGCAGGTCGCGAAGACAATCGATCACTCGCTGCTCCGGCCGGAGCTCGATCTTGACTTCGTTCGCGAGGGAGTCGAGCTGGCGAGGCGGTACGGCGTCGCCTCCGCGACCGTGCGCCCGGCGGACGTCAGGCTCGCCGCGAAGCTGCTCGACGGCTCCGACGTCTTCATCTCGACCGTCGTTGGCTTTCCGCATGGCAGCTCGACCACCGAGACGAAGGTGTTCGAGGCCGAGCGGGCGCTGGCGGACGGCGCCCGCGAGCTGGACATGGTGCTCAACATCGGGTGGCTGCGCTCCGGTCGGGCGGACGAGGTACGAAACGACATCGCCGATGTCGTTCGTGTTGCCGGGGCGGGCGGGGCGATCGTCAAGGTGATCCTCGAGAACGCGTACCTCGCTGACGCGGAGAAGGAGCTCGGCTCCCGGCTGGCGGAGGAGGCGGGGGCGGCGTTCGTGAAAACCTCGACCGGGTTCGCGGGCGGTGGAGCTACGATCGACGACCTGAAGCTGATGCGGCGCACGGTCGGCCCGCAGGTCCAGGTCAAGGCCGCCGGGGGCGTCCGTACGCTGGACGCGCTGCTCGAGGTGATGAGCGTCGGCGTAACGAGGGTGGGGGCCACTGCGACCGAGACGATCCTCGAGGACTTCAAGGCCCGAAAGGCCGCGGCCGAGCCGGCGGCCGTCGCCACCCGTTAGGAGGGCCGCGGCCTCGTAGGATCGGCGCGCCATGCGTGACCTGCGAGACCTACGTGCTGCCGTCGTCGGCACGGGCTTCATCGGCGTCGTCCACGTCGAGGCGCTCCGCCGGCTGGGGATCGAGGTCGTCGGCGTCGTTGGGTCGACGCCGGACCGGGCGCGGGCGAAGGCGACGGAGGTGCCCCTGGCCGAGCCGTACGAGAGCTTCGAGGCGATGCTCGGCGACGACCGGGTCGACGTCGTCCACGTGACGACCCCGAACCACCTCCACTACCCGCACGCAAAGTCCGTCCTCGAGGCCGGCAAGCACGTCGTTTGCGAGAAGCCGCTCGGTCTCGACGCGGCCGAGTCGGCGGAGCTCTTCCGCCTCGCCGAGGAGAGCGGCCGCGTCCACTGCACGAACTTCAACATCCGCTTCTACCCGCAGGCGCAGCAGGCCCGGGCGCTCGTCTCCGACGGTGCGCTCGGCGACGTCTGGAACGTCCACGGCGCCTATCTCCAGGACTGGTTGCAGTTGCCGACCGACTGGAACTGGAGGCTCGAGCCGGACAAGGGAGGCGAGCTGCGGGCCGTGGCCGACATCGGGTCGCACTGGCTCGATCTCGCGGAATTCGTCGCCGGGGTGCCCGTCACCGAGGTGTTCGCGGACCTGGCGACGATGATTCCCGTCCGCCGGCGACCGGCCGGCAAGGTCGAGACGTTCGCTGCCGCGGAGGCGGTGGACCGGGTCGATGTGCCGATGGCGACGGAGGATCTGGCGCACGTGCTCATTCGCTTCGCGAACGGTGCGCGGGGCTCCGTCGTCGTCTCGCAGGTGAGCGCGGGGCGGAAGAATTCATTACGGCTCGAGCTCGACGGCTCGGCCGGCGCTCTCGCGTGGGATTCGGAACGGCCGGAAGAGCTCTGGCTGGGGCACCGGCAGCGCGCGAACGAGACTCTTCTCCGCGATCCCGGACTCTTCGAGCCCGCCGCCGCCGCGCGTACCAGTCTGCCGGCGGGACATGCCGAGGGCTTCGCCGACACGTTCAAGGAGCTCTACCGGGCCGTCTACAGCGCCGTTGCCGGCGGGGCGATGCCGGCGGAGCCGGAGTTCCCGAGCTTCGCCGCCGGCCTGCGTGAGAACGTGATCGGCGAAGCCGTGGCGCGCAGCGCAGCGGAGGGACGATGGGAGAAGGTGCCCGCGTGAAGCTCGGCTTTCTGACCTCCGCCTTCCCGGATCTCTCGCTCGCCGAGGTCGCCGCCTGGGCCGCAGCCGAGGGCTTCGAGTCGCTCGAGATCGCGTGCTGGCCGGCCGGTGGCGGCGAGGCGCGCCGGTACGCGGGCGTGACGCACATCGACGTCGACTCGTTTGATCCGGACGAGGTACACGAGACGCTCGGGGAGCACGGGCTCGAGATCTCGTCGCTCGCGTACTACCCGAACAACCTCCATCCCGACGACAGTCACCGCGAGGCGGTGAACGGCCATCTGCTGAAGGTCGTCGACGCGGCGCAACGCCTTGGCGTCGACACCGTCGGCACCTTTGCCGGCAACGACAAGGATCGCCCGTACCCGGAGAACCTCGAGCGCTTCAAGAAGGTCTGGCCACCGCTGGTCGCTCATGCGGCCGAGCGCGGCGTGCGGATCGCGATCGAGAACTGCCCGATGATCTTCAGCTACGACGAGTGGCCAGGCGGGAACAATCTCGCCTATTCGCCCGCGATCTGGGACGACATGTTCGCGGCCATCCCCGAGGAGAACTTCGGGCTCAACCTCGACCCCTCTCACCTCGTCTGGCTGATGATCGACTACGAGCGGGTGGTCTACGACTACGCGGACCGGATCTTCCACGTCCACGCGAAGGATCTGGAGGTCAGGCGGGAGGGCCTCGACCGGAACGGGGTCCTGTCGCTCGGAATGGGCTGGCAGGTCCCGCGCCTCCCGGGTCTCGGCGAAGTGCGTTGGGACCGCTTCCTGTCCGCCCTCTACGCCGTGGGGTACGACTCGTACGTCTCGATCGAGCACGAGGACCGGCGTTTCGAGGGAGACATCGAGCTCGTCAAGCGGGGCTTCCTGATCGCCCGGAACGCGCTGCGGCCGTTGATGGCCTAGCTAACCTCGTCGACGAACTTGCCGGTCGCCTCGTCCTTGAGGATCAGTTTCCGCCGCCCGTCCGGCATCGCCTCCTCCTTGATCAGGGTCTTGCCGTCTTGCTCCGGTCGCTCGCGCGCGATGCGCGGGACACCAGTCCCGCGCCAGTCCTCGATCTCGACGGGCTGCCAGCGGCCAGTCTCGGCCGACCGGTAGGCGGCGTCGATGATCGCGTTGACGACGTAGCCGTCGTAGAAGGTCTCCATCGGCGCCCGGCCTGTTTCCAACGCGTCGAACATGTCGGTGAACATGTCGTAGTAGCCGAACTCGGAGACTTCGTCGCCCACGGGAAAGATCCAGCCGCTGGTGGCCTCGGACTTCTCCGACACGTAGTCGCTGCCCTCGCCGGAGGTGAATGCCTCGAGGCCGGTGCGGAGGCAGTGGTCGATCCAGATCGTTCCCTCCGTGCCGGCGACTTCGTCTCGGATGTCCATCCCGCCGCGGAAGCTCCAGCTGGCCTCGACCTGACCGATCGCGCCGCTCTCGAACTTGATCAGAGCGATCGCGTTGTCCTCTGCCTCGATCGGATGGACGAGCGTGTCCGCCCAACACATCACCTCGACCGGGCGATTCTCCTTGCCGACGAAGTTGCGAAGGATTTCGATGCAATGGCAGCCGACATCGACAAGTGCGCCGCCTCCGGCCTGCTCGACATCCCAGAACCAGGCGCTGTGAGGTCCCGAATGCGCCTCACGCGAGCGCGCCCAGGTGACGGTGCCGACCTGGCCGCCGCGCACGAGCTGGATGGCCTTGAGAGTCTTCGGCGTGTAGCAGAGGTCTTCGAGGTAGCCGGCGAAGACGCCCGCCTGCTCGACTGTCTCGAGCATCCGCTGCGCCTCGGCCGCCGTTCGCCCGAGCGGCTTCGTGCACAGGATCGCCTTCCCGTGCCGCGCGGCGATCTTCACCACTTCCTCGTGCAGATCGTTCGGCAGCCCGATCACGACCGTGTCCACCTCGGGGTGCGCGATCGCCTCCTCGAGGTCGGTCGACGCGTTCGGGATGCCGTGCTCGTCGGCGAAGGCGCGGGCACGATCCTCCGAGCGCGAATAGACCACCTGAACTCGATCGCGGCTGCGCTGACCGTGGATTGTGAGCGTGTAGAACAGGCCGATCAGGCCGGTGCCGAGCATCGTCACCCGGTGGCCGACTATCGCTGCTCCCTGCTTGCCTTCGATGTGAGCCGCCTCCCGACCCGATGGGTTGCCTTGGGGATCGACGACAATAACCCCGAACGGGAGCGGCGGCTATGAGAACGGAGGCTGGTCGCTTAGGCTTGAACGACAGGACGTTCGAAGGGGACCGCAAGTCAGCAGGAGGGACCGCATGAAATTCCGATTCACCGGCGTACGGTGGGTGCTCGCACTCTTGGCTCTCGTCGCCGTTTCCGTTACCGCCGCCGTCACGGCGTCGGCGAAGTCTGAGAAGAAATACGTAATCGGCGTCTCCAACACGCTCGTCGGCAACGGCTGGCGAGAGGAGATGATCTGCTCGGTCAAGGCGCAGGCACTGGCCAGCGGCAAGGTGAGCTCGGTCAAGGTCGCGAACCGCAACGGCGGCGCGGCCGAGCAGAACGCAGACCTCCGCAACCTGATCTCCTCGGGAGCCAACGCGATCGTCGTCAACCCGTCGAGCTCGACGGCGCTGAACAGCGTGATCGCACAGGCCGCTTCGCGCGGGATCAAGGTCGTTGCGGTCGACCAGCGCGTGACCGCCAAGCAGGCCTACAACGCCACGAACGACCAGGTTGCGTACGGCCGGCTCGGCGCGACGTGGCTGTTCAAGCAGCTGGGGGGCAAGGGGAATGTCGTCGAGATGCGCGGCATCGCCGGCGTGCCGGCGGACACCGACCGCCATACCGGCTTCAACCAGGCGCTGAAGAACTACCCGAAAATCAAGGTCGTCAAGCAGACGTTCACCGGCTGGCAGTTTGCGACGGGTGGAAAGCAGATGCTCGACATCCTCAACTCCGGGGTGAAGGTCGACGGCGTCTGGACTTCGGGGATCGACTACACGGTCGTCAATGCCTTCAAGACGGCCGGGAAGAAGCTGGTACCCGTGGTCGGAGCCGACAACAACCAGTTCCTCAAGCAGCTCATGACCACCAGTGGCCTCCACGGCGCAGCCGTGACGAACCCCGCCACGATCGGCGGCGTTGGCGCCGCGATTGCGATCAAGGTACTGGGCGGGCAGTCGGTCAAGCACTGGGTCAAGCTGACCCCGCAGGTCTGGGACAACCAGACCGCCGCCGGCAAGGCCGAGATCAAGAAGAACTACTCGCCGAGCCGTCCGCCGACGTACAGTGCACGACTGCAGATCAAGCCCTGGACGACGTATACGAAGCAGCAGCTCTTCGCCTGCAAGGGGCCGTAGAGCCGTAGTCGAAGCGACGAAAGGGGCGCCCTCGCGGCGCCCCTTTCCGTCGAACGAATCGGAGCGACGCCTGAGTCTGCTGGAAGCACAGGAGGTCTCGAAGAACTACGGGCCGGTCGTAGCTCTCCGCTCGGCGACGCTCTCGATCGATCCTGGCGAGGTGCACGCGCTGCTCGGCGCCAACGGAGCCGGCAAGAGCACGCTGGTGAAGGTTCTCACCGGCGTGATCCGTGCAGACGGAGGGCGGCTCGTCCTGAATGGAGAGGATGTTCGAATCTCTTCGCCCTCCCGGGCCGCCCGGGTCGGTCTAGCGCCCGTCTTTCAGGACCCCGCTCTCGTTCCCGACCTGACTGTTGCGCAGAACCTGAGGCTCACGGGCGCGTCGCTCGAAGGAGTCCGAAGCCGACTTCGCGAGATGGACCTCGAGGTCGATTTCTCGGAGCAGGCCGGCGACGTGCCGCTGCCGGTGCTGCGCATGCTCGACCTGGCTCGCGCCCTCGCACGAGATCCTCAGCTGCTGCTGCTGGACGAGATTACGGCCGCCTTGCCGTCCGACCTCGCCGAGCGTGTGTTCGCGGTGATGCGGAAGTGGCGCGAGCGTGGCCGCTCTGTGCTCTTCATCACCCACCGTCTCGCCGAGGTGATCGCTGTCTGTGACCGCGCGACCGTGCTCCGTGACGGGAGCGACGTCGGGACGCTCGTCCCTGAGCACGGTGGCGAACGGAAGATTGTCGAATACATGCTCGGCGCCGAGGTCGCGACGGCCGCGGCCAAGGCGAGTGAGCTCGACGAGGCCAGGGTGCGGCTACCCGGAGACGGCAACGCCGCCGGAGCGGCCGCTGAACCGACACTCGAGGTCAAGGGCGTCCGCGCCGGCACCGTCGAAAGCGTCTCGTTCTCTCTGCGCCCGGGCGAGGTGCTCGGCTTGGCCGCGCTCGAGGGGCAGGGCCAGGACGATCTCTTTGCCACTCTGGCCGGGGAACGGCGGCCGGAAGGCGGAGACATCCTGGTCGGCGGCCGGCCGCTCCGCGCGCGCCACCCCTACGACGCGATCCGCGCGGGGGTCGTACTCGTTCCTGCCGACCGGCTGCTCGCGCTGCTGCCGCAGCGCTCGGTTCGCGAGAACATCGCGGCGCCGAGATACAACAGCCCGCTGCGCTGGGGACCGATCAACCTCTCGTTCGAGCGACGGCGGGTGCAGGAGGCGATTGACGCGCTGCAGATCGATACGCGCGCGTATCGGCAGGTGCGGCGGCTGTCCGGGGGCAACCAGCAGAAGGTGACGATTGCGCGTTGGCTCGCTTCCGGATTCCGGACGCTCCTCTGCTTCGACCCGACGCGCGGAATCGACGTCGGCACGAAGCAGCAGATCTACTCTCTGCTTCGCCGCCTCGCCGACGGGGGCGCGGCGATCCTGTTCTTCTCGAGCGAGCTGACCGAGTTTCCGCTCGTCTGCGATCGCGTCGTCACGCTGTACGGCGGCCGGATCACGGGCGAGCTGCCGGCGGCGGCCGCCGACGAGGCTTCGCTGCTGCGGGCCATGCACGGCCTTGCCGAGGAGGTCGCGTGACGAGCGCGGCCGCAACCGCCGATCGGCGCCGGCCGGGAATCCACGCGGCTCGCTTCGGGCGCCGTCACGGCTGGACGCTGGGCACCTACGTCTTGCTGCTCGGACTCGTCCTCTACTGGAGGACGGTGCCGCCGGTCTGGGGCTCGTTCGACGTCCAGTCGCTGGCGATCGACGCACTCCCCTTCGCTTTCGCGGCGATGGCGCAGGCGGTCGTGATCATCTCGGGGGGCATCGACCTGTCTGTCGGCTCGCTGATGAGCCTGGTCAACGTGATCTCGGCGAAGTACATGGCGACGATGAGCTTCCGCGACGCACTGCTCTTCGCGGGCGCCCTTGCGCTCGGGGCGGCACTCGCGGGCGCGTTCACCGGCTCGCTGATCACGATCTCGCGGGTACCGGACATCGTGGTCACGCTCGCGATGCTCTTCGTCTGGGCCGGCCTTGCGCTCCAGATCCAGCCGATCCCGGGCGGAGGCGCGCCGCTCAAGTACGTCCAGCTCGCGACCGGCCAGTGGTTCTCGCCCTGGATCCCGAGTGGGCTCGTGATTCTGCTGACCGCGTTCGTGCTGATCTGGCTGCCCTTGCGACGGGCGCGCCCCGGGCTCGCGCTCTACTCGATCGGGAGCAACCGGAACGCCGCCTACCTTTCCGGCGTCAGCGTGACGAGGACGCGGATCTTCGCCTACAGCCTCGGCGGCTTCTTCGCCGGGCTCGCGGGGCTCGCGCTCACCGCCACGTCGGGGATCGGCGATCCCCTCTCCGGCCAGTACTACACGCTCAACTCGGTCGCGGCGGTGGTGCTCGGCGGCGTCGCGCTCATCGGTGGCAAGGGCGGGCTGATCGGGCCGATCGCCGCCGCGTTCGTGCTCACGCTGGTCAAGACGATTCTCATCCTCAAAGGCGTCGACCAGAACTGGGCGCAGGTGATCCAGGGGACGCTGATCATCGTCGTGGTCATGATCGGCGGCCTGGCAATCCGAGAGCGGCGGCGGACGTGAGCGCCGCGACGCCGGAGGTCGCGCGGGGCGAGAGCCGCCTGGAAACGGCCCGGCGGTTCCTCGCCGAGAACCCGGCGATCGCGCTCATCTTCGTCTTCGTCGGCCTGTTCGTCGTCACCGACATCGTCAACCGCGCGCAGTCGGGCCACGGCTTCCTGGCACCGACACAGGTGTCGACCACGTTCCTCTACGCAGCTCCACTGGCGCTGCTCGCCGCCGGCCAGACGCTGGTCATGCTCACCGGGGGAGTCGACCTCTCCGTGGCGACCACCGCGACCGCGGGAGCCTTCGTCGCCTCGGGGACCGGGAGGCACGGGGCGGCGGCGGCGATCCTGCTCGCGATCGCGATCGGGTTCGGAATCGGGCTCGTGAACGGGATCGGCGTCGCCGTCTTCCGCGTCAATCCGCTGATCATGACGCTCGGCTTGAGCTCCGTCACGCTCGGCGCGCTGACGATCTACAGCCAGCGGCGCTTCGTAGCCCTGGTCCCGAACATCGTCAATACGTTCGGTTCCGGGCGCTTCCTCACCTACATCCCGTACGACCTGCTGATCTGGGGACCGATCGCGGCCCTGATCATCCTCGGGCTCCGCTACAGCGGCTTCGGGCGGATGATCTACGCGGTTGGCGACAACCCGGTCGCGTGCCGGCTGGCGGGAGTACGGGTTTGGCAGGTGCTGTTGCTCGTCTATGCGCTCTGCGGAGCCTTCAGCGCCGTCGCGGGAATCCTGCTCGTCGGTTTCAACGATGCCGCCGACCTCGGCATTGCGGCACCGTTCCTGCTTCCGTCCGTCGCCGCAGTCGTGATCGGGGGTACGTCGATCCTGGGCGGCAGCGGCGGCTACGGCGGGACGATCCTCGGCGCCTTGATCCTGACCGTGCTCGACTCGCTGCTGACGATCCTGAACGCATCGGCCGCGATCAAGCAGATGCTCTACGGCGCGATCATCCTCGCGCTGGCGTGGCTCTACGCCTGGACGTCGCGCGGTGAATAGGAGCGGGGTCATGCTGCTCGTACTCGCGACGCTCGTGGCGATCGGTCCAGCGGCGGGGGCTCCTCGGCCGGGTCACGACTTCAGCATCCAAGAGGTGCAGACCGCGTTCCGGGTGCACACCGGGATGCGCCTCGTCAAGTTCGCGGCGGCATCGACGCCCGCAGTGAAGTCGCTGCGGACGCGGCCTCATCAGACGCGGCGGTTCGGGGAGTTCCAGCTCTTCGTGCTGCGGCCTTCGAGCCTGCGTCATCTGCGCCGCGTCTTCACCCATGGAACGACCGCCGACCGGCGCGGCATCCACTGGGTGCCGGACCAGGCCGGCGGTTGGATCGCGGTCACGCTCTTCGAGCGGAACCTCGTTGTCGCCTGGTTTCCGATCCCTTCGGGTCACTATGTCGACCCCCGCTGGCAGCGCCTTCAACGGGCCGTCGCCAGTTTCGCGCCCGGGCCGGCACATTAGGGACCCCGGACTTCTCCCGCCACCAGGACTCGTTCGACTTCGAGGTGCTGGTCGAGAACGACCAGGTCCGCGGGCAGCCCCACCTCGAGGCGGCCTGCGACAGGCTCCCCGATGACGGCGGCCGGGATCGAGGTGGCGGCCGTGAGCGCGTCCTCGAGCGAAACTCCGAGCCCATGCAGATTGCGGACCGCCTCGATCATCGTCAGGAGCGAGCCCGCGAGGACACCGTCTTGCCCGCGCGCGACGCCGTTGCGAATGGAGATCGCGAAGCCGCCGAGGCTCGAAGGGCCGTCGGTCACGGTCGCACCGGCGGGGGCGATCGCGTCGGTGACCAGCGCCACACGTCCTGAGGCGGCTCGCGAAATGACCTCCACCGTCTCGTCGGCTAGGTGGACCCCGTCGACGATGATCTGGACGACGATGTCCGCGCGCGAGAGCGCGGCCCCGACCAGTCCTGGATCGCGGTGGTGAAACGGACGCATGGCATTGAAGAGGTGCGTGACGGTTCGGACTCCGCGCTCGAACGCGGCTTCCGCCTGCTCGGCAGTGGCATCGCTGTGACCGCACGAGACAGAGATCCCGCGACGTTGCAGAAGCTCGATCAAGGCCTCTGCCCCGGGGAGCTCCGGCGCGAGCGTGACCAGCCGGACCGGTCCTGCGGCGAGCAGCCGCTCGAGCAGCTCGATGTCCGGGTCGCGACGGTGGGCGGACGGATGGGCACCAAGGCGGGTGGGGGCGATGAACGGACCCTCGAGGTGCGCTCCGAGGATCCGGGGGCCACCCTGAGCTGAGGGAAGGCCGCGCAGCGCCCTGAGGACTTCATCCTCCGGTGCGGTGATGAACGTCGGCAGGTACGCCGTCACGCCGCTCTCGAGCAGCGCATCGCCCGCCTGGCGGAAGCCGTCCGCGTCGGCCTCGAGCAGGTCGACGCCGCCGAAGCCGTTGACCTGGAGATCGACGAAACCGGGTGAGGCAATCCCACGGCCGTGTGCAGACGGAAGCCCGTAGCGGGCGATTTGGCCGTCGACGACCTCGACGTCGCCGGGAACGAGCTTGCCGCCCACGAGGGCGGCCTCGACGCCGAGCTTCGGCACGCGCCGAGTTTACGTTCAGACGCCCTGCAGTTAGCTGCTGCTCGTTGTTCACGGACTGCGCGCTTGGCGCGTGCGGCTGCGTCCCGCGGGTCGTCCTTCTACCGTCAGGGCCCGATCGGCGGCGGGTTCTGTGGGCCGCACTCGATCGTTTGCACCACTGGCCCGATCGGCTGCGGCTGGTACTGCGCGTGGCAGCGGTAAACGAGTCGCCGGCCGGCGAACGGGCCGGCCCGCGATCTTGCGAGGGCGCGGCAGGACCACGTTGTCCACGTCACGCTCGCGCCGCACGTCGGCGTCGACTCGACCGCATTGCGAGCGGAGTTGAGCGCATAGCGCGTCGTTGCGACGGCGTACGCCCGCGGGTCGTCGAAGTCCGCGCGCGACGGCGGGCCGTCGACGGGTGTCGCCGCGGACGGAGGAGCAGCCGGAGGCGCGATCGCAGGCGTGGGAGGCGGCGCGACCCGCGGCGTATCGGGCTGGTGGCGGAGCGGCGGCAGGACTGTCAGCGCGACGATCGCGAGCAGGGTCGCGCCGAAAAGCGCCGGAACGATACGCGCCAGCACCCACTTCCACGCGAAACCGCGCACCACCGGAAGCTCGGGAGTCGGCGATTGATCGGGAACCATCGCCTCGGGCGGGGCCGCGAAGCCGAACTCCGGCGTCTCGTCGTTCCAACGAGGGCGCGGGCGGACGCGGGACTCCACCACCGAAGCCGTGTACTCCGCCTCGCGCTCGCCCATTCCCTCGCCGACGTAGAGCGTGTCGTCGCGCGTCACGATCGCGAGGCGGTAGTCGCGTCGCGGCTTCTCTTCTTCGTCAGTCGGAACCAGTTGCGCCCGCACGTCGACGACCGAGAGCACATGAAGCCGCCGCGCGTGCGCGAAACGGCCGATCTCCTTCCGGATCTCGAGCTGGTTCGGTGTCACAAGCAGGAGCTCGCGACCGACGAGCTGCCAAGCGATCTGCTTCGCCGCGAAGACCTCGCCGAACAGCCAGCCGCAAAGCCAGAGGAGGAGAAATGCGCGGCCGCCCCAGCCGGCTTGTGTCAACCCGTACACAGCTGCGATCCCGCCGAACGTCCAACCGGTCAGCCAGAAGGTGAGGAAGACGATGTCGCCCCAGGACCGGCGGGGCCGGAACCGAACGACGAGTGTGTCGCCCAGCTCCTGGATGCGCGAGCCGGGTGACGGCGGCGGCGCGAGGTGCATCCTGACCTCATTGATGCGGTCGACGGCTCTTCGCGCATCGCTCGCAAGAGTGACTCGACTTGGTCTAGTGATGTGTCGAACGCGGGCTAGGCGGACGCAGCAAGCGCAAGAGCGCCCAGCACCCCGGCTCGCGGCCCGAGAGCCGGGGCCGTGACGAAGCCCGAGATCCCGTCGCCGAGCACGGGCGCGGCGAGGTACCCGTTCATCAGCCCCACGACTTCATTGCGGACGAGCTCCAGCAGCCCTGGCCGGTTCATGACGCCGCCGCCGATCACGACCCGTTCGGGAGAAAGGACGCAGATGACGCAGACGATCCCGAGCGCGAGATACCGGGCCTCGAGGTCCCAAGCCCGCTCGTCCTCGAGCTCGGCCGAGGGCTTTCCCCAGCGCGCCTCGATCGCTCGGCCGGACGCCAGGCCTTCCCAGCAGTCTCCGTGGTAGGGACAGACGCCCGGAAACGGGTCCAGCTCTCGATCGTGCGGGATTCGCATGTGCCCGAATTCCGGGTGCATCAGCCCGTGCAGGAGCCTGCCCTCGACCATGCCGCCGCCGCCGATGCCGGTGCCCACCGTGATGTAGCAGGAGGTGTCGAGCCCCTGTGCCGCCCCCCAGCGGTGCTCTCCGAGCGCCGCGGCGTTGACGTCCGTGTCGAACGCGACCGGCACGCCGAGGCGGCGCTTGATCTCCGGCCCGAAGTCGGTCTGCGCCCAGCCGGGCTTCGGCGTCGTCGTGATGTACCCCCAGGTCGGCGAGGCCGGATCGCCGTCGAGGGGCCCGAACGAGCCGATCCCGATCGCGTCGACCGGCCCTTCGCGCTCGAAGAAGGCAACCGCGCGGTCGATCGTCTCGACGGGCGTCGTCGTCGGCAGCGTCGTGGTCGCTCGGAGGTCGTCGGGGCCCGTGCCGATCGCGCATTCCCATTTCGACCCACCGGCCTCGATGCCGCCGTAGACGGTCAAGGGGCCCCGTCAGTCTGGGCGCCGCACGACCTGCGGACCGTCAACTGACCCGGGAGGACGACGACGTGGTCGCGAGCCGGCCCACGGCCCTGGATGCGCTCGAGCAGCAGCTGTGTCCCGAGCGTCCCGAACGTCTCCGCCGGCTGCTCGAGCGCGGTCAGAAACGGATAGAGCCGCGACGCGAACTCGATGTCGTCGAAGCAGACGAGCGCGACGTCGTCCGGAACCTCGAGGCCGGCCTCCCGCACGGCTTCGATCGCGCCGAGCGCGACGAGGTTGTTGACAGCGAATACCGCTGACGGGCGAGCATCGGTCGCGAGGAGACGGCTCATGGCCTTGAACCCGCCTTCGGGGTCGGGAGTGTCTTCCTGGACGAGCGCCGGATCGAGCGGCAGGCCGGCGGCTTTCAGGGCCGCCTCGTACCCCTGGCGGCGCTCGCGTGCGCTCGAGACCTCGTCCTTCTCGACGATCAGACCGATGCGCCTGTGGCCGAGCCCGATCAGATGCTCGACGAGCCGCTGTGCGCCGCCGATGCTGTCGCCGACGACCGCGTCGCAGTCGATTCCGGCGACCGTCCGGTCGATCAGCACGAATGGGACCCCGAACCTGGCGAGCCGTGCCAGGTGCGGTTTCGACCGGTCGCTGACGGGCGCAATCGCGATGCCCTCGACCCGGTGAGCAATCAGCTCCTCGATCACGTCGCGCTCGACCGCGAGGTCGGCGCGGGTGTCGCACAGGATGACGCGGTAGGCGGACCGGCGCGCGACTTCCTCGGCCGCGCGAACGACCATCGTGAAGAACGGATTGGCGA
>WNGJ01005127.1_pt1 | contig 13741 bp, 21 predicted proteins | sample 5400611 | NCBI WGS metagenome assembly WNGJ01 (sample SAMN13153375, study PRJNA577476) | soil metagenome | isolation source: 40 cm soil or saprolite under Garry oak tree replicate 1 | place: USA:California | collected 2016-06-15 | reverse complement strand
GATCCGCGAGGGTCGAGCGAAACACTGTTCTGGAGATCATGGCTTATACCTCCAGATTCTGGCGGCTGGTACACACTGCTGCGTAGCCACCAGCACAGTGGTCGAGTACCAACTGCACTTCGGCATCACTGACCAGGCCTAAGATCACCAGCTCAGCGCTATTGATCACAGGCGTCCACAGGCTCTCAGCGGTGCGAAAGAGGGCTTGCTTGGCGTCACTGGCTGCCGCGTAGCCTTCATAGCCATCGTACACGGCATAGCGAATCTGGCTGCCCTTGCGTGGAGTGACGAGTTCGGGTAGCATCTGCATCGCTTCATCCTTACTTGTGGGGACTGGAGTACTGAGGCGGGGAAGAAACTTTTGCGGGTGCCTTCCTCGCCTTTTCTCATGCCTGCCGTGTTCCCATCCACCAGCATCTAGAGTATACTTCTCATCTGTGAAAAATACAAGCATTATTCTTCTCTCTTGCGAAAAATATTTGACTGAGATATACTCTCTCAAAAGGAGGTGACGCCATGACAATAGGTGAGCGCATTTTACAGTTGAGAATGCGGCGCAACATGAGGCAATCGGCGCTCGCCAGGGAGGCGAAGGTTCCTGTCTCTATCATTAGCATGGTTGAGGCTGGGATTCGCAGTGGTGACAGACTGAGTGTCGATACGGCCCGGAAGATTGCCCGGGCGCTCGGGGTGACGTTGGATTATCTCTGTGGGATGTATGATGAAGACAGCGAGCAGTTCCCCACTGTGACAGCCTTGGCCTGAGAAACCGTCTGTCACAGTGGGTATGCAGCGAAGATACACCATAGTATACACCATAAAGGGCATCTCTATGGGTCGTGGCAAGTCCACCCAGAGCAAGGCGTTGATTGCAGCCTGCCAGGAGATTTTGACGGAGATTCAGCCCGCCAGCGTGCGGGCGGTGTGCTACCAACTGTTCATTCGGCGCCTGATTCCCGACATGAGCAAAGGCTGCACCAATGCCGTTGGCACCAAGCTTGTATATGCCAGGCGCCAGGGTCTTGTGCCCTGGGAATGGATCGTTGACGAGACCCGAGACGCCGAACGTCCGGGGACATGGGCGGATCCGGAGCGCTTCATTCCCGCCGTGATGGCGTCGTATCGGCGGGATCGATGGGCGCAGCAATCATCGTGGGTAGAAGTCTGGAGTGAGAAAGGGACCGTACGCGGGACGCTGGCGCCCATTCTCCGTGCGTATGGGGTCCAAACCCCGCCATGACCTCCTTTACGCCAGTGCATCACTAAGGCGGTTGGCTTCTTTGCGGTGGAAAAACCTCTAATACCTTAAAAAACAACGGTAGCATTCTCTGAAAGGCCTTGAAAATCCAGTCGGCTTAATGATGCATAGACGTAAAGCATGTGTTGGCGGGGTTTGATGGGGTCACCTTCCGCGTCATGCATGGCTATACCTCGTGGACGTGTCTCAAAGACGTGGCGGACGAGTGCCTGCACAGTGTCAAACCCCTGACCGTGCTCTATGTGGGCGACTATGACCCGTCCGGTATGGGCATGAGCACCGATGACCTCCCCACACGCCTGGCGGAGTTGGGTGCCTTTCCGACCATTCAACGCCTGGCGATTGACCGGACGTTTGCCACGAACGCCGCGTTGCCCGCTTTTGCGGCAGACGAGAAACGGCACGACCCGCGCTATGCGTGGTTTGTCGCACAGTATGGCGCCCAGTGCTGGGAGCTCGATGCGATGGCGCCGCCTGACTTGCGCGCTGTGGTGGAGGCGGCAATTGTGGCGCGGATCGAGCCGGACGCCTGGCAACGGTGCGCCAGGGTGGAGGCCGCAGAGCAGCGGTCTCTGGAGCAGGTTCTGGGCACGTGGCAGGCGGTCCTGACAGGGGAGCGGTAGTATTTTGATGCTGGCATGGAAATAGTCTGCGCCCGATGCGCCTACGACACCGCCCTACCCCGAATGGTATAGACATCTGGAGGTTTTTTATGGACAATTCACTATGGAAGCGATATATATGGAGACCACTAGGGTTTGTTGATGCTACTCCAAGAACCACATGACCGATAAGCCACTGGTTTTACTTCATGGAGAAATTCAAAGTCCACCGTTTTCGGATAGCGCTCGCATGCAAGCGGGCTTCCTCCTACGCCAACTCCAACAAGGGCTACGACTGAACATGCCGGATTCTCGGCCCATGCCCAGTATTGGACCACGATGTCATGAACTGAGAATCCCCGACCCAGAGACTGATAAAATATGGCGCGTGGTGTATCGGCTTGATGTCGATGCAGTCCTTGTCGCGGAGATTTTTGCCAAAAAGACGCAACAGACCCCCCAAAATATCATTGATAGGTGTCAAAGTCGTTTTAAGCACTACGATGCCTTAGAGGAAGAAAAAAGATGAGAGAAGAAAAAAAACACACACTGCGCAATGCAGGATATCGTGTGACAGATACGAAGGAATTTCTTGGGCTCAGTGACAGTGAAGCCGCGCTCATCGAATTGAAAATTGCCGAGAAACGGCGGCAGCGTTCTGCAAGGCATAGGAATGCGCGTGTCCCGCAAGCGACAGCGGGCGGCGTAAGGTCTCCCTCCTAGCAGGTTCTCCAGGGGCAGCACTCTCTCAGCCTACAGCCGTATTCCCGCCATTGACGGAATTTCTCCCCCGTGAGACTCCATTCTCTACTGATCCGCTAATAGAGCAAAGTGGGTAAATTCTCTTCGCGCTGAAAGCCTTGAGGCAATTTGCTTTCATAAGAGCATTTTTTGGTTTAATTAGTACAATAATTATTGTGAGTGCGGAGGTAGAGGGCCTCCCCTGAGAATCCGCGAAATAATGGCACATGTCATATTATTTCTCCGATTCTTGGGGGAAGTCCGATGTGTGCTAAGTCAACGCGACGACTAGAGATGTCGTCGCGTTGACAAGCGAAGTCCTGCGCCGCCTTCCTTCTATGGACAGGTAAAGAACGTCGCTGACAGCTGCGTCGGCAAGTCGCTCGCGAACACGATATGGGTCACGTCCTCCAGGACAATGTTGGTGTACGTAACGGCTGAGAGCTTCAGCGTTTGCCCGCCACCGCAGGTTGGCGGGTTGGAGGCCGGGCAGGCCGGCGCCGTGGCCGTGAGAGTGGCCGAGACGGTGCCGTTGTGCGGGTCGAAGGTGCCCTGCTGACTGACGCTACTGCTGAAACTGACCTTGTTGGCGGCGGCGGGGCACTTCCCGCTGTTAGTGACACAGGTACAGGTGACCGCGGCGTCAGCCTGGCACGTGTAGGTAGTTTCGGTATCCCCGAGGCCGGCTTCTTTGAAGCTGCACACGAGGTCGCCGGCGTTGTCGAGGCTGGCGCTGGCTTTGATGAAGTGCGGGTTCTGGGCGCTGGCCAGCCCTGTGGTCCACACCAGCGCTGCAAGAGCGAGGACGATTGTGCCTTTAGGCAAGCGAATTCGACTCATGTCATTCTCCTTATCGCTTCCGGTCTGCTCCGGGCTTGAAGCCGAGGCTCAACCAGTTTAGAATAAGGAGAGGGAGACCCCTGCCTACATATGGGGTCCCTCTCCCGGTGTGAGCGGAACGCCTTGGGCCTGCCAGCTATGGGGCGTTCCGCTCGACATTGTCCTGATACACGTGACTTCTCGGCGCAGGATGCATCGCCCTAGTGCATCACCTCCATTCTGTTGCTGAGTATTCCTGTGGATCCTCGCCTTTACCATGCCTATCAAAATGTTCAGACGCGGTTTCGACAAGGCGAGCACGCCGTCCCAGAGGTGCGCAGAGGGGCAATGTTGACGTGTGGTGCCGTGTGTGGTCTGGCATCATTCCCCCCGCGCGGTGGAACACAAAAAGCACCCGGAGACCTCTGTGCTGTGCCAACGATGGCCCCTATGCGCGGTCAGTATCTGCGTCTACAGTGCGGTGCGGCTAGGATCGCCATGAGAGCGTGGATGTTGTATGGCGCCAGGACAATCGTACGGAAGCCGTAGCCTATACCAGCTCTAGGTTCCTGTCAACTATTTTTCTCTGGACAACAAATTCCAGGGGGAAGCAGTGCGCCTCAGCAGTCTGCTATTCCTGGTATCGAGAGGATCCTGACACACGAATGCAATGCAACCTTCTTTGCCCCATTCTGGGTAAAGGCCTCCAGCTTCCCCGCAGCGCGACGCTGCTCGCGCCTCTTCACGTCTCCTCTTGACCACGATGCGCAGACGCCCGTGCGGACGCTAACGGCGCATCGGTTGTAGCGAACCGGTGCGGTGCCTCCACAGCGAGCCTCAGCACCACGCCCCGGCGAGGATCTGATAAGGCGGTTTATGTCAACCTTGGGGTTCTATAGAGACAAGTCACTAATCAAAGAGTTAGAGGCACATTCTCACTTTGGCGCGGGATGCGTGGCACTTTCCAGCCTAAACTAGGCCGAAGCGGACGCGAAAAGCGCTCTCATTCTCATATTCGACACGGCCGGTCATACCTCGCCTGCGGTCATCCCTCCTCCCACGTATACGGCAGTGGTGTCCATCGTGGCGCCCGCCAGACCTCGATGCCTAACCAATGGTCGCGGCCAATCGCATGGCGTGAGGCATACCAACGGTGGCAATTGGCCTTGAACCAACTCTGTGATGGCTGTTCAGCCGCTCGCACCCAGCCCGGACTGACCAATTGACGCAGCTGTTTCCATGCCAATTCCGCTACGTCGGCGTCAACCAGGAGACGAGCCAACCCGCCATTGATGGCGCAGAGCTGGTCAAACCCCAGCGGTTGCGCAGGATTCCACGGTGTGGCTCTGCCGCTGGCGGGCTCCCAGATGCCATTGGTTGAGAGCCAGACCAACGGCACGGCATCGTCAGGCAACGCGCGGTACGGGCGAATGACGCCTGCCTGCATAATGCGGGCCAGGGCGTGGCGGTCGGTATAATGCGCCAGCGTGCCTGCCGGCAGCTCGGCATCGCCCTGGTACCATGTCGGACCTAAAAAGCCCATGCACTTACCCCCGATACGCGGGAGAGATGGCGCGTGGTCACTGGTGATTGTGGCCATATTGGACCGCGATGAGGTCCCCGGCATCGGCCAGAAATTCCTGTCCACACGAGGGATGCCCGCTATTGCAGGGATGCTGGCAGACACGCACGGTGACGAGAGACCCTCGTAGGCCCCTGGCGGTGAGTCCATCGGAGCGAAAGGTCACCTTCCCCAACAGTTTCACGAGAAAGAGTCGCTCGCGGCGCAACTCAGGGGCTTGCCACCAACACACAAATTTGTGCAGTTGCATCGGTCCCTCATTCCTGTATTACGTGTCTTACCGAAATGCCGCACGCGCCGCCATACTGACTGCAGTCGATTGGTAGGCCGCTTTTGACCGGTCTAATAAGGCACAACCGGTCCACGTGAGGTCCGTCAAGGTCCACACGGGCGATGATTCTGACTCCACCGCAACATTGGCCGTCTCGAAGCTCATGCCGAGTTGGTTCTTCCGTGCCTGAATCCTTTGAACCAATTCGGGTTGGTTCTTATCATACAACCGACCTTTGACCATCAATTTGTTCCCGTCAATCCAGTATTTGTCAATTATGCCAACGATTTGGCGCTTGGCATGCCCAGAAAAGGTACCATCCACATTGACGGGCATCCCTACAAGTTGGTGCAATGTGCGCTGTGCCAAATTGGTGGGAATCAGCGTCCGATGCGCGCCGCCATCGCTACTGTGTGGCGGCGCATCGCTGGGCTCACCCAGGGTACACAGAATCCCTGTGAACGTGAGGTCATTCGCTCCACGCGCCTGCAGCCGACGCCGCAGGCGAGGGCGCCGCACGTCGATGGTGCCTGCGGTGGACAGACTGTGCGTATTATAGTAATACTGCATCTAGCACCCCACGGCACGGCCATGGATGCTGCGCCGCTGGCCATACACCTGCGCTTCTAACTGTGCCACCTGGCGCCGTAGCTCTTGGAGCAGTGTGGCAGCATTCATCGTGCGCCCACTTGGTATCGTGGCCGTAGGATACGACGGATTACCCATACTGTCGCCGCCCGCACGCCCAGGGATAGGGTACTGCGTGGTCTGCCGCGTGGGGGCCGATGCTCGCACAAACCAGCCGGATTCCATCGCTTCCACGGCCAGCCGCATGCGCCCTGAGAGGTCCACTTTGACCCTCCTGAGCCTGGCGTCAAATTCATCCTGGGACATTTTACTATGAACTATACCAGCCTTTTGCAGGGTGGCAAGCGTCACGCCAGGCGACATGGTCATATGATCGAGATCGCCCGGATCAGGTGTCGGCTGGTCGTCCTCGTCATTCGTCTCGGGATACGGGTCTGCATCATCGGCCAACGGCACGCCCTGGCGCTGGAGCGGATCGGCGGCGGTGTCGGCCATCGTGGTGCCAGGGTGGAAGGTGTGGCCTTCCTGGTCATCACTGTCATCATCCACAGGCTGTTGCTTGCGAGACATGGACACGCCCGGTTGAAAGGTCATGCCGTGCACGCTCGCCTCTATTTCCAGCTGGATCGTTTTTCGTGGACTCAGTTGGTTGACCGTAGCCCAACGATAGAAGGCGGGGCCGCTGCGATCCGCCGGACACTCGATGAGGAAATCCGCCAGCGTGGCGCTGTCGCCTTTGGGCCGTGACTGGCCACTGGCGTGGAGGTCTTGTGTGAGGCGCATCGCATTGTTGACCATATCCGGGGTGGCATCGACGTAAAAATAGTGGCCGTTGACATCACGAGCCAACACTTGGCCGGGTAAGATCGGGAGGCTATTGAGATTCATCGCTCATCCTTTCGTGTGTGCACATGTGCACGAGTTGACTCATGAACTCATGAACTCATTCACTCATTGACTGGTTCACTCTGGGCCGTCTTCCATCGGCCAGCGCCCGTGCATTCGCGGATCCGCTGATGCCACAAGGCACACCGATGCGGGGCCAACAGCTCGCGTTGCTCAAGCTCCGCCAAGGCCTCATGCAACAAGTCAGGCGTCAGCCATTTGGTGATGGCCACGCGCCAGGCATCGCAGGCGGCGGCCGTTTCCGGTGCCGCAACCACTTGGTTCAAAAGAGACCGGATACTGTAGCAAAAGGCTCTCGCCTCGGGATCCTCCGACAAGGACACGAGATCCCAGCACAGCCGTGCCAGACGCTCAGGCATGCCTAAGCCTGTCGGACTCATCAGTAGCGCCAGAAAGGGCGGCGGTGCCGCATTCCTCCTGATCGGATCGCGACTCGGGCGGATCGGGATGGGTAGCCTAGCGGGCGAGCGCATCTTTCGTCTCCTCGAGATCCCGGTGGGCGTCCAGTCTGGCACTCCGGGCATTCAGGGCGGCGGTCTGGTCACGCTGGCTACAATCCCAGCACAAGGCAAACACATGCCCTTCCCGCTCAGCATGGGCGGGGTCCACCCACAGCACCGCATGCCAGCCAGGCTGACCGCACAGACAGCAGGGCGGTTGGCGTCGCATGGCACGGGCGATGCGTTTCTGTTCGGTGGCAGTCAGCGTGCTCATGACGGTTCCCTCCGTGCCACATCGGCAGGCAGGATGATCAGCGATATGTCCATTTTGTTACCAGGCTCAGATTCGTGATACATCGCTTTCCTGACGGTTTTGACGGGAATACTTCAGTCCAGTACCTGCAGGGCCTCTTCGATGACCGGGTCAGGCACCCGATCCTGCAGCCGATGCCTGACGAGTTCCTTGCGCATCAGGCGTTCCAGTTTCTTGCCGCGATATTCGGTCGGGGGCAATTGGTCGAATAAGGTCAGTACCTTTGTATCCACGGTAAACGTGGCGCGGCGGGCGCCCGCGCGTGTCTGGCCTGTCATGCTGGTGTATCCTCCTTGCGTCCCACCACGGCCGTGCAGGCACAAAAAAAACGGCGAGAGGGGATTGGCCCAATCGCCGTGTGCGTCCGTGCCAGCCAGCTTGCAAGTCTGGTGCACGGCCGTGTGTGGAATTGTCAATCGTCACAACTTCTCCTACAACTCTAGCACGCCAGGGCGCGGGAAGTGACTAGGACGGCACGTTTTTTCAGGTAAATAGCCACATAGCGTGTCAGGAGAGGGCACAACCCGCCAGATGCTCCTTGGCGAGGAAGCGCCTGTCCCTGCCGAAATGGCAGAGCGCGTCGGACGGCATGTCCAACACCAGCGCTTGGCACAGCAGAATCAGGCGGCGGCGGCGGCGAATACGGCTGTACCAGCAAAGCATGTTCATCAGCCTGATAATGACACAAATGAAAAAGATGTCATTATCAGGCTGGATGACCAGCAGGGCAATTCTCGAACCTACGCAATCCGCCGCCTTGCGAAGGCCAGGCCAGACTTGCATGCCAGGTGCCTTGCAGGTGAGATGACGGCCAACGCAGCCATGATTGATGCCGGCTTTCGGAAGAAACCACCTTCGCGGAAACGATCCATCGTTGACCGACTGCAACAGCTCTGGCGCATGGCCTGCGAGATAGTCCAGCTTGCGTTGTTTGTCCCTCCCTATGCCATTTTCTTGCGCACGTTCTGTCTGTGTGAAACTGACTGATTCAGCTAGTTTACCTGGTCTCCCTTCTTTTGGTTGTGCTTCCGTCACCAGCGCGGCCCTCGCCTCGTCCTGTGTATGGCCAATCTCTGCCGTCAGGAGCGCATTGAGAGAGCCATAGGGTTGTTCAGTCGGCACGTCGCAATTTACGTAGCGCATAGGTGCGACCATTCCCAGGAAAGGATAACAATGTTATGCTTTCCTGTAAACTGGTTCACTATCTTCTATAGTTACATTGTTACTATAGTTTAGAGTATTCTTACTCTGCGTCCGCAATTCTGATGATACTCCCACCATCGGCGGCGCAGCGTATCTCCACAAAAAACACATGGCCACGCGGACAGCAGACTTCCAGATACACGCGGTCATGGTCGGCTGGAGCGAGCGTATTTATCGCGCCAGACCGATAGACCACGGTGGCGGGGTGTCCCGCAAACGACGTGACGCAGGAGATGAGCCGGCCTGCTCCTTCGCCACAGGGGCAGCCGAAATGCTCCAAGAGAGAGATTTCCATCGCGAGGCTCCTTCTGGGATTAGACCGCAATAAAGAGTTGAGGCAGGGCGATGATGTCTTGCCAGATCGGGCGCCAGAGCGCCTTGAGTGCTTCGGATTGTGCGCGATGCTGCTGGAGGAGCCAGTAGGGGACATCCTCGCAGACGATAGCGCGTCTGAGTGTATCTGCTGACTGCCAGACCACATGTCGACGATCGCCATGCTTGACCCACTGCCCTACGTCATTCGTGTAGGTATCGTCCTCACTGTGCGCATCCGCCCACCAGTAATTGACCGTCCCCCAGATTGGTCCCGCCAAGATTGGGACCTCGCACCCACCAAGCCGCTCCAGGAGCGCCATGGAATTCCACACCTGTTCGTATGGCAATTGCCGAAACATCCCCATGGTGACTTGCTTGGGACCCACTTTCAGCACCGAAATGTGCACGGCCATCGTATGGACGGTGGCTTCATGGGTGGTCAGGACTGCGGACATGGGGAGACTCCTTGCGGTGGGTAGTCTTCGGGATCCGCGTATGACGTTTGCGTGATGCGCCCGCCCGCCATATCGCACGCAATGTACAAGAAATACATATGGTTGTTGGGACATTGCATCTCCAGCGTTACGGCATCATGCTCCGTAACACCGGAGATGAGCTGACCGCATCCTGCGCCACATGGGCAGGTGAACGACGCAAGTGGGTGAGAGTTTGACATCATCAGACTCCTTCTTCAGTTAAAAGGGCGGCTCATCGCCCGCCTGGCGGATCGAGTCATCGTCGCAACCTTCCACAATGGACTCGTCTACAATGGTATGCTTTGACGCAAGTGACGCAAGTGACGCAAATTTTCTTCCTGGGATACTCGACCCCTCTTGCGCATCATCACTTCCCATTTTTTGCCCCATTTTGCGGGCATCCTTCCTCTTCTTCTCTTCTTCTTTCTTCCTACGAACAGAGGAAGGTAGTAGATTTGCGTCACTTGCGTCACCAACACCTAACCCATTGTCCCCAAACGGGTTAATTGGTGACGCAACCGGTGACGCAAAAGTGACGCAAATTTTCACGGGAAGTTTTGCGTCACTTTTTGCGTCACTGTTTTGGGCGGAATCTTCGGACACATCTTTGCGCGTAAAGTGGATGGGCGTACCTTTGTTTGTATGAGTCAAAAAGGTATACTCCCATCCTTCGCGGCGTAACGCCTGAGCATGGCGTCGTAATTGGACGCTCAGTGCTCTGGCGTTTTGTGGCCAACCGTGCGGCACTTTCTTTTTATCGAAGTCTGTCACGCTATCACTGAGCGCCTGGAGCAACTCTTCGATCAGCACGGGCATAAGGGTTTCACGCGCCACGAGCTTGCCATCATGGACGACTGGGTTGTTGAGATAGTTTAGGAGCACACCGGCCAGCCTGGACGCGCCAAGCGCCAACTGCGCCGCTGCCTTCCGATTGGCAAGATATGTGCGGAGAAAATCCCCTGGGTTCCAGTCAAAGGCAGGCGCAGCCGCCTCCACCCACAGCGTAAAATCCGCCATGCGTGGCAGCGGTGAAGCCTGAATACGCTGAGAGTTGAAGAGTGCCGTACTGACCGCATCAAGCAAGGCCCCTAGCGCTTTTGGTTGTGTGGCGAGAAAGGCGGACTCGATCTCCTTATCGGTTTTTCGAGCGGTATCGGGAATCACCGGAAGCATGACGAAGAGCGAGCGGTCAATCAAATCATCACTGGTCGCCACCTCGGCAATTCCATTCATCACCACAGGGCGTTGAAAGGCAAACAATGCTTCTTCATCATCCGTATAGAGGCTGCGCGCGCTAAAGCCTGATCCCGTTGAGAAGGAACACAAGACATCAGACAGCCATTGGGGGAGATGGGAGAGGTTTTCCAAGGCGACAATCGCGCCGTTTTTGGCGGCAATCACCAGGTCACGTTCTTCTTTGGGGGCACTCCGCGCATTGGCTTTGTTGGGGTCAACAAGCCGTCGAAGGTTCCGCGTAATCGTGGTTTTGGCGGTCCCTTGTTCGCCATGAATACAGAGATGGGCATAGGATCCGTGAGGCAAGAACGTCCCGACGAGCCAGGCCAAGAGCAGGTACCCTTCGTCGCTTGTCGCGGGCACAGGCAGCAAACCCAACAGATCCTCCATGGTGCCTGACGGGTCAGGAGCCTTCAGAGGCAGCATGCCATTGGGCCGCCGAAAGTAAACAGGCGCTTTACGGGTAAGACGCCATCCATCCGCGTCAATCTCCACGACCTCCCAAGAAGGATTGGCTAAATCGAGATAGATGGCGTCTTTGTGTGCTGCAAGCCGCGTATAGACCTCACACTGTTCACCATCAAAGCGCGCATCAGCCCCGGTAGCTTCGATGGCTTGACTGAGTGCTGTGGTGCTGGGGCTGCCTCCTTCGGTGTCCCGAAAGCGGCGCAAAAGCCAATCACGGAAGCCAGACCCCTTCTCGCCAATAGCCAGCACTTCTTGGTGGTCTTGGACGGGAACCACTGCGAACCGTTGACCTTCCGGGGTATGGATAAGATGGGCACTGGCGGCAAGATTGAGTAAGAGCGCGGCCTGTGTTTTCCCTTTTGGCGGTTGGTGGTCAGTACCGGCTTTACCATAGATGCCAGGGTCGAGCGGATCATCATCGTCTTGGGTTGGCGCCTGGGCTGTCGTCTGCGCCCGCTCCGGTGGCCGTTGTCCTTCTGGAAAAAAGTTTTTGCTAAACCCGTGCGCCAGACTGTGGATACAAATATGTGTGGGACTATTCACGTAGATGATGGCATGGCCAGGGCCGTAGTCGGGCTCTTCGGGGTCATGACACGAGACCAGGTGATGCTTCTTGGTAATGTCCTTCACCAAGACCACATGGCCGTTGTCCATGATGATGGGATGGTCGGGTGCGAGGAGTCCGCGATCCGCCAGGGCAATGCGTCTCGTGGCTTCCTGGGGCACCTGGTCGGCATCGTATTTCAGTGCGCCGGTCGCTTCGTCCACTTCCTGCGCCACATGCTCCAGACACTTCGCAAAACGTTTGGGCGCCTCTTTTGCCTTCGCCTCTTGGAGCAACGTGTGATACTGCTCGCGTTCCTCTGGCGTGACATCGGAGAGGGCATCAAGGTCGAGTATGCCACCATCATGCAGCTCGGGGTCTGGGCGCCGCTGCTCAAACGGCAAGTTCGGCGCAATCTCACAGCCCGCCACATAATCCAGGCGTTCAGGGCTAAACACACTCACATCAACCATGCAGCGTTCAAGCACCGCCGCCACACCATTAAAGCTATTCACCTTCGCCAGCAGGCAATAGCCCGTGTTATCGCACCACAGGGCCGCTTTCACGATCTCACGAAAGCGGGCGACATTGCCACGCACCAGCAGATAGACATGCAGCCCTTCCGGCTTGCGCAGACACTCCCCGGTCTGTTTGTGAAAGATAGCGCGGCTGGTAGAGACCGTGGACAGATAGCCAGCTTCACGAAGAAGCGGCCATCGACGCGCCAGAAACGCCACGAGTTCGGCGGCACTGGCGAGGGCGTAGCGCCGCTCCGGATCTGGGTCCACGTCGAACATGAGCAGGTGAAGAGGAGCGTAGTGGAGATGCTCCAGGGTGCGGGCAATGGTGGTCGTGTGTGGGGTCGTCTTGAGCAACTCACGCTTCACCACGGCACAGACGCTTCCAGGAGTGCTACCCTTCACAATGCCATGGATGAGTGCTTGCCTCTTCGTGAGCTGAGGCTGGGAGGGACTGAGCAGCTCGGCCAATCCTGCCAGGCCTGCGATGGTGAGATGGTTGGCGGTGCCTTTCCCAATACCCAGGTTGCGGCTGGGGTCCACAATCGGCGCGCCAGTGATGGGGTCGGCAATGATGCGCTTGGTGGCGTGGCCGGTGAGGGCGGTCATCACCGTAAGGGAAAAGGGTGTGGTACTCGCGTCACCTTCGTATAGACCATAGACAATATTCCCGATTTCTGATACACTCATAGTAGCTCCGGTGAAAAAAAGTTGGTGTTAGTTGCATGGAACCCCACGATCTTTGATGGGCCGTGGGGTTTTGCGTTTGTCCCTATGCTCCCTGCGCTTCCTGCGCCCGCGCCAGCCGCTCGCGTTCTTCGGCCCGCCCGAGATGCTCCGCCACCGCCATATCGACCAGGCGGCCCATGACTTTGGCGCCCTGGAGATACGCCCGCGTGCGCCTGTCGGTATCCTTCGACACCCGGATATTCCATTGCACGTGTTGGGCCTTGTCAACCTTGGAGTATTTCATCGTGAGCCTCCGTACTGGTGAAGGGATAGCGAACAGCTACACTCTATCACAGATGCCTCCCCATTACCACCACACACGACTATTATAGATCAAACTCTATAGACAGTCCAAAGCAGCCTACCATCGCTGCCCCGTGAGATACGCGGCAATCAGTCGCCTCCCTTCTTCCTGCGTCTGCGGCATGGCGGCCGTGTCGTGGCCCAATTCCGCCAAATAGGCGCGTTGGGCACTGGTGAGGGCGATGTGGCGCGGCTTCTTCGCCCATCGCACAAAGCTGCCGCAGTCGCCACACTGCACGCGGGCAAAATGCGGGCCTGATCCTGGCGCGAGCGTATGGGCATGGGAGCCACACTTGGGGCAGGTGCCTGGGGGAAAGAGTGGTTGGGTCTTGCAATCGACGGCAGATGCTGGCATACTCAACTCCTCCTGGTATTGACCTTCCTCTATAGTCTGGTGTAACCTACGGCTACTGCACGTCTCCCCCAAGA
>WNGJ01005123.1_pt1 | contig 13750 bp, 12 predicted proteins | sample 5400611 | NCBI WGS metagenome assembly WNGJ01 (sample SAMN13153375, study PRJNA577476) | soil metagenome | isolation source: 40 cm soil or saprolite under Garry oak tree replicate 1 | place: USA:California | collected 2016-06-15 | reverse complement strand
CCACGCCGAACCGGCCGGTCGGCGTCATCACGTCGAGCTCGTCGCCAGCTTTCAGTTCATCGGCGGCCCAGTTCGAAAACGCGCCGCCATCGACCTTCTTCACCGCGATGCGGAGTTCGCCGTCGTCCGGGCCGGAGCAGATCGAATAGGACCGGCGCACTTCCTCGTCGTCCATCATGGTGCGCAGGGTCAGATATTGCCCGGGGGCGAAACGGTAGTCGTCGGCGAGGTCCTTCGGAATCGCAAAGGTCAACGACACCGCATCCGCCGTTTCACGGCGCAGGTCGTTGACGGTGAGGCGGTGAAAGCGCGGGGCGTGGGACATCGTTAGCTCTCCGCCGTCATTGCGAGGAGCAACGCAACGAAGCAATCCAGAATCGAGTGCTCGACTCTGGATTGCTTCGCGGAGCCTGTCGTCGGGCGGCGCTTTGCGCCGACCCGTTGGCTCGCAATGACGAGATGGCGCGACATAATCAATGACACTTGAAATAATCGAACGGTTCGCGGCAGCGCTTGCAGCGCCATAACGCCTTGCAGGAGGTCGAACCGAATTCCGACAGCAGCTCGGTATCCTCGGAGCCGCATTGCGGACAAGCCACCTGCTGCACGCCGAACAGCGCGCGGCGCGAGCTTGCCGGCAGCGGCGGCGCGATGCCGTAGTCCCGAAGCTTGCGGCGGCCGTCCTCGCTCATCCAGTCGGTGGTCCAGGCCGGCGACAGCACCGTGCGGACGTGCGAAACGTGAAAGCCGGCACGCTCCAGCGCCACCGCGACGTCGAACGCGATCGTGCTCATGGCGGGGCAGCCGGAATAGGTCGGCGTGATCGCAACATCGACGCAGCCGTCATCGCGTACAGTGACCTCGCGCAGTACGCCAAGATCGGCGATGGTGAGCACCGGAATTTCGGGATCGACGACGCTCGCGGCGACGTCCCACGCGCGCTGGCGCAGCTCTGCATCGCTGGTCGCTATCATCACCACGTGACACCGGGGAATGTGCGCTGCATCGACTGCAGCTCGCTGAGGAGATGGCCGAGATGCTCGGTGTGGCGGCCGCTTCTGCCGCCCTGCTGCATCCAGTCGTTCTTCGGCAAAGCCAATGTCGCCTCGCCCATGACGTCGGACATCGTCTCGAGCCATCGCGGCCGCAAGCCGGCCGGATCGACGGCGATGCCGCCATCGGTCAGGCCGCGTTCGTCGTCGTCGACTGCAAACATCTCGCCGGTGAAGGCCCAGAGATCGTCGATCGCGGTTTGCGCGCGGGCGTGGCTCTCTGCGGTGCCGTCGCCGAGACGAACGATCCATTCCGAGGAATGGCGCAAATGATAGGCGCTCTCCTTCTCGGACTTCGCCGCGATCGCAGCGAACGTCGGATCGGCCGATGTCATCATCGCGCGCCAATAGAGGTCGGCGAACGCCGAATAGAAGAACTGCCGCACGATGGTGCGAGCGAAATCGCCGTTCGGCAGCTCGGTGAGCAGCAGATTGCGGTACTGCCGGACGTCGCGCAGATAGGCGAACTTGTCTTCGTCGTTGCCCTGGTTTTCGACCTTGGCGGCGTAGCCGTAGAGCTCGCGCGCCTGGCCGAGCAGATCAAGCGCGATATTGGCGAGCGCCATGTCCTCCTCCAGCATCGGCGCATGGCCGCACCATTCGGACAACCGGTGACCGAGGATCAGCGCATCGTCGGCGCGGCGCAGCGTGTAGAGCACGAGCGGCGTTTCGGAAAGCTGGATCGAGGCGGTTTCCATGTCTTTGTCCGCTTGCTCAACCTCATCCTGAGGAGCGCGGCACGCGCGTCTCGAAGGATGGGCCACGGGCCTCATGGTTCGAGACGGCGCTTGCGCGCATCCTCACCATGAGGAGAGAGAGTCACATATGCCCCACTTCTTCGGGCACTTCGTAGAAGGTCGGATGGCGATAAATCTTCGACTCCGCCGGCTCGAACATCATGCCCTTCTCGGCGGGATCGGATGCGGTGATCGCGCTCGACGGCACCACCCAGATCGACAGGCCCTCGCCGCGGCGGGTGTAGACGTCGCGCGCGGCCTGCAGCGCCATGGTGGCGTCGCTGGCGTGCAACGAGCCGCAATGCTTGTGCGCGAGCCCGTTGCGGCTGCGAATGAAGACTTCCCACAGCGGCGTATTCGGCGTCGCCATCATGACCTCCCTTGAAATTCTCTACGCGGCTTTCGCCGCGGACCTTTGCCTGCGCTTCTCGGCGTAGGCGGCCGCAGCCTCGCGCACCCAGATGCCTTCGTCATGCGACTTGCGCCTTGCCGCGATCCGCTCGCGGTTGCAGGGGCCGTTGCCGGCGAGCACCTGCTTGAATTCGTTCCAGTCGATCGGGCTGTAGATCCAGTGCCCGGCCTCGTCCTGCGTCATGCCGGCGTCGGGGATCGTGAGCCCAAGATACTGCGCCTGCGGCACCGTGGCATCGACGAATTTCTGCCGCAGCTCGTCATTGGAGAAGCGCTTGATCTTCCACCGCGTCGAGGTGTCGCTGTGCTGGCTCGCCGTGTCGGGTGGACCGAACATCATCAACACCGGCCACCACCAGCGGTTCAGCGCCTCCTGCGCCATCGCCTTCTGCTCCTCCGAGCCGCGCGCCAGCGTCAGCATGATCTCAAAACCCTGGCGCTGGTGGAAGGATTCTTCCTTGCAGACGCGGATCATCGCGCGCGCATAGGGACCATAGGAGCAGCGGCACAGCGGGATCTGGTTCATGATTGCGGCGCCATCGACCAGCCAGCCGATCGTGCCGATATCCGCCCAGGTCAATGTCGGATAGTTGAAGATCGAGGAGTATTTGGCCTTGCCGGCCAGCATCATGTCGACCAGCTCTTCGCGCGAGGTGCCGAGCGTCTCGGCCGCGGCATAGAGATAGAGCCCGTGGCCGCACTCATCCTGGACCTTGGCGAGCAGCGCCACCTTGCGGCGCAGCGTCGGCGCGCGAGTGATCCAGTTGCCCTCGGGCAGCATGCCGACGATTTCGGAATGCGCGTGCTGGGAAATTTGCCGCGTCAATGTCTTGCGATAGGCCGCAGGCATCCAGTCGTTCGGCTCGATGCGTTCCTCGGCATCGATCCGCGCCTGGAACGCCGCCGCGCGGGCCGCGTCCTCGATTCCGCGGTCCTCCGCGTCGGACGTATTGAGCGCCTGCGTATACATGGCCGCGCCTTCCGAATTGATTGGGCTAAATATATAACAGAAATTCTAATCGCGAAACACATTTTGTAACACGTCAGTCAATTTGGGCAAACCGGCGCGTGAGGTCCCCGCCCGCCTTCGGCAACGGTCCGTTTTCGTTGGTTCCATGGCGATCAAGCCATTGCTCGGATTTGGGAAGCAACGCCCGATAGATGTCGCCGCAAAGCGCGCGGGCCGCCCTGCCCGGCCAATCCCGGGGCAGCAAGGCCGCCGGCAATAGCGGATCGCGCAGCACCACGCGGCGGTAATGGTGGATCAGGAGGACGCGCGCGGTGAAGGCGTCCGCGTCGGTCAGCGCGTTACGACGTCCACTCCAGGTCCGCAGCGGCTCGAAGGTTTTCATGAATTTCAGATAGGCTCCCGCGGTGCGATCGAGCGGCCAGCTCTCGCTGAGCAGCCGCCGCCCATTATCGTCCTCGGCGGAGACTTCCAGCCGGATCGCGCGCGCGGCTTGCTCAGGTACGGGGACACCGGACGGCGCGACCCAGACGCCCGGCAGCGGGCTGCCGAAGCCGGCATTCCTGAGCGCGTCGCGCGCGGCGTCGCGATCCCCGCCATTGCCGATCAGGAGCAGTTCGAAACGCCCGGTCCAGCCGGACGGCGGCGGATCGTAGATGTGTTTGGTCGCGATATCGAAGGTCTGCCGCCCTTTCTTCACCAATCGGTAAAAGCTGTTGCGTCCAACCTTGCTGCGCTCGAACCAGCCATCGGCGGTCAGCCGCGACATCGCGGTGCGCACCACGCTGGCGTCGATGTCGAGCGCCTGGAAAATCTCCAGCAGGGTCCCCAGCCAGAGCGAGCCGCCGCGCGGCACGATGGCATCGCCGAACACGGTGATGACGATGGAGCCGGTGCGCGAGGGTTCGCGCTTGAGCTGGTCGACGATGCGGGCAAGCGGGTGCGGCATGCTCAGGGCATAGCGCGTTTTTCTAGGCAGCAACAATGTGGCCTGAGGCGACGCTGCCACTTCTCCCTCGCCCCGCAAGCGGCGCGAGGTAAGCAAGGCTACGCGCTCACTTACCTGTTGGGATCGGGATAGACGAGGCTGCGCCACCCGCTGCGGTCGAACGGCTCCCATTGGCCTTCGGGTTGCGCGAGACGGTCGGCCACGGCGTAGACCACCGCGGGATGATGGCCCATGCCGCAATGGCTGCTCTCGACCTCGATGCTCTCGGACTGGGCGGACGATTTTTCCATGCAGCCCTGCCAGGCGCAGACGCCGTCGGTGCGGCTGAAGATCGCGGTGGTCGGCACCGGCGGCGGATCGGCCAGTGCCCCGCCGAAGCGCGGATCGTCTTCAACGGCGCGGCGGCCGCTGGCGAGCTCATAGATGCGCCAGGCGTTGGTCGCCTTCGGATGGCTTGCGAACGGACTGCCGAGCGTGATCACCGAACGGACACGCTCCGGCATCATCTTGGCGAGCTGCCGCGCATAGAGCCCGCCGAGACTCCATCCGATCAGGCTGATCTTGCGGCCGTGCTCGTCGCTGAGCTCGCGCACCAGATCGATCATCGCGTGCTGCACGCCGTCGCGCAGGCCGTAATTGCGACCCAAGCGCCAGCCGCTCGCGACATAGCCGCGGTTCCTCAGGAAGCTGCGCAACGGCCGCGTCGACATGTCAGAGGCGACGAGCCCCGGCAGCACCAGGACCGGATGACCGTCGCCGCGAGGCGCCAGGCTCAACAGCGGCAGCGCGCCGAGAAAGGCACCGAATTCATGCAGCGCCCGCCCCTCCAGGAGCAGGAGAGCCTTGGACGGCGGACGCATTGTCTGGCCAGTGGCGGGCATTCGGATTTCCTCTCGGGGCGAGCTCTTGAGCCGATTTACCTGCGCTAGAGCGTGATGACTTTATCTTCGAATCGTCATCCCGCTCTATCTTTTTGTTTGAGCATGATCTCCGCGCAAAACGCGTTCCGCGTTTGTCGCGAGGGAAAACCGGCACCCACTTTTTCCGGATCATGCTCTAGTTTGGCGCAATCGTTCCGCAGCGCAACACGCCTTGGAATCAAGCTAGGTGCCGCTTTTCCGCATTCAAGCGGTTGGGTCTCTTAAGGACAATACGTCCGACTACGGAAAGGACGGGCGCGTGATGGAAAAGTCACAACAGCCGCAGCAGGAATTCGGCGGTATAAAGCGCAAGGCCCGCAAGCCCGCCGATCAGCGAACCGTTGAAGCGGATATATTGCAGATCCTTGCCGATGTTGATTTCGATCAGCGAAATCAGTTGCGCCATGTTCCACGCCTTGACCTGATCGGAGATGAAGGTCGAGACGCCGCTCTTCTGGTCGGCGATAAAACTTCGCAGCACGGTGACGAGGCCCTGGTTGATTTCGCCGCGCAACTCGGCATCGCCCGCCAGCGCCTCGCCGGCCGCGACGAACATCCCCGCCAGATGATGCCGCAGCACCTGGGTTTCGCCGCTGGCGCTCCGCTCGATGAAGGAGCGCATGTTCGACCAGATATTGCGCGCGAGGGCGGTCAGTTCGGGACGCGCGAGCAGATCACGCTTCAGCCCATCGATTCGGTCGGCATAGCTCTTGTCGGTGCCGAGCCGGTCCACGAACGACAGCACCATGCGGTCGAACTCGCCGCGGAACGGGTGCTTCGGATCGTTACGCACCTCTTCGAGAAACGCGGTCGCCGACGCCACGATCTTGTTCACCAGGAATTTGTCGGCGCGATAGAGTCTTAAGAGCGTAGGCAATTCCGCGCGGATTTTGGCGCGGATCATCGCCATGGTCTCCGCTTGCGTCATCGTGTCGTGGATGATGCGCAGGAAATCGTCGAACAGCGCCTGGTGCCGCCTCTCCTCGACGAACGCGCGCAGCGTCGCGGCGGCGAGCGGGGCGAGATCGATTGATTGCAACTGCGTGGTCATACGGCGGGTGATGAAGGTCATCAGCCCCGAGGTCTCGGTCGCCGAGAAAGCCTCGGGCAACAGGCGCAGCGCAAAGCGCGCGAGATCGTCGCAGCGCTTGCGGTCGCGCAGCCAGTCGGCGACGAACGAGCCGAAATCGACCTGCCGCAGCTTGGCTTCGATCGGGCCTGCTTCAAGAAAATGCACCTCGATGAACTCGCCGAGCTTGTCGGCGATGCGATGCTGATTGCTCTGGATGATCGCGGTATGCGGGATCGGCAGGCCCAACGGCCGCTTGAACAGCGCCACCACCGCGTACCAGTCGGCGAGGCCGCCGATGGTGGCGGCTTCCGCGAAGGCCGCGATGAAACCGAAAGCCGGATGCAGGTGCAACAGCGCTTTGGCGACCGCAAACAGCGTCAGCGTGCCCGCGAGCACCAGCGTCGCCTGCGCCTTGACGCGCTTGAGCTCGGCGGCGCGTTGCGCGTCGCCGGGCGCGTCGAAGGAGAAGGTGGCTGATGCGGTCATGAGTTCTTCCGTGAACGAAGACCCTCGTCCTGAGGAGCTTGCGCCAGCAAGCGTCTCGAAGGATAAGGCCCGGACTGTGGCCTCATGGTTCGAGACGGCGCAAGAGCACCTTCTCACCATGAGGGGTGACACTGATGTCGGGGCATCCAACCCAAAAAAGAAGGCCCGCGCGAAGCGGGCCTCGAAGCGATCGACTAAAATGAGATCGATCAGGCGTCCTTGTTGTAGACCTTGGCGAAGTTGTCCTGGGCGGTCTTCGCACCGTCGGCAACGAGCTTGCCGAGATATTCGGTGGTCGACTTGGCCCGCGAGACGAGCACTTCTCCGCGCGAGCGGGCGAGATCGGTCTGGATCTGCACCGCTTCGTTGAGCGACTTGGCGGACGCCAGCTTGTCGATGCCCGCGAAGAACGCCTCGGCATCCTGGTAGATCGCCCGCTGAATGTTACGGCTGATCTTGGCGGCCTCGCTGACGGAATCAGCAACAGCGGTCTCGATCACGGCGGTCACCTTCTCGGAGCCGGCGTAGACGTCGGCGGCACGCTCCTTGGCCGTGTTCGCGGTGCGCTTGACGAAGTCGCGCGCAGCCTCGGGAACTTCCATGTTCTGGAGGTTCTTCAGCGCGTCGGTCACCGGCGCAAAGGCTTCCTTGACGCTGTTAAACACGGTGTTGGTCTCAGTGGTCATGGGGTCTCTCCATCCTCAGTTTTTGAGCTATGGGCTCACCCCGTCCGGATTGGCCCGGGGCGCAAGTCTTATGCCATGGTTAATGGTGCATCGCAACATCAATGCTGCATCGCGATATCACGAAATCGTGATCAGCCTGAATAATAGGCGTCCCTGCCCGCTGAGCAGGCTCAGTGCTGGACCGCCCCCGGCACCCCATAGGCCTCCAATTGGGCCTGGACCTGCGCGATATTGTGCCCGAGCACAACGATGTCGTGCGTCTTGCCGTCGACGTCCCGGACGTGGTCCCGCAGCAGCGCCTCGGCCTTGAACCCTAAGCTCTCGAACAGCGCGATCGCCGCCTGCTGGTCGACCGTCATCTGGACCGAGAGCTTTTCCAGCCCGGCGCCCAAGGCCAAGGCAAATGTCTCCTGCGACAGCGCGCGGCCGACGCCCAGCCCGCGGACGTCGAGCGAGACCACCATGCGGATTTCGCCGACATGCGGCGACCAGGAATGCGGGTCGCGTACCAGCGTGCCGCAACCGACCACGTGTCCGTTCTCTCGGCTGTTCTCTTGGCCGTTCTCTCGGCCGTTTTCTTGGCCGTCCTTCACCGCCAAGAGGCTCGTGATCGCGCCGCGCTCGATCTCGTTGATCCAGGCCGACAGCACCTTCGGCTCGCTGATATTGCGCGGCAGGAACAACAGATCATGCGTCGGTAGTTTTTGCGCGAAGGCAAGCACCGCGGCCTCGTCAGCGCGTGCCATCAGGCGGAATTCGATATCGCCCGTCTCTAGCTTGACGCGACGCGGATAGGAACGAGGGTCACTCATGTCGATCTTCCACCCAGCCAGGAGTCGAGTTTCGGCCACAGCCGCTTGATTGCGTTTGCGCCGGAGACGAGGCTGACGTGACCGCCTTTCAGCATCACCTCCTCCTTGTCTGTCGAGCCGACCTTCGTGATCAGATGCTTCGCCGCATCATAGGGCACGATGTGATCATGCTCCGCGACCGCGTGCAGGATCGGCACCTTGATGTTGGCGAGATCGGCGGCGCGCCCGCCGACCGCCATCGTGCCGTCGAAGAGCTTGTTGTCCCACATCAGGTCCTTGGTGATGGCGCGGAAATATTCACCGGCCAACGGCAGCGTGTCGGTCGCCCAGCGATCGAACATCCGGTAGGATTTGACGTATTCGTCGTTCCAGATGTTTTCCCAGAGCTGCACCTGGCTCGCCGCGCGCGACGCCGGCCGCAGCATCTCGAACGAGGACAGGATCATCTCCGGCGGCACATTGCCGACGCTGTCGATCAAATGGTCGACATCGAAGTAGCGGCGATCGGCGAAGTTCGAAAACAGCTTCATCTCGCGAAAATCGATCGGCGTGGTGAAGCAGATCAGGTTCTTCATCGGCCCGTCATGGAAGATCGAGCCATAAAGCAGCGACAGCACGCCGCCGAAGCAATAGCCGATCACGCTTAAATCCTGCTCGCCGGAATCCTGTTGCACACGGCGGACGCAATCCGGAATGAAATCGAGGACATAGTCCTCCATCCGCAGGTTCTTCTCTTCCGGCTTCGGCGCGGTCCAGTCCAGCATGTAGACATCGTAGCCGCGCCTTAACAGAAACTCGATGAAACTTTGGCCTGGCACCATGTCGAGAATATAGCCGCGGTTGGTGGTCGCCATCACGATCAGGATCGGCACGCGGTAGACCTCATCCGCGAGCGGCCGGTAGTGATAGAGGTTCATCGTGCCGCGGGCATGCAAGATGTCCTTCGGCGTCGATCCGAGCGCCGGGCCGGAGGTCGACAAATATTCGACGCCCTTGATGCTGCGCTGGATCGCACGCTGGACCTCGGACTGGATCCGCTCTTGAAGCGAAGCCAGATCGAGGCCCGCGGGCGCGTTCATTTTTGCTCTCCGGAGGGCGGTGGCGTCGGGCGCTTGGTGCGCGGCGGTCTCGGCGCTGCGGCAGTGCTGTCGCGCGTCATGTCGGAGACGGCGCTCATCTGCTGCAGCAGCGCCTTGATCTCGTTCAACTGCCCTTCGATCGACTGTAGCCGATCTGCCATATCGACCATCTGTGCCCGGCTCGGCATGTTCATCGCGACGAGATATCTCTCCATGAGATTGCCAAGCTGCTTCTGCGCGCCCGCCGTCGCGCCGCCGGCCTGATTCATGGCCTTGGAGAATTGCGGTGACGTCATCGCCTGGTTGGCGAAGGTGTTGAATCCCTTCTCCATCTCGCCAATCATCCTCCGCCACAACACGAAGGGATCGTTGCTGCTGTCAGCCATGGGCGTCCTCCACCAGTGCGAGGGCTTTGGGGCAGCCTTCTTTTTTTGCCATACGACACCCTTGCGGCGGGCCGGTCAACATCGTCAATGCCGCGCTTGGCGCAATCGTTATCGATGGAGAGCCTTCTGCGCTGCGGAAAACCATGCGATACAGGTTCCCGTTCATCTTACACTATCAGGGAATCGCCAACGTGAGTTCGACTGCCCATCAGCCGCCGCAGATCGCCCGCGCCAACGGGATCGATATTTGTTACGAGATTTTCGGCGACGCCAACTCGGAGCCGATGCTCTTGATCATGGGGCTCGGCGCGCAAATGATCATCTGGGATGACGCGTTCTGCGAGCAGCTCGCCGCGCGCGGATTCCGCGTCATCCGGTTCGACAACCGCGACATCGGCCAATCCTCAAAACTCTCTGGCGGCAAGCGGCTGACCCCGATGGAACTGCTCAAGCTGCGGTTTTTCAGAATCCCGGTCGCGGCCCCCTACAAGCTGCGCGACATGGCCGAGGACACGACCGGACTGATGGATGTGCTCGGCATCAAGTCGGCGCATCTGGTCGGCGCGTCGATGGGCGGCATGATCGCGCAGGAAATCGCGATTCTGTTCCCGCAGCGGGTGCGCTCGCTGACCTCGATCATGTCGACGACAGGAAACCCCAGGGTGCCGCCGCCGACCCGGGCCGCCGCGGCGATGCTGATGTTGCCGCCGCCAACCACCAAGGACGAATATCTGGCGCGCTTCGCGCAGACCTGGAAAATGCTGCGCGTTGGTCGCTTTCCCGAAGACGAGGCGCTCGACCGCTGGCGCGGCGAGCGATGTTTCGAGCGCGGCCTCAATCCGGCCGGCGTCGGGCGGCAGTTCCGCGCCGTCCTCGCCTCCGGTAGCCGCAAGGAACGGCTGCGCACCGTGAAGGCGCCGACGCTCGTCATTCACGGCACCGTCGATCCTCTGGTACATCCTGCGGGCGGCAAGGACACCGCGGCCTCGATCCCCAGCGCGAAACTCTTGATGATCGAAGGCATGGGCCACGCGCTGCCGATCCCGATGTGGCCGCAGATCATCGATGCGATCGACAAGCATGCGCGTGGCGCAAGCGCGAAGACGGCCTAAGCGACAAAAAAGGTAGCCGTCGTCCCGGCCTTGAGCCGGGACCCATAACCACGAATGTTCGTGTTGCGCGAAGTTGGAGCCACGCCGTATGTGGCAACAAGCAGTGGCGGTTATGGGTCCCTGCTTTCGCAGGGACGACGACGGAGATCTTACCCGCCCGCCCAGACGTCCAGCACATAGCGGTTCTTGGCGCCGAGCTCTTCGATCCAGCGCGCGCCTGCGTCGGCATCGGCGCCGCTGCGCTCGCGATAGATCGCAACCAGCGCCGCCTTGACGTCCGGCTCCATCTTGCCGCCGTCGCCGCAGACAAAAATGATCGCGCCCTGCTCGATCAGGCGCCAGACCTTGTCCTTCTGCGCCGCGACCAGGTGCTGCACATAGGTCTTTTGATCGCCAGCACGCGAGAACGCCGTGCGCAGTTCGCAAATGCCCTCAGCCGCGAAGGTATTCAGCTCGTCGGCATAGAGAAAATCCTGCTCGGGATGGCGGCAGCCGAAGAACAGCATCGCGGGCCCCAGCGCCGCGCCCTTGGCCTTCGCCGACGCGCGTTCCTGCAAAAAGCCGCGGAACGGCGCGAGCCCGGTGCCCGGCCCGATCATGATGATCGGCGCGAGAGGATCGTCGGGCAGGCGGAAGCCGGCCTTGGTTTCGCGCACCGTCGCATGGATGGTATCGCCGACCCTGCGGCCGGCGAGATAGTTGGAGCAGACGCCCCTGTAGACGCCGCGCCCGGAGCTTGCGGGGCCTTCGACCACGGCGGCGGTGATACTGCAGCGCCCGGCATCGCGCGAGGGCGACGACGAGATCGAGTAATAGCGCGGCGCGAGCAGCGACAGCATTTCCAGATAGGCATGGAACGGCAGTTCACAGGCCGGATATTCGTCGAGGAGATCGAACACCGATTTGCGGCGATCGAGAATCTCCGCGCGATAGCGCTCGGCGGAAGCAGCGTCGTCACCGACAAGGCTGAGAAGTTTCGGCTTGGTCACCGGACAACGCGTGTGTTCCGACATGATCTGGATCTGCTTGCGGGTCGCGACCTGCTGCAGTTCGACGAATTCGGTCAAGAGGCGCCCGACCGAGATCGCCTCGCCGGCCGGCAATTGCGCCCGCCGCCCCTCCGCGACCTGCAGCCGGATCTGATCGGCCGGCAGAAAGCCGAAGCGGCGCGCCACGGAATCCACCAGCGCTGGATCGTTGCGCGGCACGACGCTCAAATGATCGCCGACGCGATAGCTCATGCCGGAGGGAAGCTGCACCTCGACATGACGGGTCGAGCGATCCGAGGCGCTGGGACCGGTCTTGTTCTGCAATTCGCTGTTGACCAGCACCTTCATCGGCGCCGCGCCGCCCTGGGTGACGATCGTGTTGACCGCGGTCGGCGCCACCGGCTCGATCGCATAGAGCGGCTCGTCCTCGGCGGTGCGGGTGAAATTCCAGTCGATCCCGAACTCCTTGGTCGCGACCTGTGCCGCGGCCGGGAACCATTTCTGGAACTGGCCATCGAGATCGCTGCGCGCATCGCCCTCGCCGCGCGGATAGATCGCGCGTGCGCCATGCGCCGTCAGCTTCTCGTCGATGAAGCGCGGCACCGATTGGTAGGTCGCGGCCCAATCGCTGTTGCCGCAGCCGAACACGGCGTAGCGCATCTTGGCAAAAGCATGCTTCGGCAGATCGCTGCCGAGCCATTTGACGAATTGCGTGGCGTTGTCGGGCGGAGCGCCGTTATAGGACGCGCAGATGATCAGAACGCCGCCCTCTTCCGGAAGCTTGCCGACGTAATCATCGAGCGGACCAAGCCGCGTCACGAAGCCGTTGATCTCGGCCAGATCGGCCATCCTTGTCGCCAACTCCTCGGCGGAGCCGAGATTGGAGCCATAGAGCACCAGCATCGGCGTGTTGTGTCCCGGGCGCGTCGTCGGCGGGCGTGGCGTCTTTGGCGCTGCCGTGGCCGTTCCAGTGTGGCCTGCGAATTCGCCCCGCTCCTTCTCGCCGCGCGGGCGCACCTTGAGCTTGAACCCGTCCGGCTTGATGGTCAGCGTTTCCTTCAGCGCCAGTTGGTAGCGGTGCACGTCGATCAGCTTGAAGCGCTGCAGGATCATGCCGATCGCGAGCGCCGCCTCATGCATCGCAAAGCCGCGGCCGATGCAGGCGCGCTGGCCGTTGCCGAACGGCTTCCACGCGTTGACCGGGCGCGCCGCTTCGGCCTCGCGGCTGAAATTCTCAGGGTTAAAGGCGTCGGGATTGGGTCCCCAGACACTCGCGTCACGATGCAGCGCCGTGACCAGGACGGTGATGAAGGTTCCCTTCTTCAGTCTGTATTGTCCGCCGCCGAGCGTTTCGTCCTTCAGCGGCGAGATGCCGTAGGCCGGCGCGGGCGGCCACAGCCGCAAGGCTTCTTTCAGGATTTGCGTGATGTAGGTGAGCTGGGTGACTTGCTGATAGGTCGGCCTGGCATCGACATCGGGCCCGAACACCCGGTCGACCTCCTCATAGGCCTTCTTGAGCACATCGGGATGCTTCAGAAGCGCATACAGCGTGTAGGACAACAGTCCGCTGGTCGTCTCGTGGCCCGCGATCAGAAAGGTATTGATCTGGTAGCGGATGTTGACGTCGTCGAGCTGCGCGCCGGTGACGCGATCGACCCCCGTCATCATCGCGCCCAGCATATCCTTCTTGTCCGCGGCCGCGTCAGTGGCCTTGCGGCGTTCGGCGACGATCTCATCGACCATCGCGTTCATGAAGGCGACGTCGCCAGCAAGATCGCGCCGCCGTTTCTGCATCCACCAGTTCTCCAGCGGCAATCCTCGGATCATCATGATGGTCTCGAGCGAGCGCACCAGTGATTCGACGAACGGGTGATAGTCGCGCCGGTAGAACGAATTGAACCGGTAATCGAAGCCGCACAAGCCGATGGTGTCGAGCGTCAGCGCCGTCATGTCGTGAACGACGTCGATCTCGTCGTCGGCGTTCAGCCGCTGCCATTTCGTCACGAGCTGTTCGGCGATGTCGACCATGCTCGGGTGATAGGACTGCATGGCACGGTTGCCGAACGGCTGCAGCAGGATGTTGTGCGCCTTA
>WNGJ01005122.1_pt1 | contig 13751 bp, 9 predicted proteins | sample 5400611 | NCBI WGS metagenome assembly WNGJ01 (sample SAMN13153375, study PRJNA577476) | soil metagenome | isolation source: 40 cm soil or saprolite under Garry oak tree replicate 1 | place: USA:California | collected 2016-06-15 | reverse complement strand
GAGCCCCATTTCTTGAACGAGGGCAGCGCATAGACGGCGTTGGAAACAAGCATATGCCGGCGGTCGAGGTCGGAATCGCCCTTGTCCAGATTAAAATTAAAGGGATCGGTGGTGGCGCTTGTAAACGAGGTCAACGGAACGTTGGAAGTGGCCTGCGACAAGGTATAAGCAACCTGATAAGACAACCGATCTGTAAAGCGACGGTTGACCCAAAACTGTAGCCCCTTGTAATCCGAGATGCCGTTCGACTGACTCATGGTAATCGGCCCAAGATTTGGGAAGATGCGATTACTATTCGCGACGGCTTGCGCGTTCGAGGCATTTCGCGCCGCGACTACAACGGCCCTTCTATCCAATGGGACTTCATTGAAGTTCACGCCCCGCCGCCAGATATGAGTACCATGGTTTCCGATGTAGGAAAATTCGGCCACCGTGTTTTTCAGGATTTCCCGAGACACCGTTATGTTCCACTGCCAGCTCTCAGGGGGTCTGAAGTTCTCATCCACGGCGTTGAATGCGGTACTGTTGCTGACGCCGGCGAGCGCATTTTTGAGGCCGGGGTTAATAGTGTCAAGACTACGGAACGTCGGATCATCAGTCAGCCTTGCAAAGGCATTACCTCCCCAGTTGGAATTTACTACTTGCGTCCAGGGGGGGTTGCCAGACAGTCGTAGAACGTCTTCGATCACGTTGGAACGACTCATGAAGCGACCCAATCCCAGGCGCACCGCAGTTTTGCCATCCCCGTTCACGTTCCAGGCGAAACCTACTCGTGGTTGGAAGCCTTTGTTATATGGCTGCCACAGTGAGCGTCCGAATCCAGCCTCACCAGGCTTTACCAAACCGCTCAGGGGATGTATGCCATCGTACAACCGCGGAATATAGTTACTAATGCGATCGTTGGCGGAGAAGGCCGGCGAATACCTGGACCAGCGCAGTCCCATAGTGAGCGTAACCACCGAATTCAGTTTGTAGGTATCGTTTCCGTAGAATTCAAAGTCATGCCACCGACCGAGCGAAGGCTCGTCATGGTCAATTTCGGTGTAGCATCCAAGTGGTATGTCTTTGAAGAGCAGCTCGGCGATGGCGTTGCCGGTGTGCGTGCTCGTACCACAATATTGGGCAATGCCGTTAGCGCCCTGAGCCAATTCGTTCTTGATATTGTGGCTTGCCAGACCGCCAAACTTGAGATCGTGGGAACCGGATACCTTGGAGAAGTCGTCTTTCCAAATGAAGAGGTCTTCGTGATTTTGCCACGGCGCCTGATGCCAAAGAGCAGGATATCCATCAGCACCCCAGTTTGTCGGCAGGCCCACGCCTGCCGCTTTCGGGAAGACTGTAGGAAACTTCGACGCGATGTCGTTATTCAAGGCCTCGCCCGCTTTGTTGGTCGTAATCTTAATGTCGTTGCCGGCGCGCGAGAATTGGAACTCGTTGACCGAGGTCGAGCTCAAGGTGGTCGCAAGCTTGACTGCGAAACTGTGGCTGGGCTGATCCCAATCCGAGGTTAAGGTCGGAAATGGGGAGTCGCCCCAGAAGTTTCCGGCCGCGCTCCCGTGCGTCCATGTTTCGTTCGTATATTTCACCAGCAGGTTCATATTTTTGGTGATGTTGATATCACCTCGAATACTGTCCTGACGGGTATTGATTGGCTCCAACAACGACGAAACCCAGTTCGTTGAACCAGTCGTATTGGGCAGCGGAAATATCTGTAAGATTGCGAGGCCGGCAGGACTCAGATTGGCGGCCGGAATTTTGTTACCCGGAAAATTAGTGCAGGTCGAACGGATGATATTGCCGCTGGCATCTGTTGAACAGGTAAAAGGAACATACGGCAAAGGATCCGTTAGAGCGCCGCTGAAATCTCCGATCCTCTCGGCGGCAGTCGGCACCTTAGCGGAAAGCACGACACCGCGCCGCTCTCGACGCCACTCTTCGTTCCAGAAAAAGAATACCTTGTTTTTCTTGATGGGCCCGCTGAAGTTGAAACCATAATTATTATATTTCAACTTTGATTTCGGCTGCCCGGCTTTGTTCAGAAAGAAATCAGTGGCGTTCCATCTGTCGCTGCGAATAAACTCAAAGCCCGCGCCGTGAAACTGGTTGCTCCCGCCTTTCGTAATCAGATTGATTACGGCTCCCTGCGCCTGGCCATACTCCGCGCTGAAGCTGTTACGCTCGACGCGAAACTCCTGAATCGAATCGATGGATGGAAAAATCAACAGCGTCGCATTTGAACCTACGTCCATGTTGTTGACGCCATCAACCGTCCACATATTCGCGTTTGACTGATTGCCGTTGACCGACATGTCCACGTGAGAATCAAGACCCGTACCTGCGGTGCCGAAAGCACCACCGGCACCGGCCTGTGTGACCGGCGAAACACCCGGGACCATCAAGGCTAATTGCGCGTAGTTGCGTCCGTTTAGAGGCAACTCCGTCACTTGCTTCTCACTGATAAGGCTGCTCAGTTCTCCGCTGCGCGTCTCGACTGGCGCCGCATCGGACGACACCGTAACGGTCTCGCTCACCTGGCCCACCTGCAAATCCAGGTTGACGACTTTGTTTTCCGCAACGTGAAGATCAACAGCTTCAGCGATAGTCTTCTTAAAGCCACTCGGAGATGTCGTAATGGTATAGCGCCCTGCGGGTAGACTGGGCGCCAGATAGAATCCGTTATCGTCGGAATTTACCGTACGCGATATTCCAGTGCCCTCGCCCTGGATAGAAACTTCGGCCCTGGGAACAACAGCTCCCTTTTCATCTCGGACGGTGCCGCTGATACTTCCTACTGTGGTCGTCTGCGCATTGGCATTGAAAAACAATGCGCCAACCAGGACCAACGTTATTAGCAAGCCAAGCTTCTTCAGCATACGAACCTCCTCAGATTTAGCGCTCGCGCGACATGTTGGAACACGTTGCGAGCGAACTTGTCGGAAAGTCAAAGCGCTGAACTCGAATGATTGTTCACGAAGCCCGGAGAACTCCGGGTATGCAATGACGTCTAGCTACTCTTCGCTGCTTCATCAGAAAAACAGAGCAGACACATCAGGACTCTTAGAGCTACCAGCTTATTCTCTAGAACTTTGCAAGGACTTCAACTCGAATAAGAAACTTCGAATCAAAAACATTGCAAACCGTATTCCTCTAATTAGTCAAAAGCTAAGCTCGCTTGGCGTAAGTGTTTAGAAGAGCCTTGCTCGGTATCGAAGTCGAATCGCGATCCAGTTTTCTAAATTAATCTCCAAATTGATGGAGCCCCTGGAACGTCACCAAATTGCTTAAATTAGGAGTTTGTTGCACTACTGAGCAAAAGTATTTACTCCTAATGAGAAAGGTTGTCAAGAAGTTTTTTGGAAAACTCAAAAACAGCGCGCGGAATCCAGGAACGAATTCGGCTCGCGGATTCTTTGTTCTGGAGGCAAACGAAGCGGATAGCACGGGTTTCTAGGCAACCGAAGCAGAGGCAAACTTGCTAGCCAGCACCAGGCTTAGAGCGCCCATCAAAGTTGGCTGTGATCCCAAGGTTGAGTCCATTATTGGGGTTGAAGGAAACCCACGGCAGATGCTGGAGTCTACCGACGTCTTGAGATCCTCAACAATCACCGGCCATGCTCGAGCAATTGGGCCAGCAACTATTACTGCTTCGGGACCCAGGCCTTGAATCAAATTCGCAATGCCTGTCCCGAGGTAACGCGCTGTCTCTTTTAAGGCAGCCCTCGCGTTTCGCTCGCCTCTCAATGCCAGATCAATTAGCTTTGCGAAATTGACATCATTGTTCCCGTTCGAACGTGACAGCTTTTGATAGCGCGCGAGGGCGGCGCGCTCAGATGCAAATGCTTCCCAGCATTCCGTACTGCCTACGGCACATGCCACCGGCGCGCCGGTCCCAATAGTCATGTGACCGAACTCACCTGCGGTTCCGCCTTCCCCGCGATAGACTTGGCCGTCAAAGACAATACCGGTACCCACTCCTTCTTCCACCAAAACCAGAATAAAATCGCGAACTTCGCGGATTTCCGGGCGACCAAACCATAGCTCCGCAAGCGCCGCGGCGTTAGCATCATTATCAATGCTGACGGGAAGCGAAGTAGCGCGCGTAAGCGTTTCGGCTATCGGCTCATTGCGCCAGCTGAAATGTGGCACATATAAGTTTCCAGTTTCCGGATCAACCACTCCGGGCAAGCTAATACCAATGCCTTCAATTGTGCCGTGGTTTTTTCCAATCAATCGTTGCGCGCAGTGAACAATCTTCTTCAGAGTCTTGTTCACATCTTTGTCTGTGGGAAATTCGTCCTGCTCCAGCACTCTACCGGCGAGATCGCTGCTGGCCATCACTGTCTTAACTGTTCCCAGATCCACGCCGATTGCAACCGCATCGGCAGTGCGTAACGAGAGCAAACTGGGTGGACGTCCACCAGTGGATTCACCGCTAACCTCCTCTATCAAGCCATCTATCCGAAGCTCATCGACGATGAGCGAAATAGTTGACCGTTGCAGCGCCGTTTCCCGTGCAATCTCCGCGCGCGAGATTGGTCCCAATTCGCGAACGTAATTAAGCACAATCTGCCGATTGATGTCGCGTATCGTGTTCGAACGCGCCGCACTAGCTTTCTTGAGATCTATTCGTCGCAATTATGAAATCGTACCTATCGTTGATCGGCCGTGGTATGCAGCTTGGAAAACTTTTGTAGACAACTGCTATTAAGTAGTATAACTGCCGCGCGCCGTCAACTCATTTTCACACCTAAATGAGATCTGTCTACATCCGACCAGCTTCCTGGCAAGAAAATAGTTCAAACGAAAGGCGCCAGGAATTGTCTGAGCTGGACTGGAGGCCTATACTAGCGCCAATCTCGATACTCAAGTTTCTGGAGGGCATCATGGCACTGCATCGTGGCAAAACGAGTGTTCGCCTCTGGGTCATGCTGTTGCCTCCAATTTGCTGCTTGATTGCCTTTGCGGCGCCCATATCAGCTCAGACTGACCCGGCGAAGGCGCGGATGCAAGAGATGGATCGGCGTGAGTTACAACTGAGCGGCCCTACCGCAGACAATGGGCACGGTAACGATCCTAAACGCTCTCAAGCCATGATGGACCAGGTAAGCGAGGACTTTCAGCGAATCCTGACCCTTCACAATGAGATAGTTCGCTCCCTGGTTGCGAACCAATCCCTCAGCTATCAGTTCATTTCCGATGCGACTGGTGAAATTAGAAAGCGATCGACCAGGTTACAAACTTCTCTAAAGTTACCGAAGCCTGAGCCCACCACAGAAAATCGCGCAATGGGAACGAATCTGAAAGTGATGAAGACGAAAGATGAACTAATCCTGCTCTGTAAACAAATTGAGAGCTTTATACGAAACCCAATTATCGATAAACCAGGCACTGTCGATGCTCAACAATTGGAAAAGGCGCGCCAGGATCTTCACAGTGTCGTGCAACTCAGCGACGCGATAAAAAAGCAAGTCGATAAAGAGAAACCCTAGTCAGATGACTCTTCGTGTTGGCGACCGTCCGGGCAATGCGTTAACTTTGCAATGACAAATACACTCTGCCTGCAGTTGCCGCTCTCAAGCGGCAGCGGCGCCGGAAAATTTGCTTGTCAAGACCAGGCTCAACGCTCCCATTAAGGTCGGGTCGCCATTCAATGTGGAGGGAAGGATTCGCGCCGAAGGTAACCCGCGCCGAACACTGCGCTCTATTTTTTCCGTGAGATCCTTTTCGATCAACGGCCAGGCTCGAGTTATCGCACCGCCGACTATCACCGCCTCCGGGCTGAAGCCGACAACAAGATTGGATATACCGATCGCAAGATAACGAGCCGTTTCCGTGAGGGCGATTTTTGCTTCCTGTTCGCCTGCTAAAGCTCGCTCAATCAAGGTCTCAAAATCTGGTACGCTGCCTGCTCCCTTCAACCTTTCATAACGTGCGGTTGCGGCCCGCTCAGAAGCGAAAGCTTCCCAGCAGTCGTCGTTTCCGCATGAACAAGAGACTGGTGCATTGCTGCCCACAATCATATGACCAAATTCTCCTGCTGCTCCGCGTACGCCACGATAAACCTGTCCGTCAAAGATAATCCCAGTTCCGACGCCATCGGCAACCAGCACGAAGATGAAATCACGCGCATCCCTGACTTCGGGCCGTCCGAACCAGAGCTCGGCGAGTGCGACTGCATTGGCATCATTGTCTATCGTAACTGGCAGGCCAGTCGATTGAGAGATCGTCTCGGCGATCGGTAAGTCGCGCCACTTGAAATAGGGCACGAAGATTACATTTCCAGTTGCCGGAGTAACCAGTCCGGGAATGCTGATGCCGACCCCTTCGATTGAGCCCTGATCAGAGAACCTGGAAATGATTTCTATGATCCGGTTCACAGTCCTTTCGGGCACCGGATCGGTTGGGAAGCTTTCTTGTTGCACAACAACTCCCGCTAGATCACTACTTGCGATAGTTGTGTAGGTAGGAGTGATATTAACGCCAATAGCAATTGCCCCAACCGTGCGCAATCGCAACAACGTTGGTCTCCGGCCGCCGGTTGATTTTCCTTCACCGATTTCCTCAACCAAGCCCTCGCCGGTCAAGGCCTCAACAATCTCGGAAATAGTAGAGCGTTGCAGAGCTGTTTCGCGGGCGATGGCGGCTCGCGAGATGGGCTCCCTTTCGCGAACATAGTTGAGAACTATCTGCCGATTAATATCGCGAATGGTGTGTGGGTTGGCGGCCTGAACTTTTTTCAGATCTATTCGTCGCACTCGCTTGCCCTCGATGCTTATTGCGTCCTGAGCCTTGTTTACTAAGCAGCCCGCTTGGCAGTCTTAAAGGAAGTGAGCACGGATCAATATTATAAAGAGCTGCCGAAGTCAACGATTTCTCTTGCGTTGTCTTTTTTGCGGGAGGCTAAACTTGTGAGTACCGGATCGGATCCAAGGAGAGTTAAGGCTTGACCGCTGTTGGCGGCGGACTGGCCGGAACGGGATTGCGCTTTAACTGAAGGCTCATAAATCTTTGAGCGCAGCGCGGCGATATGCGCGTTTTTGTTCAGGCGTGAGATTCGACTTGTTTTCATAAATGGCATTCTCCCAATCGCCGTACATCGGATTCGGCACCACGATAAAGTGCGATCCAAACTCCGCTCGCTCGCGATCAACCTGGCCCGCTCGTTCCGCAGTTGATTTCCCGCTGAAGTGGTCGTTGAAGTCACTCAAATTGTCACCAACCAGTAATAGAATACGAAAGCGCGAGGCCACTTTTTGCCGGCGAGATTCTTTGCTCGCGGTCGTGCCTTCTTCGCGGACCATCACGTTGTCTTCGTTGGGATCCGGAAATCCCAACTTACGCAGATTGGCAATCGTTCCTGACTTTTCCGCCTGGCGTCGATTTGTGATGTAGACGACGTGAACTCCCCGGTGTGCGGCATAGCTCAGAAAGTCCACTGCCCCGGGAACAGCTCCTGCCTCCGCACGTTGACACCACGCAGTCCACCTTGCGGGATCAAAAGAAAGTCCCCGCAACACCAACTCGGCCTCATATCGAGTGTTGTCCAACACGGTTTCATCGACGTCGACGATGACTGCCGGCTGCCGCGATCCACGTTTCGCTCTAAAAAGTCGCAGATCCTGATCGAGACGCAGCCGTGCCAGGGCGAAAGTTTGATAAGCCAACGCGCGATATTCGGCTGCTGACTGGGTCCACAAAACCGCGCCCGTCAGGTACTCGCTGTCCCCGCTTGTTTGTGATGACGCTGGCGACGTAGTTTGCGCGAACACCACCTTGAGGTTAGAAAAAAGAAAAGTGCACGACACCAGACTAATGACAACAGACCGTGCAACCACATTTAAGCGCATCTGACTTTGGGTCATTGGAAACCTACCTCACTTTCCGTCGCATTAAACTAACCATCCTGATCGCTCTACGGCCAAACTCTTGGCGCCTTGCGGGGGAAGAGCGACGGCATTTTACACGGCTTGGAAGCGCAAACAATAAAAGGGCTAACGAATGTCATTGGATTTGATGGCAGCTGCTAAGCAGCCGTCGATCTTCGCAGCTTCCTTTCGCTCGATGAACTCATGGGCCGATCAGCGCCTCTCAATTGCATTGGCGGGTAATGAGCCTTACATTTGTGTCGAAGAATTCTCAAGCGACATGCCTGACACCGGAATTTTTTGCGGTTGCTCAAGTTTGGTGAGGTGGAATGAATTGAGCCAACAAAACCAACGACTACCATTCGTAAAGCCGCTTCAACGTTGCCTCGTCATGGCCCTGATCTGCGTTTGTTCTTCGTCGATGACTCGGGCTCAGCAAGTGGTTAGAGTCACTGATGCCGATGCAATCAACCCCGCTGAAGTTTCGATTGCCATCAATCCGAAGAATCCCGACAACATCGTTGCGGCTTCATTTCAAACCGGACGACCCCCACGACCACGCTCAGCAAGCTATAACTATGTCTCTATGGACGGTGGTAAAACCTGGAAGAGCATTCCCGTTGAAGATCCAAAAAGCCTGACGCAAGGCGACGATGCGGTCTATTTTGGCAACGATGGTGCGGCTTATCATGCCCACCTTTCCTTTGTAGGAATTCGCGTTGCCAGACCCCAACGTGCGGAGAGCGGGATCCTGGTCGAAGCGTCAAGAGACGGTGGACTAACCTGGAACGAATCTGTTCCGACCATTAATCACATAAACTCTGTGACTCCGTTTGAGGATAAGCCGGGTATTGTCATCGACAACGCGGCGGACTCTCGACACAAAGGAAGCGTCTATCTGGCGTGGACCCGCTTTGATGTGTATGGCGTGAGCGATCCCGAATGCCATTCTCAGGTTTATTTCTCACGTTCGATTGATGGCGGCAAGACTTTCTCAATGCCATTTCGCATTTCAGATACCGGGGGCGACTGCCGCGATAGTGACAACACGGTCGAAGGTGCGGTTCCTGCCGTCGGGCCAAAAGGCGAAGTCTATGTAGTTTGGGCTGGGCCGCTCGGTTTGATATTCAAGAAATCACTCGACGGTGGTCTGACATTTAGCAAGGACAAAGTCATGGGACCGATGCCCGGTGGATGGGACTTTTCAGTTGAGGGTCTCGATCGGGCGAATGGAATGCCGGTCACCGCAGTTGATTTAAGCAGCGGTCCGAATAAGGGAACGCTCTACGTCAACTGGATCGATGCGCGCAATGGTGACCCGGACGTCTTCATGTCGTCATCGCGTGATGGCGGCGAAACCTGGTCGGCACCCGTTCGCGTCAATGACGATCCTCTGAAGAATGGCAAAGTGCAGTTCTTTACCTGGATGTCTGTAGATCCGAGCGACGGTTCAGTGAATATAGTTTTTTATGATCGCCGCGATACCGAGGGCGCACAAACGAAACTCACACTGGCCCGGAGCGTCGATGGCGGCCACACATTCGTTAATTACCAAATCAGTCAGGCGCCGTTTGTCTGCGATCCCAAAGTATTCTTCGGGGACTATAGCGGCATTTCCGCTTACGACGGCCGTGTGGTTCCGATCTTCATGCACTTCGCCGAGGACCGGAAACTTGCAGTTTCGGTGGCGCTCTTTCATTTCAAGCCGGGAACGCAAAACCGGATCGATTGAGACGATTGATCTTCTAGAATTTGTGTTGAGGCCCGAAAGATCTAAACGACACCAGCTTCCTTGATTTCCAGCGTCCCTTTGGTCGCGTCGAGCGTGGCAGCGACCCCCAACGGTAAAGTGAGCTGGTCGTCCGTGTGACCTATGGTCAAACCGTAAAGCACCGGCACTTTCAGATCACCGAGAATATTGTCGAGCACCTCACCCAGACCAAATGGAATCGTGGTAGATGGTTTGTAATCCTTAGGCCCGCAATCCTGGCATTCGCCAAAGATCACGCCGGCCACACCGTCGAACTTTCCGGCCAGTCGCAGGTGGGTCAACATTCGATCGATGCTGTACGGCTCTTCATCAACGTCTTCCAGGAACAAAATCCTGCCTCGCGTGTCGATTTCGTAGGGCGTACCCATTGTGTTTGAGATCAGCGTGAGATTGCCGCCGATCAATGGACCAGTTGCGACACCGGGTCTAATCGTTCGCAAAGAATGACTCGGACGCAGCTCGTTGCTTTCCGGCGGATTCGTGATTGTCCCGATTGGCTGGGTCTGGAACAGCGCCTTGCGGAAATACTTTTGCGTGTAGTCTGTAAAGCGAGACAGCGTGATTGGGCCGTGAAAAGTAACCAGCTTCGCTTGCTTGTTAATTGCAAGGTGCATCGCGGTGATATCACTGTAGCCGAGAAAGATCTTTGGATTGCGATGGATCAGATCGTAGTCGACGCGATCAAGAATGTGCATCGAGCCGTAACCGCCACGAATAGCAAAAACCGCGTCCACTTCGTTATCGCGAAACGTCGCATGAAGATCGTCCAGACGTTCTTCAATGGAAATCCGATAGTCATTCATGCGTTTGCCGGCGTTCTTCGCCATCTTCATCCGCAAACCAAAATACTTGATGGTGCGCGCGGCCGTTGCGAGGCGATCAGGATCGGGAACGTAAGTGGCAGGAGTAATCAGACCAACGGTATTACCCGCCTTCAAGGCCCGGGGGCGAATCAATCCATCGGCGACAGGTGTCGCGCAAATGAAGTCCGGCGCCATTAAAGGAAGTGTCAGGCCAGCGCCGAGACTCTGGAGAAAATTCCTGCGCTTCATACTCACTTCTTAGTTGCCTGGATCGACCGGCGGATACAACCCATCACTTGATCGCGCGGCCAGGGTGCCGAAGATAAATCCATCGCAGTCGCCCTGGACCGCTGCTGTCATCCGAGCCTGCTTGCTTGTCAGGCCCGTTGCACAAATATCCCGGAGAAATATTGGCGGTAGCCATAGAAGACAATCAGCCACAAGATCACTACCACGATAGCCAAAGCTACACCACTCGGATTCAAGAACACGTGATATAAAACTATGTTCACAATTACTGGTCCAAGAAGCACGAGAGCAAGAGGCACGAACCGACCCACCAACAACAGCACACCACCTGCGACTTGTAGCGCAGCGACAACCCAATAGTAATGCGACAGTGAGAGGGCGCCGATAAACTGGCCGGCCAATCCAGTAGGCATCGGACCCATGTTAAGGAAATTCAAGAAACCGTTTAGCCCAAACACGACAAAGATCAGGCCGAGTAGAAGACGCGCAATCAAAGTTAGGATTTTCATTCACAGTTTCCTTTCGGACACAGTTTTGATAGCGGCAAATGGCTCACCGCCAAACTCCAAAGGCACTTCCCTGCAAGAAAGATGAATGCTACCACTCCCGAATGGTTTTGGCATCTGGTTCTTCTGTGTGCGGAGTCCTAATTTGAAGTACTCCGTACCTCCTCTGTGTTTTCTGTGTCTGTGGCGAGTATCCGCTTGACGTTCATTCATTGCGCCCGGTTCTGATAAAGTTGTCGCTTCCGTCGCCACAGTCAATTCAATCTGGGACACTTAGTTCCAAATTGCACTAGTACTCATATGTGTCTCGCGATCGAATGTTGGCTCTGAGGACCTTCGTGATAATGATGCAACGTTCATCTGGTCAACTTCGACGAATCCAGGGAGGTGAGCAAATGATTTATCGAACGTTGGGCAAGACGGGAGAAAAGGTATCAGCGATTGGAGTTGGTGGCTGGCATCTCGGCCTGAAGCCCGTTGATGAACAGTTGGCGATTCGCATTGTTCGTTCGGCCATCGATCGAGGCATCAACTTCCTCGACAATTGTTGGGACTATAACGAAGGTAAGAGTGAGAAACGTATGGGCAAAGCACTTCGCGACGGTTATCGCGAGCGTGCGTTTGTAATGACCAAGATCGACGGACGGTCAAAAAAAGAGGCTGCGAAACAACTCGATGAGTCACTCCGGCGTTTGCGCATCGACTATATCGATCTGGTCCAGCATCACGAAATAATCCGTTTTGAAGATCCGCACCGTGTGTTCGATGTGGAGGGAGCGAACGCGGCTTTAGTTGAAGCGCGCGCTGCCGGCAAGCTTCGCTACATCGGATTCACCGGTCACAAAGATCCGCGCATTCATCTCTACATGCTCGAAATAGCTAAAGAGAATGGGTTCAAGTTTGATACGGTGCAAATGCCCTTGAACGTTATGGATGCGCATTATCGTAGTTTCGAAAAGCTGGTTCTACCTGAGCTGGTGAAGCTTGAGATAGGTGTACTCGGAATGAAGAGCATGGCGAACGGTATTCTGTTGAAATCAAAGACGGTGACGCCAATTGAGTGTCTGCACTACGCGCTGAATCTTCCCACGTCTGTCGTGATCACGGGCATCGACAGCATGGAAATCCTTGATCAGGCATTCGCGGCGGTTGAATCGTTTCATCCGTTCAGCAATAACGAGTGCGATGCCTTGCTTGCGAAAACGCACGAAGCCGCCGCGAAGGGACGCTTCGAGCCATTCAAGACGTCGTCAATTTTTGATGGCACTGCCGAAAACCCGGAGTGGCTCGGCGATGAGCCGCCGGAAATTCGAGAGCTGGTGCCGGCGTAGGAAAGCACGGTCATTTTCATGGTCATCAGATCGTTTCTAAGTTAAACTTGGAAGCGAAATACCCGCATGAGTTCAGTAAACATTTCAGCTAAAGTGCATATCGGCGAAGTCGTTCGCAACGCCATTCTTTTCAAGCCAGCAAATCATCAGGAACGTTTAATGAATTCGGACCACCTTATCGAAACGGTCGCGCAGTTCTTTTCTCTGCTGAGCGAGCGGCAAGTCGATTATGTACTGGTGGGTGGCATCGCCTTGCTCCAATACGTAGAAGGCCGCAACACCGAAGATATCGATCTGATCATGACCGTTTCCGCGCTTGAACGGTTGCCTGAACTAGAGGTGGAGACTCGTGACGCCGATTTCGCTCGCGGCAGGTTCAGCGATCTAAAAGTTGACGTGCTTCTTACCAGCAACCCCCTCTTCGACGAGGTACGCAAGCGCTACACAACGGTGCTGCGTTTCGTCGAGCAGGATATACCCTGTGCGACCGTCGAGGGCTTAATTGCGCTGAAACTTTACGCGCTTCCGTCTCTCTATCGCCAGGGAAACTTCGCACGTGTGGGTCTCTATGAAAACGATGTGGCGACTCTGCTGCACGCGCATAACCCGCCAATCGAGCCGCTCCTTGCTGAGCTTTCTCTCTACTTGAGCGAGAGCGATACTAACCAGCTCAAGCAAATCGTAATCGAGATCCAGCAGCGCATTAGCCGCTTTGAAGAGCGCCGTTAGCTTAACAATAAATCGTGGACTATGGAGTAGGCACGACCGCGAGGCTCCATGGCCTGCTGTGGCAGGATCGTTGAGGAGCTCGGCGAAAAGCATCGACAGCTGGTGCCGGCGTAGATATCTTTTCCAAAAGTTTCGCGGCGAATAACCAAATGATGGAGGTGTTCATTGGAGATTCAACACATTCCAGTTGCAAAAACAGAAATGCTGATTCGCAAACCCGTTGCAGAAGTGTTTGAGGCGTTTGTGAATCCCGCCATTACTTCGAACTTCTGGTTCACCAAAGGCAGCGGCAGACTCGAAGCGGGTAAAGAAATCCGCTGGGACTGGGAAATGTACAATCATTCTGTCGACGTTCGTGTGAAAACGATTGAAGAGAATAAGCGAATACTCATCGAGTGGGGCGCTTATGGAAAGGCCACAACGGTGGAGTGGGTTTTCACACCTCGACCGGATAACACCACTCTTGTTAGCGTCACCAACAGTGGCTTTAGCGGAGA
>WNGJ01024239.1_pt1 | contig 13755 bp, 13 predicted proteins | sample 5400611 | NCBI WGS metagenome assembly WNGJ01 (sample SAMN13153375, study PRJNA577476) | soil metagenome | isolation source: 40 cm soil or saprolite under Garry oak tree replicate 1 | place: USA:California | collected 2016-06-15 | reverse complement strand
CCATGAGCCACTCTTCCTTCAATGCTTCCGCGCGCTCGATCACTTCGGGCGAGTGCTGCAGGCGCTCGATGAAGTCCCGAATCGCGTCATCGAACGCGGCCCGCAGCGGGTGCGCGGGGTCCATCACCATGTCGTGCAGCAGCCGTTCGACGGCCGCGATGATCTTCTGGTAGATCTTGTCGTCCAACACCGGCGGCACCCACCACGGCGTCTCGGCGCGCACGCGCTCGCGGATCAGCTCCCGATTGTCGCGGACCGCGTCCGCCGCGAGCTTCACGGTCGCGTTGAGCAGCTCTTCCTGGCGGTTGTCCGCGAGCGCCAACGCCAGCGTTTTGCCGAGGGCGGGCGCGACGCGGAACGTGCGGACGCGGTTGCGGACGACCTGACTGACGAGGTCCTGCAGCTCATTGGCCGGCAGGTTCGCGAGCGTTTTCGCGAGACCGCCGGCGAATTGGCGGCTGAATTGCCGGGCGTGCTCGCGGTCGGCGAGCCACCGCGCCGCCCGTTCCGCCGGATGCACCTGGCGCAGGTTCGCGGCGATCACGTCGCGCGAGAGGAAATGATTCTGGACGAAGTTGCCCAGGATCTGCCCGATGCGCTCCTTGCGGGTCGCGACAATCGCGGTGTGAGGAATCGGCAGGCCGAGTGGATGGCGGAACAGCGCGGTGACGGCGAACCAGTCGGCCAGGCCGCCGACCAGGGACGCTTCGGCGGTTGCCCGAACGTAGCCGAGCCAGGGGAACTGCGCTTCGAAGAGGCTCGCGCCCACGAAGATCAGCAAAGCGACCGCGAGCAGGCCGGTCGCGCGCCGCTTCATGGCGTCGAGCCGTGCCTGGCGCTCGGCGTCGTCCGGCCGCGACCACTGCGGGATGACCTGTTGCGTCTGTTGCGTCTGCTGCGCCTCGGGGGTGTGGACAGCCATAGAGGGCAAGATAAGACCCCCACTTGGTTTAAGGGTACTCGCCATTTAGCTTGCTAGGCTTATGTTTACGGCCCTTTCCGAGCAGCTGACCGGGGTACTGAACCGGCTCAGAGGTCGCGGGGTGCTCTCGGAAAGCGATGTGACCGACGCGTTGCGCGAGATCCGCCGGCATCTGCTCGAGGCGGACGTGAGCTTCGAGGTCACGCGGGGCTTCGTCGAGCGGGTGCGCGAGCGGGCCGTTGGTGCACTCCAGGTCAAGGCCGTCAGTCCCGGCCAGCAGGTCGTCAAGCTGGTGCATGACGAAATCGCCACGCTGCTTGGCGGTACCAAGGCCGGCCTCGAATACGCCTCCGTAGGTCCGACGGTAGTTTTCCTCGTCGGGTTACAGGGATCGGGGAAGACCACCACCGCAGCAAAGCTCGCGCGACGGCTGAAGCTCGAGCAAAAGGCACCGGCGCTCGTGGCGGCCGACATCTATCGGCCGGCGGCGGCGGAGCAGCTGCGCCAGCTGGGTGAGCAAGTCGGCGTGCCGGTCCTCGGGATGCGCGATGCGGGAAGCGGGATGCGCGTCCCGGAGCTCGTGAAGGATGCGCTGCGCGAAGCCGAATCGGCCCGCGCGCGGACGGTGATCGTGGATACCGCCGGCCGGCTGCAGATCGATGCCGAGATGATGGATGAGCTGCGGGCGCTCAAGGCAGCGGTGCCGCCGCAGGAAGTGCTGCTGGTTGCGGATGGCATGATGGGGCAGGACGCGGTGAAGATCGCCCGCGGGTTCCATGAGGGCGTTGGGCTCACTGGCGTGATCCTGACGAAGCTCGACGGTGACGCGCGCGGCGGTGCGGCGCTGTCGATTCACGGCGTGACCGGCGTGCCGATCAAGTTCGTGGGGGTCGGCGAAAAGACGGACGCGCTGGAGCCGTTCGATCCCGTCCGCATGGCGGGCCGGATTCTCGGCCAGGGTGATGTGGTCGTTGGTCGAGAAGGCAGCGGCGAATGTCGACGCAGAGGCCGCCCAGCGCCTCGAGCGGAAGGTGCGGTCCAGGAAGGGGATGGACCTGCAGGATTTTCTGGTCGCGTTGCAGCAGATGCAGAGCATGGGACCGCTCAGGCAGGTGCTCGGTCTCCTGCCGGGGATGAACGCCAAGGCACTGCAGGGCGTGTCGCTGGACGACAAGCGGCTGAAGCACGTCGAGGCCATCGTGCTCTCGATGACGCCCGAGGAGCGGGCCGATCCGACCGTGTTGAGTGGATCGCGCAAGCAGCGGATCGCGAGAGGGTCCGGGCGGACGGTACAGGAAGTGAATCGCCTGCTGGAACAGTTCCAGCAGATGAAAAAAATGAGCAAGCTCATCAAAAGGATGTAGTGAAATGGCAACTCGAATTCGGCTGCGCCGGGTGGGACGGAAGGGTCAGTCGTACTTCCGCATCGTGATCGCGGACTCGAAGTCGCCCCGCGATGGGCGCTTCGTGGCGGCGATCGGCCATTACAATCCGCGCGCGAAGCCGGCAGTGATCGACGTCAACGCCGAGGAGGCGCGGGCCTGGCTCGAGAAGGGCGCGATGCCGACCGATACGGTGCGTTCGCTCCTCAAGAAGGCCGGCGTACTGGGCAAACGGGCGCCCACCGCGTAGTCGGGCGGCTGCGCAAGCCGCACGGCCAGCAGGGGGAGGTCGCCGTGATCCCCCTCGTGGAGAAGCCGGGAACGGTGTTCGTCCCCAAGGTCCGGCTGTACGTGTTGAGCGAGGCGCGCGAGGTGCTCGCGGGGCCGCTCGTCGTGTCCCGCCGCCGCGGTTACCATCGCGAATGGCTGCTCGCGTTTGAAGGCATCACGTCGCGGGCCGCGGTGGAAAGCTGGCGTGACAAGCTCGTCGCGGTGGATGCGTAGCGATGTTGCGCATCAATGTGGTGACGCTGTTCCCCGATTGGTTCGCCGCGCCGCTGGCCTCGAGCATTCTGGGACGAGCTGCGGCGGCGGGACTGGCGCAGTATCGCGTCGTGCAGCTGCGCGACTACACGCACGACAAACACCACACGGTCGACGACTCGCCGTATGGCGGCGGACCTGAAGGCGAAGCCGCCGATCGTACTGCTGTCGGCGCGCGGGCGGCCCTTCACGCACGATGTCGCGGTGCGGTTTGCGGTGGGCAGCGAGCTGACGTTGCTGTGCGGGCATTACAAGGACGTCGATCAGCGCGTCGTCGATGGACTGGCCGCGGAAGAGGTGTCGATCGGCGACTTCGTGCTGTCGGGCGGCGAGCCGGCCGCGCTGAGTGTGGTGGACGCGGTCGTGCGGCTGTTGCCCGGCGCGCTCGGCGATCACGAATCCGCGGCGAGCGACTCGCATTATGAAGGATTGTTGGCGCCGCCCAGCTACACGCGGCCGCCCAGCTATCGCGGGCTCGGTGTCCCGGACGTATTGTTGAGTGGCGACCACGACAAGATTGCGGCATGGCGGGCGGCTGAGGCCGAACGTCTGACGCGCGAACGGCGGCCGGATCTCTGGTCGCGACATGGGGAGTAGTTATGGAGAAGTTGCGGGCAGTGGAGCGCGAAGGGCTGAAGACGGACATCCCAGCGTTTGCTCCCGGCGACACGTTGCGCGTCATGGTGCGCGTGCGCGAGGGTGAGAAAGAGCGGCTCCAGGCGTTCGAGGGCATTTGCATCGCCCGGCGCGGCGGCGGCATCAACGAGACGTTCACGGTCCGCAAGATTTCCGCGGGCGTCGGCGTGGAGCGGATCTTTCCGCTGCACGCGCCGTCGATCGCCGAGATCGGGCTGCTGCGCAAGGGCCGCGTGCGGCGTGCCAAGCTCTACTTCCTGCGCCGCCTGGCGGGGAAAGCCGCCCGGATCCGCGAAAAGCGCGGCATCACGGTCCCGACCGGCGGCGCCGCCGACCAGGAGCCGACGCAGACGTGAAACACCGCCGCCCATCGCTGAACCGCGAGGCGGCGTTGTGGTGCGAAGGGCGGAGCATCGTCGCCGGCATCGATGAAGTCGGCCGCGGTCCACTGGCGGGTCCAGTGGTCGCCGCGGCCGTCGTGTTTCCGATGGGCGCGAAGCCCATCCGCGGCCTGGACGACTCGAAGGTGCTGACCGCGATCCAGCGCCAGAAATTCGCCGTCAAGATCCGCGAGCGCGCGTTCGCCGTCGCGGTGGGCGCCGCGAGCGTGCGCGAAATCGACCGGCTCAACATCCGCCGCGCGTCGATTCTCGCGATGGAGCGGGCGCTGCGGCGCCTCGGCATCGTTCCGGCGCACGTCCTCATCGACGGCCTGCCGTGCCCCGAGCTCGGCTGCGAGCACGAAGCCATCGTCGACGGCGATGCCCGCTGCCACTCGATCGCGGCGGCGTCCGTCATCGCCAAGGTCTTGCGCGATTACCTGATGGACCGGCTCGCGCTGCGCCATCCCGGCTATTGCTGGGAAACGAACAAGGGCTACGCGACGCCCGAGCACCTCGACGCGATTCAGCGGCTCGGTCCCACGCGGCATCACCGCTACAGCTTCGAGCCCGTCGCGCAGATCGAGCTGTTAGCGGTTTCTGCTGCGACGTAATCCTTTCAGGAAATCCGGCAGGGTCCTGGTGTTGAGGATGTCGGCCGCGGTCAGCGCCGCGCGCCGCGCTACCGCCACGGCAAATTTCATGAATCCCAGCTCGCGCGTATTGTGCGCGTCCGTCGAGAGCACGAACCGTACGCCGTGCGCTTTCGCCGCGGCGGCGAGGGTGTCGGGCAGATCCATGCGCTCGCTGCCGTTGATCTCGAGCAGGCACTTGGCATTGGCCGCGGCCTTCGCCACGACGTCGAAGTCGAGCGGGTAGGACGGCCGGTCCGGCAGCCGCCGCCCCGTGGGGTGGCCGATCGCATCGACCCAGCGGTTGTCGATGGCGCCCAGCAGGCGATCGGTGAGCTGCCGTTCGGTCTGCTTCAGGCCGTAATGAATGGTCGCGACGACGTAGTCGGCTTCGGCGAGCAGGTCATCAGTGAGGTCGAGCTTGCCGTTCTCCAGAATGTCCATCTCGACGCTCTTCAGCACGCGAAGATCTCGCATTCCTTTGTTGAGCCTGTCGATTTCCTTCCATTGCGCCCGAATCTCCGCGGGCGTTTGGCCGGCCATCGACGTACGCGGGGAATGATCGGTGATGGCGATATAGGCGTAGTCGAGGGCGCGCGCCGCGTCGATCATCTCGGCAAGCGTCGCTCGGCCGTCGCTCGCGTCGGTGTGCATCTGCAGATCGCCCCGGATGTCTTCCAGCGTCACGAGCGTCGGGAGCTTGTGCGCCTTGGCGAGCGCGATCTCGCCGCGGTTTTCGCGCAGCTCCGGCGGAATCCAGTCGAGGCCGAGCGCGCCGTAGACCTCTTGCTCGGTTCGACCGGAGATGCGCTTCTCTCCGCGATACACGCCGTATTCGTTGAGCTTGAGCTTCTTCGCCTGGGCGATTTTGCGCAGCTCGATGTTGTGTGCCTGCGATCCGGTGAAGTACTGCATCGCCGCGCCGAAACATGCCGGCTCGACGACTCGCAGGTCGACCTGCAGCCCGCTCGACAATCGCACCGTGGAGCGCGTGTCGCCTTGAGCGGCGACGTGCGCAACCTCGCTGAACTTCCCGAACCGTTCGATCACCGCGGGCGCCTGTTTGGGCGCGCACGTGACGACGATGTCGAGATCCCCGATCGTTTCTTTCCGCCGCCGGAAGCTGCCCGCGACGTCGATCTCGGCGATGCCACCGCCGGCCTTGAGATACTCCACGATCGCGCGCGCGTACTGCTCGGCGTCGTGGAGCACCATCCGCTTCGGTCCTTCCGCCGCGCCCGCGACGCCTTCGCGAATCTTGTCGAGCAGCTTGGGACCGAATCCCCCCAGCGTCGCGATCTTCCCTTTTTCCAGCGCCGCTTTGAGATCCGCCACGCTGTTCACCTTCAGCCGCTCGTGGAACAGCTTGACCCGCTTGGGGCCGAGGCCGGGAATCCGCAGCAGCTCGAGTAAGCCGGGGGGGAGGGTGGCGACGAGCTGCTGGCGCTGGGGCAGGGTGCCGGTCTCGACCAGCGCCTTGATCTCCTTCGCGATGCCGTCCCCGATCCCCGGCAGGTCGGTCAGGTCGAAGTCCCCGCCGCTGACGAGCTCGGCGATGGGATCCGGGTGGTCCGCGACGGTGCGCGCCGCGTTGCGATACGCGCGTACCTTGAACGGATTCCCCGCGGAGATCTCCAGGAGATCGGCGACGTCACCGAGGAGGCGGGCGATTTCGGCATTCTGCATTTGAAAACCGACGGTAAAGGACGGTAACAAAATCGACGGTAAAGGACGGTAAGAGTATGATGAACAATCATACGGTTTTTTACCGTCTTTTACCGTCCCTTACCGTCCCTTACCGTCCTTCCTTTCCCTTCTTGCGATCCTTCATTTCAGGTGATAGGCTAGCCGTCCCGAATCGTCCCACTCCTACCCGTCGGAGGCCAAAGCATGGTGCGCAAGCTTCTCGGGCTGGTCTTTGTGGCCCTCGCCGTTCCCGTCGTTCTCGCAGCGCAATCGCAGGCAACCACCGGCGTCATTCGCGGCACGGTCACCGATCCTTCGGGCGCAGCGGTTGCCGGCGCCACGGTCGCGCTGCGAGAAACGCAGACCGGTTTTCAGCGACAGATCACGACCGATGAGCGCGGGATTTTCACAGCGGCGCTACTGCCACTTGGGTTGTACGACGTCACGACGCGCGCCGTCGGCTACAGTGAAACGCGGCGCACCGGCGTGCGGCTGGGTGTCGGCGAAACGGTGAGCCTCACGTTGCAACTCGCGGCCGTCCAACTCCAGGCCGTTGTCATCGAGGCGACGCAGCCCGTCGTCGAGGTCGGGAAGACGGAGAACTCGACGAAACTGCCGAGCGATGCGGTGTCAGGGCTGCCGAACAACGGGCGGAACTATTTGAACCTCACGCTCCTCACGCCGCAGGTTGCGCTCGTGCAGGGGCCCGATGGAGACGAGCTGACGATTGCGGGGCAGAAAGGCATTCATAACAACGTCGCCGTCGACGGCGCCGACTTCAATAATCCGTTCTTCGGCGAGCAGCGTGGCGGCCAGCGGCCCGCCTTCACGTTTAACCTCGACGCCGTCCAGGAAATTGTGGTCCTCCCCGGCGGTGCGAACGCCGAATTCGGTCGTTCGTCAGGTGGGTTCGTCAACGTCATCACGAAATCCGGCACGAACCAGCTCCGGGGGTCGCTGCACTACTTTGGGAAGTCGGATGCGGTCTCCGGGACGCCGGTGCACGGGACCCAGACGTTCAATCCCGACTTTACCCAGCACCAGTTCGGCTTCACGCTGGGCGGGCCGATCAAGCGCGATCGCGCGTTCTTCTTCCTCGCGTATGACCAGCAGATCTACAACGACGTGAAGCAACAGAACCGTCCCCCAAGCACGGCGTTCGATTCCCTGAAAGCGTGGATGGACACCGCGTACGGCGGCGCCCTGCTGGGGGATTTCGGACCGATCAAGCGCACCAACGATGCACGCGCCTTGCTCGCGAAGTTCGATTTCCATCTATCCGACCGGCACCTCGTCTCGCTGAAGTACAACTACACCTGGTCGGAGCAGCAGAACGGGACGTTCGACGTCGATACCTGGGCGCGCAGTGCCAACGCGCTGGAGCAGGATCACTCGAACGCGGTCAACGGCAGCCTCATGTCGTACCTGTCCTCCAGCACGTCGAACGAGCTACGGTTCCAGATCTCGCGTGAGGATCGCCCGCGCCCGTACGATGGCCCCCGTTCGGCCGCGCTCGGCCTGAACCCGGCCGATCCGCCGGCCGCACGCCCTTTCCCCGACGTCGCGATGGACTTCGGGAATGCGTTCCGGTTCGGGATGCCGTTCTTCATCCCCGTCCAGTATTACGACACGCGGTTCCAGGTGCTCGATAACGTCTCGGTCTCGCGCGGCACGCATTTCTTCAAGGCCGGCGCGGAATACAACCGCGTCAATTCCGTGCAGACGTTCCTCGGCTTCGCCAACAGCCGGTACATCTTCGCGTCGGTGTCGGACTTCCTCGGCTATCTCGCCGATTCGACGACCGGCGGGCCGCTGCTCTATCTCCAGCAGGCCGGCATCAGTCGCAGCGTGCGGGAAGCAGGGACCCAAGAGATTCCGCAGCACGAGATCGCCGCCTACATCCAGGACACGTGGAAGCCGAATCCCAGCTTGACGGTGAACTACGGGTTCCGGTGGGAAGCGCAGATCGAGCCGTCGCTCATTACCCCGAAGAATCAGACTTTCTATTCCGTCTATTACGACTCCGTCGTCACCAATGTCAAAGGTTCGTTCGCGTTCCCATCGGACGGGACGATTCCATCGGACAAGAAGATGTGGCAGCCGCGGTTGGGGATCGCGTACGATCCGCATGCCGATGGCAGGCAGGTGTTCCGCGCGAATGCGGGACTCTACTACGCGCGGATTCCCGGCCTCAATCTTGCATCCACGCGCAGCACCGACGGCGCGCGTGGCATGACGTATGGAGCGGGCGGCCCCGGCGCCCCGGCGTTTGGGAGCCTGTTCCCCGATAACGTCGCGCCGGCCGCCGTCGTAACGCCCGGCGTGTTCGTGTTTGACAAGGACTTCCGGAACCCGCGTACCCTCAACATCACCCTCGGGTACGAGCGTCAGCTGGGTGCAGACCTGGGACTCATCCTGAGCTACACGCACGCCAGGACGGACAACCTCACGCGCTTCTTTAATGCGAATGACTCATTGTTCGGCGTCGGACTCGTGGGTCCGTGGGGCACAGGCCCACGCGCCCTGGGCACGCTGACGGTTGTACAGTCGTCGGCGAAATCGCGCTACAACGGCTTCACAATCGGCCTGAAGCGCGTGCTCGATCCGAACTTCCAGTTCCAGGTGAACTACACACTGTCGTTCGACAAGTCCGATGACGACAACGAGCGCGATCCGTTCACATTCCGGTACGCCAAGGCAAACGACCTGGGACCGGAATACAACTGGAGCGATCGCGATCAGCGGCACCGCTTCAACGCCTGGACCCTGATCCGCCTGCCCGGTGAGGTCTTCATGAACAACCGGCTGAGCTACTACTCCGCGCAGCCGATCTCCGAGCACTGCGGTGCGGGCAACGTCGGCGATGGCACGCGCGCCAGTACGCCGCAGGATCGTATTTGCGCGGACAACTCCGTCTTGAAGCGCAATACGCTGCGCAAGGAAAACACCTACTTCTCCTGGGACGTACGCTTCTCGCGGCCGTTCAAGGTTGGTGCAGGGAATCAGGTCGAAGCGCTAGTTGAAGTCTTCAACCTGACCGGCAACGACAACTTCCGTGACCCGTCTTACGGCAACCTGGTCTTCAATTTCGACGGGACGATTCGCAGCGGGTTGGGCGACCCCCGCCAGTTGCAGGCCGGCATCCGCTGGTTGTTCTAGACGGGCGGGACGAAACGGTAGGACCATAGGGGGGCGGCCGGAAAACCTGCCGTCCCCTATTGTTTTTTCAGCAGCACAATGCCGGAAAAGCGCTTGAGCTGTTCGCGCCGCGCTTTCGACGCGAACAGTCCCAGCAGCCGCCACACCCACGCCATTTTCGGCGCGCGCCGTGCGAAGAACGCCGTCCCTGCTTCCGGGGCGAACAACATCGGCGCGTTTCCCGACCGCAACTGGTTGCCCCACGTGCGGCTCAGGAACTGCAGCAGCGCCGGTGAGCCGAGATCGATGAGCCACCAGCGAAACGCCGGCTGAGCCGCCAGATCCCTGGCGAGCGACATGACGTCGTCGGGCTTGAGATAGACGAGCAGCCCCTCGGCGATGACGAGCACGCGCCTCGCCGCGGCGTTGACGCGCTGGAACAGCGCGCGGCGGGCCGTCTGGTCGGTGAGGTCGGCGCGGACGAATTCGATCCGGCAGCGGGGCCGCTCGCCGGCAAGCGCCGCTTCCTTATATGAGAGGATGCCCTCGAGGTCGACGTCGATCCAATGGAGCGTCGCCGGCAAATCCAGTCTGTAGGGCCGCGCATCGAGGCCGGCCGCGAGGTTCAGGACCGTGTCCACGCCCTCCTGTGTCACCAGGCGCATGACGATTTCGTCCATCACCGCGGTACGCACGATCATCGGCCAGGCCCAGCGACGGCCCTGCGGCATGGCGGCGAGAATCTGCTCGCCGGCTGGTCCTGCGAGCCGCCGGGCGAAGGGATCGCGGAAGAGTGCGTCCGGGCGCTCGCTTTCCATGGCGCGGTACATGGCGACCCAGCGGGCCGTATCGGAAACGCTGGTGATGGGGGACGACATGTGCTGGAAAGTAGCGACGTCAAAAGAAAGGCGTCAAATGAGGGACGTCAATTGAAAGACGTCAATTGAACAACGTCGAAGCAGACGTCGAATGAAAAGCGTCTCAGATGCGTAATCATCTGTCTGGCGGTGGGTGTTCGTAGAGTCGCGTGAGCATTTTGAGGACTAGGACGGTACTGCTTTGCAGAGAACGGATTGTCGATCGCTGTTCATCAGTCGTGGGAACGACCAACCGAAGTTGCGATAGCGTTTCCTGAGCTGAGCCTCGAGCATGAAGGAGAAAACGGCGAAAATCGGCAACGCTGCCCCGACCGCAACCCTCGACAATGTTCGATACGATTGATGTGGAGGCGCGCAGGAGCTGATCGGCCCGTGCGAGCGACCCAGGGCCACGAAAGCGCCGGGCCAGGACAGCACAGCCTCTTGCCACGTGCTCAGCAACCTGGACTACCCGTAGACTGCCAGGATTGGCCCGTAGCACCATCCCGGATAATCGTGGCTGTGACCTGAGAAGCAGCATCGATTTCGCGCTTAACGGTGTATTTTGACGCCTCCTTCGACGTCTTTCGGCTTGACGCGCTATTTTGACGCCTTCTTTCGACGGTTTAAGTTTGACGAGTTTGTAGTTATTAGGAGGCGGTAGCTCAGTTGGTAGAGCAACGGACTTTTAATCCGTAGGTCCTGGGTTCGATCCCCAGCCGCCTCATGAGATCCCGGGCCCCCCCGGCCCTCCGCGGCCCCCCGCGGCCCCCGTTGTCAGGCGGCGACATAGGAGCCAGATTCCGTCCGATGCCCTCCATCGTGTGGATCGATGGGACGTGGTACGACCGCGGCACCGCGGTCGTTTCTGTATTCGACCACGGCCTGCTGTATGGTGACGGCGTTTTCGAGGGCATCCGTGCCTACGGCGGCCGCGTCTTCCGGCTGGATGCCCACCTCGACCGTCTCTACGGCTCGGCCAAAGCGATTTGGCTGGAGATCCCCATGGCGAAAGACGCCATGGGGCGGATGATCGAAGAGGGCGTCGCGAAAAGCGGTATCAAGGATTCCTACATCCGCCTGGTCGTCACGCGCGGCGTCGGGGATCTCGGTCTCGATCCGCGGAAATGCGCGAAGCCGACCGTCTTTTGCATCTTCGATACGATCAAGCTCTGGCCGCAGGATCGCTACGACAAAGGTCTCACCGCGCTCACCGCCGCGACACCGATTCATCACCGCGAATCGCTGTCGCCGCGCGTCAAATCGCTGAATTACCTCTCCCACATCCTCGCCAAGGTCGAAGGCATCGCCGCTGGCGTGGACGAAGTGATCATGCTCGACGCCGCCGGCTACGTCGCCGAGGCCAGCGGCATGAATCTCTTTGCCGTGTCCAACAGCACACTGAAGACGCCACCGCCGTACACAGGTATCCTGCGCGGCGTCACCCGCGATACCGTCATCGAGTTGGGCCGCGAGGCCGGATACGGCGTCGAAGAGCTCCCGATGAACCGCTACGATCTCTATACGGCCGACGAGGTATTCCTCACTGGTACGGCTGCGGAGGTGGTGGCGATCTCGAAGCTCGACGGCCGGCTCATCGGCCGCGGGGTGGCCGGTCCCATCACGCGCGACCTGGCGACCCGTTTCCGCGCTTATGTGACCCGGGACGACTGATTTCCCACACCGGCGTGCAATTGTGGAAAACCCCCTAAAGTATTGACTGGGAATCATCTAAGCCCCATATTGGGGCCCCTTTGCGCCCTTTCCCCGCTCGAGGTGAGCCATGTCATGGCGAGTAATCGCGCACGGGGACCAGGTTTGGCATGTGGGCCGCTTGGCAGTTGGTGTTGTCGTTTCGCGCCGCGTCTGAGCCTCTTCCGGGTCGGCGCCGGTCGTTCTGGACGCCGTATCCGTTGGAGGCCACCTCGAAGTCGTCACTGTTCATCCAGGCCGAACGGATTCCCGATGCTGCGCTATCGCAGCTGCTCGCGGAGCGTCTCACGTGAGCACGGCGGACCTGCAGGATCTCCGGCGGGTCGTGGGCGCCGTGACGCGTCTGCGGGGTGAGACGGTCAAGCAGGTGACGGTGCGTTCCGATGTCCGGCACCTGAAAGTGGAGTTCGACAGCGGCCTGATTCTGCTCATCTCGTCGGAGCGCGATTCGCAAGGGCGTCCCCGTCTCGAGGTGGATGTGGTCGAAGCGATGCAGGATCTGGGCGCCAAGCAGCAGATCGAAGTCCGGTTCGACTGAGGGTTCGCGCGTGCCCGACGAGCGCCTGCGATTTCAGGAGTTCGGGTTTCAGCGGCTGGCCAACGGCCGCTGTCGCGCAAAGGTGGTGTTGACCTGGTCGGACGGCCGCCGGTTCGAGGGTGCTTCGGACGGCGTGTCGTCGCAGACCGGCGAGCTGCGCTGTTGCGCCGTCGCAGCCGTGAACGCGTTGGAGCAGGCGGTACAACCGCATCTCACGTTCGAATTGCTGGGCGTGAAAGCGGTGCGGGCGTTCGACGCGACGGTGGTCATCGTTTCGCTGTCGGCGCGCGCGGAGCAGGCGACCCGGCTGGTGGGGTCGTGCTTGACGGAAACGGATCCGCCGCGCGGCGCGGCACTTGCAGTGTTGAATGCAACGAACCGTTTACTCGGGAATTACTTGGCGACACGATGACACGACGCACTGTTTACTCGATTGCGATGTTGGGCGCAGCGGCGCTGCTCGCCGGCTGTGCTGGTGCACATATCCCTCCCGCGCCGCTCGTTCCGACCGATCTCAGCACGCGCGACAGCTCGGCCGTGCAGCTCGGCACGGCGCTGGCTACCGTCGAGCAGGATTCCGCCGCCGACCAGTCGGCGCTGGACAGCCTGCACCAGCGCTCCGCGGATTCTCCCACGCCGCCGCGGACCAATGTCGCCGTGCGCGGCGAAGACGTGCGGCGAGAGGCGGAGAACCTGTTCGGCGCCGACGCGAACGCCACGTTCGACATCGACGTCACGAACTTCGCCGGCAATCGCCGCGTGCTCGAGTACCTCGAGTTCTTCCAGCTCGATTCCCGCGACCGCTTCGAGATCTGGCTGTCACGCCTGGGCCGCTATGAAGGCATGATCCGGGAGCGGCTGCGTGCCCGCGGCCTTCCCGAGGATCTAGTCTATCTCACGCTGATCGAAAGCGGACTATCGAATACGGCAGTGAGTCGCGCCCGGGCTGTCGGGATGTGGCAGTTCATGGCTTCTACGGGACGGGGATACGGCCTGCAGATCGACCCGTGGGTGGACGAGCGGCGCGATCCGTTCAAGGCGACGGAAGCGGCGGTCAGCCACCTCCAGGATCTGGTGCAGCGTCTGGGCAGCGTCTACCTCGCGGCCGCGGCGTACAACGCCGGCGCCGGCCGTATCGAGCGGGAGATCCGCCGCCTGCCCGGCGAGCCTGACACCGTGGACGATCAGACCTTTTTCCAGATCGCCGACCGCCGCAACCTGCGGCGCGAAACCCGCGACTACGTGCCCAAGCTCATCGCCGCGGCGCTGATCGCGAAGCAGCCGACCCGCTACGGCTTCACCGATATCGAGCGGCTGCCGCCGCTCGT
>WNGJ01016390.1_pt1 | contig 13757 bp, 22 predicted proteins | sample 5400611 | NCBI WGS metagenome assembly WNGJ01 (sample SAMN13153375, study PRJNA577476) | soil metagenome | isolation source: 40 cm soil or saprolite under Garry oak tree replicate 1 | place: USA:California | collected 2016-06-15 | reverse complement strand
TGCCGACAGCCGTGTGTTCGATGAGGAGGAGGACGAGTGAACCGGGCGCGCCTCGCCGGCGAACTGCCGGCCGACCTGACGGCGTGGCTCGCGGCGCACGGCACGGCCGACACGTGGGAAAGCGTGGCGCGCGATCTCGCCGTGGCCCTCGGACGGCGGTTGCTCGCGGGCGATCCCGGGTCGAATCCGCTCCTCCTCACCGTGCATCAGACGGCGGCGAGCGCGGCAATCCGGCACGTGGCCTCGGCACTCGGGGGCGGGCGGCCCTGGTCCATCAATCGCGTGGGCAAGGCGGTGACCGCCTATCTCGAACTCTACAGCGGGCGCTACGAGGTGCAGCGGCGCCTCGGGCGTGAGCAAACCGCACAGACCAATTCCCTTGCCGCGTAGGTCGGGCGCGGGTACTTAGCAGGTACAACAGGTTCTACCATGGAGCGCCCGCGAGCAACCGGGGCGCTCTCCTCTTTTCATCGGAGTATCACCACATGCCTAAGAAGCCTTTTGACCCGGCCGATCTGATGGCGAAGGGCGAGCCGAAGAATTCTCGCCACGACCTCTCGAAGATTCTGCCCACGGTCGAGCCGCAAAGCGAGAACGCACCGGGGAAGCTGGGTTCCGCGACGCCTCAGTGCTGGGTGCCCATCCCCACGAATCCACAGGATTGATTACACCATGACCAAGCCCCAACGTCCCATCGAGCCGCAGGCCGTCGCCGAAGCCCGTGCGTACGCCGAAGCGCTCGTGCTTCACGAGCAGGAACTCCAGGCGTACGAGCGGCAGCAAGCCGCCGACGCCCTCACCACGGCCCGGAAAGCCGAAGTCGCCCGGCAGACGCGGTGCAAGGCCGCGTGCCAGCAAGCCGCCGACCACGCCGCATCGCTGATCACCCAGCTTGTGGCCGCGTTGGATCAGTACGTGGCCGCGAGCGAACAGCCCTTCCACACCATCAGGGGCCAGGTGCAGAACTTCCTCGCCGCCCACGGCGTCGGGAAATACGTCGCGTACTCCGGGGATCTGACTGGACGGCCGTCGGGCATCCCGCCCTATCCGACCGACACCACCACGTATCTGCTCGCCGGGTTGTTCCCGGAGGCGGAGTAAACATGCCGACCGCACAAGAACAGCGCGCCGCCGCCTTGGCCGCTGATGGTGAGTTGACCCGCGCGGGGATACCGCCCCTGCCCAACGCGGAGTTCGAGACCGACGACGCGAACATGGCCGGGGGCGACAACGGACAGATCGCGGGCGTGTCGCAGGCGCACGACGTGGACTCCACCGCGTCGCCTTACCTGCTGGAGACCGCGCCCGCCAGCGATTCCCGGAGCCCCGACATGCATCGCAACATGAGCAAGCCAAAGCCGGTGACGGCCGAGGAAGCACAGGACAAGGCCACCGTCTCGGCCGATTATCTCGGCCACCCTATGACCCAGCCGCAGCGGGCGAGTTACATCGCGCAGATGACCGAGCATTTGGTCGGCATGCCGCGCGCCGAGTTCGAGCAGTGGAAGCAGGACAATCTCGACCCCGCGTGGCGTCGGTAACATAATCCGGCAACGGGTGAAGGTATCCGATGACCGACCATCCGCGCCGCATCCCCGATGCGGTGTGCCGTCGTTGCGGCACGAAGGGGCTCGACTACGACCGGGCAGACGACACGTTGCGGTGTCGCGTGTGCGGGTGCGTCGAACACGATCTCTGGGACGTCTATAACTCCGCCGTGCGCCGGAGGGCCGGATGAGCCCGCCCCGCGAGCGGCAGGCTGAGCCCACGACGCCAGCCCACCCACGGAACGAGCCTCCAAAGTCGCTTACACGGGCTGATCGTGTCCGGCAGGGCTGGGCACGGCGCCGGGCTCGGCTCGCTCACGAGCGCGCCGTCATGCGCGCGTTGTTTCGGGAGCAGGGTAGGCCCGCGAGCCCCTTGCTCGTGCTCAAACCCTGATCAGTTTTGCCCTCCAACGAACCGTTTGACTCGGGTGGGTGCCTACATCACCCCACCGTGTCAGCCGCCCTGTGCGCCTCGCGCCACCTCTCCCAAAAACGTCGTTGTTCTGCTCTGCCACGCGGGGCCTAAAACAGCCCGGCCACCCTGCCCGCCAGGCGCCCGGCTCGCCCTGGGACCTCCTAGGCGCACGGGCAGACCCCTTCCCAGCTGACCCCACCGTCCCGCAAAACTTTGTGGTTCAATGACTTGTCAACGATCCCTGGGAGCGCGAGCTTTAGGTTGTAGTTACTGACCCACGGGTCAGTAAGCAGTGCGGGGCCAGCGCGGCAAGCCCGCGAGGGAAAAACCGCCGGAGCAGCAGGTCGCCGAGAGGCCGAAACCTGCACGCCAAGCCAATCCCTCCGCATGATCCGCCCCCAGAAAGTCGAAACGCACGGCTGATGCCCACGTGCCTAGCCTACGGGCCAAGCGTCATGGCATCGGAACCACGGAACCTCGCTTTCTGGACCCAGACGAGCGCCGCGAATGCGGTGCGACGGGGCTGACGCCCTGTTGCCGCATGGCGCTACCGAGGGACCGGTTTTCGCCGCCCCCGAGCCGCGATCACTCCGGACCATAGCGCGATCTAGATCACACTGCACCGTCGTGACAACGGTACGCCGAAAGAGGCGCCCGCATTCCGGGCGCCTCTCGTCGTTCGCTGGGCTCGGACGACCTGATGAGGCAGCCCACCAGAGGCAGTCAACCTAGACAGGAGAGTCTCATGAAAAAGCAGACCAAGAAACTTCCGACGCCGACCCTGAACGCGACAATAAAGGACGCGTTCAAGCAGTGGATGAACGCTGGCGTCGGTCGCGGCGAGTTGGGCAAGCAGTTGGATCTGAGCGTCGGCGAGCTAGGCCGGGCGTTCCGCAAGTTGAACCCGGACAAGACCTGGGCCGAGCTGAAGAAACTCCATGATCAGAAGTCGAAGGGGCGCAAACCCGCCAGCAAGGAGGTACTTCGACGGAAAGCAGCGTAGCGCATGACGTCCCTGAAACGGCGGGCGCCAGCACGGGCCCGCCGTTGTCGTTTCACCAAACCGAAAGGAACCCATGACGCGCGCTCCGCAGCTTGCGCTCGCGATCCGCCCGCCGAGGTACCTCCCGCGCTGGTGCTTTGTCCGCCTCGTGCGGGAGCCCGGCGCCGCACTCCAACCCGGATGCCGCGTGCGCGGCCCAGCCGACGTGCAACGCTTGCTAGCCGAGCGCGTGGCCGCGCTCGAGGTGGAGGCGTTCTACGTCGTGGCGCTCGGCGCGCAGTCGCAGGTACGCGCCGTCGAGGAAGTGACCCGTGGTACCCTGAACTCGTCGCTTGTGCATCCCCGCGAGGTATTCCGTGGGGCGATCCTCGCGGGCGCGGCGGGCATCATCGTGGTGCACAACCACCCAAGCGGCGACCCCACACCGTCAGCCGATGATCGCTCGGTCACGAGCCAGCTCGTGGACGCCGGGCGCCTGCTCGACGTACCGTGCTACGACCACGTGATTCTCGCCGGCGACCGCTACGTGTCTTTCGCGGAGGCAGGGCTCCTATGACCTACGCCAAGCGACTCGACCTGCTGATCGTGGCGCTGCGGCGTGCCACGCCATTCGGGAGGCGACGCATGCTAGCCACGCACGCGCGGCTGATCAGACGGGGCATTCGCTTGGCACCGGCCATCGTGAGACACAAGAGGACGCCGCCCTTGTGTTCGTATCCTCGGCCCCGTGCCGGCGGTGTGACGATCACGCTGAGCGTGGTTGTGAAGTAGTTCGCCAATGCCTTGCATTCGGCACCTTCGCACTCGAAATTGAAATCGGTTCGCGCGCTGCGGTTCTTAATTCAATCGCGGAGGCTCATTGACCCTGCTCGATGGCATCTATGCGCAAACACCCATCGACACCCGAGACGTCCCGCCTGACGTTCTGAATCTGCCGGTTAGGCAGAGAACTAACCCGCTTGCCTGGAATGGCCAGTTCTCACCGCAACTTGTTGAGATCCTGCTCCACCATTACGCCCGCGAATCCCAGCACATACTTGATCCATTCGTTGGCAGCGGCACCGTGTTGTTAGAGGCCGGGCTGCTTGGCAAACAAGCGACGGGCGTCGAGATAAACCCTGCCGCTGTTGCGCTCTCACGCGTGTACGAGTTCATCAATGTGCCGATTCCGGACAGGCGGATCGCTCTCAGCGCGGTAGAGAACACGTTACGCAGTAGCCTGGGACACTCTGGTCCGCTGTTTGGGGAGGCGGCGTCCCCAGGCGAGCGCGTAGTGTCCGCCGCCCTCCTTGCTGCGTGGCGAGAAACCACGGACTGGCGGGAGTCGGTTGTGCTCCGGGCCCTCGTACTTCTGAGTCAGGTTTCGAGGGAGGGTGGATCGCAGGATCGGGCGTGGAGGACTTGGCATCGGCTAGCTAAGCTCGTACTGAAACTGCCGCATTCGAACCTGCCAATCAGAGTCGTTCACGCTGACGCAAGGGCTATCGGGCTGCCCTCGGAAGGCATAGATCTAGTGCTAACATCACCGCCATACATCAATGTTTTCAACTACCACCAGCAGTATCGGCCGTCAGAAGAGCTGTTAAGGAGCTGGAGTCTCCTTGAGGTTGCTCGGTCGGAGATCGGCTCGAACCGTAAGCATCGCGGAAATCGCTACCTCACTGTTATTCAATACTGCCTCGATATGGCCCAGGTCCTTGAGGAGTTGTCGAGGGTAATGAGGCCCACCGCGCGGATGATCTTGATCGTCGGCCGAGAATCCTCTGTTCGCGGAACCCGCTTCTTCAACGGGGAGTTGGTCGCGGAGCTCGCACACCGTGCCTTGAGCTATCGGCTGTTACTGCGTCAGGAACGCGTCTATACGAACAGGTTCGGACAGATCATCTACGAGGACATTCTACACTTCGATGGCGGTAAGACTCTACATAAGGGCGACGATGTACAGTCCATTGCCCGTGGTGTCGCGGTTCAAGCTCTCAGTGCATCGCGCGTGTATGCCCCCGTGCGCGAACGAATGGGCCTCGACGAAGCCGTGGCGTGGGCAGACGACGTTCGTCCCTCACCCATCTTCGACACTAGCCGGGCAGCGCAACAGGAGCCGGAACTCCATCAGGGAAGCCGGTGATGCCTCCGACACCGCACGGTGACAAACTGAGAGCTGTGCTCGAGAACGCCAAGCTCCCGGACGGCGACCGACCGCGGGTTGCGGCCACCGTGGCAAAATACGCAGAGTGGGTCAAGGCGCTCGACGCTGTGACTGGTGACAGGGCGACGATTGTTCGAGAGATGGTGCGCCTCTTGAACGCCTACCGCATGCACATCGATATAGACCTCATCTTCGATAGCGACGCAGATTTTCTTTATCGGCAGAAGGGGCAGCTGAAGTTGGATAACACGGTACTTGAGGAGTTCCTACCCTGGCTCGTGATTAAGAGCCTCGGCACTAGACTCGACGGCAAGCGCCTTCTTATTGGGCCAGCGAATTGTTTCGCGGCGGTTCGGTTCGAGTCGGACGTTGGCAACGTCCGAGCGGGTGGTGGCATGACCTTGAAATCAAAGGATCAGGACTTTGCTATCACGAGGAAGGTGTACGTGAAGGCGTCTCACAATCCGGACTTCACGGAGGCGGTGCAATCGGAGACGGCTATCGCATATGTCGCGGCGGAGTGCAAGACGAACCTTGACAAGACAATGTTCCAGGAGGCGGCAGCAACCGCACTGGACCTAAGATTGGCAGTACCGGGCGCCAAGTATTTCCTGCTCTGTGAGTGGTTGGACATGACCCCCATAAGCTCTTCTACGACCTCGATCGAGGAACTTTGCAACCGCTGCGGGAAGGCAGGAGGCCAAGAAAACCTTCACCGAGTATCTCACGAAGAACCCGCTTTCGGAATCATCGTTTGCTCACTTTGTGGACCACCTTGTGCGAATCTTTGACGGTGGCGATTTGACGGAGTCGCAGGTGATTGACCGAGGATGGTTCTGAAACCCTCGCGTTGACTCTCTGTTGATCAGTCTGCACTAGCCTCCTAAGTCGCAAAAGGAGGAGGAAACCTGACGACCGTGGTCTGGCCGGACTGGCCCCTGGATTGCCGCCTATCAACCCGGACGTCGGGCGTTGACGGCGGGCGCGGACGCGCCGAGTTTCAGCCCATGACTACTGACTTAGACACGATTGTCGTACCTGCAATGGACGATGGATTCCGAGATGTGTTCTTGGCTGAGAATCGCTGGTGGGCGTTACGTATTCACCCAACCATGCGACCTAAGATCAAGTTCATCGCTGCCTATCGTGTTGCGCCAATTTCCGCGATAACGCACATCGCTCCCGTTAAAGCAATCGAGCAGTGGAAGGAGGACACCAGCAAGTGTGTCGTGACCTTTCTCCAGCCAGCGCGTGAGATCGGGCCCATAAATCTCGTGAAGGGTGGTCATACCAAACCGTTGAGGAGTTTTCGCTACGCAGCGATGGCCAAACTCGAGAAGGCAAAGACGCTTGACGATATCTGGTGACTCCTCCTGGCGCAGCTTCTCAGCCGCTAATCGGTCGGGCCGGATTGCTTTTGGACTCTGCCGCGCTGCTGCCGGGCGCCGCACCTCGTTCACCATGAGGGAACGGTCTGTATGTCCCCACACGTGGAGTCAAGCTGAAACTGCGGTCGTCGCGCAGCATTTCGTGGAATTGAACCCGCGTGTCGCGCAGCATGAGGCAGATGATCCCCTTGTGTGCGGCGGGCATGGCGGTGCCGAAGTAGACGCCGGTCAACGGTCCATCGCCATACCCGTATTGCTTATTCGGCTCCTCATGTATCAGGCGCCACTCCCGTTCATAGCTCCAACAGAGTGCCTTGGTAAGGACAAACGCTTTCAGAAGCTCATTACCGTCAGCCTCGCGGTACTTCTCGACTAATACGTCGATCGGATCGATCGTGGGAACACTGTCACTGTAGTTGACCTCTAATGCCCTTGAGAACGGCGGCAGCGAGGTGTCGAATTCGAGGCAGAAGCCTCGGTGCCCGTCAGCGTAATGTGACCACATCATAAGATCCGTGACATGCGCACTGAAACATGCAATACCACGTTGCTCGCGCTGGATTACGAGACGTTCGGCGTAGGTGCGCCGAATGCTGCCTACGACGGCTTCCCGAAATTTGGACGTCGGCACACCATCCGGGCACATCCGGGCCGCCAGGGCCGGGTCCCGTCCGCGAGCATAATCCAAGGCTCGCTGGAAATTGGGCTCACTAATCTTGTCGAACTCGACAACCGACAGGGCACAGTCGTACGGATCATTGAACTTGATGGGCGCGGAAAACCAAATTGCCTGTTCGTGTATGTTCGCGAGCGTCTGCGCATTGAACGGCTGATACTTGTAGAGGCGCGGCGGTAGCGGTTTCGTCGGCACTCGTCAGCCTGCCTGTTCCTTGAAACCCATCCCACCGAGGGCCTCGGCGATGAGTTCGTCGGTCGCCTTGAAAAATGGGCGCGCGAGTTGGGAGATCTGTGCACGGATATCCTCTGCTTGCGTGAACAGCTCGCGTGCTGATGCTGGGGCTGGATCGCCGCACAAGGTGCGAACCGCGATGATGTCGGCCAAGTCATACGAAGCGTCGAGGCTATCATTGCCTCGAGCGGTCAGGAAGATCACGGGGCCGTCTGGCTCATGTTCGGCGAGGCGTCGCGCTGTCTCATCTTCAAAGAAATGGAACACGGTTTGGCTGCGCAGCGGGCCGAGCCGATTCTCGACCAACCGCATGAACCGGCCATCCTTGAGAATTGGGCCAAACCCCTTCTGCCAGCTGTCGTACGTGCGATAGTGCTGACCCATTCGCTTGACGAGCTCCCACCCTTCGTAGAGCAGCGCGCTGATGAACAGAATCGAGCTGATCTTCCGACGATGACCGGCAGGTGTTGTCTCGGGGCGCTTCGGGATTGCTGCTGTGATAGATCGATAGGTGTTGGCCCAGCGAGCGAGAGCTACCAACTGTTGGAAGGCCGGCTGCGTTCGCAGAGCGATGAATTGCTCCGGGGAGCAGGCAACCTGCCACTTCTTCTTTGCGCGGGCTGGCATCCTCGCAATCTAGCCGCGTCACTCGGGTCGGTGGACTTGCAGTAGCTCGGCGAGCCTCGCTGCCACGTCCTACCCGGACGGAGGGGAATGCGCAACATTGTTGCGCATTCAGGGAAACTTCGATTGTAGGTCGGCCACGTCCTACCCGGACGGAGGGAAACGCGCACAAGTTCCTCTAACCCCGAGCTCCCATCCCGCTTGTCCGTTTCACATGACAAGGAGAACACGGTATGGCCACGCAAAAGGCGATGTACTTCTGCGCGAACTGCGGAAAGTCGACGCTGCACCTGGAGAAGCGGACGAGCCACCTGCTGCACCTGTTCCTGACGATTGTCACCGCAGGAACGTGGCTGGTCGTCTGGATATGGTTGGCGGCGGGCAAGAGCCAGCCGCGATGCATCACCTGCGGCACGGCCGCGCGGTACCGGCTCTTCGTCGGCTACCGCCGTTCTTGAAAGGAAGTAGGAGATTGACAAGGGACCGGAGGGTGTGGTGAAACCTCACTGCGGTTTTGCTCTTTTCGGGGCTGTGACCCCTCCGGTTTCCTCTGTAGGGTCCGGTGACGACGCGCACAGATGTCGAGAGCAGTTTTCTAGCATCATTGACAGCGTACCTATGAAAACAGGAGGCTTAGATGCGGACTCTCGCGGTACTGCTCGGCGCGCTCCTCGGGCTGGCATCCTCGGCAGCGGCGCAGAATGAAGTGCCCAACGATCCGTGGTTCGAGAAGTACGGCTGTCCCCAACCGCCGCGTTGGTGGTCGCCCATATATGAGCGGACCCAAGTCGGAGACAATATCTGTGCGGTCATGCTCCGATATGGGACGCCACCGTGGAGCAGTCGCACCATAGAGTCGGGCGGGAGACAGTACGTCATCTGGGAGGTGCATGAGGGTGGCCCGACCATCACGTTTCGCTGGGACGGCCACCAGTGGCTCGCGTGGCTTGTGGAAAGTTAGTGCGAGGCCCGCCACCTATGGCCGGAGGGGTGTGGTGACCTTCCTCCGGTTTCCCGGCCGTTGAGGGAAACAAAAACGTCGTGCGCCTAGGATGCCCTAGGACGCGTCGTCGGCGCGAGGGCGCCGCCCACCCCTACCTATTTGACGCGGTGATTAGCTGTGTTTGGCCCTTGTATACCAATGAGGGCTGATATATACTGCTGGTAGCATCTACGCAGTGCGCAGTCTGACGAAACCTCGTAGCATCCTCGCAGTCCTCGAAATCCCAGAAAGGCAGTCGACCATGAATCGCTAACGGCGGGGCCCCGTGTTTCGCGGCCCTGCGAAACCGGAGGCAGTATGAAGCAGGCAGAAGTTTCCCCACAAGCGCCCGACACGGCGCCGCTCGCGTACCCACCCAACGCCGTCCTCACGACCGCTCAGGTTGCCGACTGGCTCAATGTCGAGCCGCGTCAGGTCGCCCGGCTGGGCGTGCCGTCCATGAAATTCGGCCACAAGACCGTTCGCTACCGCGCCCGCGACGTGCAGGCGTGGCTCGACAAGCAAGCCACCAAGAAAGGGCGGTGATTACCAGTGCGCCGGATTAATGGGCCAAGGCCCACAAAACGAGGCCGCCGGACGCAGGCGCAAATGGAGGCCTTCCGCGACGGCCTAATCACGATCGTCCGGGCCGATCCACCCATGACGGTGCGCCAAGTGTTCTATCAGGCGGTCAGCCAAGGGCTCATCGAGAAAACGGAGCAGGGCTACAGCAAGGTGCAGGTTGCCTTGCGCCATCTACGCGTGGACGGCGAGCTGGACTACTCCAACATCGTCGACAACAGCCGGGCGATCTCCCTCGACGGCGGGTACTCGTCGCCCGGAGCGGCGATTGCTGGCGTCGTGCATCATTACAAGCGCGATTTCTGGCAAGGCCGGGATGACCGCCCTGTCATCTACGTTGAAAAGGACGCGCTCGCCGGAGTCATCGGACCCATCACGGAGAGGTGGGGCGTGCCGCTGGCGGTCTCGCGTGGTGATGCCAGTCTCAGCTTCCTGCATACGCTGGCCACGCGGTTTCTCAACTACGACAGCACACTCTACATGTTCACCGATTCGGACGGGAAGGGCGATCAGATGTTTGACATCCTGACCGAGGATTTGCCTAAGCACCACGACTGTGACGCTACGGTCGTCCGCGCCGCGCTAACCCGCGACCAGATTCACAGGTATCACCTACCCACGCGGCCCGCCAAACCGGGCGATCCTTTTAAGACCGCCGTGGAACTGGACGCACTCCCGAAAGCCCGGCTTCAACAACTCGTGGCCGACTGCATCAAGCGGCATGTGGATGCTGCGGAGTGGACACAGCATCTGGAAGCGGAAGAGGCGGACCGCGACCAACTCCGCCGTCTGGCCAAGCGGTATCACAACCGAAAGGAGGCGTAGCACTATGAGAGGGCGGGGTAGAGTCTGGCGACCCCTGAACGGGTCGGGCAAGCCGAGCAACGTCTGGATGCTCGACTACACAGTAGACGGGGACCGCTACCGCGAGTCATCGGGCTTAGAGGTGAAGAAAGCCTCGAAGCAGGATGCCGTCGCGGAGCTGGAACGTCGCATCAAGGCAGCGCAGGAAGGCCGCGTCGTCGAACCGGCGAAGCCCAAGACCCTGCGTGCCTACGTGGACGCCCATCTGGCTGCGAAGCCGAATGAGGTGGACCCGCGGACCGGGCTGGCCATCACACCGGTCTGGCTCAAGAATGTCAAACGCCACCTGGACCGGGCGGTCGCGTTCTTCGGCGCCGAGCGCCGACTGACCAGCATTCGGCCAGACGATCTCGTCGCGTGGGTGACGGCGTTGCGCCGGACGATCAGCGGGGCGTCGGCCCGGCATCACTTGAACTCGCTGTCGAACGTGTTCCGGAAGGCGCAGCGCGCCGGGCTCGTGACGGACAATCCCGTGTCGCTGCTGGAGCGCAAGGAGAAACCGGCAGCGGAGAAGCGGGAAGCCGACTGGCTCGACGTACCGGAGGCGACCCGTCTCCTCGCAGCGGCGCAACGGTATCGCCCGAAGCGCGACGATATCGGCATGCCGTTCGCCTACCAGCTGATCGCGACGCTCTTGCTCACGGGTGGGCGCCCGCGCGAAGTGCTGGGGTTGGAAGTGGACGACGTCAGCTTCGCGCGCAAGACGGTGACGTTTCGACCGCATGCGCATCGCCGGCTCAAGAATGCGGGCTCCGAGCGCACCATCAAGTTGTGGCCGCAGCTGGAAGAGATTTTGCGGGACTACTTCCGCGAGTACGAGCATCTGTACGGGGAGAGCAAGCTGTTGTTCCCGTCGTTCCGTACGAAGCGGGAGGCGCCGCTGACCGATTTCCGGAAGCTGCTCAAGCACGTGGTGGCGCTGGCCGATCCGCCCATTCGCACGCGGCTCGGGCGGGGCATCACCCCCAAGATCTTCCGGCATACGTACTGCACGGCCCGGCTCGAAACGCTCGACCGCGGGGCGCCCGTCAGCATGGCCCGCGTCGGGAAGGAGCTCGGGCACGATGGCGATGCGATGGTGAAGCGGGTGTATCGGCACCTGGGCGAGATGCGCTATTCCAAGACGCTCGAGTACCGGGTCGCGCAGCCCAAACCCCGGAAGCCGAAGGCGCCGGGCGTGACGGAGTACACGGTGCGCAAGCGGCGGATGGCCTAGTCTGTGTGCCGTTGTTTGCGGCACACGGCGGCCCGGTTAGGTTAGCTAAACCCTTGCGCGCCCGTAGCTCAGGTGGATAGAGCAGCAGCCTTCTAAGCTGTTGGTCGGAGGTTCGAATCCTCCCGGGCGCATGAGTTTGCACGTTTGCAGGAGTTTCACAGTCTTCGAGATCAACTACGGGAATTATGCTGCAGTCGGCGAGGCGGTGGCGTTCGTGCTCGGCATCTTGGTGTAGGGGCTATTCTATGTCATGCTCGTTCTCCTCCATCCCACTCGCGCGCTCTAGGGAACGCGGTCGCCCGACTAGCAGGTGAAGCCGCCGCCTAAGAGCTACTGGGAAGGCCAAGGGCCGTGCTGACCTCCACCAAGCTGATTCTTAGCGGTTTTCTGGGCGTGCTCGCGTGCTTCGCTCTGGTCCTGATTGGTGCCATAGCGGGCAATCGTGGTGCGGTCTCGGTAACCGTCACATTGCTCGGCATTGCGGCGTTGGGGCTGGTCGTCGTTCTGATCATACTTGCTGCCGGCTTCGTCCACGCCATTCGCGGCCTGTATCGCCAGCCGGACCTCCGCACGTGGAGCAACATCGCCCTCGCGATCGGCGGGCTTGGCGGCCTCGCCCTCGCCCTCGTTATGCTCGCGTCCGCCTTAGCGGCAAGAGGACAGCTCTGATCTCAAGGACCGGGTGCGTCGCCGCGTCACTGTGCGCTGGCGCGCACAAACTATCGTTCAACTACACGGCGCCCGGCCGGCGGGTCGCCCGCAGCTTAAGCGCGATCCGTTAGGCGCCCACAACCCTCGATGACGGAACCATCCGCACCCTTGAAGTCAGTCTTCGTCACGACGGTGGCCGCCTCCACGGTCGCCGTCATCTACGGCCTCATGGGTGTGCAGCCGTCGCCCCTACCGGCTCTCTTCTTGGCGTTCGCACCCCTGATCTCCGTGATTTTCTGGGTGCAGAGCGACGCACGTTTCCATCGGCTCGCCACCATTCAGGATCTGGGTTTCTTTGTCTACCTGCTGTGGCCCGTGCTGGTCCCATGGTACGTTATCAAGACTCGTGGCACGCGAGCCTGGAGGTTAGCACTCTTGCTGCTTGCCGCGGTGGTCGCCCCGCTGATTCTGGGATTAGCTGCTGCACTGTGGCATGACGTCGTCCGAGCCGCCCTGCGCTATCTGCGAGCGGGCGCCTAACAAGCGCTGGAAGAAGTCGGGCGGTGATCGTCTTCGGGGAAGCGGAGTGTTGTGCGCGGGCGCGCACGAACTGTCGTTCAACTGCAGGGATGAGGAAGGCCACATGAATCCTGATGTTCTTGTGCCACTCATACCAATCGTGGCGATCGTTGCCATCGCGGCGGTCAAGATCGCTCGTGTACGTGCCACTCGTCCAGAATCACAATCGACCGACGTCACTGAGCGGTTCGAGGCCCTTGAACGTGCTGTCCAGGACCTCCAACACGAGCTGACAGAAACACAGGAACGGCTGGATTTCGCAGAGCGTTTGCTCGGCAAGGCACGGGAAGAGCGGCGGATTGGCAGCTAGAGAAACTGCATTGTCGACGTCAGCAGCCTTCTCGGCCACGGGAGTTCCCTCATGGCTGCTGGTCCCCTGCCACTTGGCATCGCAGGGCGCACCCTCAATCGCGCCAATCACGTCACGCGGCCGCGCCCGCTCGCGTTCGGCGCCGCGCGAACCTTGCACGGCATCATCGCAGGTGTGTCCTACGCCACCATGCTTGGCAAGTTTGGGGTCAACAGGTCGGAAGTTTGGTACTACGTGAACCTAACTGAGTTGCGTCTCTCGATAAGAACGAGCCGAGGCAGGATAGAATACGAAGGCGGCGAGATTCTCCGGGCCTTTAAGAAGCTCAGCCGGTTCGCGTATACTTTGGACATCGAATGACGCGGCGCACAGGTCCCAACCCCAGGACTCCATTCCATGAAAGCCTACGTTCTCACTACCGGCATCGTCTTTGGACTTCTCGCGCTGGCCCATCTGTGGCGCATTGCCGCGGAAGGACTGCACCTGCTGACAAGCCCTTTGTGGGTCGGGATCACGGTCGGTGCAGGCGCTCTGTCGGTC
>WNGJ01005121.1_pt1 | contig 13757 bp, 13 predicted proteins | sample 5400611 | NCBI WGS metagenome assembly WNGJ01 (sample SAMN13153375, study PRJNA577476) | soil metagenome | isolation source: 40 cm soil or saprolite under Garry oak tree replicate 1 | place: USA:California | collected 2016-06-15 | reverse complement strand
CCGGGCCAGGTCGTGCAGCGCGAGGTCACGCTGGCTGTAGGGCTCGTTCGGGGTCCGCTGCGCGACGATGAGGAACCCGGCCTGCGTGCCGCGCAACGACAGAGGTACGACGATTTCGGGGTGGGATGGCCAGCCGGCGGAGGCGGCTGGCGCGGGATCGCCGGGGAGAATGACGGCGGTGTAGGGTGCGCGCAGCGCGTCGGTGACGGCGTGCACGACTTCGTGCAGCAGGTCGCCGGGGTTGCTGGAGAAGCCGCGCCGGTCGATTGGCGGGGCCGCGCTGGGCTGATGACCGGCGATCCCTGCGGGCGTGGGCTCAGCGGCACCGGCGTGCGAAGCAGGGGTGGCAGGCCCGGCGGGTTCAGCTCGCCGCTGCTGCCGCGCAAGCGGTCACCGGCCGCGGCGGCCGGGGTAGAAGGGCGGTCACGTTCGGGTGGGTCGGCTGACGCGGCGGGATGCTGCGGCCATCGGGAAGCAGGACGCCGGTGTCCTCGAACGCCACGACGCCGTTGCAGAGCAGGCTCCACCCCTGTTCCGGATGAGACGCCATGACGTGGGCCGCCTGGCGATCTGGTGCGCCCGCGGGCGGGCAGGGCGGCTGATGCTGGCACATGATGCACCTCGATCGTGTTGTGTGCCGGTTGCCGCTGTGGCTCGCCCGGCCAGCGCGTAGTGCAGCGCCCCGGGGGTCGGCTCGGCCGCGTGCCGGTCATGGCGCGCAGCTGGCGGTGAGGATGTCATCCGGGCGTGTCCTTACGCGTCGCGCAGCCGGAGCACCAGCCCGCCGGTGAGCAGCGCGGCTGCGGCCCAGGCGGCGAGCACGCCGAGGCCTGCCCAGGGGCTGATGGGCAGGCTGTGCAGGTTGGTGGTGTCTTGGATGGTGAGCCCGGCGTTCATCGGCGCGTACCGCTCGATCCGGTGCTGCCAGTGCGGGTTGCTGGCCAGGACGGCGGCGATGATCGGGGGGAGGTAGAGAAGGCCGAGCACCGCCCCGGTGGCTGCCGCGGGGTCCCGGATGATGGTGGCGGCGCCGAGGCTGAGTAGCGCGATCAGGGCGAGGTAGAGGGCCGAGCCGGCGGCGGCGCGCAGCACCGGCCCGTCGCCCAGGGACAGCGGCGGGAAGCCGCGGGCGGCGGTGAAGCCGTGGCCGGGCAGGATGAGCCGCCCGGCCAGCACCGAGCCCGCGGCGGCGATGGCCCCGGCGGCCAGCACCGGGCCGGTGAGGATGATGGCCTTGGCGGCCAGCACGGCGGTCCGGCGCGGCATCGCGGTGAGGGTGATACGGATCATCCCGGTGCTGTACTCGCTGCTGATCGCCAGCACGGCCAGGACGGCGATGACCGCCTGGCCGAGGCCGACCCCGGTGAGGCTGAGCTTGGCGGTGTCGGCCGGGCAGGCCGGGCCGGCCGGGCACCGGGCGGCGGCCAGCAGCCAGAACGTGCCCGGCACGGTGCGCAGCTTGGTCCATTCCGCATGCAGTGCGTCCCGCATGCTCACCCATGCCGGGCGCAGTGGGCCGCGTCTGCCCGCGGGTTGCGCGGGCGGTACTTCCCTCGCGCCCGCCAGCTCCGCGGACGGGGCCGGGCTCATGCGTCCCTCTTCCGGAGCAGGAAGACGGCCAGGATCAGGGCGAGCGCGGCGTAGCCGCACAGCACGGCGAACCCGGCCCATGGCGCCAGCGGGTAGTAGCCGTCCGCCGGCGTGTAGGCGAAGCTGACCTGCGGGTATTGCGGGAGGGTCTGCTGGATGGCGAACGCGGCGGCCGGGGTGAGCCGCAGCAGCCACGCCGAGACTGCGGCGGGCAGGACGGAGGCGACCGCGAGGACGTAGGGCAGCACGATCGCCACGACGACGGCGGCGACCGCGGCGGCGCTGCGGCGCAGCACAGCGCCCACGGCGAGGGCGAGGACGGCGGCGACGGCGAGCAGCGCCGCGGTGCCGGCCATCACCCGCAGCTCGGTCAGCGCCGTGACCGGGACGATGCGGTTGCCGTTGGCGCGCAGTATCCGCTCGCCGAGCGGGACCGCGAGGGCGGTGGCGGCCAGCCCGGCGGCGAAGGTGACCGAGCTGATCACGACGGCCTTGGCCGCCAGCACCCGGCCGCGGCGCGGGCTGGCGGCCAGGGTGGTGCGGATCAGGCCCCGCCGGTATTCGGCGGTGATGAACAGCGTCGCCACCACGATCACCACGATCAGCCCGGCGAGCGCGCCGAGCAGGGTGCGCTCGATCCCGCTGCCACCCTCCACGACCGGCGCGATGTCGCCGGACCCGGTGACGGTGAACGTGCCGCCGGACTGCTCAACCCCGGCCGGACGGTGGAAGCGCTCCCAATCGGTATGCCCGCCGCCTCCGATGGCGTCGCCGCGCCACCCGCCTGAGGCCTTGCCGCGCAGGCTGACCTGGTCGAAGACCGCGGAGGTCTGGGTGAAGTGCACCTGGGATCCCCCGCCGGCACCTTGGGACACCTGCACGTCGCCCGGGGAAGTGACGAACAGCCCGGTCTGCACCGTGGACGAGAGCCCGGCCAGGGTGGCCGTGCCGATCGTGGTCCAGTGCGCGCCGTCGGCCGACTGGTAGCCGGTGAGCGTGTCACCGGAGCGGGTTAGCCGCAGCCAGCGCGGGGATGCCGCCGAGACACCGCCCGGGGGGCCGGCCACATCGTGGGTGTAGTTGTACTGCATCCGCACCCCGTGGCGGCCGGTGACCATGACAGCCGCATACGCCGATCCCTGGCTGGTGCTCTGCTTGATGATGATCCCGGCCTTGGTCCACGGCTCGACACCGGGGACGATGGCGTTGGAGTTGGACTGGGGGTAAGTGATCAGGCCGGTCAGTGCGGTTACCCGCGCGGTGATGCTGCCGTCTCCGGTCAGCGGCTGGTGCACGAAGTAGAAGCTGTCGGTCACCGGTTCGCCGCCGGGCCCCACCGGAACGGCCGGAAGGGAGGGGCAGGCCTGACCGCCCGGCCCGCGGCAGAGCGTCTGAGTGCCCAGCGCGGCGATCAGCCCGGCCAGCACCGTGACCAGTGCGGCGACGGCCATGCCGATGACCCAGCCGCGGACGGTGCGGAACTTGGTCCACTCCGCGCGCAGCACCGGCGCGAAGCCGGCCTGCCCGGCCCATTCGCCGGCGCGCCGCGGCGCCACCGGGTCGGCGGTCATCGGACGACCTCCCCGGTCGCGGCGGCGCGGTAGTCGACCGCGCCGGCGGTGAGCTGCAGGTAGGCCTCCTCCAGCGACGCCCGGTGCGCGGCGACCTCGGAGAACGCCACGCCGTTCGCCGACAGCACGGCCACCACCCGCGCCGCGGGAAGCCCGGACACCGTCAGCGTCTGCTGCCCGGCGGGCGCGACGGCCGCCCCGGCGCCGGCCAGCACGGAGGCTGCCTGCGGCGCCGTGGTGCGCACGGTGACCCGGCCGCCGGATGTCCTGGCCAGCAGCTCGGCGGTGCTGGTGTCGGCGATCACCTTTCCGCGGCCCACGATCACCAGCTGATCGGCGGTGTCCTCCAGCTCGCTCATCAGGTGGCTGGACACCAGCACCGCCCGGCCCTGGGCGGCCAGCGACCGCAGGAAGCCCCGCATCCAGATGATGCCCTCGGGGTCCATGCCGTTGAACGGCTCGTCGAACATCACCGCCGGCGGATCGCCGAGCAGGGCCGCCGCGATGCCCAGCCGCTGCCGCATCCCCAGCGAATAGCCCCCGGCCCGCCGCCGTGCGGCCAACTCCAGCCCGGCCTGCCCGATCACCGCATCGACCCGCCGGGCGCCCAGGCCCTGGGAGTGGGCCACCCACAGCAGGTGGTTGCGGGCGGTGCGGCTGGGCTGCAGCGCGGCCGCGTCCAGCAGCGACCCGAGCTGGGTCAGCGGCCGCTCCAGGCTCGCATACGGCCGCCCGCCGACCAGCGCGGTCCCCCGATCGGGCGCGTCCAGGCCCAAGATCACCCGCATCGTGGTGGATTTCCCCGCCCCGTTGGGCCCGATGAACCCGGTCACCCGGCCGGGCGCCACAGCAAAGCTCATCTGATCCAGCGCCAGCACCGGCCCGAACCGCTTGCGCAGGGCGGTTACCTCGATGGCTGCGTTCATGCTCATGCTCCTTGGTGTTGCCAGGGAACTACCTGTGACCTGGTTGTACGGCGCCGGCCATAACATGGGCCGAACGGTGGCCGTTATCTCGCTGTTAGGTCCGGCCTGCCATCCTGGAGACCGAGACCCTTGTGCCTGGCCCCGGCGGCGCGAGCACGACACACGGGGAGGCGAGCGATGCGAATCCTGCTGCCGCGGCGCAGCGTGCGGCTGCGGCTGACCGCGCTGTACGGCGTCCTGTTCCTGCTGTCCGGCGCGGTGCTGCTGGCCATCACCAGCGGCGTGGTCCTGGCACAGTCCTCGGTGACCGGCCCCGCGCCCCCGGCGGGCCAGCAGAACCCGCAGTCCGCGCTGGCGCGCGCCCAGGCCCGCATCCAGCAGCTGCGGGCCGAGCTGGCGGCCCACGGCGTCTCGCATCAGCTCCTGGTCGGGTCGGCGATCGCCCTGGGCGTCATGACCGTGGCCTCCGCCGTGCTCGGCTGGATCATCGCGGGACGGGTGCTGCGCCCGCTGCGGGCGATCACCGCGGCCACCCGGCGGATCTCCGCGGACAGCCTGCATGAGCGGCTCGCCCTGGCGGGTCCCCGCGACGAGCTGACCGACCTCGCCGGCACCATCGACGGGCTGCTGGAACGGCTCGATGGCGCGTTCGCCGCGCAGCGCCGGTTCGCCGCCAACGCCGCACACGAGCTGCGCACCCCGCTGACCACCATGCGGGCATCGGTCGATGTGGCCGTGGCCAAACCGGGGCCGGTACCCGAGCAGACCATCGCCCTGGCCGGCCGGCTGCGCGCCGAGCTCGACCGGGTCGACGAGCTGCTGGACGGCTTGCTGGCGCTCGCCCGCGCGCAGCACGGCGTGCTGCCCGACCGCGCCGTGCTCTCGCTGGGCGCCCTCGTCTCCGCGTCCCTGGCCGCCCGCTCCGGCGCGATCGCCGCCAGGAAACTGACCGTGCAGCATACCGACAGCCCCGGCGGCGCGTGGGTGGCCGGAAGCCAGCCGCTGCTGCGGCGCATGGTTGACAACGTGATCGACAACGCCATCGGCCACAACTTCGACGGCGGCTGGATCGGCGTCGCCACCGGGGCCGACGGCGCGGTCGCTGTGCTGGCCGTGGAGACCGGCGGGGAGGTTCTCGACCAGCGGCAGGTTGACCAGCTGGCCCAGCCGTTCCAGCGGCTCGGCGCCGACCGCACCGGGTCCAAGGGAGGCGCGGGCCTGGGGCTGTCGATCGTGGCCGCCATCGCCGACGCGCACGGCGGCACGCTGGACCTGCGCGCCCGTCCCGAGGGAGGCCTGCGCGTGGCCATCGGGCTGCCGCTGGCGGCCCCGGCTGCCGCGGCCACCACCCCCCGAGCTGGTGTCACACTGTGAGGGTGCTGGTGGCCGAGGACGCGCGGTCCCTCGCCGATGTCCTGGCCGAGGGGCTGCGTGATCAGGGCATGGCAGTGGACGTCGCCCGCGACGGGCTGGAGGCGGCAGCCAGACTCGACGTCAACGCCTACGACGTGGTGGTCCTCGACCGGGACCTGCCGGGCATCCACGGTGACACCCTCTGCCAGATGATCACCGAGCGGGACAACCGGGTCATGGTGCTGATGCTGACCGCGGCCGGATCACCAGGCGACCGGGTCAGCGGCCTGGGCCTGGGCGCCGACGACTACCTCGCCAAGCCATTCCACTTTCCCGAGCTCGTGCTGCGCATCCGGGCCCTCGCCCGCCGCCGGCCCGCCGCCCGGGCGCGGACCCTGCGCGCCGCCGGCATCGAGCTTGACCCAGCCAGGCGCACGGTCACCCGTGACGGGCGGCTGCTCGACCTTTCAGTGAAGGAGTTCGGGGTTCTGGAGGCGCTGCTGCGCGCCAGCCCCGCGTATCTCAGCGCCGAGGACCTGCTCGAGCAGGTCTGGGACGAGCACGCCGACCCGTTCACCAACATCGTCACGGTGACCATCGGCCGCCTGCGGCGCAAGCTCGGCGACCCGCCGGTCATCACCACCACCCCGGGCGTCGGCTATCGCATCACCGGCCCGACCGCATAGAACCAGCCACCCCGCCCTAGCCCGAACTTCCCCCCACTTTGGACCGAGCGGGGCGCTGGCCTGCGGGAACGGACGGTGATCTGATGCTGCCTGACTATGCGTGCCCGAGGCGGTGGGAAACGCCGAGCAGTTCGAAGGCGCGCCGCTGGAGCGGGGTGGGGGTGGTGATGACGGTGAAGGCGGGCAGCCCGGCGGCGGGCTGAACGCGGCTGGCGGCGATGGTAGCCAGGTCGGCGAGCAGCGTGGCGAGGCTGTGCACCGGCTGGCCGCCGGGGGTGTGCTTGGTGGCGTCCTTGGCCCGCGCCGAGGGCGAGCGGCGGGCGGGGGCGACCGGGCTGGGCCGGGCGGCCTGCTGCACGGGGTACGTGTCGCCGCGCGAGGAGAGGCGCTGCTCTCGCCCGGTATCACGCGCAAGCTGATCCGTGAATACGTCTCCCGGCGCCCGGAATCGTGCCCGGCGGAGCTCGAGACCCTGACTAACCGTGAACGCGAGGTGGTCGCGCTTGTATCCCGCGGTCTCACCAACGACGAGATCGCCGCCCACATGGTGATCAGCCCGGCTACCGTGAAGACCCACGTCAGCCGGGCCATGACCAAGCTGGGTGCCCGCGACCGCGCCCAGCTCGTCGTCTTCGCCTACGAATCCGGCCTGGTCACCGCGCACGGGACTGCCGTCCCGCGCAGGTTTGCCGCTGGTCACCGGGGCGTCCCGGCCGCGTCGCGCGCGGGACGTGGCGATGGACCTCAGTGCCGCCATCTCGTCTCCGGCGCCGACCAGCAGGCTGCGGACCTGGGCGTCGAAGCAGACATCGGCGTCATAGGGCTCGATCAGGTACCCGCCCAGCTCGAGCGTGACCAAGCCGTGTATGGCGATTCACATCTGGTGCGCGACCAGTTCGGCGTCATCCGCCCGGAAACGCCCGGCCGCCATGCATCGCGCCACGACATCCCAGAGCTGCTCACGCTGGCCAGGTCGTTTTGTGAGCACCAGTCATAGAAGAGGGCGAGCCGGCCGCGGACGTCGCGTTCGCAGGGCGTGGACCGGCTGGCCCGGGCCCGCAGGTTCAGCGCGTCGCGGAGCTTTCCTTGCCGATCCAGGCCGCGGCGATCTCCTGGCCGTGCCGGTCAGCGCTGAGCGTGTCCATGATCTTGGCGAACTGCTCTGGCCGCGGGTGCTCCAGGTTGCGCACGAGCAGGCTCTTGATGCCGTACCCGGCATCGCCGGAGCGGCCGCGCCGCCCGTACTTCTCCCGCACCGCCCGGCGGCGCACGTCCCCGGTCATCTTGACGGCGAGCTGCACGACATGGAACAGGTCCACCACGAGCTGGGCGCGCGGGAGCGCCCGGCGCACCGCCGAGGCGTAGATGGAGCACACGTCGATGGCAACGACCTGGATGGCATCCCGCCAGGCCGCCGGCGCCTGGGCCAGCCAGTACGCGGCGTCATCGGCGGTGCGGCCCTCCACCTGCCCCAGCAGCCCCTGGTTCCCGGACAGGTCAAAGAAACAGGTGTGCCAGCGGTCTGCCAGCAGCACATACTCCCCGCTGTCCGCATCAGGGGCCAAACGGGGCCGGCCGCGCCGGTGCTCATCGATCCCCAGGTGCGCTACCGGCGCGGGCGGCTGCTCCAGCAGCGGGTCCGTGCGCTCAGCGAACGCGGCGTGCGCCACCGGCCACGACAGCCCGCACTCGCGCGCCGCCTGCGTTACCGTCCGCCCGCCCTCGGCGACCAGCCGCCCCGCGTGATCACGCAGCCGGGAAGTTACCCGGCACCGCGGCGGGATGCCCGGCAGCGAGTCGGTGAACGTCTTACGCGGGCAGGACGCGACCCGGCACTCCCACCGCCGCTTCACCCACACCACGCTGACCTGGCCCCGGCCATCGCCGATATCGGCCGGCCGCGTCACCACCTGCTCCCTGACATGCCCCGACGCGGTCCCGCAGCCCGGGCACACCCGCGCGTCCGGATCCGCTGTCACCAGCCACACCGTCCGGCCGTCGCCGGGCTCCTGATCAACCTCCACGACCTCCACGCCATCCAGCGCGAACAGCCGCGACGCCATATCCTGACGCACGTGCCCGTGGCTCTCTGGTAATCATGCTTCCGTGGAAAGAACCATGATCTTGAAAGCCGCGGGCACTCTCACACAGCGACACGCCAGCCCCGCCCAGTCGCCACACTCCGGCAGCAGACCGCTACGCCACCCCGGCTACCGTAACTTCGAAGAGCCGGTGAAAGGCGATCGACGGTTCGTGCCTGGTCGAGCCGACGGTTTTACAGACATCTCCAATATGCGCCCTGACCTGCGGCTATGCCCCTTGCGTCCAGACTTCTCCGGCTATTCTCGGGCGAATGCATCGCAGATGGTTCTGTCTACGGTTCAGGAGGTTGGGGGTTCGATCCCTCCGAGCGCGCCCACCCAAGGGAGGCGCCGGGCATTCCACGGCTGTGGTGTCATTCGCTCATGATCGAACAGCTGGCCGGGGACAGTCCAGTGCCGTTCCCGCCGGAGGTGAGGCTGCGTGATCTCGCGGGGGTCGGTGCCGTCGAGGACTTCCTGATGTGGGACATGCTGGGTCCGGGCTCGGGCACGATGAGAACTCGATCCGCTCCGTCGTGCCGGGTGGTTCGACCAACCGTCTACTGGTCCCGTCAGCCGGTTGGGGTGATGCGGTAGCCGACCCCCGGGAGCGTCTCGATGATGGGTGGGTCGCCGAGTTTGCGGCGTAGCCGCCCGACGGTGACGGAGACGGTCTTGGTGAAGGGGTCGGCGTGCTCGTCCCAGACTTGTTCGAGCAGCTGTTCGGCGCTCAGCGGGGCGGGCATTGCGCGCAATAGTGCCTCCAGCACGCCGAACTCCTTGAGTGAGAGATCGAGTGGCTGCCCGTCGCGGGTGGCGGTGTGGTGCAGCGGGTCGAGTTCGACGCCGTCGGCTTTGAGGACGCGGGGCTGCGCGGTGGGCCGGCGCCGGGCCAGCGCGCGCACCCGCAAGACGAGTTCGGGAAAGTGGAAGGGTTTGGGTAGGTAGTCGTCCGCGCCGAGGCTCAGCCCGGTGACACGGTCAGTACTGGCGTCGGCCGCGGTGAGCATCAGAACCATGGCCGGGTCCGCGGAATCGGCGATCATCCGGCACAGCGTGTCGCCGTGGAGGCCGGGAAGGTCACGGTCGAGCAACACGACGTCGTAGCGGTTGGCGAAGAGTTTGGCGGCAGCGTCGAGACCGTCGTAGCTGACGTCGACGGCCATGCCGTGGTCGCGGAGGCCTTCGGCGATGTCGTCGGCGAGGCGGTGGACGTCTTCGACGACGAGCACTCTCATCGCGACAGCCCCGCCGTCGGGGTGCGGCCGGCGTGAGGCATGTTGATGACGGCGCGGAGTCCGCCGTCGGGCCGGGCGCTCAGGTGAACGGTGCCGTCATGGGCGGCGGTGATCGCGGCAACGATCGACAGCCCGAGCCCGACGCTGCCGGTGGTCGTGCGGTCGGCGGCCAAGCGGCGGAACGGCTGGCCGAGTTGCTGCACGCCGGCGTCATCGAGCAGCGGTCCGGTGTTCTCGACTATCAGCCGGGCCATCACGTTGCCAGAAGAGCCGGCGTGTGCGTGGCAGTTGACGTCGACGAGGCCGCCGGGATGGTTGTAGCGCAGGGCGTTGTCGAGGAGGTTGTCGACCAGGCGCCGCAGCAGCGTCGGGTTTCCGGTGACCTGGGTGGCTGCGAGCTGGCGGTGGATGTGCACGCCCAGCTCGGCGGCGCGAGGTTCGCGGGCTGCCAGCGCGGCGGCGACGAGGTCGGTGAGCGAGACGGCGGCATCGCCGGCGGGTGTGCCCTGGTGGGTGCGCGCCAGGGTGAGGAAGCTTTCGATCAGCCGGTCGGCCTGGTCGAGACCTTCGCGGAGCTTGCCGGCGAGCACGGTGACCTCTCGCGGCACGGGCTGGGGTTTGCCCTCGGCAACATCGAGCGAGGTCCGCATCATCGCCAGCGGGGTGCGTAGCTCGTGGGAGGCGTTGGCGACGAAGCGTCGCTGAGCCTCGAACGCGGTCTCCAGACGGGCCAGCAGCCCGTCGATGGTGTCGCCGAGGTCCTTGAGTTCATCCCGGGGGCCGGGTAGGTCCAGGCGCTCGTGCAGGTTCTCCTGGGAGATCCGCCGGGTGGTCGCGGTCATCGTGCGCAACGGGCGCAGCACCCGGCCGGCCACCAGCCAGCCGAGCCAGATCGACACGACCGCCATGATCGCCAGCGCGATCCCGGACTCGACGAGCAGCTGGTGCAGGTAGCTGTGGTGTATCTGCGAGGCGACCGCCGCGGAGGCCCGCGACGGGGCCGGGCTGGGTTGCCGGCCGAGTGGACCGCCCCAGGTGTCCGGCGCGCCGGCCGGGGTGAAGGTGATCTGGATGTGGGCGGTGAAGTGCCGCACCAGTAGATACGTGATCGCCAACAGCGCGGCGCCGGACAGGACGAACAAGCTGCCGTAGAGCAGCGTCAGGCGCAATCGGACCGTGCCCGAGGGCAACCTCGGCCGCAGCCGCCGACGCAGGCGGGTGACCAGCCAGCTGGAACGCGGGGCGGCAGCGGCGGCTGACCCAGCCCGCTGATCCGGCTCAGGTAGGTCGTTGGGTGCACTAGACGCTGCGGCAGTTGCCCGCGCAGGCTCGGCCAGGTCGCTCACGCTCTACTGCCACCTCCTTCACATCCCGTGCTGGGACCGCTGTCGCCTGTTTCGCACCGGAACGGGAACCGGCTTGGGTGCGACGTTCTGCCCTTCCAGGATCCTCCTGGGGAGGTAACACGGCGGCAACGGCTCACGTTGAGCTCGTGTTGCCGCCCTCGCCGTATAAACGTCCCCGTAGCCGGACGCATCCGGGAATCGGACCGGGAGCTGATCGCGATCCGGGAATTGACGGGGACGTGAGCGAGATGGACAACACACCACAGGCGGGAGCCGCAGGCCGGCACCCGGCGACTCCCGCCGTGACCAGGTGGTCTTCGGCAGCGCGCAGGATGGTCTGCGCCGCCGCGGTTCCGCTGTGCCTGGTCGGCGCCACCGCGTGCAGGCACTCGACGGCATCGCCCAGTAACGGGCCGGGTACTAGCCCGCCGGGTGCGGGTCAGGTTCAGCCGCAGCAGGGCGGACCGGGTGGTGGGTCGTTGCCAGGTCTAGGTACCCCGTTCACGCCGTCCGGCCATCCGTCAGCGAATCTGCCCCCGCTACCCGGGAGCGGGTCATGACCGCGCTCGGCGCCAGCAAGCCGGCTCCCGCACGGGCGAGGTCTTCGAGCAGGTTCTTCGTCACCTACCTGCTGCGCGGCCTTCGGGGCCGGGCGCGGCAGATAGTGATCGTCGCGGTCGGTTTGGCGGTGGGTGTCGCGGCGGTGGTCACGCTGACCGCGGCGTCGACGGGGGTGAGCCGGGCGCAGGCCGCGGTGCTGCACTCGTTGTACGGGGTGGGCACCGACATCTCGGTGACGACCGCGTCGTCCGGCGGGTCGGGGTCGAGCGGGTCGGGCTCGCGTCAGGGCCTGATCACGTCCAGGGACGCCGGCAAGGACTTCTTCAGGCTGCCGCCCGGCCTCGGGCTGCTGGATTCCTCAGCCGTGGCCTCGATCTCGAAGATGTCCGGCGTGGCCGAGGTCGCGGGCGGCTTGAGCCTGGGCGAGACGGTCGTCGGTTCGGCGCCGTCCGGTGGCGGGCTGCCCAGCCTCACCTCGACCAGCATCGACGGGGTCGACGTGGCGCACCTCAAGCTCGGTCCGTACGCTTCGGGCACGCTCACGTCGGGCCGATCCTTCACCGCCGCGGACGCCGACTCCGACGTCGCCGTGATCGACGCGCGCTACGCGGCCGCGCACGCTCTGCGGGTGGGCTCGACGATCACGACCGGCAAGGCCCGGTTCACCGTGATCGGCATCATCAGCCAGCCCGCGGCCAGCAACCCGGAGGACGTCTTCATCCCGCTCGGCCGCGCCCAGGCACTCGCCTCCTCCAGCAAGCTTGACTTGGCCGGGAAAGTCACCGCGATCTACGCGGCTGCGGCCAGCGCGGCAGACATCCCCGCCGTGCGCGCGAAGATCGCTGCGCTGCTCCCAAGCGCCACCATCACCAGCTCGGCGGACCTGGCCAGCAAGGTCAGCGGGTCGCTGGCCAGCGCCGCCAAACTCGCGAGCGACCTCGGCCGCTTGCTGGCCGCCGCGACGCTCCTGGCCGCATTCGCGCTGGCCGGCCTGCTGACCACCGCCGCGGTGCGTCGGCGGGTTCGCGAGTTCGGCACGCTCAAAGCACTCGGGTGGCGTACCCGGCGCATCATCGCGCAGATCATGGCCGAATCGCTCGTGACCGGCGTGGCCGGAGCCGCGGTCGGGATCGGGCTCGGATTCGCCGGCGCGGCCGTCATCGACGCGATCGCGCCCACGCTGACCGCGACCGTCGCCCTGAACCCGGGCTCGACGCCACCGCAGGCCGCGCAGATCACCAACGGCAGCGTCAAAACGCTGACGCTGCCCAGCGGGGTGCACACCATCGGCGTCCACCTGCACGCCACCGTCGGGGCCGCGACGATCCTGCTCGCGGTCGCGCTCGCCATCGGCGGCGCGGTCCTCGCCGGCGCTCTGGGCAGCTGGCGCGCCGCCCGGCTGCGCCCGGCCCACGCCCTCGTCCGGGTCACCTGACCAGCCCGCCCGGTACCGGCCCCGTCGTACCGCCTTTCCCCAGACCGAATCGAGGATCTGATGTACACCTTGACCCGCGTGTCCAAAACCTTCCGCGCCCGTGGCCGCGCCCATGGCGGCACCGTGACCGCGGTGCGGGATCTGGACCTATCCATCGCCGATGGCGAATGGCTGGCCATCCAGGGCCGCACCGGCAGCGGCAAGTCCACCCTGCTGCAGCTGCTCGGCGGCATGGACCGGCCCAGCACCGGCACCGTCAACCTCGACGGCCAGGACCTGGCCGCGATGTCCGAGACACAGCTCACCGAGATCCGCGCCACACGGGTCGGGTTCGTGTTCCAGATGTTCAACCTCATCCCCACCCTGTCCGCGGTCGAGAACGTCGAAGCCGCCCTCGTCCCGCTCCGCACCCCCGCCCCGCAGCGGCGGGAACGCGCGGCCGCCGCGCTGGCGGCGGTCGGCCTGGCCGACCGGGCCGGGCACCTGCCCTCCGAACTGTCCGGAGGCCAGCAACAACGGGTGGGAATCGCCCGCGCCCTGGTCAAAGCACCCAGCGTGCTGCTGGCCGACGAACCCACCGGCAACATCGACGTCGACACCCGCGACGAGATCCTCTCGCTGATCGAACAGGTCTGGACCACCAACCAGCTCACCCTCGTGCTCGTCACCCACGACAGCGCCGTCGCCGCACGCGCCGAACGCGTCGCCGTCATGCACGACGGCCGTCTGAGCATCCACCCCACCGATGCGCAGATCGGCTGACGATATGTGGACCATCTCGACCGTGCGCAACCGCCCGGCGGACAGGCGATCGGGACCCGTGTTCGTCCTGACCTACCTTCGACGTGAACTGCGGCACCGGTCCCGTCAGGCGATGCTCATCGCCGCAGGGCTCGCTGTTGGCGTCGGGCTCGTCCTCATCACGACTGCCGCCTCTGCCGCGGTCGGCAGCGCGCAGACCGCGGTGCTG
>WNGJ01005116.1_pt1 | contig 13763 bp, 11 predicted proteins | sample 5400611 | NCBI WGS metagenome assembly WNGJ01 (sample SAMN13153375, study PRJNA577476) | soil metagenome | isolation source: 40 cm soil or saprolite under Garry oak tree replicate 1 | place: USA:California | collected 2016-06-15 | reverse complement strand
CCGGCGCCTCTTCGTGCGACACGGCTTCCTCGATCGGCTGCTCGACGATTCGCGGGTTGGCGAGGTAGTCATAGGCGAACGTCGCCAGCGCGGCGCCGACCAGGCCGGGGATGAGATAGACGGGGATGTACTGGGTCCAGAAGGTCGAGCCGCCCGCGATCGCCTGCACGAGCTCGGGGCCGAACGCGCGCGCGGGGTTGAGTGAAGCGCCGGTGACGGGGCCGAAGATCAGGATGATGCCGACCACCGCGCCGCCGATGACAAGGCCGGCCAGCTGATTGGGCGAGCGGCCGTCCACGATGCCGAGGATGGCGAACAGCAAAAGACCTGTGCCCGCGGCCTCGGCGAGCGCCGCCTGCAGGTAGTACGACGTGGAGGCGTCGGCGGCGAAGTGGGTCTGCCCCATGCCGAACGTCACGGCGTTCGCGCCAAACACCCCCCAGATGCCGAACGCGCCGATGACGGCGCCGACGTACTGAGCGATCCAGTAGATGGGCGCCTCGCGCCATGGAAAGCGCTTGGTCACCGCGAGCGCGAAGGTTACCGCGGGGTTGATGTGGCACCCCGAGACCTTGCCGATGGCGTAGACGAGCGCGGTGATGATGAAGCCGAAAGCGAAGCTGATGCCCAGCAGGTCAGCTTCGGTCACGGCCGGTACCGCCTTGCCGGCCAGGGTCAGGGTGGCGATCACGGACCCGGGCCCGACGAGGACAAGCGCGGCCGTCCCAAGGACCTCGGCCAGAAAACGCTGTCGAATCGAATACATGGCGGTTGAACCCCCTCATTAATCCTGACTGTCGTTCGACATTGTCGAATCGGTTTCGCAAACCGTACCGCCGCCCCGATGCTTTGTCAAGAGGCAACTATGGAGGTCGACACCAGTTCGTGATATCCGTACCTAGACCGCTGGCCCTGCTGTCGACGCGGCACTACCGATCGCCGTTCGATTTGGCGGCCGAAACCATACGCACGGCGCGGGCAAAGCCTTAGGCTTCGGCAATCCACATGACCAACAACCGCAGGATTGCGATCGAGATTCGCCGGGGAGGTCCCCCGACTTAGCGCGTGTCGCTGATTCGGTGGACCTCCCGGCCAGAAGGGTCGGGAGGTTTTTTTATGTCCGCGCGAAAGCCAATAGTCATCTACGACACGACTCTGCGCGACGGCGCGCAGGGTCCGGACGTCTCGTTTTCCGCCGCGGACAAGGAACGCATCGCGCGCCTCCTCGACAGCCTCGGTTTCGACTACGTCGAGGGCGGCTTCCCGGGCTCGAACCCCAAAGACGCGGAGCTGTTTGCGCACCTGGACGCCGAACCCCTCGCGCTCGCTCGACTGGCTGCGTTCGGCGCGACTCGTCGCGCCGGTGGGCGATGCGAGGACGACGCCAACCTTGCGGCGCTGGCCGGGACCAACGCGCCCGTCTGGACACTCGTCGGAAAGAGCGATGTCTGGCACGTGGCCAACGTGCTCGGCACGACCACGAACGAAAACCTGGCGATGGTGGAGGAGTCGGTCGCCTATGGCGTCGGCCAGGGCCGTGAAGTGATCTTCGACGCCGAGCACTTCTTCGACGGCTACGCGCGCGACGCCGAATACGCGGTCGAGGTGTGCCTGGCCGCAGCGCGTGCCGGCGCGTCGTGGGTCGTTCTCTGCGACACCAATGGAGGCAGCCTGCCCTCCGCGGTCCGGGCCGGTGTGAAGGCGGTCTGCGACGGTCTGGAATCGATCGGCGCCACCGCGCGCGTCGGGATTCACACCCACAACGACTGCGAGCTCGCGGTCGCCAATACGCTTGAGGGCGTGCTCGCCGGCGCGGGCATGGTGCAGGGCACGATCAACGGCTACGGCGAGCGCTGTGGCAACGCCAACCTCGTGTCGGTCGTCTCCAACCTGGCGCTGAAGCTGGGTCTGGTCGCTTTGCCCGAAGCGTCGCTGTCCCGTTTCAGCGAGCTTTCCCGCACCGTGGCGGAGATCGCCAACCTCGCGCTGCCTACGCAACAGCCTTTCGTCGGCCATGGCGCGTTCGCCCACAAGGGCGGCCAGCACGTCGCCGCGGTGCTCAAGCACAAGGACGCGTACCAGCACATCGACCCCGCTGTGGTCGGCAACGAAGCGAGGGTCCTTGTCTCCGAGCAATCAGGCCGCGGCAACATACTTGCCAAGGCGCGCGAGTTCGGCCTCGAGCTGGACCGCGACGATCCGCGGACGCGCGCGCTCGTCAACCATCTGAAGGACCTCGAGCACCAGGGCTACTCATACGAGGCCGCCGACGCTTCCTTTGAGATGCTGGTGCGGAGGCTCCAGCCCGGTTACGCCGCCCCCTGGAGCGTGGCCGACTTCACCACGCAGGTGCGCAAGAACGGGGGCTCGGTCCACGCGGAGGCGACGGTGAAGGTCGAGGTGGGCGGAGCGGTCTATCACACCGCGGCGTCGGGGAACGGGCCTGTGAACGCACTCGACGCGGCTCTGCGCAAAGCGCTGAGCACACGCTTCCCGACGCTTGACGACGTGAGCCTCCACGATTACAAGGTGCGCATCCTCAATGGCGACGCGGGCACCGCGGCGACGACACGGGTGCTGATCGAGTCCGGCAGGGGCACCACGCGGTGGACGACCGTAGGCTGCTCGGCCAACATCATCGAGGCGTCTCTGCTGGCGCTGGTCGACTCGCTCGAGTACGCAGTGACGATGAGTGACCCCTCGCACCCGGCCTAGGGAGGTCGCCCGGCAGGAGATCCCCGAGCCGCTGCGGCGCGACGTGCGCCTGCTCGGCGAGGTCCTGGGCCGGGTCATCGCGGAGTCAGGAGGCGAGGGTTTGCTGCGTGACGTCGAGAGGTTGCGCACGCTCGTGATCCGCGCCCGCGATGACGACCGCTACGAGCGCAAGGCAGAGAAGCTCGTCGCCTCGTGGTCGCTGGAACTTGCGGAGCTCGTCACGCGAGCCTTCGCCTGCTACTTCCATCTCGCCAACCTGGCCGAGGAGCACCACCGAGCGCGCGTCATTCGCGAACGCGACCGCGGAGCGGAGCCTGTGCCCGAGTCGATCGGCGCGACGGTTCATCAGCTCCGCCGCAGGCTCGGCTCGAAGCGGCTGAACGAGCTCGTCGCAAGTCTCGAGGTCCACCCCGTGTTCACCGCCCATCCGACAGAGGCCAGACGGCGTGCCGTCGTGACGGCGATCCGGCGTGTCGGCGATCAGCTCGAGCGCCTTGATGATCCGCGGATCTCGAACAGCGAGCGGCTCGATGCGGATCGGCGGCTGGTCGAGGAGGTCGATTCGTTGTGGAGGACAGCGCAGCTGCGGGCACTCCAGGTCCGGCCCGTCGACGAGGTCCGCTCGCTGATGGCGGTCTTCGACGACACCTTGTTTCGCCTCGTGCCTCAGCTCATGCGGTCCCTCGAGAATGCGCTCGGCTCGAAAAGCGAGATCGCACCGTTTGTGCGGTTCGGAAGCTGGATCGGTGGCGACCGCGACGGCAACTCTGGCGTCGACGCCCGCGTCACCGCGGAGGCTATCGCCATCCAGAGCGAGCACATCTTGTTTGCGCTCGAGGCCGCGGCGACGCGCATCGGGAGGACGCTCACCGTCGACACCGACACGACGCCCGCATCCGCAGCCATTCGGCGCCGCATCGCGCAGGCGCGCAGGAGCGACCCTGCGCGCATCGAGGCCCTCGTCACGCGTTCTGGGGACGAGCCGCATCGTGTCTTCCTCCTGAACGTGGCGGGAAGGATCGCGGCCACACGCACGCGCGACGCAGCGCTCGCCTACACGTCGCCGGCCGCGCTCCTGAGGGATCTCCACTTGCTGCGTGACTCGCTTGCCGGGGCCGGCGCCGAGCGGCTCGCGTTCGGCGAGGTGCAGCACCTGATCTGGCAAGCGGACACATTCGGCTTCCACCTCGCGGAGCTCGAGGTCCGGCAGCACAGCAAGGTCCACGAGACCGCGCTGGCCGAGCTCAGGTCAGGACGGGCGCGATCGGAGGCGACACGCGACGTCCTCGAAACGCTTGATCTGATTTCGGCGATGCAGGCTCGCTTTGGCGTGGCGAGCTGCAGCCGCTACGTCGTCAGCTTCGCCCGCGGGGCGCAGGACGTTGCGGCCGTCTACGAGCTCGCGGCCCAGGCGAAAGGCCACCGAGCGCCCGTCCTCGACGTGGTCCCCCTATTTGAGACTCAGGCCGACCTGGCGCGAGCGGCCGCGGTGATGGACAAGGTGCTCGAGCTCGGGCCGGTGCGCCGGCGCCTCGCGGCCAACGGCCGCAGGATCGAGGTCATGCTCGGTTACTCCGATTCCGCGAAGGAGATCGGGCCGACGTCGGCGACCATCGCGCTGCACGACGCACAGGCGGCACTTACCGCGTGGGCGAAGCAGCGCCGCCTCCGGCTGACGCTGTTCCACGGCCGCGGCGGAGCGCTGGGGCGCGGCGGCGGGCCCGCCAATCGCGCAGTCCGCGCCCAGGCGCCGGGCTCGGTCGCGGGCCACTTCAAGGTCACCGAACAGGGGGAGGTAATCTTCGCGCGCTACGGCAACCCGGCGATCGCGCGCCGCCACCTCGAGCAGGTCACGTCCGCCGTGCTCGAAGCATCCACCGCGAGCGCGGCCCGCGCGGATCCGGCGCGGCGATTTCGCGTGCTCGCGTCGTCGATCGACACACCGTCTCGCGCGGCATACCGAGCGCTCATCGAGGCGCCCGGTTTCGAGGAATGGTTTCTCCGGGTCAGCCCGATCGAAGAGCTCAGTGGCCTGCGCATCGCGTCCCGGCCCGCGCGGCGTGGCCCGAGCAGGCGCCTTGAAGACCTACGCGCCATTCCGTGGGTTTTCGCGTGGGCGCAGATGCGACTGAACCTTCCCGGCTGGTACGGGATGGGTTCAGGGTTGGCGGCCGCTCCCCTGGCGGAGCTGCGGCGCGCGTACGCAGAGTGGCCGTTGTTCAACGTGATGCTCGACAACACTGAGATGAGCCTGGCCAAGACGGACCGGCGCATCGCCGAACGCTACCTCGCACTGGGCGGGCGGCCCGATCTGACCGCGATGGTGATGAGCGAGTACGACCTCACCCTGGAACGTGTGCTCGCCGTCACAGAGCACAAGAGACTGCTCGAGGACCGACGCGTCCTCTCGTGGGCGATCGAGCTGCGCAACCCCTACGTTGACGCCCTGTCGCACCTACAGCTGCGTGCCTTACGCGCGATGCGCAACCCGGCGGTGTCGAAAAGAGATCGCGCGCGGGCGGAGCGGGTGTTTCAGCTGAGCGTGAACGGGGTCGCGGCGGGGCTGCAGAACACGGGGTAGAGCGCGGGGGAGGCAGGCTCTCCCCGCGGCGTGTGGCCGCGTCGGGAAGGCGACGTTTGGTGACGGCCGGAATGAATCCGGCCTGCAGATGACCCTCGTCTACCTGCAGCTATGCAGCGCCCAGGTGCTGGATCGTGGGCAGCTCGCTCGCGAGGAGATCCACGGTTTCGGGGTCCCACTGCGTGCCCGCCCCCGCGCGAAGGACCGCGATGGCCTCCGCCGTCGAGCGCCGCACGCGGTACGGCCGGTCGTTGACCAGGGCGTCAAAGGCGTCGCAGACGGAGACGATGCGGGCAGCGCGCGGGATCTCGCGTGCACGCAGCCCGTCCGGATATCCGCTGCCGTCGAAGCGCTCGTGGTGGTGGCGGATGATCGGCAGCAAACCCGATGTCGACTGCAGAGGCTTGACGATGCTCTCGCCGATGGCGACATGTGCCTGCATCTGGGGAACCTCGATCGAATCGAGTGGTCCCGGCTTGTGGAGGATCGCGTCGGAGACACCGATCTTCCCAATGTCATGGATGATGCCACCGCGGTACAGCGTGTCCAGCGTGTTCTCCGGCAATCCCAGGCGTAAGCCCAAAAGACGTGCCGACTCGCCGACGCGCTGCGTGTGCCGCTCCGTGAAGGAATCCTTCGCCTCGACCGCGGTGGCGAGCGAAAAGATCACGTGCTCCGCGCTGTCGAGCGTGTTGTAGAGCTGTTTGAGGCGGAGCGCCGAACGCACGCGCGCCGTGAGCTCTGCGGCCTCCACGGGCTTGGTCATGAAGTCATCGGCGCCCGCCTCGAGCGCGGCCACGCGATGCTTGGTCTGGCTGAGGCCGGTGATCATGACCACCGGCAGGAGCTTTCCTCGCGGAGTCGACTTGATGCGGCGGCACACCTCGTAACCGTCCATGCGCGGCATTCGCACGTCGAGCAAGACAAGGTCCGGCGGCTCTCGCTCGATCATCTCCAGGGCGGCTACGCCGTCCGCCGCGAGCCGCACCTCGCAGTCGATCGTCGAGAGGTACATGCGAATCAGCTCACGATTGGCCGCGCCATCGTCAACCACGAGAACGACAGGCCTCAGCGCAAACACCCCCATGAGCTCGGTGAACCCGTCACGTCGTTCCTATTGTTAACGCAGCTTCACCGCCGCTCGCAAGTAGCAACGCTCGGCGATAGCCCGCCAACCGATAGTCGTCAGGCGGTGGCGGTGCGGGCGTCCACGACCGGTGAGGCGGTCGTCCCCAGGGCGGCGAGCGCCAGCTTGAGCTGGCGGTTCGCGCCGGCAAGATCGCCACGGCGTTCGAGGATCTCGGCATAGATCGCCCGATTTCGTGCCTTCCGCTCCGAAGAGTTGACGAGCTCGAACAGCCGGAAAGCAGCTTCGAACTCGGTGTCCGCGACATCGGCGTCGCCCTGCGCGTCGGCAATCCGCCCCATCCACGCGCGAGCTTCGGCAACATTCCCGGTCTCGCCCATACGCTCCGCTACATCTCGCGCGCCGATGGCGTAGCGCTCCGCCTCTTCGTGGTTGGATCTGGCAAGCTCGAGCTCGGCCAGCGTCATCAAGGTGTGCGCCTTCTCGGTTTCCTGGCCGAGGTCATCGAACAGCGCCAGCGAACGCTCTCCGTGACGGAACGCGTTGGCAAGGTCGCCCTGCATGAACAGGAGAAGGGCAAGGTTGTTCTCGCTGATCGCGAGCATCCGCTTGTCGCGCAGCGTCTCGTGGATCGCCAGGGCCCGATGCGCGTAGCGGGCCGCCTGGGCGAACTGGCCGAGCTCCTGGTAGTTGAGGCTGAGATTGCCGTAGACCATCGAAAGCTGCCGGAGATCCTGGATTGAATTGCCGATGGCGACCGACTCCTCCAACACCTGGATTGCCTTCGTCCACTCATGCCGGCCGCCGTAGGCGGCGCCCAAGATGAAGAGGAGCCTGGCCTCCGTCGTGCTCGGCACCGGGGTCAAGGACCGGCAAAGGGCCAGCGCTTCCTCGGCCAGTCCGACGGCGCCGGGATCCTGCATCAGACCGGCGGCGCCCGCCTCGTTGCCCATGGCCTCGGCGGCCATCAGGATATCGTTGGCCTGCTCAAAAAAGGCTCGCGCCGCAGACGCATGACCCCGGGCGCGGACGTGATGCCCGAGGCGGATGTGAGCTAACGACAGGTGAACCCTCGCGTGCGCCACGGTCCGGGCATCGGTCGCGGCGGCGACCATCCGCTCCCCGGCTTCCACCGCTGCCGCCGGATCGCCGGTTGCGATCAAACGCTCGATCTCGGCCAGCGCAGACGTCGGATCGACACTGATGGCCTCGGCTTGGCCGAGGAAGAAGTCCAGCGGCTTGTTGGTCCGCTCGGCGATCAGCCGCAGCGTTTCGATCGACGGCTTCGCCTTGCCGGTCTCCACGAAGTAGATGGCCGTCCGGCTGATGTCGTTGCGTGCCACCTGGCCGAGACTGAGGCCGCTTTCCAGGCGTGCTTGCTTGACGCTCCCAGGCCGTATCTCCACGCCACGCCGACGACCCCGGCGGCGATTGGGGACGGCTTTCTCCTGCCGCCTCGGGCTACCCGGTTCGGATGGGTGCGTAAGCACGCCTGACACGCCGTCAGATTAACGGAGTTTACAAATCACTTGACACGCTTAGAGCGATCGAATTTCGCTCAGCAGCAGGGAACGTGCCCGTCGGCACCGGCAGCCATTGCCGTGGCCAGCAGGGTCATCGTCGCCAAGAGGGCGGCAAAGAACAGCTTGCGCATACAGTTTCACCTCCTTTGCCGTCCGGCCCAGGGTCCGAGGGGTCTCGAAAGTCGCGCCTAGTCGATCGGCGCCGCGGCGAACCAGGGCCGAGGTCGCTGCCACCAGCGCCCCGCCAGGCCCCCGGCCATCACGGCGAACTTCACCCCACCTGCGACCGCAGCCACCGCCGCCATGCCGGCCACCATCCGGCCGGAGATGCGTCCGAAACCGACCATCGCCGGGAGCACAGCCAGGACCACGGCAACTCCCACGACCGCGGCGGCGGCGATGGCGCGAGCGGCGCTCGCTGCGTCGGCTGACCCCTCCTGATCAGCCGCGTGCGCCGGCTCCTGCTGCCCCAATTCCGCCGGAATCGCAGTCCTCCACTTAGCCGTGCTCCACACCCACGCGGCTGTGCTACAAGTAACTGCCCTGCCATGTTAAATGAAACCCGGCGTCACTTAACAACGGCCTTGGAATTTTCGGTTAGGCAGATCGAGCTTGAGTAGCCAGGCATACGCTCCTCGGGTGCAGCAAGCGGCCGTCTTCGCGGGGCCTCAACGCCGTCCGGTCGCAAGCGTCGGCCTGGGCATCGAGGGTTGGGGGCCTTTCGCCGCCGCCGCCGCCCTCGCGGCCACCCTGTCGATCGTCTTCATCGCGTGGACCGTGCAGAGATGGGTGAGCGACGACGCGACGGTCGCCCTCGACGACTGGGGCGAAGCCCTCGCGGCGCTGATCGCCGCCGCGAGCTGCGGATTTGCCGCGGCGCGCAACTCAGGGCGCATCCGGGTGGCGTGGGCCCTGCTTTCGGCCTCGGCCCTGAGCTGGGGCATCGGCGAGGTCGTCTGGTCCTGGAACGAGGTCATCCAGGGCGAAGCGGTCCCCTTTCCTTCCGCGGCAGACGGCGGCTTCCTGCTGGCGATTCCACTTGCCGTAGCGGGGGTGCTCGCGTTCACGTCCGCGCCACGGCGAATGACAACGCGCGGCGAAGCCGTCCTCGCCGGCGCGATCGTGGCGCTGGCACTCCTCTTCATCGCCTGGTCGGCCGGCCTGAGCAAGGTCTACGACGCGTCGTCCACCTCGCCGGAAGGGCTTCTGATCGGCCTTGCGTACCCCGCGGGCGACATCATCACCGCGACGGTGCTGATCCTCGCGCTCCGTCGGGCCCGACGGGCGGAGGTGGGACGCATGGTCCTGCTGCTTGGTGGCCTCGCCTGCAACGCGCTGGCCGACAGCGCCTTCGCTTACCTAACCGCCAATGGCACCTACGGTGTCCTCGGCAGCTCGCTCGATGCCGGCTGGGTGGTCGGCTACCTGCTGATCGCGCTCGCCCCCCTCTGGCCGGCTCGGGCGACGGACGTCGAGGTGGCGGAAGGACCTATCGGCCTGTGGCAGCTCGCGCTGCCCTGGATCGCCGTCTTCCTGGCCGCCGTCACCGTCATCCGGCTGGCTTTGCTCGGACAGGGCCTGGATCAGTTCGGCACGGTACTGGCCGGCAGCATCGGGATCCTGTTCGTCGCCAACCAGATCCTCACCCACCGCGACTCCCTCGACCTCCTCGGCCAGAGCCACGAGGTCGAAGCCCAGCTGGCCCGGCGCAACGGGCTCCTGGACCAGATCGTCAGCCACGCGCCCCTCGGCATCGCGAGGGTCGGCGCGGACATGAACATCATCGACGTGAATCCGCGCATGGCGGGTCTTCTACGGACCGAACCCGCGAAGATGACCGGGACGGCGGTCGCGAGCTACCTCCATCCGGACGAGTTCGAGCGCGTCTTTCAAACCTTTCAACCGCTCTGGAGAGGTGCCGTGGACACTGTCGAATCCGACAGCCGCGCGATACGCAGCGACAACACGGAGGTCTGGCTGCACTGGAGCGCGACTGGCGTGCGGAGCGCAAACGGCCGCATCGACTATTTCATCGCCATGTACGAGGACAACGACGCCGACCACGCCGCCAACGAGGCGGCGGCGGCGCACCTTGCGGGTCTCGAGCGACTGAACAAGCTCAAGAGCGAGTTCGTGTCCCTGGTCAGCCACGAGTTTCGGACGGCGCTTGTCGGAATCTCAGGCTTCAGCGAGATGATCCGCGACGAGGACGTCTCGCTGGAAGAGGCCAAGGTGTACGCGGGCGACATCAACAAGGATGCCGAGCGGCTCAACCGCATGATCAATGACATGCTCGACCTCGACCGCATCGAGGCCGGACGGCTGCAGATGCACCCGCAGCCGGTCGAGATCAACGGTCTGCTCGAAGACGCGGTCGACCGAGCCCGTGCGTCGAGCGCGACCCACATCTTCACCTGCAACTTCGGTCTTGACGGCCCGGTCGTGATGGCCGATCCCGATCGCGTCGCGCAGGTCATATCCAACCTGCTCAGCAACGCGGTGAAATATTCGCCGGAGGGCGGCGAGATCGCGGTCACCAGCCTGGCCCACGACGGGGTCGTCGAGGTCAGGGTGCGCGACCACGGAGCGGGTATCGCGCCGGAGTTCATCGACCGGCTGTTCAGCCGCTACGAGCGGTATGAGAAGTCGGCGGCCAAGATTGTCGGCACAGGGCTTGGCCTTGCCATCGTGCGACAGATCGTTGAGATGCACGGTGGAAAGGTATGGGTCGAAAGCAAGCTCGGCGACGGCGCCGATTTCCGTTTCACGCTGCCGGTCGCGCAAAGCAAGAGCTGATGTCGAAGGCGCTGATCGTCGACGACCGCGAGGCGGAGGTCGATCTGCTCAAGGCGTATCTCGCGGATTCGGTCGAAGAGGTCCGCACGCTGACCGACTCACGGCTTATCGAAGAGGTCTTCGCCGAGTTTCAGCCGGACATCATCCTGCTCGACCTCCACATGCCCGACCCGGATGGATTCGAGGTTTTGCGCCGGCTGCGGAGCGCGCGCTCCAGTCTGGGCTACCTTCCGATCCTGGTCCTGACCGCCGACGAGACCCACGTCGCCCGAAACAGCGCCTTGATCCTGGGCGCTGACGAGTTCTTGACCAAGCCGGTCGACCGCGAAGAGCTGGTGCTGCGGGTCCGCAACCTGCTGCGCACGCGGGAGCTGTTCATCGCGGCGCGAGAGGGACGAGCCGACCTCACGTAGTCGTCGAGGCAGATGGCAAGGGCTCTTTTGGAGGGCCGCTAGGGCGCGACCGGGTCCTCCACGAAAGGACGGATCATGGTGGCGAGCTCGTCTAGCTTCTTCAAGGCAGCCTCCCGACCATCGGCCGGAACGTAGTAGATGCACCGGTCCACGCCCGCCTTGGCAAGCCTCGCGATCTCGTCCGCTCCGGGCTTGGGGTAGTAACTGACCGGGATCCGCTCGCGCCCCGCGGCTGCGGCCATGCGCTGCAGCTCGGGGATCCGCTCTATGACCTCCCCGCGGTTCGGCATCCAGCCGTCGGCGTAGCGCACGACGCGCTCGAGGATCTTCGGCCCGCTGCCGCCGAGGATGACCGGCGGGTGCGGCCTTTGTACCGGCTTGGGCCAGCACCACATGGGACCGAAGTCGACCATCTCGCCGTGGTACTCGGCCACGTCGTTGGTCCAGATGTTCTTGATGGCCTCGGTCCTCTCGCGGAGGAGCTTCCAGCGGCTGCTGAAGTCGGTGCCGTGGTCGGCCATCTCCTCGCGATTCCAACCCGCGCCGATGCCGAAGATGAACCGGCCGTTGGAGACGAGGTCGACGCTAGCGACCTGTTTTGCGGTGTGGATCGGGTCGCGCTCGATCAAGAGGCAGATGCCGGTGGCGACTCGAATCGTCTCGCTCGCCAGCGCGGCCGCGGTCAGCGCCACAAACGGGTCCATGGTGTGCCAGTACTGCTTGGGCAGCTCCGCACCTCCCGGCCACGGGGACTGGCGGCTTGTCGGGATGTGCGAGTGCTCGGCGACCCATAGCGACTCGAAGCCCAGCTGCTCAGCTGCCGGCGCGAGCTCGGTCATCGAGATCGCGTAGTCGGTGGGGAAGATCGCCACCCCGAACTTCACCCTCTCATCGTAAAGAGGGCTTCGCTCCTAGAAGGCGAGGGCTCTCCGCGGCCCGGCGCCGAACGTCGTGACGCTGTTATCGAGAGCTCCGAGGAGTGCGGAGACCGCCCGCGAGTCAAGGCGCTTCCTCGCTTCTTCGATCAGGACCCGACGGGCTTCCGCCTCGGTGCACGCTCGGCGGTAAGGACGGTCCGAGGTCAGCGCGTCATACGTGTCGGCGACCGCCACGATCCGCGCTTCGATCGGTATCGCCTCCGCCTTGAGGCCGTATGGATATCCGCTGCCGTCGAGGCGCTCGTGGTGATACAGGACAGCGAGCACCTCGCGACTGGATTGCCCGGCCCGGTCGAGGAGCGTGAGGCCCATCTCCGGGTGTGTGCGCATGAGCGACCACTCGTACTCGTCGAGCGCCGAGTGCTTGCCCAGCACGGCCTCGGGGATGCCGAGCTTGCCGATGTCATGCATGAGGCCGGCGCGGGCGAGGACCCTGAGCTCCGCGGCGCTCATGGACATCTGGCGGCCGATGTGGACGCAGAGCCTCGCGACGCGCAGGTTGTGGGCGCGTGCCTCGCGGTCCTTGACCTTGAGGCCGAGCGCCACCACGGCGTCGAACCAGGATCTGATCTGCTGCTGTACCGGCGGATGTACAGGTGTCGTGGCACTTCCTCCCGGAGTTCTTCCCGGACGTGACCTAAATAACGTTCAGAAGCTCAACGGTCGGAAGGAGCCTGATGGTCGCGCCAAAAATGACGCCAAAAGGCTACGTTTCGTTGCCTTCCTTGCCCGCCTGCGGGGGAAGGCACTCACCGGAAGGGCCGCCTTAGAGCTCGGCCAATTCGATACAGCGCGTCCCGCTAAGGTCGACCCAATACCGCCCTGGCCCGTGCACGATCCGCATCAGGACCGATCCGCAACTGGGGCACCGCACCACCGCGCCCGGCGCGTGGACGTAAACATCCACCCGGCCCACAGCGTTGACCGCACCGCAGTTGGCGCACGTCGTCTCGGCGGCTGTCATCTCCATGGTGAAGATCTCGCGCAGCAAGCCGCCAATCGCGTTTCCGTCGAGTTTCCTTTCGTCGACACTCACCTCAACCTCCTGTCGCCCCGAATCTCTCGGTCTTGATCCAGCCCGGCTCGTAATCCATCCCGACCAGCAGGGAAGCCGCCGCCTCCACGAAAGACGTTGGTCCGCAGACGAAGACCGCTGGCATCTCGGAGCGCGGCCACGCAACTGTTTTCAACATCGCCTCGTCCAGCCGTCGGGTGAAACCGTCCCAGCCCGCCGGCTTCTCGCGCGTCAGCGTGTGAAATACCCTCAGGCCGTCGCCCGCTGCAGCCAGCCGTCCCAGCTCATCCCGATAGATGATGTCTTTGAGGGTGCGCGACGAGAAGAGCAGGCTGGCCCGACCTTTGGCGCTCGCCGCTGATCGGTGGCGCAGCATTGCCATGAGCGGGACGACGCCCGACCCTCCGCCGATCAAAAGGAGCGGCCGCGTCTCGGTCGCACTCCAAACGAAGTAGCCGCCGATCGGCCCGCGCAGCTCGAGCTTGTCGCCGACCTTCAGCTCGCCGACGAGATACGGCGAGACCTCGCCGTCGTCGAGCCGCTCGACTGTCATCGCGAGACGCGGCTCTTCAGGGGCGGACGCGATTGAATAGCTGCGCTCGGTCTGATAGCCGTCGTCCGCGGTAAGCCGGACGTCGATGTGCTGACCGGCGAGATGTCCGGGCCAACCCGGAACGTCGAGATACAGGCTCGAC
>WNGJ01005114.1_pt1 | contig 13764 bp, 17 predicted proteins | sample 5400611 | NCBI WGS metagenome assembly WNGJ01 (sample SAMN13153375, study PRJNA577476) | soil metagenome | isolation source: 40 cm soil or saprolite under Garry oak tree replicate 1 | place: USA:California | collected 2016-06-15 | reverse complement strand
TGCTCGGAGAACCCACCGAACTGGATCAGCGAGAAACCGCAGGGCTCGCAGGTGTTCCACTGCGCCTCCGAAGCCGCGATCTTCATGCCCTGGGCGCTCGTCACCGCTTCCCCGAAGCGGTTGCCGACAACGAGTTGGAGAAGCGTGACCGGTACCGCGACGATCAGCGCCAGCTTCGCCGCCTTGAGGAAGAGGTCAAGGTCGTGGCCACGCAACAAATGCCAGCAGCAGACGCCCAACACCACGATCGACCCGAAGATCAGACCGGCAAGGATCGTGTGCAGGTACGCGCGCAGCGCGAACCCGTTCGAGAGGAGCGCCCAGACGCTCGTCAGCTGCGCCTCGCCGTTGACGATCTTGTACCCGACCGGATGTTGCATCCACGAGTTCGCGACCAGGATGAAGTACCCCGACAACCACGTGCCGAGGACGGCGATCCAGAGCGTCGCGAGGTGCAGGCGCGGCGAGAGGCGATTCCAGCCGAAGATCCAGAGCCCGAGAAACGTCGACTCGAGGAAGAAGGCGGCCAGCCCTTCCACCGCCAACGGCGCGCCGAAGACATTGCCGACGAACCTCGAGTACACCGACCAGTTCATCCCGAACTCGAACTCCTGCACGAGTCCGGTCGCGACACCGATCGCGAAGTTGATCAGGAACAGCGTTCCGAAGAAGCGGGTGAGCCGTAGCCAGGCGTCGTTCCCGGTCCGATGCCAGATTGTCTGCATGATCGCGACGAGCGGACCCAGTCCCAACGTCAGCGGCACGAAGAGGAAGTGGTAGATCGACGTCGTCGCGAACTGAATCCGTGCGAGATCCACGGCCGTGGACGCGAGCGCGCTCATGCCGGATGCAAGCTAGGAAACAGGCCACTGCGGCACATCGTCCGATGGGGATGAAGCGTTGCGGCAACAAACCGTTTCGTCGCTCTCGTCCGCAACGGATGATGCGGTCGCACCCACGCAGTGCCACGTTTGAGCCTCCCGCGAACAAGGAGACGCTATGTGGTACGCAATCGGAGGCTTCGGTGCCTTGCTCTACCTAGTTCTGATCGTCACGTTGGGGGTCGCCACGATCCGGAACGGGCACTGGGTCCTGTTCATCCTCGGAATCTTCCTGCCGATCTTCTGGATCATCGGGGGCCTGATGCGGCCGAGCATGCAGGCAGCCTGACGTCGTGCAGATGAGAAAGCGGCGACGGCACCGCCGCCATAAGCCCTTCCTGAGCCAGACGCCGGCCAAGATCGCTGGGGTCCTGTGGATGGCCCGGATGGTCTGGCGCGGCGTCCGAACCTGATCGAGCCCAGCGGGCCCATCTCTCCCTCGGGCGAGCAGATCGAGCTCGCATTGGGGGACCAGCGCGCGGTCATCACCGAGGTCGGCGCTAGCCTCCGCAGCCATTTCGCCGATGGTCGCGCCATGGTCGACGGGTACGCGGCGGACGCGATCGCGTCGAGCGGCCGCGGGCAAGTGCTGATCCCCTGGCCCAACCGGATCGAGGACGGCAACTACGAGTTCGACGGCCGGCGGCACCAACTCCCTCTCGATGAGCCGGAACGGCAAAACGCGATCCACGGTCTCGTTCGCTGGTCGGCGTGGCGCATCGCGGAGCGGGAGAACGATTCGGCCGCGCTCGAGCACGTGCTGCATCCTCAACCGGGGTACCCGTTCTCGCTGGCCCTGAGGGTCGAATACAGCCTCTCCGACGACGGCCTGACGGTGCGCACTACCGCCACGAACATCGGCGCGGAGACCGCGCCCTACGGCAGCGGCGCTCACCCGTATCTCGCAGTGGGCGGCGGTCGTGTCGATGCAACCGAGCTAAGGGTGCCGGCAGGGACCGTGCTCGAGACCAACGAGCGCGGCATCCCGGTCGGCGCGGCGCCTGTCGAGGGCACCGACCTCGACTTTCGCACGGCCCGCGCGATCGGCGCGACGAAGCTCGACCATGCGTTCACAGACCTCGAGCGCGGCAGCGAGGGGCGTACTACGGTGGAGCTCCGGGCTGCGGATGGCCGAACGCTCCTCTGGGCAGACGAGGCCTATCCCTACCTCATGGTTTTCACCGGCGACATGCTTCCCGACGGCGGGCGCCGAAGCATCGCCGTGGAGCCGATGACGTGCGCACCGAACGCGTTCCGCAGCGGCGACGGGCTGATCCGCCTGGAGCCGGAGCAGACCCACACCGGCACCTGGGGGATCACTCCCGTCGCCGGGCTTTAGCGTTAAGTATCGACTCCCGAAGCCGCGCCGACTAGGCCGATCGCCACGAGATCGGAAGCATGGATCCAGGCGTCGGACAGAGTGACCCCTCCCGCCCGAGCGATCTTGTCGCGAAGCGGAATCGCCCACCGGTGCTCCAGCAGAGCGACGGCCGCGGCAGTGCCCTCGGGAATCGCGTCGCTCAGGTACCAGACCGCGTCGTCGTCGAACACGTGCCCGTCCTCGAGCTCCTCGGCCCCCGCGATCGCACCGCTTTCGGCTTCCTCCTCGCCGCCTGCGCCGAAACCGACGAGGGCGCCGACCAGCGCGCCGAACTCCTCGGCCTCATCCTGATCGAGGTCGCTCGTTTGGACGACCTCGATCTCCCCGTCGTCGTTCTTCTTCACGAAGAGCAGATCGATCAAGCGCACGATGTCGTGCTCCTTGAGCCGCTCGAGCTCCTCGCGGATCTCGCCGCTGAAATTGTCGCCAACGAAGCCGACCACCAGCATCTGAACCGGCCCGATCGCCAGTCCGTCATCGGTGTGCGTGGGTGTGCTCATGTGCTCTCCAGAAGCTTCTGCTTCTGGGCGGCGAACTCGTCGTCGGTCAGAACTCCCTGCTCGTGTAGCTGCCCGAGCTTGCCGAGCTGATCGATCATCTCGTCGCTCATCCCGCCCCCGGACGGAGCGGCCGCCTGCTGCATCTCGTCCGGCGCCGCGTCCTCCTCGCGTCCTTCTTGGATCTTCTTGCCCGCGTAGTAGCCGGCTCCCCCGACCATGGCGGCCCGCATGAGTGGCCTTCGGCGCCTGAACATGTTCATCCCTCGCTTTCGTCCGTTGATCGTGCGGCGAAAGGATCGCGCCGAGCGTGCGGCGGGGCATCGTCCTGATGGGATGAAGAATCGGATCATCCCCTTGGGGGGATGGCTCGGTCACGAAGAACCGTTCCCATTCAGACGGCGTGGTCCTACTGCTGACGATCCTTCTCGCGTTCTTCGTTCCATGGCCGTGGAACCTCCTCGTCCTCCTCGGCGGCGTTCTGCTCGAGATCGGCGAGGTGATCTGGGGTCTCCGCCTCGCCCGCCGATGGCGGCCGAAGACGGGACGTGAGGCAATGATCGGGATGCGCGCGGAGGTCGTTTCGCCGTGCCGCCCGAACGGCACGGTCCGCGTGCATGGCGAACTCTGGGAAGCGACCTGCATTGCCGGGGCGGACACGGGCGACCCGGTCACGATCGCGGGGCTGGAGGGCCTGAACCTGATCGTCGTCCCTGCGGAGCGGGAACCGTTCGAAGCCACCGCCGGGCGGAACGATCATCCTATCGGGACGATGTAGCGCCGCACCCGCGTCGGTTTTCTGCGGTCGAACGGCACTCCATTCATCCCGCAAGCCGATGCGCCGCCTCTGCGGGGCGGCGCTTCGGCGTTTGAATCGAGACAGCCGGGCCAAAGGTTCGCACCGTCCAGATTGACCTGATCGTGTCAAGCGAGGCACGTCCTCGAAGCGCGAACCTCCGTGCATGAATTCGAACGCCGATGGACGGGGCCACACGCTCGAGGCCGGGCAACCGGTCCGGGTCGGCGGAACTGTCGGCGCGGGCTCGATTCCCCTCCCTCTCTCGAGTCCCGCCGACATCCGTCGTTTTCAGCTCGAGCACGCGCTGCGCGCAATCGAGAACGCCCTGATCCTGCTCGATAACCGGCCCGCCGAAGGGGTCGAGATCTCCGCCCTGGAACGGGTTCGAGACGACCTCGCCGTCGTACTGCGCTTGGCTGCATGACTCCCATGGAGCCCGACGAGGCGTTCCAGTTGGTTCATTTCGAGATCCCCGATCTCGCCGCGGGGGTTCGCCTCACCCGCCGCCTCGGAGAGCGCTGGAACGTCTTGCTCCAGGACCGCCGCGACGTCAATCTCGTCTCGGTCGCACTCCACCCGACCCCGGGCGATCTCGCCGTCTTGCTTCGCGACGTCGAAGCGTGGGTGAAGCAGGAGTCCCTGTGCGCGATCCGCTTCGAAGTGGACAGGCGCGATTACGTTCTCGCGGCCGGCGAGGCCGACTGGGCGGCGATTCCGGTCGCGGTCGGCTAGCCCGGAAGAACGAAGAACGCAATCGCCGCGTACTGGCAGCTGACCGCGCCGAGCGTGAGCACGTGGAAGAGCTCGTGGTACCCGAAGACGCGCGGGACCGGATCCGGCCTTCGAGAGGCGTAGACGACCGCACCGAGGGTGTAGAGCAATCCGCCGGCGAGGACCAGAACGAGACCCGGCGTCGGAAGCTTGAGCAGCTGCGAGAAGGCAGCCACACTGACCCAGCCGAGCCCGAGCCCGATCGCAGCCGACAGCCATTTCGGCGCCCCAAACCAGAAGAGCTTGAGAAGGGTCGCGGCGAAAGCGCCGGCCCAGACGATCGTCAAGACCGGGATCGCCCACCCCTCGGACATGACGAGCAGCCCGAAGGGCGTGTACGTGCCGGCGATGAGTAGGAAGACACCCGCGTGGTCGAGCCGCGCCAACCACGCACGGACCGCCGGCCTCCAAGTGGGCCGGTGGTAGAGCGCGCTCGCCCCGAAACAAAAGGCGACTGAGCCGGCGAAAACAGCCGCTGCCATGCGCGGACGATCGCCGTGAGCGGTTACGACGAGGGCAGCTCCGAGCCCCAATGCCGCATAGAACCCAAGCTCATGAAAGACGCCCCGAAGCCTCGGCTTCACCCGTTGTCCGCTGGGCGCCATGGCTCTCGATTCTAGGCGCGCTTCAGGATCGCAAGCGCATCGAGGTCGCAAACTCGTCTTCAGGAGGCTTGGAGCAGACCCTCGTCGAGGGCGTAGCGGACGAGCTCCGCGCGGGTGGACAGACTCAGCTTCTGCATGATGTGCGCGCGGTGCGCCTCCGCCGTGCGCACCGAGATGAAGAGTTCCTTCGCGATCTCCTGATTCGTGTGACCGAGCGCAAGCAGGCGCAGAACCTCGCGCTCCCGGTCGGAAAGAGGATCCTCGTCAGCACGCCGCTGCTCGGCCGTCTCCGCCGCGACCAGCCGGGCGCCCAACTCGGGCCGCACATAGCGCCCGCCGCCGGAAACCTCGCGGATCGCACTAGCAAGCTCATGGTCGACGCGATCCTCGAGCACGTAACCGCTGGCGCCGGCCTCGAATGCCTCGCGGACGTAGCGCGGGTCGTCTGCCCTGGAGAGGACGAGCACCTTTGCGTCTGGCCAATCTTGCAGAAGCTGTGAAACGGCCTCGATTCCGCTCTCTTCGGTCGTCACGTCCACCACGACGACGTCGGGCTTCGTGGTTCGTGCCTCGAAGATCGCCTCGCCGGCGCTGCCGGCTTCGCCGACGGCCTCGAGATCGCCCTCAGCGTTGACGAGCGAGGCGAGCCCAACACGTACAACCCCCGGGGGCTCGACGATCAGGACTCGAACGCTCATCGAACAGGGAGCTTCGCGCGCGCCTGGACCTCAACCACGAGTTCGACAAGTGCGCGCGGGCGGATTTCCCTCCAACTGACAGCGTCCATGCTTTCAGCGTACCCCGGTGCAGCGTTAGGCTCGCCTATGGCGCCTTCGATCAGGTCCGGCCATGGGCCATGGAGGGAGGAATGATGCTCGACCACGTAACCGCGAACGTCAGCGACCTCGAGCGGGCGAAAGGCTTCTACAGCCAGGCGCTCGCGCCGCTCGGCTATTCGATGAAAATGGAGTTCGAGGGTGGCGCCGGCTTCGGTACCGGCGGAGGGATGTCCGACTTCTGGATCGGCTCGAGTCCCGAGCGGGGCGCGACGCACGTCGCGTTCGGCGCCGCGGACCGCGCGACCGTGGATGCGTTCTACGAGGCGGCGATCACAGCGGGAGGAAAGGACAACGGCGCTCCCGGCCTTCGCCCGCATTACCACGAGAGCTTCTACGCCGCGTATGTCCACGATCCGGACGGCAACAACGTCGAGGCGGTCACCCACCGGCCGGAGTGAGGCCTCGAACGGGTCAGCCGGGTTCATTGCGGATGGCGGAGCCGTTCGACATCGCCGGCGCCAGGAAAAGACTCGCCGGCGCAACCGGCGGCTATGAGGTCGTCCACCGCTCGCCGGGCCTCGAGATCGGCGTTTCCGTGGTGGTGGCGCCCGCCGCCGACCGCCCACCGCCCACCGAGGACGACAAGGTGTACGTGGTGATCGAAGGAAACGGGGTGCTCGAGATCGAGGGCCGAAATGTCGAGTTGCGTGAGGGACATGCCGTCTTCGTGCCGGCCGGCGTCGACCACCACCTTGTCGCGTACGAGCAGCTCAGCCTCCTGGTGATCTTCGAAAAGAGTGGTCGCCGGTGAGCCTTCCCTCGGAGGGTCGCGTCCTTCTCGTTGGCGGCGAGTCGGCGTTCCGAGGATGGGTCAAGCTGGCGCTCCGCGACTCCGAGTTTCAAATCGTCGGCGAGGCAGCGAGCGTCGAAGAGACCGCTCGGCTGGCCGCGGAGCTCGAGGCCGATCTGTTGCTGATCGACGCGCCAGGAGTCACACCTGTGACCGAGATGCGCGCTCACGGCCTCTCGGTCCCGGCCGTCCTGATGACGGCCAGCCCCGAACGCGGATTCAACGAGAACGCCCGAGAAGCGGGCGCGCAAGGAACGATCTTGAGCAAGGGCAGCATCGCCGAGCTCCTGGCCACCCTGCGCGCCGTGTCGCGAGGCAAGGCGTCCTTCGATCCCCGCCATCCGCGGCGGCCTTCGGGCCAGAGCTCGCTCAGCGGACGCGAGCGGGAAGTGTTGCGGCTAGTCGCGCGGGGGGAAACGAATCGGGAGATCGCGAGCGAACTCGGAATCAGCGATCAGACCGTCAAGACGCTGGTTGCCCGAAGTTGCGCGAAGCTCGGTGTCCGGCGGCGGGGTGACGCCGCGGCGGCCGCGCGTGGGCTTGGTCTGTTGCTCCTGTGAGCGGCGTCGAGCCTTCGGCTTCCGAGGCTCTGTCGAGACTCTCAAATGGCCTACGTAGCCCGCTCGCCCTGATCGCGGGCTACGCCGAGCTGCTGGAGATCAGGCACGACGCCCAGACGCTCTCGGAGGCACCCCAGCGCATCAAGGAAGCGGCAGGGGAGTTGAACCGCGTCGTCGACGACCTGCTCACCGTCTACGCGATCGACGCCAACGCCCTCTACCTGGCGCCGGCACCGACGCCGGTCGGCGCGCTCGTCGACGAAGCGCTGGCGCAGGCCCGGGAACGCGGAACGATCGTCTCCCTCGAGGCTGACGACCGGAGCCGTGGGGCACAGGTCCTCGCCGACCCGGACTACGCCCTCTCGATGATCGCAACGCTGCTTGAAAACGCACGCAGCCGCGCCGCGAACGCCGGTGCGACGTTACGTATCCACCGCGTGAGCGGCTTCATCGAGATCGAGGCGGGCGATCCTGGCGGCGACATCGGCGACGAGGACCGCGCCCTCGCGTTCGAGCGGTTCTCGCCGCTCCAGCCCCGGACAGGGCTGACAACGGGGCTCGAGCTCTACAAGGTGCGGCGGCTCGCCGAGCTCCAGCACGGCCGGGTCTGGATCGGCGAAGGGCCGGACGGCGAGGCGCTGTTCGGCTTTGCGTTGCCGCTAGCGAGGTCTTCAGCCTCGGCTTAGTGATGCCGGCAGAGTCGGTCGCCGAAGGAGTCGAGAATCGCGTTCTGCTCCTGCTCGTAGGCGACGTCCGCGGGATTCTTGGCGCTGTAGGGGTGTAGCCCCGGCCCTTCCCAGCCGATGTCCGGCGTCACTCCGGGGCCCATCACGGTGATCCGATAGCGCTTGCCGACGCCGGGGCCGCGACGGTGGTGCCGAGGCCAGTTCGACGGCGCCGCGTAGCCGCCGCTGGTCGGATCGAAGCGGAAGAAGCCGTAGCAGAAGACACCGGTGCTCTTGTGGGTGACGAAGGAGTTCTCGCGCCGCCAGCCGCGGCCGTAGGCGGGCGCGTTCAGAGTGTCGAGGTAGATCAACCGGCCGAATCCATCTGTCGGCGATCCGAGGCGCGTCGTGCGATAGCCGTATACGGGACGGCCCAGGTAGGTCAACCGGCCGAAGACCTGCTGGAAGCGGCCGCTGTACATCCAGTCAGTGTGGACGTCGAGCTCGGCGGTCTGACCGCCCCAGTGGGAGAGCGTCAGCCAGGCGACCTTCTGCGTCGGCAGCCAAGGAAGAAACCCGAGATCAGGCAATGCGAGGCGCCAGCTCTGCAAGGCCCAGTAGGTTCCGTCAGCCGCGGTGCAGCTCGCGACGACGTGTTCGAGCACCGGACCGTCGTAGCGGCGACACGTGTCGCGGAACGTCTGCCACACGCGCCGGTGGTAGGTCCCCCAACCGCCGGAGTAGTCGAGGCGAAACGAGACCTGTTTGCCGCCGCTCGCCGACGAGCGCGCGTTGATCGCCCCCCAGCCGAGCACGCGGCGGAACCGGCCGCTGGCCCGATAGCTGATCAGCGCCTGCCCCTGGCTGTTCACGGCAAGACGCACGTTGGTCGCGTTCCGGTCGACGAGCTGGGAGGCCCGCGCCGGACTGCCGATTGTCAGGGCCGCAAGGAAGGAGACGGACAGAGCCAACACGGCGAGGGGGATGTTCTTGGAGGGAACCGCGCTAGCTCTGTCCAAGTCGTGTCTCCTTCGTTTGTTGCAGCGCAGAGAGTTAGGGAGCCCGGAGCCGGAAAACTTGCGGCGCGGTCACGGATAGCTGATCTTCAGCAGATAGGCAAGGCGTTTCAGACTGTCCGCGCTTACAAAGAGGCGATAGGTCCGCTCGCCCACCGGCGCGCGTAGCGTGGCGCCGCCCTTGCCGTGGGCTGACTTGACGACCCGCCCTGCCGTCACCAACCTGAGCCGAACCGTCACGCGGCGCGCGTTAAGCAACTTCACAGTCGCCTGAAGCCGACCGGTGCCGCTCGTAAAGACGACGTTTGCGTTCTGCCCACGGTAAAGGCGGCCACGAACGACTTTCGTCCTCCGGCCAGCTCCGGCGGTCGACGCGCTCCCTCCACTCGGCTGAGTCGGCTCGGCCCCGGAGGCTGGCGGCCGCAGGGCCAGGTCCGGCGCGAGCGCGTGCAGGGCCCCGTACGCATCGACCCGCCCGGTCACAACGTCCGGGATCGGCACCGCGGTCGTCTCGAGCGCCCGTTCGACCTGAGCCGGTGTGGCTTGCGGCACGAGCGAGAACGCGAGCGCAGCGATCCCGCTGACGACCGGCGCGGCCGACGAGGTGCCGAGGAACGACACGTAACCCCCGCCGCGCGCGGTGGTCGAATTCTCACCGGGAGCGGCCACTCGGGCGCCCTGGTTGGAGAACGCATACAGCCGATCGTTAGCGTCGGAGGCGCCGACGCTGAGCACGTTCGGCAGGGCGGCTGGGTAATCGAGCGTGAGCACACCTTCGTTTCCGGCCGCCGCCACAACGAGCACTCCGTGGAGCCACGCGTACTGCGCCGCAGCCGCGAGCGTCGAGTCTTCCACGGGGCCGCCGAGGCTCAGGTTGAGCACCCGAGCACCGTGATCGGTCGCCCAGATCATCCCCTGGGCGAGCCCTGAGGCGAAACCGGTCCCGTCAGACCCGAGCACCTTCACCGGCATCAGCCGGCAAGCCCAGCAATAGCCTGCGACGCCGATCTGGTTGTCCGAGTTTGCGGCCACGATCCCGGCGACCGCGGTTCCGTGGCCGTTGTCGTCGGTCGGATCCTGGTCGTTGTTGACGTAGTCGTACCCCGCGACGAGCTTGCCACGCAGGTCGGCCTGCTCCGGATCGACCCCCGTGTCGAGCACGGCAACGACGACGTCTGGCGAGCCGACACTCAGGTCCCAGGCCTGCTCGGCCCTCGTCTTCGTGACCGACCATTGCGTCGGCAGGTATTCGTCATTGGGAACACGAAGCGCGTGGACGATTCCGTCAAGCTGGGCGTAACGCACCCGCGGATCGGCTCGAAGCAGCGCAAGAGCGAGGGTCGGGTCACCCGAGTTGAGGCGCAGCACGTCCGCGCGTAGCGGCTCGAGCCTTGCGACGAGGGCGGCATCGAGCTGCCCTTCGACCTCGGAGGCGCTCGCGAAGCCCTGCGCCGTGTAGCCGACGACGATCCGCACACCCTCGGGCGAGGCCGACCCCCCGGCCGGTAACAGCAGCACAAGCACACAGGCCGCAAGAGCCCACACGCAGGATCGAAGCATTGCCGGGAGTGAGAGACCTACGAACACGCATTTCTTGCGCCTCGCCGCAATTTTTTCCGACCCGGCACCCCTAGACAGCACATCGCAGCAACCGAGGAGGTAATGGAACATGCCGATTGATCTACAAAGGAAAGCTCGTGCCGGCGCCCTGGTCGGCGCGGTCGTCGCCGCGCTCGCGTTCATACCCGGCGCTCTCCCGGCCGGCCCGCAACTCCTGACACTCGGGCCGGTCACCGTCCTGAACGGGACTGCAATCGTGAGCGGGACCGTCGGCGATGCTCAGGCAGGCGGGCAGATCAACCTCAATGGGCAGCCGCTCGCCCTCGACGCCACAGGGCACTTCGCCGGCGTTCTCAACCTCAACGGCGCAAGCTCGCTCGATTTCACCGTCGCCAACTCGGCGGGGCAGCTCGTCGACTTCCATGTTCCTGTCACTCTCGCCGGCCCGGGCGGGATCATTCCCGGTGACGTCGTCGATGCCGTCGAGCAAGCGGGAGCGACGCTGCTCGAGCCCGTCGGCGGTTTCGTCGGTGGCCAACCGCTCGCGGTCGCCGGCAGCGTGGCCGACAAGGGGCAGCTCGCCGCCCTCAGTGTGAACGGCACAGATGTCATGCACCTGCTCGGGGCCGATCAGTCGTTCACTGTGCCCATCCCGGGGACGACGAAGGAGATCACGCTCACGGCCACCGACAAGAGCGGCGTTACAGAGACGACGCACTACAAGGTTCTCGACGCTTCCGGCCCGCTCGCCACAGTGTCCGGCACGTCGGTGGCAGCAAGCAACGCCGTCGGCCTCAAGATCACGAAGATCCGGTACGTCGCGAAAGGCGTCGCCCGGACGAAGAGGCTGCGGATGATCGTGACGGTCAAGGACAGCCGCGGCTACCTCGTTCGTCAGGCGAAGATCACCATCCGCTCGAAGGCGGCCGGCCGCCTGACACGCCGCGCTCAAACGAAGGCGAGCAGCAAGATCGGTCAGGCCGCGTTTGTCGTACGCGTCAAACCGCGAACGCTCGGTAAGCGGCTGGTCATGGTGACTGTCGCCAGAACGCCCACCGCGAAGGCAGCAAAGACCACGTCGATACGACTCGCAAAGGCGCCGCGGAGCACGCGGCACTAGAGGTTCCTCCTCGAACCCGGCAAACCGCGGGTGCCGCATCGGGCGGCATCCGCAAGCCGGGCTCATGCAACCCGCCCCTCGCGCCGACAACCAAGAGAGAGCGAGCGAAATGGGCGGAGGATGCTTCCAAGCTTCAAACACAGACTCGCGGTCTACTTCTTGTTGCTCGCGGTCCTGCCGCTGACTGCAGCGTTCTGGGGCTTCGGCACGATCGCGAAGCGCGCGGAAGAGCGGCGCGTCGACTCGCGGCTCGGGGCAGAGCTGAGAGCCGTGTTCGCCTCCTACGAGCGACAGACCCACCAGCTCACGCAGCGCGCCAGGAGCCTTGCGAGCCGACGGGAGGTCCAGCGTGGACTCCGCGCGCGCAACTTCGGCGCGCTGCCACGAGGCGTCAGAATCGTCGGGCCACACCGGCTGGTCATCGGGACCCCGGCAACGCTCGAGGCAACGCAGACAGTCCAGGTCAGGGCGGGCGACCGAGTGGTCGGATCGATTGTTGCCGTCCTCCCGCTCGACCGTACGCTCCTGAGAAGGCTCAGCACGGACAGCGGGCTCACGCGCGGCGACCGGATCGTATTCGTACCGAGGTCGAAGCCCGGAACCGGCCGCCTGCACTCGGTCGCTCCCGGCCGGCCGCTTGCCCTCTCGGTCGCAGGCCACTCCTACCGGGCGCTCGCAACGAACTCACTGACCGGGCAGCCGAAGGTGCAGCTGGCAGTGCTGGCACCTGCAAAGGAAATCGCCGCAGAGGCAGCAGGCATCCGGAAACGGCTTCTCTACGTGCTGCTCGGGGCGCTCCTCATTCTGGCGGCGATCGCCGCCGCTGAGGGCAGGTCGATCATGCGCTCCGTCGGCGAGCTCGCCGCCGCGGCGCAGGCGATCGGCCGCGGCCGGCTCGATCGCCGCGTGCCCGTCCGCGGCCGCGACGAGTTCGCCGAGCTCGCGACGTCCTTCAACTCGATGGCGGACCAGCTTCGCACCCGCCTCCAGGAGCTCGAGCTTCAGCGAAAACGGCTTCGAGATTCGCTCAGCCGTACCGGCGAGCTGATGACGGCGACACACGACGTCGACCAGCTCCTATTCCTGATCGCGTCGGCCGCCGTCGAGGCTGCCGAGGCCGAAGGCGCGGTGCTGCTTGGCGAGGACGGCGCGTTCGTGGAGGTTGGAACAGTCGCCGACGACGCAAAGCGCTTCGAGCTACCGGTTGCGACCCCCAACTCTCGCTTCGGGATCCTGATCCTGTACGCCGACGAGCTGGGCGAGGACGCGCTGATCGCCAGCCGGGCCCTCGTCGCACAGGGGGCAAACGCTCTCGAGAACGCGCGCCTGCACGAGGCGGCAGCCCGGCAGGCGATCTCCGACGAGCTGACCGGGCTCGCGAACCGGCGTCACAGCGAAGAGCGGCTGGTCGCGGAGATCGCGCGCAGCGAGCGGTATGACACGCCGCTGGGAGTGATCGTCGGCGATATCGACGAGTTCAAGGCTGCCAATGACACACACGGACACGCCTTCGGCGATCTGGTCCTCCAGCGGTTCGCGGACGTCCTGCGCGAGAGGCTTCGCGACGTCGACCTGATTGGCCGCTGGGGCGGCGAGGAGTTCCTGATCGTCTTGCCGGAGACGACCCTCGACGGCGCGATCGAGGCGGCGGAGCGAATCCGGACCGGGTTCGAGGCAGTCGAGCTTGGGCCCGAAGACGCTCGCGTACGGGTGACGGCGAGCTTCGGCGTCGCCGGCTTCGTCCGAGGCAACGACGCGCTGGAGCTCGTCCGGGCGGCCGACAACGCCCTCTACGAGGCGAAGCGCCGCGGCAAGAACCGCGTCACAGCGGCGTCTGAGACGGCGACCACCGCCCGTCGCGCCTAGGAATTCACCGCGGATCCCTCGACCGAGGGCCGCGCCGGGTGACAGCAGAAGGTTGAACCTCGGTGAGCAGAAGCTGCTCAAACCTACGCATTACCTGCAAATGGCGACGTCCCGAAAGGGTGATGCCCTCGCGACCGCGATCGCTCTTCCTGCAAGAAGGCCATGTGGCAGCGCAGCGAACAGTCGGCGGTCCCGCCGGTGAAGCTTGGACGAACGCGGCTTCTGCTCGGGGCAACCGTGGCCACGGTGGGTCTCTTCGTCGCCCTCGGTTGGGTCGGGCTTCCGGGCACCCAGTTCTCGCTGAATCGCGACAGTCGCGGCACCGAATCGATCGAGGCGGGCAGGCAGGCGGCACGCTCAGGACCCCACGGCAGGCCTGTCGCCAAGCTCACCTCCGGTGCGACTCGCGCGACG
>WNGJ01005112.1_pt1 | contig 13767 bp, 14 predicted proteins | sample 5400611 | NCBI WGS metagenome assembly WNGJ01 (sample SAMN13153375, study PRJNA577476) | soil metagenome | isolation source: 40 cm soil or saprolite under Garry oak tree replicate 1 | place: USA:California | collected 2016-06-15 | reverse complement strand
GGGAGGAGCCTCCTGCCCGCTAAGCGGGGAGGACATAATCGGCTCGTGGCCGTGATCGAAGCGCCGCCGCCGGTGTCCGCCTGGGAGCTGGCGATGCGCCAGTTCGGCGCCAGGCTTTTCGAGGCCGCCCCTGGCCTGGTGACATGGGTGCTGCTGGGGGCCCCCGCGTGGATCCCGATCATCTTCCACTCGTCCGGGGCTCTCTTCGTCGCGGTCGTCGTGCTGCTCTTCGATACCTACTGGGTGGTGCGGGCGGTGAGCGTCGTGACGGGCGTCTACGGCACGATGCTCCGGATGCGTCGGGACATGAGAAAGGACTGGCTGGCGCTCTGCAGGGAGCAAGCCCCGGCCACGGCAGTGGACCCGCTGCGGTACTACCACCTGAGCGTCGTCCCGACCTACACCGAGCCCTATCACGTGCTCGAGCGCACGGTGCAGGCGATTGTTGACTCGAACTACCCGGACGAGCTGAAGCTCGTCGGCATCATCACGCGCGAGACCGACAAGCCTGGGTGGGAGAACGTGGCCCGCCTGAAAGAGAAGTTTGGAAACAGGCTGCGCGGCTTCTATCACATCAAGGACCCGCTGGAGCCTGGCATCGTCATCGGCAAATCCGCCGCGATGAACTGGGGCGGCCGCTGGATGGTCCGGGTCCTCACCGATGAAGGCTTTGACCTGAGCAAGGTCCTGATCACCGATCTCGACTCGGACTATCGCGTCCATCCCCAATACTTCGCTTGGATCAGCTGGCATCACGCGCGCGAGGCGCTGCGCGACTACCTGATCTGGCAGCCGGTGCCGTTGTTCCACAACAACATCTGGCAGGTGCCGCTGGCCGTCAGGATCATGTCCGCCAGCACCTCGCAGTGGCAGATGTTTCTCCACTCGCGGCCACACCGTCTCGTCGCATTTTCTAGCTACACGTGCAGCCTCGACTTCGTGCACAAGGTCGGCTATTGGGACAAGGACGTGATCCCCGAGGACTCGCGGTTTTACTGGAAAGCATTCTTCACCTTCGGCAAGCTCTTCTCGGTCAAATCCGTCTGGTTGCCCATCTACGGTGATTCCCCGCAGGCGCGCGACTACGCCGCGACGCACGTCAGCCAGTACAACCAGATCAAGCGTTGGGCTTGGGGCATCACAGACGTTCCGTACGTGCTCGCCAGGTTCTTCAAGCACCCTGAGATCCCGCTGTGGCTGCGCTTCCGGCGGTTCATGAACCTTTTCCTCAATCACCTCAACTGGATCTTCCTCCCGGTGCTGCTTCTCTTCGGAGCGTCGGTCCCGATCTGGGTCAGCACCGACTTCTCACTGACCGACCTGGGCCAGACGCTGTGGGGAATCTCGGGGGTTCTGCTCGGCGTCACGCTTTCGACGGTGCTCTTCTTCCTCTATTTCGAGATCCGCATGCTGCCGCCCAAGCCCGTGAGCTGGCCATTTTGGAAGAAGGGCGGGATCTACCTCGAATACTTCCTGTACCCGATCGTCGGCCTCGTGATGAGCGTGCTTCCGGCGCTGGAAGCCCACACGCGTTTACTGTTGGGGCGCTACCTCGAATATCGAGTCACGGAGAAGGTGTAGCCGATGGACGAAGCGGGCGTCCGAACCGTAGGCGATGCGTTCAAGACGCTGTTTCACGAGCTGCACGACAAGCTGCGCGAGCAGGTGCGCGGCCTCGACCAGGGAACGCTCAACTGGCGGCCACTGCCTAAAGCCAACTCGATCGCCGTGCTCGTGACGCATAGCCTTGGTTCGGAGCGAGAGATGATCCGGGCCGTGCGGTCGGTGGCGAGCGACCGTGATCGCGATTCGGAGTTCAAGGTCGAGGCCGAGGCCGCGGACTTACTCGGGCTGCTGGACCAGGCCGACCGTGAGCTCGACGAGCATCTTGCGGGACTGACTGTCGAAGACCTGACCCAGGATCGGCCGCGCAAGGATCAGGAGCCCAAACCCGGCCTGCTTTGGCTCATCTCCAACTACGGCCATGCGCGTGAACACCTCGCGCAGATCGAGCTCACGAAGCAGCTGTACGACAGCCGCACTTAGCCCGTCCGGCCCTGCCCCTCCGGCGCTGCCCCTCCGGCCCCTCCGGCGCTGCGCGCCACCTCCCCATGAATGGGGAGGAGCCACTCTCTCTTTAGTGGGGAGGAGCCACCTTCCTTAGTTTTTAGGCCCCGCAGACGGGGCCGGTGAAGTAGGGCAGGCAGAACTCCGGTCCGGCCAGCGCCCACAACGTCAGGAACGCGATATACACCAGGGCCAGCACAAAGATGGTTCCGGTGATGATGTTGCGCCCGGGAACCGGCCAGCTCTTCCAGCCCAGTCGGTGGGCCAGGCGCGGACCGGCGATGGCGTCGATGAACGGAAACAGCAGAAACGCGCCGACGACGACCGGCGGGATGACCAGCGACATGATCAGCTCCGGGCCGAGCTTGAGGAACTGAAAGAGGAAGAGGAAGTACCAGTCGGGCCGGGGGATGGTCGTCGCGCGAGGGTCGGCGGATGTCTCCAGCTGGAGGTTCTTCTGCACGAACGCGGAGAGCAGGCCGACCGCGATCAGCATCACCACGGCGATGATCGGGTAGGGCCAGAAGTGGTCGGGGAAGAAGGGGTGGGTGTCCTCGTCGGGCATATCGTCGGCCAGGTGATGCCCCGCGTCGCCCATCAGGATGGGGAAGAGGGCGAGGCCGACCACCACCGAGTAGAGGATGTGGTCTGGGCCGATCGGCAAACGCTTCCACTCGGGCTCGAGCGTGTGTCCACCATGCCCGTCCAGCTCGATGATCTGGACCTCTTTGGGAGCGACGGCTGCGGCCCCCGGCCCTTCCTTGCCGATCTGTTTTTCGCTCATAACGGCTCCGAGATGCCGTGCGCCCGGATGAAGCGGAAGTGCACGTACATCAAAAGCACTATCACGGCCGGCAGCACAAATACGTGGAGCGTGAAGAAGCGCTGCAGGGTTGGCGGGCCTACCACCGGACCGCCTTGCAGCACTTCGCGAATGGCGGCCCCCAGCCAGGCTGGAGGCGCCGAACCGGCGATCTTGATCGTGACCTCCGTCGCAAAGTACGCCTTGGTGTCCCAGGGCAGGAGGTAGCCGGTCAGTGAGAGGAAGAGAACGATCAACAGCATCAGGACACCAACGATCCAGTTGAGCTCACGCGGCGCCCGGTAAGAGCCGGTCCAGTAAACCCGGGCCATGTGGAGAAGCACCATGATGATCAGCAGGTTGGCGCTCCAGAAATGGACTCCCCGGATCAACCAACCCAGGTACACGTCGTTCTGGATGAAGAGGACGCTGTTGTATGCGGGAGCTGGATTTCCGGTCGCATCGGGAATGTAGTACATCGCGAGCAGGACGCCGGTCAGGAGCTGGAACACGATGAGGATGAAGACCATCCCCCCGAAGCAGTAATAGAAGGCGTTGGCGAAGTTCGGCACGCGCTGGTACAGCGCCTCGTCGACCGCTTTGGTGAACGGATAGCGCTCGTCGAGCCAGTCCACCACCGCCACCTGGATGTCGCGCGGGTGGGGAATCGCCATCTAGAAACCCAGCACTATGCCCTCAACCTCGATCTCGCTCGGGTTGGGACCCTGCTTCCAGGAGAGGTGGGATAGCGGGTACGCAGCCGGACCGTGGAGCACGCTTCCGTCAAGGCGGAACCGCGAGCCATGGCACGGGCAGTCGAAGCTCGCCTCGGGATGGCCGGGCGCCGCCTTGGCCAGCGCCACCGAGCAGCCGAGGTGCGAGCAGTTGATCGCGAAGACATTGACCTTGCCCTGGTTCTTGACCACAAAGCCGCCAAAGGCGAGCTCGCCCGGTGCGTTGTCGCCGCCACCGTCGGCCATGATGAACGCCGAGTTCGGGTTCCGAGGGGCGTCGAATTTGACCGCGTCGCCGTCCTGCAGCTGGTCGACGGGCGTCTGCAGGGCGACGTTGATGGGGCCCTTCTTCTGTCCTTTCGGCGGGGCGGGCCAGAAGTAGACGAGGATGGGGGCCAGCCCGGTGATCACCGTCGCGGTCATCAGGGACGCCAGCCACCAGCCCAGGAAGGTTCGTCGGGTGACTCGCCTCGGCGCCGCAGCTTCTGCCATCCGGCTCAAATCTTAGCGATCCAGATAGGGCGGCAGACCCACCGCATGGCGCACCTCGATCATGGTGTGGCGTGCGACCTCCCGGGCCCTGACGCTGCCCTCGTCGAGGATCGCGGTCACCTGCTCGGGGCTGAGCGCCGCTCGTCGCTCTCGGAAGGGAGCGAAGGTCTCGATCATCCTCTCGGCGAGCAGCTTCTTCTTGTCGAAGCAGCCGATCTGAGCCCTGCGGCACAGGTCCCAGTAATGCTCCCAGTCGTCGAAGAAGAACTTGTAGAAGGCGCAGACGTTGCAGCTCCGCGGATGGCCAGGATCGGTCCTTCGTGGACGCTTGATGTCGGTGACCATGCTCAACACCTGCTTTCTGATGACCTCGGAGTCGTCGGTCACGCCGACGACGTTGCCGACCGTCTTCGACATTCGCTGCTTGCCGTCGGTGCCTTTGATGAGCGGCGTCTCCGTCAGCAGGGCGCGCGGCTCTGGAAACACCGGCGCGTAGGTGCGGTTGAACTTGCGCACGACCTCGCGGATCAGCTCCAGGTGCGCAAGCTGGTCCTTGCCGACCGGCACGCCCGCCCCCTTGACGATCACGATGTCGGCGCCTTGCAGCACCGGATAGGAGAGAAGCCCGAGGTTGACGTTGTCTGGGTGTATCTTCGCCTTCTCCTTGAAGGCCGGCGTGCGCTGGACCCAGCTCAACGGCGTGACCATCGAGAGCAGGAGTGTGAGCTCGGCCACCTCAGGCACCTTTGACTGCTGGTAAAGGACGCTCCGTTCCGGATCGATGCCAACCGCCAGGAGGTCCGCGGTGAGGTCGAAGACCTTGTCCTCGATCTTGTGGCCGTCCGGCTCGGTGGTCAGGGCGTGATAGTCGGCGATGAAGTAGTAGCACTCGTACTGGCTCTGCAGCTCGACCCAGTTCTTGGCCGCGCCGAGATAGTTCCCAAGGTGGAACCGCCCCGTCGGCCGGATGCCGCTGAGAATTCGGACTCGATCTGCCACGGCGAACGAGTGTAGCCAGCCCGAGGATTACGATTTGAACCAGTTGCCAGATCACGATTCAGCAGCCGCCCCGCCGGCCGCGAGCGCCGGCCTCGGCTCACGGGCCCTTCGCAATACCGTAACCGTGCTGGGGGCGAAGGTCGTAGCGCGGCTGATCGCGCTGGTGACCGTGATCTACATCATCAACTCGTTGGAGCCCAGGCGCTACGGGGCCTTCACCGTCCTGGTCAACTGCACCGCCATCGTCAGCGTCGTCCTCGACCTTGGCTTCAACGTGCTGTTTGTACGCGAGGGCGCGCGACATCGCGACGACATCGAGCGCTACCTGCGCAACGTGATGTCGGTGCGCCTCGTCATGTCGGTGCTCAGCCTTGTGCTTCTCGTCGGCGTGCTCATGGTCGTGGGCCTGAGCGACCTCATCGTCCCCGGTTTCTTCTTGATGGTGTTGACCTCCTACTCGACCCTGCTTCGCAACGGCCTCTACGCGGTCCAGCAGCTGGGTTACGAGGCGATCGCCGTGATCCTGGAGAGCGTCGTCCTGCTCGCCCTCGTGCTCTACGGCCGGCAAACCCACCAGGGCGTCACCTACTTCGTCTGGGCGTACGCGGCTCAATACGCATTCAGCTGCGTCTACTTCAGCGTCGTGCTCGCCGCCAAACGCATCGCCGTCATCGGCTGGCGCTTCGAACCTGACCTGGTGCGCGAATGGTTCTGGAAGGGCCTGCCGTTCGCGCTGACCTTCGTCCTGACGATTCTCTATTTTCGGATCGACCAGCCGCTGGTGTTCGCGCTCAAATCTCAGACCGAGGCCGGGTGGTACGGGGCGGCGTACAAGCCGATTGAAGCGCTCCTGTTCATTCCCATGACATTCCTCTCTGTCGTCTTCCCGGTGCTGTCCGTCTATCACCGTGAGCGGCAGACAGAGGTCCTCGACGCGTTGAACCGCTTCTACAAGGCCCTGCTGCTCATGGGTTGGCCGATGAGCGTCGGCATCTTCGTCCTCGCCTATCCGCTCAACGCGGTCATGAGGCTCTACGCACCTTCCGCCCCGGCCCTGCAGATCCTCGCGCTCGCGCTTGGATTCGCGTTCGTGAACAACGCATTCATTGGCGCCCTGAACGCCAGCGACCGCCAGCTCTCCTTCACGTGGGCCGCGGGCTGGAGCCTGGCCGCCAACGTGGTCCTGAACCTGGCTCTCATCCCTACGTTCGGCTATCTCGGCGCAAGCTGGGCGACCGTGCTGACGGAGATCGCGCTCGGCATCGCCGGATGGGTGCTGACCGCGCGCCACGTCGGCCGGGTGCCGATCCTCGCCCTCAGCTGGCGGATCGTGCTCGCTGGATTGGTGATGGGGGTGGCGATCTTTCCGCTCCGCGAGCTGGGCGGGGTGAAGGTCGCGATCCCGATCGCAGCCGGCGTGCTTGTCTACACCGCCGCGGTGCTGCTTCTGCGCGCGCTGAGCGGAGAGGAGATCGCGTGGGCGCGCCGCGCCCTGGCGCTGGCACGATGAGCTCGCGTCCGCTTTATCTCAAACCACGCGGCGCGAGTCAGCTCGTGCCATGGGAGGAGATCGCCGTCGATGCGCCGGAGGTCGGTCGCGAGACGCTGCTGCAAGACGCGCAGTTCGTAGCCCTCGACGTCGAGACGACCGGCAACGCTCCCTTCCTCGTCCTCGAGATCGGGGCCGAGCGCTTTCGACTCGACGGGACCCTGTCGTTCTTTGACACCCTGGTCGACTGCCGCGCGCCGATCAACCCTTACGCCCGCAAGCGCCACCACATCGACCGTTCGATGCTCATCGGCGCCCCCGAATTCAAAGACGCGCGGCGCGGCTTCCTGCGTTTTGCCCAGGGCGCGGTCCTCGTCGAGCACAGCCACGACGCGTTCGACACGTGGCTCGTGGGCCGCGGCCTGGAGAGTCCGCTGGAGCACCCGATCATCGACACGACCGCGCTCGCCCGGCTGGTGCTGGACCTGCCAAAGGGACAGACCCCGGGCCTTGCGCGGTTGGTGGACGAGCTGCACCTCGACGTCATGCCGGCGCATGCGGCGCTCGACGACGCGCGCGCGACGGCGATGGTGTTTCGCGCCCTGATCGCTCTAGCCCGGGAGAGTCTTGGCTGGAACACGGTAGGTGACGTGCTGGCCGCGCTCCCGCGGCCGCTCGTGGACCGAACCGCGCCTAGTCGAAGAGCGTCAGCTGGAGGTCGGGCTCAGGGTGCTCGAGGCCCGACAGCCCCACCCCGATCAGCCGCACCGGCCGCGACTCCACGTGCGACTTCTCGAGCGCCGAGCGGGCGGCGCGGAAGATCGTCTCGACGTCGTCAGTCGGGCTCGTCCGGCTCACCTGGCGGCTCACCAGCCTGAAGTCGGGCAGCTTGAGCTTCACGTAAACGGTCCGGGCCCGGACGCCGTCCGTCTTCAAACGGTCGGTCACGCGGTCGGTGAGATCGCGCAGCGCCCGCTCGAGCTGGCCGCGGTCGCTGACGTCGTTGTCGAAGGTCGTCTCGGCCGAGATCGTCTTCGCGGGTTTGCTTCCATCCACTGGCGCTCGGTCGCGGCCCTGGGCCAGCCGCTGCAAGACCGCGCCGTTGGTGCCGAGCGCCTGGACCAGGCGCTGGGTTTCGTACGCCGCCAGCGCCCCGACGTTTCGCAGGCCCATGGCGTGAAGCCTTTCCTCGGTCTTCGGACCCAGCCCGGGAATGACGCCGATCGGGAGCGGGGCCAGGAAATCAGCTTCGGTGCCCGGTGGCACCAGCACCAGGCCGTCGGGCTTGCGCGTACCGCTGGCCACCTTGGCGACGAGCTTGGACGTCGCGGCGCCGACCGACGCCGTCAGCCCAACCTCTGTGTGAATCTGAAACTTGATCCGGCGCGCGACCTCGTCAGCGGTCGAGGTGCCGTGCCGGGTGCGAGCGGTGACATCCATATACGCCTCGTCCAGGGCCACGCCCTCCACCAGCTCAGGCGAGGTGAAGCGGCGGAAGATCTGATGCACCAGCCGGCTCGCCTCTCGGTAACGCGGCCCGTCGGGCGCGATGACGGTCAGCTGCGGGCAGAGCTGCGTGGCCTCGTGCAGGGGCATCGCGGAACGAACCCCGTAGGCCCGGGCCTCGTACGAGGCACCCATGATGACGGCTCGCCGGGAACGGCCTGCCACAGCCACCGGCACGCCGCGAAGCTGCGGGTCGTCACGCTGGTGGACGGACGTGTAGAAGGCGTCGAGGTCGACGTGGAGGATGGTCCTGGGCCAGTTGTCCGGTCTCGCCATTTGCTGTGCAGCGGCCAGTCTGCCACAACAACTTGTGGTCACCCCCTGGTTGCGGCCCAGATCCTCGGCGAGAAAAGCCCTCATCGCCTCTCCGGCGACCATGCGGCTCCGAGGTTTTCCGGCCACGCCTCTAGAATCCGGTGGCGATGAAGGGCGTCATCCTCGCGGGCGGCACGGGCAGCCGGCTCCATCCGCTGACGCGCATCACCAACAAGCATCTGTTGCCGATCTACGACCGGCCGATGATCAACTACGCCATCGAAGCCCTGGTCGGGTCGGGCGTCGGCGAGATCATGCTGGTGACGGGGGGCACGCACGCCGGCGAGTTCCTGCGCTTGCTGGGCAACGGAAACGAGTTCGGCATCGACCGCCTCTTCTACGCGTACCAGGACAAGGCCGGCGGTATCGCCGAAGCCCTCGGTCTCGCCGAGAAATTTGTCGCCGGGGATCGATGCGTGGTCCTGCTGGCGGACAACGTGTTCGAGCGCTCGATCCGGCCGTGCGTCGAGGCATTCAGAAGGCAGGAGAGTGGCGCCCGGGTGGTCCTGTCCAGAGAAGCCGACAGCGCGCACCTTCGGCACCTGGGAGTTGCGCAGTTCGACGGCAATCGGAGGATCGAGCGGATCATCGAAAAGCCGGCGGAGCCGCCGAGCGAGTTCGCCGTCACCGGCGTCTACTTCTACGACGAGACCGTCTGGAAGGTGCTGCCGGAGCTGAAGCCGTCAGGTCGCGGGGAGCTCGAGATCACCGACGTCAACAACTGGTACCTCGAGCACAGCCGGATGGAATATGACGTCCTCGACGGTTTCTGGGGTGACGCGGGCGAGTCGATCCAGGCCTACTACGCGGTCCACGATTTCGTGCGGGCGCACGGCGCGAACAGAGAAGGATGAGCATCGACGGCGTCGTCCTGAAAGAGCTGACCACGCATGCGGACGAGCGCGGCTTCTTTCGCGAGGTGATCCGCGAGTCGGATGAGTTTTTTGATCATTTCGGCCAGTGGAGTCATTCCTTGATGCATCCCGGCGTCGCGAAGGCGTGGCACATCCACGAGCACCAGACTGACTGGTGGTACGTCATCGGCGCGCTCAAGGTCGCGCTCTACGACACCCGCGAGGACTCGCCGACCAAGGGTCAGCTGATGGAGTTCCTGATGGGTGACACCAGGCCGGCCTGCTTGAAGATTCCGCCTGGCGTGGCTCATGGATGTCGGGCGCTCGAAGTCACGCACATCCTGTACATCACGTCGCACGTTTACGCGCCCGACGACGAGGGCCGGATACCCCATGACGACCCCACCATCGGTTACGACTGGACGGCCGGTCCCCCCATCAAGTGACGCGGTCGCTCCACCGGATCCTTGTCGCGGGCGCCGCGGGCTTCATCGGCTCGAATTTCGTGCGCCACCTCCGGCGCACGCGCCCGGAGGTCGAGATCACGGTGCTGGACAAGCTCACGTACGCCGGCAACCTCGCCAACCTGGCCGATGTCGAAGGGCAGCCTGGTTATCGCTTCGTTCGGGGCGACATCTGCGACGACGAGCTGGTCAACGAGCTGGCGTCGCAAACCGACGCGATCGTTAATTTCGCCGCCGAAACTCACGTCGACCGCTCGCTGATGGATCCCTTCGCTTTTCTCGAGACTGACGTTCGTGGAACCGCGGTTCTGTGCGAAGCGGCGCGCAAGCATGAACACGAGGTCTTCCTCCTGATAAGCACGGATGAGGTTTATGGCGACGTACCAGAAGGCCGCTCCGCCGAAGACGACGCCTTCCGGCCGCGGAGCCCGTACTCCGCAAGCAAGGCCGGAGGAGAGCACGTCGCGCGCGCCTACGCGGAGAGCTTCGGGCTGCCGCTCCTGGTCACGCGCGGGTCGAACAACTACGGACCGTACCAGTACCCGGAGAAGCTGATTCCGGTGTTGATCACCAACGCGATCGACGGCCTGCCGCTGCCCCTCTACAACGACGGTTCGGCGGTGCGGGATTACCTGTACGTCGAAGACCACTGCCGCGCCATCGACCAGGTCCTGCATGAGGCCCCACTCGGCAGCGTCTACAACATCGGCACGGGCTCGGAAACGACAGGCCTCCAGGTCGCGGAGGCAGTACTCGAGATCATGGGCAAGCCGCGCAGCCTGATCGAGTTCGTCGCCGACCGGCCAGGTCACGACTACAGATACGCACTCGACGTCTCACGCATCACAGAGCTGGGTTGGGAGCCTCAGGTCACGTTTGCCGAAGGCCTGGAACGGACCGTGCGGTGGTACCAGGAGCACCATCAGTGGTGGCGCCCGCTCAAGTCGGGCGAGTATTGGGAGTACTACAAGCGCAACTACCGGCCGCTGGCAGGGCGCTGAGAGCGGGTTCGGAGCTCAGTCGGGGGTAGGCTTGGGCACCGGCCGCCACGTGCGTCCATCCCACCAGTAGTAACCATCGGCTGATCGGAGGGCGGCCGGTGGTGCCTCGCTCGACGCATCCCTCCATGCCTGGCCGTCCCACCAGTAGTGGCCGTCGGGTGACATCTGGACTCCTCCGGGCACGGCCGCATACGCGGGAACCGAAACCCGGCGCCCGACGCGCCGGATCAGGATGACCACAAACAGGGCGATGCCGGCCACCAAGGCAAGGACGAGGATGTCGATGGCCAGTCCTGGCGGCAGCAAGGAAGATCGATTGATCGCGGAGGTTGCGTTCTCCGGCCACTGCGCGGGCGGAATCGTGCTCGCCGGTGCGAGGTCGTACTGCTTGCGCGTCTGAGCCGGCGCGGCGTCGGCCAGGTCATCCGCCTGCGAAAGCATTCCGATCATGAAGTAGTCGTTGCCTTTGACGAACACGACGATGTCCACGTAGGCGGGAGTTACCGGGTCGGCGAAATGGCCGCCGAAGTATTGGTCAAGCCCACTTACCGCAACCGTCTTGCTGTAGTACCGGTCCGATCGGTACTCGGCTTCGGAGGCGTTCAGCCAGCTCTTTGCGCCTGCGCCTCCGCTGAAGGCGATGACGACCTCGAGCAGGACGTGACCGCTCCCGTGCTGGACCCAGCTCCGCCCGAAACCAGTCACGAAGCCGTCATGTTTCAGCGTCGTCTGGGTGCCGGATGGGTCGGCCGGGGCAAGGAAGCTGACGTACTCGAGCACGTTGAAATCGCCCTGGACCGTCATGAAAGCCTTCGAGTACTGGATGTAATCGGAGGCCGCCGGCGCCGCAAGCACCGAGTCCAGAGCAGGCGACGGGGAGGGCGATGCGATGGCGGCCGACGGGGCCGCCAACAAAGCCGCGACACCCGCGGCGAGCATGACGCGGAACACGTCCGGCCTGACTCTCAGCCCGTGGGCGGGGATCCTGGCTCCGTCGCCGGCGGAACCGGTCGCCAGCTGCGGCCATCCCACCACGTCACGCCGTCGAAGGAGCGCTGCGCTGTCGGCGGCACCTCGCGCGACGAATCCCGCCAGGTCTGGCCATCCCACCAGTAGTTGCCATCTTCAGATAGCTGGATCGCGCCCGCCCCGCCTGCCATCGCCGGCATGGCGCCGCCGCGACGCCTCGTCGCGAGGACAACGCCCACCACCACCACCGCGAGCACGATGGCGAGGACCACCACCACCGGCACCACCGGGAACGAGCTGGACTTGTTCGCAATGTTCTCCGGCCACTGCGAAGTCGGAATCGTGCTGGCCGGCGCGGAATCGAACTGCGTCTTGGTCTGGTTGGTGGCAACCGTCAAAACGTCATCCTTACCCGACGCGAGGACCACAAAGAAGATGTCGTTGCCTTTGACGAACACATACAGGTCGACGAAAGTGTTGGTCTGTGTGTCAGCGAAGTGAGCGCCGTAGTAGTTGTCGATGCCCGAGATGGTGTTTGCGTGTTTGTAGTTGGAGTCGGCCTTGTCCGAAGCCTCGATTGCAGTCAGCGCGCTCCGGGCGCCCTTTCCGCCGGTGAACGCCATCACCGCTTCGATCATGGCGTGGCCTGCGGATGCCTGTCCCCACTCCTTGCCGTACCCGTCGACGAAGCCGTCCTTCTTCAAGGTGGTCTCCGTTTCCGTCGCGGCCGAACCGGTCGAGTTGGTCGTCGCCCAGTCGTGAGCGTCGAACTGGCCGTGGAGCACGCCCGTCGTCAGCTCGGCAAAGTCGGAGCTGGGCGGCGGGGCGAGCACCTTGTCCAGGGACGGGGAGGGACTGGGCGTCGCGGCGTCGGCGGAGAGAGGAGTAAGCGCCAGCGTGGCGATGGCGGCGGCCGCCAAGGCCTGGAGTTGGCGGTTCACGCGGCACATCTTATCGATTAAACGCGAACCTACCTGCCATTCCGCGCCAGTACCAATGGAGGTAGCGCGGAAGCCACTCCCAGAGGCGAAACCGGCTCTGGCCGGCCATCCGGTCGCGCCAGGTGGTGGGCACCTCCGCGACGTGCATCCGGAGCCGGTAAGCCTTCACCGTGAGCTCCAACCCCAGCTCGAAGCCGCCTCGCGATTCGATTGTGACCTGGTTGAGCAGGCGCTTGGAGTAGAGGCGGAAGTTGCTCGTGGCGTCATGCACGGGCAGCCCGCCGAGCCAGTGCAGCGAGAGGCCGGCGATTCGGGACATCGTCCGCTTGAGCAGCGGTCCGCCGACCTGGCGCCCGCCGCGCATGTAGCGCGAGCCGGCGACGACGTCGGCGCCTCCTCGGGCCAGGGCGTACATCGGATCGATGTCGGCGGGATCGTCCGACCCGTCGCCCATCGTGATCAGGACGTAAGGCGCCCGCGCGGCGCGAAGGCCCGACTTCATCGCGTTCAGAGCTCCCCGACCGAGCGTGTTCCGGTGCAGGCGGAGCTCGGGGAGCTCTGCCTGCAAGCGCTGGACGACCGGCACGGTCGTGTCCTCCTCGAAGTCGTGCACCACCAGGACCTCGAGCGGCCGGGTGTGGGTCTTCCCGACGACTCCGCGCAAGGTGGGAACGACGTTCTCACCCTCGTTGTAGACGGGGATGACGACGCTGAGCGCCGGTGTCTCGGTGCTCATCTCCGCCCCTAGATCCGGCCGGCCTCGATCTCGTCGCGGATCCATGGGATGACCTCGTCGAGTACGTCTTCCAGTGGCGTCGTGGCTTCGAAGCCGAGCACATCTGTGGCCTTGGTCACGTTGGGCACCCGCATCTGCACGTCGTGCTCGTAGGGTGCATCCGAGACCAGGTGCAACGGTTTGCCGGCGCCATGGACCTTGCGCCAGACGATCTCGGCGAGCTCGCGCACCGTCGTCGAGCGCGCCGTCGAGAGGTTGAAGTCTTCGTTGAGCGCGCGCTCGGACTCCATCGCAAGCCGGATCCCGCGCGCAAGGTCGCCGCCGTAGGTGTAGTGCCGGACCTGCGTGCCGTCGCCGAGGATGTGCAGCGGGTCCTGTCCTTTGAGCACCTTCTGCAC
>WNGJ01005109.1_pt1 | contig 13769 bp, 12 predicted proteins | sample 5400611 | NCBI WGS metagenome assembly WNGJ01 (sample SAMN13153375, study PRJNA577476) | soil metagenome | isolation source: 40 cm soil or saprolite under Garry oak tree replicate 1 | place: USA:California | collected 2016-06-15 | reverse complement strand
ATACTCGAAGATCCCGAGGTCGAGGTAAAGCCCCGTCGTCCGATAGCCCTCGTCGATCAGCACGTCCCAGAGCGCGAGCGAGTCCTTACCGCCTGACACCGCCACCAGTACGGTCTCGTCCCGCGTGAACATGCGGTGCGTGCGGATCGCCTCGCGGACCTGATTGCGGAAGAACTCGAGGAAGTCCGGCGCGCAGAAGGCCGCGTTGTGACGCCGCAGCTCGATGACGGCCGCGTCACCGCACTTTCGGCACTTCATCGCGAGCTCACGCTGCCGCCCGACATCACCGGGCGCAGCTCGATGGTGTCGCCGTCGCGCACGACCTGGTCCGCCGTGATGAGATCGTCTCCGCAGATCACCAGCACGGTCTCGGGAATGATGTCCAGCTCGCGCAGGATGTCCTTCACGCGCCGGTTGCCGGCCACGTCGACCTCGCGACGAGGATTTCTCAGGATGACCTTCATGCCCGCCCGGCCGTCACGCGCGCGGAAATCCCGGCGCGCCTTTGATCTCGCGGATCTGCACGAGGTGGATGCCGTCGTGGTGGGCCTGCAGCTGCCACCACTGGGAGAGATCGAGCTCGCCGAAGCGGAAGTGCTTGAATTTCAGCGGACGCGGGTCGAGCGATCCGAGCTTCTCGATCGACTGTCGGCTTCGCTCGCGCGTGGCCCGCATCGTCGAGAGCAGCTCGCCGATCGGCGTGCCCCGCTCCGGCCAGACGACCTCGGGAGCGTCCGCCGCGCCGGGCGGCGGCGCCGGAAACGGCTTGAAGGCTGTGAGGTCCGCCGGAAAGCCGCCGGAGGCGCCCGCGGCCTCCGCCTCGCGCGTGAGCTTTGTGGTCAGCTTCCCGGTCGCGACCTCCGCAAGGGTCAGGTGATGCATCACCTCGCCGACCGACCAATCCTTCTCGCTCGGCCGCCAGTCGGCTTGACCCTGCGAAAGCCCTTCGGCTTCCCCGAGAATTTCGGCGCGCACCGCCTGAAGCTGGGCCCACAGCACGTCGACGGGCTTGGGAAGCGGCATGGCGACGAGTATACCTCCGTTCCTCGCGCGGATCGCGCGTGCTACAGTCCAGCCGCCGCTCTCGGCGGCGGGAGGCCATCGCGTCATGACGGATCGTCGGCAGCTGGCACGCATACCGTGGCGAAGGCTCAGCACCCGGCCGGTCTACGAGAATGGCTGGATCCGCGTGCGTGAAGACCAGGTGGCGATGCCGGACGGCGAGACCTCGATCTACGGCGTCGTCGAGTGCGGCGGCTGCGTCGGGGTGCTGCCGTTTCTCGACACGGACACGGTCGTGATGGTCGGCCAGTACCGCTACGTCGCCGGTGACTTCTACTGGGAGATGCCGACGGGAGGCATGCAGCCCGGTGAGAGCGAGGCGGAGGCCGTGCAGCGCGAGCTGGCGGAGGAAGCGGGCTACGAGGCGGACCGGCTCGTGAAGCTCTGTGCCTACCACACGTCGAAGAGCGTGGTCGAAGAGACCGCGAATATCTACGTGGCCGAAGGGCTACGACCGGTCCAGCGCCCGCCCGATCCGACGGAGTTCATCGAGGTGCGCGCCTTCCCGTTCGACGAAGTGGTGAGGATGGTCGAGCGCGACCAGATCAAGGACTCGATGACGATCATCGCGGTCCTCCACGCGTTGCACCGGCGGGGACGCTAGGCAGCTCGGCGGGTACGGGACTCCGTCCAACGAGGCGAATGAGCACGGGCAAGACCACGAGCGCCGCGACCAGGCTGGCCACGCTGCCACACGTCAGGAGCAACCCCAGACTCCAGATGCCTCGGTGGTGCGCGACCAGGAGGCTGCCGAACCCGGTGATCGTGCTGAGGCCGTTGAAGGCGACCGCCATGACCGTGCTTCGTGGCAGCGACGGACCACCGTATGCTCCGGCTTCCATGACGCGCGTGACGATATTCAGACCGTACTCGGCCGACGCGCCGATGATCAGCGGGACGCCCCACACGTTGGCCAGGTTCAGCTGGAAACCAAAGAGGTTCATGATGCCGAGCGCCCACAGCGGGCCCAGCACGAGCGGCGTGAGCGCGAGCGCGGTCTCGCGAAGCCGCCGGATCATCGCGCCGCTGATCAGGCTCACGAGCACGAGCGCGTACAGCGTCCCTCGGCGATAGGCGTCTTCCATCCGGCGGATGGATTCGTAGCTGATGACCGGCGTGCCGGTGACGTCGGTTGCCACCGAGCGGAGCTCCTCGACGAACCGGGTCGAGCCCTCGCGGTCCCACACGTCGACCTTCGGATTGATCCGAATGAGCAATCGGCCGCTCGCGCCGACGAACTTCCGGCGGAGCTCGGTCGGGACCTCCGCCAGCGTCATGAGCCGCGGCTCGAGATTTTTCTGGAGGAGCCGCAGCTTCTCGCCGAAGTCACGCGCGAGGTGTGTCTGGTAGAGCTCGAGCCGGGCCTGGGTCTCGACGGGATCGGCCGTCCGCAACGCGCCGCGGACGTCGGCGAGCTGCGCGCGCAGCTCGCCCAGCGGGGAGCTCGGTCCGTCCCGGCCCGCCTCGGTCGAGGCGACCTCGACGCGATGCTCGAGCCGTTCGAGCGCGTCGGTGAGTCTACGAACGCTGAGCCAGGGCACCGGACCGAGCCGCAGCGGCGCCACGAGCGGCCCGATGTCGCGAACGATCTTCAACTTCTCCGGTTGATCATCGGGAACGAACAACAGGGCGCTGTCGACGCTGGACACCGTCGAGAGCCGTTTGAAAGCGGTGTGCTTTTGCTCGAGCTCGGGCAGCGACGCGGCGCTGTCCAGCCCGGCGAAGCTCGACCGGCTCTGGCTCTCGATGATCCGGCGCTCCCACACCACCGATTCGGCGTCGTTGGCCTGCAGGTGAAGGAGGTTGTAGTCGAAGCCGAGCGTCCGCACGGACCAGAGCGAGCACGCGGTCAGCACTCCGGCCCCCACCAGAACGGTCGCCGGATGTCGCGTGAGGAACTCGACGGACGGTACACCGCCGCCTCGCGCGAGGACCTGGGCGTCGCACCTCGGTGGTTCGGCCGACCGCCGGCGGGCCAGCAACACCAACAAGGCCGGAAACACGGTGAGCATGGCCATGAACGACGCGATGAGCGCCGAGCCCGCGATGAAGCCAAGCTCCTGCACGCCGTGAAAGTCGGTGGCGATCAGCGCGTAGAAGGTGGCGGCGGCCGTCAGAGCGCCCAGCAGGATCCCCGGCCCCGTGCGCACGGCCATCACCTCCAGCGCCGCGACCGGGGCGGCGCCGCGCGCCAGCTCCTCGTCCCAGCGAAAGAGCACGTAAATCCCGTAGTCGATGCCGAGCCCGATGACGATCGAGATGAACATCACCGAAAAGACGGTCAGGTGCCCGACGGTCAACGCGATCAGTCCAAGCGACCACACCAGGCTCAGGGCCAGGACTCCCAGCATGACCAGCGGCTCGCGGAGCCTTCGAAAGGCCACCAGCAACAAGCCCAGAGTGAGGGCGAACGCGAGGGCCGTCGCGAGCCGACTGTCCTCGAAGGCGGTCAGCATCTCGTCGTTCGAGAGCGCGGGCCCTCCGGTGACGCCCGCCTCGACTCCGGGGAACGCGGCGCGCAGGCCCGCGATCCTCGCTCGGATCTCCTGGACGGCCGCGCGATCGTTCGTGAAGCCGCCGCTGCCGCCCGCCGGGTCGGCGAGGACAAACAGGAGCCGCTTGTCCTCGGACAGGAAATATCCGGCGTCCGTATCCATGTCCGCGATCGGCAGCATCGCCGACCACGGCGTCTCCGTGACCGAGCGAGTGATGGCGGCGCGCAACTGCGTCACCAGCGTGGTCATGAAGCGAAGATCGGCCATCGTCGCGCCGTCCTGAAGCCCGAGGTCGAAGAAGCGCCCGACCAGGGCCTCGGCGAACTGCCGATTCGTGCCCTCGAGCAGGCTCACGAGCCCGGGGGAGGCGACGAACGACTCCATGAATGCCTGATGATCGAAGATCTGCTCGCGGAGCTCCCGGAGCTCCGACGCCGACAAGTAGAGCAGCGCCCGTCCATCCAGGCCCTCGCCGCTCACGCGATACGCGAGATGGTTGAAGGCGATCGGGCCCGCCCCGAGGTCTGCGGCGAGGCGTGCCGCGAACGCCTGTGACTCCGGCAGGGACTGGCCGCGAACGGCGATGACGATCTCGTCGAGCTCGCCGAAGTCCTTCGAGTAGTCACGATAGCGGGCCACGTACGGTTGGCCGCGAGGGAGCAGGTGAAGCTGCGATGACTCGAAGCCGAGTCGCGCCCATGCCGCCCAGAGACTGACAGCGGCGAGACCGATGGCGAGAACGATGGTCAGCCGCGGATGTCGGCTGCACGATCCGACGAGACGCCGTAGAGCGCGGCCGACGCGACTCATGCTCGACGCGCCGTCGGCGCGCTGGCGTCGCCGATCAGCGCCGTCGGCGACGACGAGAGACCGCGACGGACTGCCACGCCGTAGAGCAAGATCCCTACGGCCGCCCAGACAAGCTCCCGGATGTGGCGGACGACGCCGAAGGCGAAGCCTAGGCTACCGGGAAGCCCGAGGGCGGCGAACGCGGCGACCTTGCCGCCCTCCTGAGTGCCAATCTTCGCGGGCACGACGAAGAGGAGCCCGTCGATGGTGATCGAGAGCACTTCGATCGCGAACGCCGCCACGGGCGACACCGGATGGAGCAAGAAGCGGCAGATCCAGTAGGCCTCGACGGCTCCCCATGCGTAGGCCAGGGCGAACAAGAGGGTGGACACCGCGACCCGTTCGGGATGACTCCGGACGAAGCCAACGAGACCGGTTCCCACGACGCGTCGCCATGCTGCCGGTGTGTCGCCGCATCGAGCCTTCAGACGCCGCGCGACGAGAATGAGAGCCACGGCGCTAGCGCCAGCCCCGGCCAGCACCCAGCGACCCGCGGCGATCCGGATCGACTTCTCCGCGATGAAGATGAGCCCGGCGGTGATGAAGAACGCCTGCGCCAGGGTCTGAGTCGCCTTGGCGGTGACGACCGATATCGCACGGGCTTCGCCGCCGCACGCGTCACTCAGCAACATCGTCCGTGCGACTTCTCCGCCGATGGTCGCGGTGGGGGTCAGGTAGTTGATCGCGTCACCGGCCACCCGGAGTCGGATCAGCTCGCCGAGCGAGACGCGCCGGGCGGACTCCGGCGTGAACGCGAAGCGCCACGCGCAGCCGTTGAGCGCGTGCGCGACGATCTCCTGGCTCAGCACGAGCGCCATACCCCATCCGACATGGAGCAACGATACCTTCACCGCGTTCAGGTCGATTCGCCACAACAGCACGACCAGGCCGAGCGCCCCGAGCGACGCCAGGACCTTCGAGCGACGCGTCATCGCGCACGGGTGGCACGAGCCCAGCTCCACAGGCTGAGCCAGTAGAGGTTGGCACCCGCGGCCACCGCCCACAGGAACCATTCCAGGCGCGACACTGCGGTGAGAACCATGACGAGATAGATGTAGTCCCGGCTCGCCAGGCGCTCGTAGACACGCTTGAATCCGAGCCGCCGCTCGGGTGGGAGGCGATTGATCAGCCACCACACCGACACCATGCTGACCATGATGCCGAAGAGGAACGAGACGGCCGGTCCGGTGAGACTCAGGTCGGGCCGCCCGCGGTGCACATGGACGAGGATGGCGGCGAAGGTCGCCAGATGGATGGCGTCGTCGGTGGCCATGTCGAAGCGCGCGCCGAAGGCCGACGTGAGGAGCCTGAGTCGAGCCACCTCGCCGTCGCAGCCGTCGAAAATCGCGCTGGCCCAGAGCAAGAGAGAGCCGAGCTCGGCCATCCACACCGTGGTGTTTGCGAGCAGCACCGCGCCGGCGAGCCCGACGAGAAGGCTCAGGGCCGTGATGACGTTCGGCGTGATGGCCGTTCGCACCAGAGCTCGCGACAGCGCGACGGACAGCACCCGATCGAAGCGGGCGAGATAGCCGTCGCTCGGCCTTCGCAGCGAGCCGAGGAGCCGGCGCTCCGCGACTCGCGCGCCGGCCACGCCACTGGCGTCGTTCCAGCGCGCCGCCGCTACCTCGATGCGAGGCGTTCCGGCGTCCAGGAGCTTCAGATGCGGAAATACCTCCGACTCTCGCTCTACGTGCGCGAGAAGCATCAACGGCTCGGAGTAGTACGCTGCCACGGGAACTCCGCGCCAGATCCAGGCGGTCGGGGACTGCTCCCCGATCGGTCGGGCGAGCAGGTCTCGAAGCCCCTGTGGCTCGGGCACGGTGTCCGGCGCGACCACCAGCACCGGCGATCCGGGTTCGAGCGCCTGGGCGAGGGATCCCGATCCGCCGGCCGCCGCCACGTGCGTCCAGGGTCGGGACAGCGCTGTCAGGTACCGGCGCCAGGACTTCGGCAGCGCTCCCGCTTCGGTCCAGAAGACGATGCGCTCGACGTCCTCCAGCCCCGCAAGGTTGGTCGCCGCTCGGACCGCCGCCGGCACGGATACGATCGTCGCCGGCTCTCGCGGAACGGGAACGACGACTTGAACGCGCGCCGGCCGCCGGGTGAGCTCATCGGCGGGACGCCGTGCCTCCTCGCCTCGATGGGCCGTCAAGAATCGCAGGAACTCCCGCCCCTCGCGCAGGCGCCGCCGCATGACGCGACGGTCCGCGACCATCTCTTTCGCGATCGAGACGATCTTCCGAGGCCGGAAATAGAAGCGCCGATAGAACTCCTCGGTGCTTCGCGAGATCTCGGTGCTGAGGAGGTGGGGATACGACAAGGCGCTCACCTGCGCGCCGCGCTCGTCGACCAGCGCCTCCCCCGAGAGCCATCCGTTGGCCGTCGCCTGACGGAACAGCTCCGTCCCCGGATACGGCGCCGCGATGGAGACCTGAATCGTGTGGGGGTCGATGTCCCCGGCGAACCGGATGGTCTCCTGGATCGTGTCGCGTGTCTCTCCCGGCAAGCCCAGGATGAACGTCCCGTGGATCTTGATCCCGAGCGCCTTCGCGTCGCGCGTGAAGCGGCGCGCCGTCTCGAGCCGGATGCCTTTCCGCACGTTGTTCAAGATCTTCTGGTTTCCCGACTCGTAGCCGACGAGCAGCAGGCGCAGTCCGTTGTCCTTCAGCACCTTCAGCGTGTCGTACGGCACGTTCGCCTTGGCATTGCACGACCAGGTCACACCCAGCTTGCCCAGGCGCCGAGCGAGCGCCTCGACCCTGGGCAAGTCGTCGGTGAGCGTGTCGTCGTCGAAGAAGTATTCGCGGACCTGCGGGAAGTAGCGGATCGCCCGGGTGATCTCCGCGGTCACGTGCTCGATACTGCGCGTGCGATACCGATGGCCGCCCACGGTTTGCGGCCACAGGCAGAAGGTGCACTTCGATCGGCATCCCCGTCCGGTGTAGAGGGACACGTACGGATGGAGGAGATATCCGATCGCGTAGCGCTCGATGGCGAGGTCGCGCTTGTAGACGTCCACCACGAACGGCAGCGTATCCATGTCCTCGAGCACGGGACGGTCCGGCGTGTGCCGGATCCCACCCGGTGATCGGTAGCTGAGGCCGAGGACCGTCTCGAGACGCCCGCCCCGCGCGACGTCCGCGATCGTGAAGTCGAACTCGTTCCGCGCCACGAAGTCGATCGCGTTCGACGCGGAGAGCGCGCGCTCGGGGTTGACCGCGACGTGCGCGCCGACGAACCCGATTCGCAGCTCGGGATTCTTCTCCTTCAGCGCCTCCGCCACGCGGACGTCGTGGGCGAACGACGGCGTGCTGGTGTGCAGCACCGCCAGCTCGTATTCCGCGGCGAGGGGGCGGATGTCCTCGAGCGTGAGGTCGGCGGGCGGCGCGTCGACCAGGCGTGAGCCCGGCACCAGCGCGGCCGGCTGCGCGAGCCAGGTCGGATACCAGAACGACCGGATCTCGCGCCGCGCCTGATAGCGCGAGCCCGCGCCGCCGTCGAAGCCCTCGTACGAGGGCGGGTGCAAGAAGAGCGTGCGCAGGTATGGACCGTGGCCGCTGGTCATGCCGATTCCTCCCAGTCGGACGCGAGGGATGGCACCTCGGCCGATTCCGCGAATCGCGTTCGCTCTGCGAAGTCCGGCCGGCGCTCGAGCCGACCGTCGCGATGAACGTGAAACGGCTCGTCGTTCCAGCGAACCGTGCGACCGAAGAAGCTCAGGACGCCGAGGACGAACGACATGAGGTCGCGGATCGGGACCAGCCACGTGCCGGACCACGGCGCGGGTTGTCCGAGCACGCGGTAGATCCCCAGACGACCGACGACCCGCAGACCGAGGTGCAGAGCGGCGGCCATCCTGGCGGGACCGCTCGCCCCGCTGGCGGCAAGCCAGATAAGCGAGAGCGGAATGCCGTAGGTCAGCAGCGAGCAGAAGTACGGCACCGGCCGCAAGGTCCGGAACGTCCTCGCCCACCGCAGCTCGTGCGTGAAGAGGCTTCGTAGGCTTCGCTCGGATACGACGTTGTCGACGACGTACGGAACGAGAACCACGCGAAGACCTAGGGCGCTCACGAGCCATCCCAGCATGTAGTCGTCGGCGAGCTGATCGGCGAGGGCTTCGAATCCACCGACCGCGCGCAGGGTGTCGCGTCGGCACGCGATGGTCGCACCAAATCCATGACGCAGGCGCTCGAGGTGCGTGCCGACGAGCGCAGCCGGCAAGAACCACTCGTTGATGAACATCGCCCCGAGTCGTGAGGCCACGCCGCGCGGTGCGACGCCACGATACAGACAGGTCACGAGTCCCACGCGCCGGTCCTCGAGGGGCCCGACCACGGCACGGATGTAGCCGGGGCCCACGCGCATGTCGCTGTCGGCCACGATGAGTGTGTCGTGCTTGGCGTGACGGACGAGATTGGCCAGGTTGCTGATCTTCAGATTCGTGCCGATCGTGCGGCTATCGGCGGCGAGCTTCAGCTCGAGCCCGGGGAATTCGCGTTTGAGGCGCTCGACGACCGCCACCGCGGGATCGTGGAGGTGGCGGACTCCGAAGACGATCTCGAAATTCTGATAGTCCTGGAGGCAAAAGCTGCGGAGATTCTCGTAGAGCTCGCCGTCGTCGCCCCGCAACGGCTTGAGGATCGTGACGGGTGATGCGAGATCCGGAGCCGAGGGCCGAGCCTGCCGATATCGCGCGACCGCGACAAGCGCCGCGAGCCAGTAGGTGGCCGAAAGGACCACGAGGCCGCAGAAGACGTAGTCGATCATCGACATGGGACGGCCTCACCCGCGTGCGCGGCGGGCGTGGCGGGAACGATGCCGACACGGCGGCGGACTAATAGACCCGGACCGTTCATAGTTATCCCCCATGGGCGCGCAGCGTTGACCTCGGTCGTAGCCGGCCGGAAGCATGCGAGCGCGGAACACCGTCGAGGCGTTCCGAACGAGCTGCTGCCGGGCGCTAGTTGAGGATCAGGAGACCGAGGGGCTGTACTGGAGGGGCGCGCGGGGATGCGGCGGCGCGAGCTGACACCTGGACGAACCGAAGCGGCAGGAGTTCGACGCCGACGACGATCGTCCACAGAGGTCCCGAATCGATGAGCAGTGGTGCTTCGACGGCGCACGTCTTGACGATGAGAATGACGACGTTGTCGAAGTCGTCGTCATCCCAATAGCCGGCGAGCCACGTCGGGTCGGGCGGGTCGGCGTACGCGGCCGGCACCAATGCAAGGAGGGCGGCAACGAGCACGAAGACGCAAGCCTTGCAAAGCACACCGTCATGATTGCCCCGGGGCACATGATGGTCAAGTGTTCTTCGAATTTCGTGCCGCCCTACTTCGCCGAAGCCAGCACCATCGGGCCCTCCGGCTGCTGCACGCCCGCCTCGACCTCGAGCGTGACGGCGAAGACCTTGACCGGCTTACCGCCCTGCACCGGAGCGATGCGATGGGCGGCCCGGCCGGAGGCATCGACCTGGAACAGACCGGCGGGCTGTGGCGCCGCATCGCCGATCGTCCACAGCTCATAGGCTTTGCCCGGCGGAGCCGATGGCAGATGCGCCACGAACACGTACCCGCCGTGGGCGGGATGCCAGATGACCCGTCCCGTCGCCTCGGGGCTCGGCCCGAGACCGCGCAGGTTGACCACCTGCGCCTGGGGATCGCGCAGCAGATCGACAGCACTCCGGTAGACGGCGAGCTGCTCGCGCAGCGCGGCCTCTTCGCGCTGGACCCGCGCGTGCAGCGCCGCGGTCTCGCGCGCCATCTGACCCAGCCGCGCTTCGTACCGCGTCGCGACGAACGCACCGGTGAACGCCGCCACGGCGATCGTGGCCACGACCGTCCCCACCACCCAGACGAGCGGGCGCGGGCGCGAGGCGCCTCGCCGTGGAGGCATCCCGATGCGACGCAGCAGCTCTTCCTTCACCGCCGGCGGCGGGATCATCGGCGACCGCGCGCGCGCCAGGGCCGCCAGGGCCGCCGCCGAGTCGCGCAAGGTAGCCTCGCAGACGTCGCACTCGCCGGCCAGATGGCGCTCGAATTCCACGCGGTCCTGGCCGTCCAGCGCGCCGACCGCGTACGTCGCCGCGAGCGTGTCGTACGGTTCGTGATTCATGAGCTCGTCTTCACCACCTCGCGGAGACGCTCGAGGCCGAGTTGGATCCGGGTCTTCACCGTGCCGAGCGGTTGCTTGAGGCGCTCGGCGATCTCCGTCTGGGTGAGCCCGGTGTAATACGCGAGCTCGATGACCTCGCGCTGTGCCTCGGGCAGGCGATCGAGCGGGGCGATGGCCTCGTCCAGGGGCGCCACGAACGTCTCGCTCCACCGGCGTGTCGATCGGATGCGATCGATGGCGCGCGTCCGCGCGCGCCTGACCATCCAGGCTTCGGGGCTGCCCCGGGTCGAGTCGTAGGCCGGGGCGTCCCGCCAGGCCTCCCAGAACACCTCCTGGAGGACGTCGCTCGCGTCGGCGCGCTCGCGGACGATCCGGAGGATGAGCGGGAATACCACGGGCGCATAGTGGTCGTAGAAGACGGCGAAGGCATCCCGGTCACCGGCAGCCATCTGCCTGACGAGATCCGCGCCGATCGTCGCCATCCTCGCCTCTCACTACCATGACTACGGTCGACAGCCAACTCTGGATCGCCTATTCTGGGCGGCGTGAAATGGGTGCCTGAAAAGAAGGCATTCGACGAAGCCTTCGACAAGAACGGGACCGCGCGCCAGCACTACCGGCCCCTCGTCTCGATTCTGGAATCGTTCACCCAGGGCGAGATCGAGCGGCGCGAGCGCCTGCAGAAGCTCTCGCTGATGGACCAGGGCATCACGTTCACGGTGTACGGCGAGAAGGAGGGCACGGAGCGGATCTTCCCGTTCGACTTCGTGCCCCGCGTGATCCCCGCGCGCGAGTGGGAGCGCCTGCAGGCGGGGTTGGTCCAGCGGGTCACGGCGTTGAACCTCTTCATCCTCGACGTCTATCAGGGCCAGAAGTGCCTCAAGGACCGTATCATCCCGCCCGAGATCGTCCTCTCGCGCAAGGAGTACAAGCGCGAGCTCCTGAACGTCATTCCGCCGCGCCAGATCTTCACGCACGTGGTCGGCACCGATATCATCCGGAACGGAACCGGCGAATACCTCGTGCTCGAGGACAACTGCCGCTGCCCTTCCGGCGTGTCCTACGTGCTCGAGAACCGCAACACCCTGAATCGCGTCTTCCCCGAGTTCTTCAAGTACTACCCGGTCAGGCCGATCAAGGACTACCCCACCCTGCTGCTCGACACCCTGCTGCACGCTGCGCCGCGCTTCAGCGAGAAGCCGGTCGTGGTGATCCTCACGCCCGGCATGGCGAACTCCGCATACTTCGAGCACTCGTTCCTGGCCCGTGAGATGGGCGTGGTGCTCGTCGAGGGCCGCGACCTGATCGTCGAGGACAACTACGTCTTCATGCGCACGACGCAGGGCAAGCAGAAGGTCGACGTGATCTATCGCCGGGTCGACGACGACTTCATCGATCCGCTGACGTTCCGGCGCGACAGCCTCCTGGGCGTCCCGGGGCTCATGAACGTCTATCGCGAGGGCAACGTGGGGCTCGCCAACGCCCCCGGCGCCGGCGTCGCCGACGACAAGTCGGTTTACGCGTTCATGCCGGAGCTGATTCGCTACTATCTCGGCGAGGACGCGCTCTTAGCCCAGGTGCCGACCTACCTCGGCGCCCGCGCGCCGGACCTCGGCTACATCCAGGACCACGCGCGCGAGCTCGTGATCAAGACCACCGGCGACTCCGGCGGTTACGGCATGTTGATGGGGCCGTTCGCGGTCAAGAAGGAGATCGAGGCCTATCTCGCGCAGGTGAAGAAGAATCCCGGCAACTACATCGCCCAGCCGCTCGTCGAGCTGTCGGCGCACCCGACCTACATCGACGGAAAGTTCGAGGGCCGCCGCATCGATCTGCGGCCGTTCATCCTCTACGGCGCCTCCGTCCGCGTCCTTCCCGGCGGCCTGACGCGCGTGGCGCTGAGGCCGGGCTCGTACGTGGTCAACTCCTCCCAGGGCGGCGGCAGCAAGGACACCTGGGTCCTCGCTGATAAGAACGCCTGATGCTCTCCCGCGTTGCCGACTCGCTGTATTGGATGGGGCGGTACCTGGAGCGAGCAGAAAACATCACCCGGCTTCTGCTCGTGACTGAAGACTTCTCGACCGAGACCCAGGGGCTCGCGGAAGATCTGGCGCAGACCGCGTGGAAGGACATGCTCGAGATCTTCCCCTCGGCGCAGCTCACGCGTGCGATCACCCCGTTCGCGCCGCTGTCGGTGCCCTACCTCTCCACGTTCTTCACCGACCAGGCCAACGCCTACTCGATCAACTTCTCGATCCGGAAGGCGCGCGAGAACGCGCGGTCTGTTCGCGAAGCACTGACCCTCGAGGTCTTCCTGGCGCTCAACGAGGTGTTCCGCTCGGTGGAGGCGTACGAGCGCAAGGGTATGCCAGATCTCCCCGCGTTCCGCGACGCGCTCGGCGCGATCCACAAGGGGATCTTCACGGTCGTGGGCGCGATCGAGCACACCTCGACCCACGACGAGGGCTGGCGCTTCCTCAAGCTCGGCGAGTCGCTCGAGCGTAGCTATCGCTCGGCGCTCGTGCTGCGCACCCGGCTGCCGGCGCTGCTGGCCGCCGAGGCGCGGGGCGACGCACCGCTCTACTACACGCAGTGGCGGATGCTCCTGCGCGGTCTGTCGTCGCTGGAAAACTACCGGCGGGTCTACGGCGCCCGACTCGAGCCCAATCTGGTGATCGGCTTCCTGCTGTTCGACGCGGATTCGCCCCGCTCGCTGCGCTATGGCGCCGCGGCCGTCCGCGACTACCTGGCGGCGATCTCCGGGCCCGCCGAGCTCACCGCGCCGGCGCGCATCATCGGCCGGCTCCACGCCGATCTCCGTTACGACGACGAGGCCCAGATGCGCCGCGGCGACTTCGCCGGGCTGCTCGACCGCGTGGTCGGCGAGCTCGCCAAGACCCACGACGCGATCGCAACCCAGTACTTCGTGACCTGATGCATCTCCAGGTGGAGCACCGCTTCGCGTTCGAGTACGACACGTTCATCAGCGAGTCGTTCCTCGAGCTTCGCGTACAGCCGAAGACGACTCCGCAGCAGGCGGTTGCGTCGTTCGAGCTGGCGGTCGGTCCGCCGACCAGCGTGCACCGCTATCGCGACTGGAACGACAATCTCACCCATCACTTCACGATCACGAAATTCCACGACCGGATCGAGGTGTCGGCGCGCTCGCTCGTCGAGACCCGCCTGGCGGGCGTGGCCATCGGCTCGCTCACCGAGCGTCCCGCCGCTGACGCGCCCTCGTACACGTTG
>WNGJ01012787.1_pt1 | contig 13771 bp, 15 predicted proteins | sample 5400611 | NCBI WGS metagenome assembly WNGJ01 (sample SAMN13153375, study PRJNA577476) | soil metagenome | isolation source: 40 cm soil or saprolite under Garry oak tree replicate 1 | place: USA:California | collected 2016-06-15 | reverse complement strand
ACTGATTGCCTTCCAGTACTGCCACTGGCGTCAACATATGCCAGATGCGATCATCGTCGAAGACGTAACACTCACCCGATTCGCGCATCGTGAAGCGATCCATTTCGTGTTTCTCATTGTCGGTTATGATGACTTCGCCGCCGTGAGCGCCGCAGCGGGCTAGCAGATGCGTGGCGATGTACTTTTCCCCGTCTTTATGTAAGCCCGGTGGGCTTGTGTCACACGGCCGACCCGGCGTAGCCGTGAACCTGATTGTATGCATGTTGACTAAATATCTAGTACCCACCGCCGAGAGCGGCAGGTAATGAAGGTGGTAAGCAATCATCTTGCGAACGCCTATGGAATCGGCGATGGCCGGGGGTAGCGGAGCGTACTCTCGCTGCTGGCCGCCTAGGGTCGTGTTGTATTTTTCCAGCTGCACATAGGGTGCGCTCTCCTCGCTCGACCAAACTTTTACACCGCCCTCAACAATCTCGGCCCGGAGACGATTTAAGGAACGATACCTGTCGCCCCCGTCATAGTACTTGTCCTTTGGAATGGACCAGGCTGCATGGGCTAACTCTTCCAGCGTGCGCGCTATGTCTACATCAACTCTGAGCGGCTGACGACTAAATCCGCGGTCGACGAGGTCATTTCGCGACCTGGCATTCGTTCCAACCGGAATAAAGCTGTCTTGACCCATGATCGTTCCTGACAAATGCTTGACGATTGCATGACCACGCAGATTTCCCTGTCTGTCGCTGGCAGCGAATCGACACACACCAAGCGTCTATTAACCGGAATCTCCTTTTTTGACTTCAAGAACGCTGGCGATCATACACCCATCTCGCCGTTCACGATAAGGGGGAAGGATTTTCATCTGAAGTGCTACGAATCGGTATACGATCCGCACCAGCACAGCCGAAATTGCGCCATTTGGCGGCCCACTTTTGCGATACCTCTCCCCGCTTCTTACTGGCTGGCGGTTCACACGGCGGCTGCTGCGTTGGCGGAAATAATTTCGAAGCGCCCCTCATGCTCAGCTGATGGGGTGGAGAGACAAGCCGATGAACCTGCACACCCACAGGGGCGCATTTCAGCGTGGGAGTGGTTTTCTTAAACGTTAGCGACCACATTGCTAAGGGCACAAAAAATAGAAATCAGTCCCGAAAAAATCGTTGCTCTCACCTACGGTTTTGACGCCACCACCGTTTACTGGCCCAACGCGAAGTCTTTCGATTGGCAGAAGGAATACTGGGACATGTCCCCACGCAGCTATTGGTACGCCACTGGGCACTATTCTGCCAGCGAGCACGGCGGTCCTGGAGGTACTCCGTTAACCAGCCGTCCTGCCACGGAAACCACGAACGAGTTCGGCTTTGCTCACCAAGTCCAAGCCCGCGATCTACCACCGACTCAACCGAAGCCCGCCACTTAGTTCTTGCTGCGATAGGCCTCAATCACCATGAATTTTTCCCATGCCTTGCCGTCGTCTGATTTTTCGCCTCGCCAAGTAAAGTGATTCTCGGAGATGTTAGTGTAAGTAGCGCGCGTAAACACATGGGAGGCAACGGGCTCCTTCATGTTGTACGTAATTCCTTTTTCATCGATCTTGACGCCGCTCAGGTCTTCCGTTCCTAGGTCCACCCAGGTGCCACCCAGAGCGTTTAGCCATTTCATATTCCAGGTCTTCTTCTTTGCATCATACGAGCGAAGGTTTATGCCCAGCACCAGAAGCTCGCCAGCGGGCGTAGTCATTCGGTATTCGTCCGCAATCACATAGCCATCAAGAATGAGGCGCCCTTCCCATGTCGCTTTCAGACTCTCCCAAATTCCGTCGCCTCGCTTTAGTTCTGCGTCGCAACTCCATTCGCCAATAAGAAAGGCGAATCGAGAAAGTTCTGGGGGTGCCTTAGGATTGAGTTTCCCATACTCCCGTTCAGCTCTTTTCATGGCTCGAGAATCATCCTCTGCAGTCTCCAGCATGGGTCGTGCAAGGACCTGCGGGCTCTGAGGCGCCTGCGCCTGGATTGATATAACGATCCCGCCTCCAGATTTCAACCGAGAATCGTTCTCACTTCGCAGTCTTGTCGTAAGGGCATCGCGTCTATTCGACGGATTGTCCCAAGGGCCCTCTAGCAAAGGTGCGGATTTGCGACCCGATCCCACGTAGACGGGTAGTCAGCGAGTCGGACATGTTGCATCGCTGATGTCAGGATTCAGAAACGGGCTTCGGGGACGTCAACGAACGCCGTTTCGGGCGGTTTGTTGGCCACACGGGAGTGTCTGGATGCCGGTTTACCCCGATCAGTAATGAGAAGTCTTAGGGGGCTGTATCCGAAGTGCCCAGCCCGAGATCAGCCATCGCATAGCTTGCACAAGGGGGCGCTCCAGATACAGCCGTAAGATTTCTGGAGCAGAGTCACATCTCGAGCGCAGAGTCTTTTGCGAACACTAGTATCGTTTCCGCATCTTCAGTACTTTCACAGATTATTCGGTCGCGGTGCGTCGCGCTGAGCTATCTACTGGGGAGGCCTCGGCCACGGCGGCTGAACGAAAGCCGGGTAGCGGCTATGGCCTTGCCGTCCGGCGGTTTGAACGAGAGTTGCTCCGCGAGGAAAGCGATGCGGTCACGGGTGGCTTCGGCGCTGATGCGTGCGGCGCGTCATAGATCTTGACCTTCTTCGGTTCGCTCACCATCTCGAAGTATTGCTTGGCCAGCTCGCCATTCAGAAAGGGTTCATCGGTTGCGTACTGTAGAAACATTGCCGTGTTCATATCCTCCTCACGAACGCAGCCCGTCTTCCCCGTTCCCTCGTGTTACCTCTCAACGCCGGTCTGGGATGCTCATGGAGAAGTGTTTTTCGCTTGACATCGCCTTTTTATAGGACTTACGGATAGCCGACGACTCCCGGAAAGCGATCACCAGAAAAGTGCGGTGTAAAGTTCGAGCTAGAGCCTTTCATGCTGCCGCTTGCGCTTCTTCCCGCTGGCATCCGTGAACGTCACGCCTCCTCCGAAACTCGGGCGGATTTCTGCGCCCGTCTGCCAATCTACAACCCGATTTCGTAACATCATTTGCAATCAACGATTTGCGATGATTTCCTGCTCGCCACTCATCCGCCGGATACCGTTTTGGCCTGTCGCCGAGCGGGCCCTGGGGCTTCTTGGTTGCCATGCATTTCGGCCTTAGAAATCAGCAGTATTCGATGCCAGTTCTTGCGCTGAACGCATGGACTGAGAGTCTCTCCAGGCCCTGAGTCAAGAGCAGACATCTTGCATGCGCCGCCGCGATAGCAAGGAAGACTTGGCTTGGAAAGCCCTTTCGAGTCGTATTCCCCTTTTGTGCTATGGCTGTCGCCCCCCGGTGCCATTCTCCCCCTCCCCAAAGCGTGACATCTTAACTGTGCACGAAACCTTTAGTGCGGATGTTCAGGGATCTGGGTAGTAGAGGGAAAAGGCAAGACATGGCGGAGCTGACGCAAAGGCCGGAAAAAGCGGAAAACAAAGGCCGTCGCAGGATGCTCATTACGCTAGTCATCTTGCTGGTCACTCTTGTCGTAGTTGTGGTGAAGGACTGGACAACTTGGTTCGGTTCAGACGAGACCACGGACGCCTACCAGACGTCCCCAGCAGCGGCTCCGACCAGCGTAGCGCAAGCACCATCCATCGGGAATCTGGCGCCCACGGCCAAGACTGCTCCAACTGCCAAGACGAAGAACGAAGTTGCTGCCAAGAGTTCCGCCCCGACCGCGGCCGCCCGGAGCGTCATCGCGGCCACGCGTACTGAGCTTCCGCCAATGGAAGTGGAAGTAGTGGCCGGCGACACACACCGCACCGTTCATCCTGGCAACAACTCCGTGAAGGTTGAGATGCCGCCGAACTCGGGCGCTCAGGCCGCGGGCTCGGCGTTCCAGTGGAGTCCGGCCACGAGTGCTGTGGAGCGGACGCGGATATCTTCTGATCAGCCTGAGGCACTGCCGCAAGCCGTAGAGGCGTCCTATCCCTCGCTGGCCCGGGAGATGAAGGTCCAGGGATCCGTGCTGCTTCAGGCGCTCGTCAGTGCCGACGGAGGCATCCGTGACCTGCGCGTGCTGAGCGGTCCTCCCATACTGGTCTCGGCCGCGATGGAAGCGGTACGCCAGTGGCGTTTCAAGCCGTATTTACAAAATGGGCAGCCAGTCGAAACGCAAGCCAAGATCAGCGTTAACTTCACAATCAAAGTACTGTGAATGCAGTGTCGCAGCGCGCGGCCTTCGTGCCAATCTCAGGAAAGCTATGACATCTGGCTCGACCCCAGGATGCAAACATTGCGAACATTACTGAGTTTCTAAAGCCCTACGACGCTTGCCAAATGCGACGCTATGCTGTGGGTACGCTCGTAAATAATGTTGCTAACGACGAGCCTCGATGCGCCAGTCCGATTGAGAGCCCGGTATCGATTCAAGGCGGTCTCTTCTAAATATCACTCGTAGAGAGAGAGTCTCGGCAAAGCGGGGGGCGATCCGTCACGAAGTCGAGGCTCCTGCGACGCCCTCGTGAAGTTCTTGGATCTCGTTCGACTCAGCGAGAAGGCCTTCGTGATCAGCTACCACTTTTGTGGCCGCCAGACACTTTAATCTCTGCTTTGATTCTTTCCACGATGAATCCGGCCTCGCCAGCATTTCGCAGACCGGTTGCCAACGTGACCCCTGAGATGAAGTCTGCAAATAGATCGTATACGCGGGAATTGCTTCGGTCCCTTGCCCAGATTGACTGGCAATAGGCGAAGTTACCTGCCGAACATCGCTATAAGCGACCTATTTCGATTTCCCGATCCCGAACAGTGAGTTCCGTAGGGTAACCACGCCATTCTCAAACGTCGGTGATGACGTGCTGAACCACGCCCACAATGCCCAGTAAAGCAACAGTAGGTCTCCAAACATGAATATTGAAAGTGAAAGAGAATCGCTTCCCCAGAAGAAATACAGAATGATCGCAGTCCAGACGCAGAAGGCGACTGTCGCGATTTTGGCTATTCCCCAAATGCCGATTTGCCAAAAATAAAAACTCTGTACCTCCGCGGGGAGAGGGGCGCACGATGACCTGATGATCACCAGGCGATGGATGCGCCGGCAAGGAGACAGGAATAGACGCGTAAAACTCACGGTCATTGTACCCAGGCCTAGCTGTATCGCCGGATCTTGCGAATACCGGCACCTCGAAATATCGAAGAAAATCAACTCCCCGGAAGCGTTGCTAACGCACGCAATTGCCAGACGATTTTGTCATCTGGGTTGGCCGAATCCGTGCTTGGGGCATCGGACGGTACTGAGAATTCGACGGGCAAGGTGATCCACTCAGACTCAGGGGCTGATCGGGGGCCCTTGCTCAAGGGTTCTCCGCGCCAAACCAATTCATCCCAAGTGGTTTTACTGCCCCCAGTCAAACCTCTGTCCACACTCTTTCTCCTCCTCACACAATTGAGCGTGACTTGCACCGGCCTACGCAAGGGGCTGCCCACTGGTAGGTGAATTTTCCAGAAAGATTCTGTCCCAGCCAGAACGGTAGCGAATCCATTTCAAAATAGCTGCCTGAATACTTGCGCGCACGGGCTGCCAAGAGCACGTTCCACCAAAGCAGAGCAATTCCGATGGCCGGCAAGATCAAAAGGAATAAAAAGGAAGGGTTTCTCTGGTCCATGTTTCGGGCCCTTTTAGGGCGAGTCCAACTGTACCGATCACGAGAGCGATGGCACCGAGGAGCCAGCCAGTTCGGCTCGTTTCGGCGTTGGAAACATTCGTACCCGAGATTCTCTTCCGTACCCAATCGGGGTTTTCTAGCCAGGGTTGCTGGTCGGCGGTCAATCAATCTCCCCGAAGCTCATGACTTGCAAAAAAGGGAATCTGGACTGACGGGGCACCCTACGCTGCGACGCCTCTCGACCGTACGTTTTTTGCCTTCAGCAGAAAGAACAGGAAAAAACCGCCCAGCACCACATGAATCACGATTCCCGGAGTGACTGCCGCACCGGCTCCGAGAGTCATGGTCCGAAGAACCACGACGAGAGAAAGCACTTGCACAAAGAGGTTTCCCAAAAGCACGCCTATCAGGCCATATCCCTGTGCTTTTCGTGCGTACCAGTTAATAATCCCAAGCCCAAAGAGTGTTGCACTCACCTCGTGTTTGCCGATATCCGCTCCCCAAAAACAATTTCCAACCTCGAACTCAATTCTGCGATTGAGATTAATGTCGTCGATCCCTTCGCACGAAAAGGCTATCGCTTTAAGGGTACGGGCGAACTAGTAAGCCGGGGTGAGTTGTTTAATGACATATTGTCTTTTTATCGCGGCCGATGGGTCGACTCGGCGCGAAGCCGGAACAAGCCCGCTATTAAAAGATTCGTTCTGGTCACGATTGAGAAGGCACTACCCCTGATATCACCCGCCTACGATAATGGTAGGGATGAGAAGTCAGTCCAGGATTATTGGGTTTGCTACTTCGATCATCTGCACGCACGGGAATGATCTACTGAATCTAACTAGGGTTTGGAGTCCCTGCCGGTCCAAGGCTGGACGTTCGCCACTTCTCAGCGGGCCTGAGCCACATACTCCCGGGCGCTCTCCAGCGCCACATGGGTGCAGTCTTCAGAGAGCAACCATTCGCGACCAGCTCTCGTGTAGTAGTGCCGAACGTGCGCATTTGCTTCTGGACTCTCCCGTCCCCGCGGACGATCAACCATCAGGCCACTGTGGCCTGATGTACGTCCAGCCCACATTCACGTTCGATGAGAGTTGGCATAACGCCTCCATCGGAGGCGATTGCTGCGCGGCAGGTCTGGTGCAGACTGTCATGCGTCCTTCCCGTTTTGCGAGTGCGACAAAAGGCGGTACCTTCACCGGCGCGGGTCAGTCTTATCGACGGGATCTGTGTCATCTCATAGACTACCGACCCTTCAAGCAATCGCCAACCACGGATGCTTGTATCACGGACTGACCCGTTTCTACGTGGCTAGCCCGCTGCACCCTATTTTGACGGTAAGTGTGCGCCAGAGGCGCATGAGGTCTCATCGAAAACGCCTCGGATCGCGTTTCAGTCCATCGCGAAGTGTGCTGCCCCGAGGCGTTTCCGATCAGGGCTAGCGACAATTCGTCCGGAATCGTCGGATTCGCTGCTCACGTGTCACGGTCGACTCGTAATAAGGCCGGAAGTCGATTTTTGATTGCAAATCCGCCCGATGTTATCTTGGGTCTCCCTGGACAATTCTCGGCGGATAAGCGTCAAATGCGATCTCATGCTCCTAAAGTTCTGGTCAGGACCACCTCCCATTCAGTGCATAGACCTTATTTTCGTGCCGTGAGCAGTCCATTGGATACCATCCCTCATGAACATACTTGATCTCGTTGTCGGTAAGCCCATCAAAACCAGTGACGAACGCGCCGAGCAGATCGGTCCTGCGCAGGGCATCCCGATCTTTGGTCTCGATGCGCTTAGCTCGGCGGCTTACGGCCCGGAAGCGGCCCTCAGTCTTCTGATTCCCCTTGGCTTTCTCGGTGTTCGTTATATCGTACCCATCAGCGCCGCCATCATCACGCTGCTAGTGATCGTGTACTTCTCCTACCGCCAGACCGTCGCCGCCTATCCCTCCGGCGGTGGCTCCTATACCGTGGCGCGGTTCAACCTCGGCGCACGTGCCGGCTTGCTTGCCGCGGCCGCGCTCCTCGCCGATTACATTCTCACGGCCGCAGTGGGGATTTCCGCGGGAGTTGGTGCGTTGGTCTCGGCGGTTCCATCCTTGCTGCCGCACACCGTTTCTCTCTGCGTGGGCATTCTGATCGTCATCACTATCCTCAACCTCCGCGGCCTGCGCGAAGCTGGCACTGCTTTCGCAGTTCCTACTTATCTGTTTGTTGGCACACTTCTCATAACGATCGTCGCGGGCGTTCTCCGTGTTCTCTTCAGCGGAGGGCATCCCACACCGGCAGCTCCGCTTCCGACTCCGCCCCCCATGATGGAAGCGGTCAGCTACTGGCTACTGCTGAAGGTTTTCGCCAGTGGTTGCACGGCTTTGACTGGCGTAGAGGCTGTCAGCAATGGCGTGAAGGCTTTTCGAGAGCCCACGGTGAAAAACGCCCAGCGCACTCTCACCGTGATTATCTTTCTACTGGCGATGTTGCTGGCGGGAATTTCGTATCTCGTAAAGACTTACGGAATTGCCGCAACCGATCCGGGCCAGCCCGGCTATCAGAGCGTTCTCTCCATGCTCACCGCCGCGGTTTTCGGCAAAGGTTCTTTTTATTATCTGACCATGGGCTCAATCCTTGTCGTTCTTTCTCTGTCCGCCAACACAGCCTTTGCTGATTTTCCGCGCCTCTGCCGCGCCATCGCGCAAAACAATTACCTGCCGCACGCCTTCGGGTACCGCGGGCGGCGGCTCGTCTACACCTATGGCATCGTCGTCCTGGCGGTATTCTGTGGCGGCGTTCTCATCCTTTTCGGAGGTATCACCGACCGGCTTATCCCGCTCTATGCCGTCGGCGCTTTTCTGGCCTTCACGCTTTCGCAATCCGGCATGGTCATGCACTGGCGGGAAAATCGCGGTCCCAATTGGCTGAAGAACGCACTCGTGAATGGGCTCGGTGCCCTGGTCACCGGCATCACCACGGGCGTCGTGCTGGTTGCGAAATTCGTGGAAGGCGCTTGGATTACGCTGCTTTTCATTCCGTTGACAATTGTTTTCTTCACCCTTGTCCGCCGCCACTACCACTCCGTGAAACTGCTCACCACCTGCAAGGTTCCCGTCGACGCGGCAGGTCTCAGCCAGCATCCGATTGCGGTCATTGCCATCGACCGCTGGAGCAACATCACCCGCCAGGGAATTGAATTTGCTGCCCGGCTTTCCCCGGATGTGATCGTCTTGCACGTCGAACCCAACGAGCATTCCGAACTGCTTCAAGACGACTGGGAACATTACGTTGCGCAACCCTTCCGCGCGGCGGGCAAGGAGCCACCCAAGATCCATGTCCTGCCTTCACCCTACCGCTTCATAATCATTCCCATCGTTCAATTCATTCTCGACCTTTCGAAAAAGCATCCTGATCGCAGCATCATCGTGGTCATACCCGAGATCGTGGAAGACAAATGGTATGAATTCTTCCTCCACAATCAGCGTGGCCGGCTTCTGGAATGGGTACTACTCGCCCGCGGCAATGAGCGCATCTTCACGGTGAGTGCGCCCTGGTATGTCGGGGCACGATCCTAGTTCCATCTGGAGCGGAGGATGATTTGAGAAGTCTCGGGGAAAAACCAATCATTTAACAATTCCGAGACAATAGTGCTCGACCCCAACTCGACTTGCGCGAGTCCAACATTCCGTACGACTTGAAAGCGGCTCTCGTTGAAGAGGCGCTGCTTTGGAGAACAGCCATGGGGATGAGGTCATGCGCTATCTAAGGCGCTAATGAAAGAGCTTAGGTTGTCAACTTGAAGGAAGGCTCTAGTCTGCGCCAAGGGATTGCGTGCCCTGTCGCTTCAGCGGTCTCCAGGCCAGGTCGCCTCGCAAATACTGCCAGAGGCCTTGCAATCGCCAGATCATATGCAATTGCCGGTAAGGAAAATGTTCCAGGAAGCAATAGCTGACGAGCCGCGCGACATCCTGCCAATCGTTGTAGCGTTTGTAAGTCAGTTCTTCTTGAAGCACGGAGCCAATGGAAATGACTGTTGCGAACGCATACCCGAAGATGACAAACTGCAGAAGGAATGAATGACTCAAGACGCCAAAGCATGCTGCCAAGATAATCGTGACGAAGCCACCCAGTTCGATGACCGGGGCCAGAAGTTCGAACAACCACAAGTAAGGAAGCGCCAGGCTTCCGATGGTTCCGTAGCGCGGCCGGAAGAGCATGTCCCGGTTCGGCCACAAAACGTCGAGCAGACCTTTTTGCCAGCGCGCGCGCTGTCTGGCAAGCGACCGGATGTCGGATGGCACTTCAGTCCAGCACACGGGGTCCGGGACAAACTCGATGCGATAGTCCGCGCCTTCCTCCCGTAAGTGGCGGTGCAAGCGTGCCACCAGATCAAAATCTTCGCCAATTGAGCCAGATCGGTAGCCCCCGACAGCGCGCACCAGATCGGTGCGGAACACTCCGAAAGCGCCGGAAATAATCATCAGCATGTTTCCCCGGGCCCAGGCTTCTCTTCCGATCAGGAAAGCGCGCAAGTATTCGACGACCTGGATGACTTCAATGCTCTTCCTGGGTAGGCGAACGCGGCGCATGCGTCCTCCTTCGACCTCTGACCCGTTCAGCACCCTGACAATTCCGCCAACCGATACCACGCGCTCGGGGTCTGCCAGTACCGGCACCATGATTCGCAGCAGCGCATCGCGCTCGAGCACGGAGTCTGCGTCGACGACACAGACATAGGGCGAGGTCGCCGCGTTCAAGCCGGCATTTACGGCATCGGCTTTAGTTCCAGCTGATTCCTTATCCACGATGACAAGGCGCGGGTCACTGTCACTTCGGTAGAGTCCCCGAACCGGCGCGCTGATTACTTGCGGGATATACACCGTTCTTACCAATCGCAGGCGAAACTCCCCCTGCATTATCTGCAGGGTGCTGTCGGATGAGCCGTCGTTTATGACGATGACCTCGAGTTCCGGATAATCGAGATCAAGCAGATTCCGGACAGCCGTGCAAATAAATAACTCTTCGTTATGTGCGGGAACAAGGATGGTGATGGGAGGCACCATCGGGGATCTCTTGATCCAGTCGAAGGGGATGCTTTCCAGGCGCCGCAGGTGTGCTGCACTCGTCTTCAGCGCGACGGCAAGCATCAGCAAGTACCCGAGATTCGAAACGAAGTAGTAGAAAAAAAGCAGGTGGTTCGAGAGTTTGAGAAAGTAAATCATGACCGAGAAGCCGCCGCGGCAGAGACTTTCTCCTGTGACGGCTGGGGCTCGGAAGGCAAGGTCCAGGTGTGCAGTACTTCCAGCAAAATGGTCTTCGTGCGCTTCCTGATTTCAATCCATACCGGTCTCGCATGGCCACCAATTGTTCAAAGATCGGCGCCATCGCCGTGGGGAAATCCACGATTGCTTCTGCTGCCCGCAGACGCACCAGCCGATTTGAATCGCTCAAGCCGAGCAGCAAGAAGGGGATCGCAGTTGGCTGGGAGAGCTTACCCAGGCTCACGATAGCGCGCAACCGCACGAACCACATGGGATCTTTCGCCAACTCACTCAGAACGTTGATTGCCATACGCGGTTCGGCAAAGGAAAGTGCGCGCGCAGCTGCGGCTCGTAATTCGGGCAGGGCGTCGTCGGCAAACTGCAGGAGCTCAGTCCCCAGCGAAGCGGTGGCTACTTCCCCCAGTACGCGTCCGAGCGCTTCGCGCACGGCTGGAGCCGCGTGTTGCAGGTACGGCAGCAAGATTTGCGGACGCTCCGCGCAGCTCTGGACCAGTGCGCTTTGCAAGGGGAGAACGGGCACGACCAGCCCGACTTCGCCGACCCAATGCAGAATTTCCTCGGCCGCTTCCGGACAGGCCATCCGCCCGAGACCGCGCAAGGAGGCGAGCTTGGTTTCCGGATCACGATCCCGCAATCCTTCTGACAGAGCCGCAATACCTTCCGGGGCACGAGTTCGACTGAGTGCTACCAGTGCACGCTGCCGCCTCCATCCTTGATGGTGCCGCGCATCAGAGATACATTTCTCGACGAGCCCGCTGGCGCGCATGAATTTCAGCAGCCTTGCGGATTCCGCCGGTCTTGCGATTTCAAAGGCGTCCAGCACCATGGTTTCGACAAGGTGACGGTCGGACAGTTTGTTACGCCATGTGTCGTAGGGAATCTGCCCAGAAATCAGGTCTTCCCAGCCTTGGCGGAGTTCGAACTGGCGCGCATCACGGCGCGCGAAATAGCGCTTGCGGTAGGTTCGTCGCAGCAGGATAAACCCCAGCAGCAAGACGTCTGCGACGACCATGGAGACGATCGCCTTCAGCACGAAAGCGGCTGGGCCTAGCCTGCGAAATGATTCAAAAGCGGAAACCATAGGTAAATCCAAAACTCGTTTGCGTGCGGTCTTGCGTGCGCTTCTGATAGGCAGCAAAACCAGTCACGTCGTGGCGCTCTGTCAACTGGAAGCGCAAACCGCCACCATATGTCTGCGAAGAAAACGTCCCGATCTGATCGACTTGCGCGAAATTCTCCGTCCCTACCGCGAAGAAGACATTTCCCTGGAGGCGGCGCTCGTCCCACGCAGAGATAGGAAACCCAATACGTGTTAACCCCGAAGGACGCCATTCCGCGCCTGTCCCGGAAAAATGGCTTCTCGCGCCGGTCAGTCCTACAGACCACGTCCAGTCGTGAGGCAAGTAAAACAGGGTCATCTCATTGATGGTCAGAATGCGCGCCGTTGTGTACCAATACCAGTGCTGCCCATAGATAATTTCCAGCCCGTGCAGAAGCTTGCCACCAGCGAGCCTCCATCCTTGGTCGTAGTCGAAGAACGCTTCGTTTTTCGGAATGACATTGTTGTGATGAGCTGCCGCTCCACCCACCGTTAACGCACCCATCCTCGGCAACTTTCCGGTCACGCTCGCTACGGACGTTTCCGCATCCGTTCCCGCCCGCTGGTAAAAATTCTCGGAGACGCTAGTTTTCCAGCGCGGTGTCCAGTGCGAAGTGAAGCTCAATCCTTGCAGGTCATTAGGGCCAACAAAGCTGAAAAGGTCGGTGTTCACCCCCACGCGCATCTCATGCCTGGGTTCACTGCGCAACGAAAGCAGTCCCAACTCGGCCTCTTTACTGGTCGGATCCAATTCCAACGCCCGGCGAAATTCCAGCTTCGCTTCGCTCCGGTTGTCTGCTACCCGCAGCGCACGCCCGCGTGCAGCATGGAGATCGGCGCGCTTCGGGTCGAGCTCCACGGCACGATTTAAGGCTTCGAGAGCGTCCTGGGTTCGGCTTTCGCGCGAATACACGTTTGCCAATGCCATCCAGTTGTCCGGATCGTTGGGAACAGCGGTGAGAATGTCGTGATATTCGTGTTCGGCTTCCGCGACTTTTCCTGACCACAGCAGCACGCGTGCACGCCACGCCCGTATGTCCATGTCTCGCGGTGCACGGGCAATTTCACGGTCCACGATGCTCATGGCTGCGGTCCAATCCTGCGCCGCAGCACACCTTCGAACTTCTTCTTGCCAAGCCGACGTCGGCTGTTGCGCCAAGGCGAACAAGCAGAATATTGAGATGCCTGCCAACACTCTGAACATCGCGAGCACAATGATTCTGAGGCGTTTACCGACACCGAATGCATTCATACCTTTGTAGATAGTCTCTACCGAACCGCGGAGAGATACACCACCTTGCGTTACTACGACGGTTACATCAGTAACCGGTGTGAGCGCCTCGGTTCCCAATGGCGGCGGACAGGAGTGTCCGCCCCACACGGGCCTGCCGGGCTTTGGCTGGCTGGACAGACCCTTTGGATCCGCTTAAGTTCAAGTTTTTGGGCTTTCCAACGTGCCAGCAGCCCAGAAAAAATGCTTCCACGGCCAATGGTGTCACGCCTATCCCATCGCGTCATGGGCGACATAGACTCCATTACTTGCGATCTTCCCATCATCGATTGATAAGTTTCTTGATCGCATCGGACGGCATAGGCCGCCAAGACAATTTTTTTGAGGGCCTAAAATTAGTGGTTGGAGTGGCCTAAGTACATTGGAACCATTTTGTCGTCTCGCGAGTTCAAATCCTGTCGGGGAAGTTCAGCGTGGCGGCGACCCAGAGGGGCCTGCGTCGTGCCCCCGGTCG
>WNGJ01005571.1_pt1 | contig 13771 bp, 12 predicted proteins | sample 5400611 | NCBI WGS metagenome assembly WNGJ01 (sample SAMN13153375, study PRJNA577476) | soil metagenome | isolation source: 40 cm soil or saprolite under Garry oak tree replicate 1 | place: USA:California | collected 2016-06-15 | reverse complement strand
TCGCCGGCGCGGATTACGATCAGCACCAAGCCGGCCCCGTCTACTTCGTCCCCGACGGGCCGAATCACAACGACGCGTTCTCCCTGCCGCGGCACAAGGCGCTCGCCATCATGCTCTCGCAGGTCAACAACGACTATCCGTGCCCCAATCCATCGTTCCATCCGGCGCCCGGGCAGTCGCTGTTCGACTTTCTCTCGGCGGGACTCACGCAGGTGAACGACGGCATTACGGTGCTTGACGTGCGCCTCGATGGCGTGCCCATTCACGATGCGCTCCGCTATCGCTTCACTTCCACGGAGGTCTTCTTCTTCGTGGGCGACAAGAGCCTCGCCGCGGGCTTCGACGGGTGCGTGACCGGATCGCTCCAGCCCGCCGTCACCGACGACCTGTTCCTGCTCTTCAAGCCACTGTCGCGCGGGCAGCACGTCCTCACCACGCACATCGAGAACAAGGACGGCAACGTCTTCGACCGCACGCGCACCATCTTGTCGGAATAGATGCGAGCCGCCGGCCGGGGGATGCGCTTCACTGAACCTCCTGGGGTGAGGCATCCTCCGCGGCGACGGCGGGATGAAGGTCATCCGATCGCGACGTGCAGTCGCGCACAATTCCGCGGCTCGATTTCCGCCGCCTCCAGCAAGGTTCTCCTCTGAAGAATGGGTGACTGTCGAACGAACTGGGGACATGTACCCGCATCCGAATCGTCGTTAGCTGCTCTGGGCGACTCCGGCAATTTGGCAAGGATCGCACCTGCGGCAAACGAAGACATGGAGATCGCCCATGTCACCGATCATGAGATCGGCGCACACCGTCTCTCCGGTGCTGCGCAGGTAGGTCGGATCCGGCCGGACGCCGACGAGCGAGCAGCCCATCCCCAGCGGCGCTGCGAGAGCGATGGCGAGAGGCAGCCGGCTCGGGTTGGCGACCACGATTTCTCCCGATTCTCCGACGCGCACGCGTCCCGCTCGGCCACACGCGGTCAATGGACGCCGATGGGCGCCGGAACGACCTCTCCGCGCCCCCTCTCCTGTTCGGCCGCTGCCGCAGCAGCTGCCACCTGCATCTGCACGTACACGGCAGCGGCGGCCGGGATGGCGAGTACTCGCCCATCTTGACCATTCCGGCGAGCTCCATTTCCCCACGCGTCGCAAGAGCGAACCTCGGCGGGAAACCCGTCCGAGAGCCGGATGCCAGAAATGGTCTATCGCGACCTGCCAGCGGCCCCTTCTACGGCTTCAACCGACCCGGCGGGAAAGTGTCCGCGGGCTGATCCGAACGATGGCCAATGCCCGGTCGATGCGTCTGTGATCGCACCTCGATGTGAGCGTCGCGATCCGGGGATAAGCTGATGCAATGCCCAAGGCGCAAAGGCCGAGACGGCGGTCCGTTACGCGTACGCGAGCGAGGACTACCAGCGCGTGCTCGCCGCACACGGGATCACCTGCAGCATGAGCCGAAGGGGCAACGCCCACGCCAACGCTGCGATGGAGAGCTGGTTCTCGACCATGACCTTCGAGCTCGGCGATCGCTTCGAGACGCACGCCGATGCAAAGGCCATGCTGTTCGACTACGTCGAGGTGTTCTACAACTAGGAACGCAGGCACTCGACGCTGGGGTACGTGAGCCCAGCCGAGTTCGAGAGGGCAGCACGGATGCAGCAGGCAGCAGCGTAATCAACCTGTCTACCGAATCGGGGCAAGGTCAGTTCTGAAGTGCGAGAACTGTGGTGGGCGCATGACCGTACTCGCGTTCCTGACCGAAGGGGCCGTGGTGAAGAAGATCCTGGAACACCTTGGCCTGCTGGCCATGGGGCCGCCGAAGGCGCCAGCACGAGGGGCCGCGCGGCTCGAGCTGGATGAGCGACCGGCTGACGAGTTGCGGGACGAGCTGCCAAACTACGACTCGTGGGGGCGCCCTGGCGCGCTTAAGGTACTGGTGCGCCTGGCGCCCGGCTGCGGCCGCTGCCGCGCGGCGTGGACTGGCGTTGTATCAGTTAGACATGGCATGCTTCGCCGCCGGAAGGAGGGGTCGTGAGGTGCGGCGAGTGGACGGAAACCCGCATTATCCGATCTACGACCTTCGACAGAGAGTGGCCGAGAGGTCATGCTTATCGAGAATCAGCTTAGAGGAGGTGTTCCAATGAAGGCCCGAGGGTATTATGCGTTTCTGGCAGTTGGTCTTGTGCTCTTTGCGCTCGCCATGGCCTTTCCGACCAAGAAGGCGTCCGCCCGAGGCGAGGAAAGCCAGTTCGTCGTAGCAAGCTCCATGCTTTCCGGCTTGGCGCCGGGCGCTGTCTTCCCGTTTATTGACACCACTCCCCAGACGATCTCCCAAGCTCATATTGCCATTACCGATGCGACCACGAATTGCTCTCCCGGCGCTGCTCCGCCCTCTAACGTGAAAGTCTTGGTGGGGGAAGCAGGGGTATCTTTGGTTTCAGTGATGGGCGCTTCGACCAACACGGGTATTTCCACCACACCTGGACAGTGCGTGTTTCACGTGACCATACGTGCCGGGCAGGGTGGAGTGCCCAGCACCGTGACCGACATAGTCGTTTTGAATGCCGGCTCAGCCCCTCTTAGTGGCATCAATACTGTTACAGCGTCGGCCACAGTTCGCGTAGAGAAGTAGCCCAGGGCTGCCGTTCACTGCACCTGACCCCCCCGTCGCGAAGGAGCGCGCTTCGGTCTGGCCGGCCTCTGGCGGCTTCGGGAAGTGGTTCGGCGCGCTGGCCGAGCTAACCGTCTCGTCGGAGAACTTTTTCGACATCGCGAGCGCGTACCTGCGCGGGCCGTTCGGCGGCGAGGACCAGTACTTCAACGCGCGGATTGGCGTGTTCCACCCCTGGGAAGGCTTCGGCGCGAGCGATCGGCCGCTCAGCATCTCCCGCCCACTATTCCAGCGCATGCCGGCGGTCGAAAGGCGTCTGCTGCTGGGAGCACGTTCTTCACCCCCTGGGGATTCGACCAGCCCGGAATCGAGGTGGGCTACACGTACCGCGGATTCAACGTGCCTGGCACGATCTTCAACGGCGTCTTCGTCCGCGAAGATAACGGTGAGCTGCACGCCTTCCCCTTCCAAGGCGGCGCGTTGAATCGCAGCAGCGGCGACCCGAACCTGAACGCAAAGGACTTCCAGGTCTTCGGAAATCAGTTCATCGGCGATCACGGTGCGATCAGTGCATACTACTACCACGGTACCGTGACCATCCCGATCCTCGACACGCCGGGCTCCGGTCGCTCCGTGGACGGACCACTTCGATCGCGTCGCGCTCTACGCGACGGTACCGGTCGTGCGGAAGTTCTCCATTTTGGGCGGCGCCATGTACGGTTGGGATACCCGGTTCGACAACATCGCCGGCACGAGCACGAACGACCGCGTCAGCTCATTCGGCTGGTTCGACGAGGCGTATGCCCGCTACAATGATTACTTGGGCGGTTCGGTGCGGTACGACTTCTTCGACCCGTCGCGCGGCACGAAGGACGACGTGGTCCACGCGGTCACCGCCGCGGTGAGTGCCTCACTGGTGAATGGGGCGCACGCCGTGCGCAGCATCCTTGAGTACCAATACAGGAACGCGGAGACCAGCGCGACGGCGAGCAGGATTGATCACAACTTGCAACTTCGGGTCATCTACATCTTCTGACCGCGCGCGAACGGAACGGGACAACGTGGATTGAGGCGCCGGGCTGCCGGAGCGGTGGCAGTTCCCTGCTCGCGTTCAGGTATTAAGTGGCGGTAGCGCATGGGAATCGAACCCACCGAGGACGCCTCTCAGCGCCCGCCACCGGTTTTGAAGACCGGGCCAGTCACCAGATCCGGAAGCGCTACCGGCTCGTTCTTACTCTGGAACTCCGCCAGATGCACAATCTTTCCGTTTCTGGGGCCGTGCTGGTGCCAGAGAACTGCGCGACCCGCACGTGCGTGCCTGCTCCCTCGGAAGCGGCAGGGCCGCGTTGCGTCGAAGAGCAAGCCTGGCGGATGGCACCGCGAGCGTAGTGGATAGCGCCGGCGGAAGGGTTGACGGCCTTCCTGCGGCATCACGCCGAGATCGAACAGTCGTCAGGCCCTGGCGACCTCCAGGTCCAGATCGACTGTCTCGAGGCAATGATCGATCTCGCGCGATGGAGGCCCCTTGTCGTGCATGATGTATCTCGCGCAACTCGCCGGGTCGCCCGCGTGAGGGACGCCTGCTTCGGGATCCCACGCACTCGCAGATCCGCCGAAGGGCGGATGTCCCGGGGTTTAAACAAACCTGCAATCTTGCGACTTCCTTCCGGGATCGACTGCGCAATTTCGCGGCGCGGGACGCTTCCGCCCGCGGCTCCGACTCGGCGTTCCTTGATCCCCTTCGTCGTCCGGGTCTAGGCACCCGGCGCAGGAGTGGGGCTCATTGCACGTTCGCTGAAGGCCCGCGCGGCCATCAGGAGCGCAGATGAAAAAGATCTCGTTGCTGTTGGGGGTAGCGATTCCGCTGCTGATTCCCGCCATCTCGGAAGCGCGGCTGACGAAGTTCGTCGTGGACCCGGCTCGCAGTCAATCGCCGACGTTCGGAGGTCACTCCTTCGGCGACGTCGGAATGTACGAGAAGATCGTCGGCACCTTCCAGGGCGAGTTGAATCCCTTCGATAAGAGGAACTCGGTCATCGTCGACATCCAGCTGGCGCCGCGGAACGCCAACGGGAACGTCGAGTATTCGGCCGACTTCTACATCCTCAAGCCGATCCACTTGAAAAACGGCGCCCACAAGGTGATGTACGAGCCGCCCAACCGCGGCAACAAGACCTGGGCCACGCTGGGGCGCTTTCCCGGCGGCAACGACCCGGGATCGGTGACCGACGGGCCGACGCTGGACAACGCGTTCTTCTTGCCGCGCGGATACACCATCGTGTTCAGCGGCTGGGACAAGGCCGCCGGAACGAACAACGCGAACTTCGTCACCACGATCTCCCTGCCGCTGGCGCACAACACTGACGGGTCGACCATCACCGGACCCGCATTCGAGTACATCGTCTCGCCAGGGGCCTCCTTCACGCTCACCTATCCGGCCGCCACGCTCGACCAGAACGCGGCGAAGCTGACGCACCGGTTCCGCCTCGACGACGTCCCGAACACGCTGCCCACCACCGCCTGGGCCTACGACGCGACCGGAACGTCCATCCACCTGACCAGTGGACCGTTCGCGGCCAACGACATCTACGAGTTCTCGTATGTGGCCAGGGATCCGACGGTGAACGGCGTCGGCTTCGCGGCGATCCGCGACTTGAACAGCTGGCTGCGCTACGAGAGGCGAGACGACGTCGGGAACGCCAACCCGCTCGCCGGCGACATCCGCCGCATCTACACCGAGGTCGTCTCACAGCCAGCGCGCACGCTGAACCACTTCACTCACCTGGGGTTCAACCAGGGAGAGAACGGCAAGATCGTCTTCGACGGCATGCTCCAGTGGATCGGCGCCGGCGACGGGATCAGCATGAACTACCGCTTCTCCCAGCCGGGCCGCACCGAGCGCAACCGCCAGGACCATCTCTTCAACGAGGCCATCTTCCCCTTCGCCAACGTCGAGACCAGGGATCACATCTCGGGCCGGCGGGACAGCCGCTACGCCCTCTGCGAGAGGAGCCACACCTGCCCGGTGGCCATGGAGATCTATTCGGCCAACGAGTACTGGGTGAAGGCGGCCTCGCTCCTGCACACCACGCCCGATGGGGGGAGGGACCTGGAGGACTCGCCGTTCGCGCGCGACTACCTCATCTCTAGCCACCAGCACGGCAGCGCGGCGTTTCCCCCGACCAAGGGCAACTGCCAGCAGCTCCAGAACCCGCTCAATTCGGCGCCCATCCAGCGCGCGCTCTGGATCGCGATGGACGAGTGGGTCACCGAGGGCAGGGAGCCGTCGCGGACCAGGGTGCCGAGGCTCTGGGACGGAACGCTGGTCCCGCCGCTACCGCAGTCCGCAATGGGCTTCCCGAACATTCCGGGCGTGACCTATACGGGTCTCAAGACCACCCGTTACCGGTTCGACCTCGGGCCGAGCTTCTACGAGACGGGCATCGCCACCATCAACCCGCCGGTGATCACTCCGCCGTATGAGGACAATCCAGCGAACGGGCCCATCTATCCCAGCTTCGTCCCCAAGACGGACAGCGATGGCAACGACATCGCCGGAGTGCGGATGGCGGACATCGCGGTGCCCATGGCGACGTATACCGGTTGGGCCCTGCGCCCGGCCCCGTGGACGAACGACGGCTGCGAGAGCTCCGGCCAGTTCATCCCCTTCGCCAGGACGAAGGCCGCCCGACAGGCCAGCGGCGATCTTCGTCCCTCCGTCGAGGAACGCTACTCCTCCCTCAACGACTACGCGGGCAGGATCGCCGAAGCCCTGCAGCGGCTGGTCGACCGGCGGCTGATGCTGTGCGAGGACTTTGCGTCCGAGTTCAACCGGCTGATCAGCCAGATGGGGAAGACGACCGGCGGGCTGACGAACGCGGACGGTTCCACTCCGGCCGCGCCGGCCTGCGTCCCTGCGCCGGAGCATCGCCACCGTCACCATCATCACGACGGGGACGATGACGACTGAGACCGAGCGATGTCCGCATGGCCCGCGGGCCTCGGCGGCGAGCCGCACGGCCAGCTCGCGCACGTCGCGCAACAGAGGCTGGAACTCCGGCCGCTCCCGCTCGCCTTTCACCAGCGCCCGGATCTCGCTGCGGAAGCGACGCCAAATCGCTCGCGCGATGCCGGTGGAGAGCAGCAGGGCGCCTGCGGCCATCAAGCCCGAAGAGCCAGATCGCCGCCTGGCGGGTGATCGCGTCGCGCTGGTCGATGTAGCTCATGTCGTGGATCAGCCCGACCACGCCGAGCGGGATGCCGGTCGCGGAGGAGATGGGGACGGCGGTGAGGTACACCTTGCCGGCCGCGATGCGAGGCCGAGCAGGACGGCGAGGGTGTAGCGCAGGGCCGCCGACATCCGACCAAGGTGCGGGACAGACGGTTGGTACACCAAGCAAAGCCGTTCCCGAAACGTCTTCCAGTCGAAGGAACGGTTTCCGTCAACCGCGGCGCATCCGAAGCAGCGCGCGCGCGTATGCGGACGCGAGCAGCGCCAGGCAGACGCACCCGAGCGCCACATACCGCCCGACGATCTGGTCCGTCGACCAGAAGTAATCCTGGCTGAGCACGCTCGGGTCGCTCAGCCCCACGCCCTCGTTCATTCCGAAGGGAATGCGGTCGAAGTCCCGCCGCGACGCCCACCACTGCGCGAATGCGTCGGCGAACGCCCCGGCCCCGATGATGAGGAATCCCCAGCGCAGCCACCCGCGCTTCAGCGCGCTCTCCTCGGGGGCGTACACCGTCAGCATGAGCAGCGTTCCGAGCACCAGGCACCCGCCGTCGCCCATGAAGACGATCAGCTGCTTCGCCCGCGCCTCCGGGAGCGCGACGGTGCAGAAAAACTGGACCGCCAGCAGCCCACCCAGCGCCGCGGCCAGGCGCGCCCGCTCCGTGCGGAAGGCCCAGAACGCTCCGGCGGCCAGAGCCGCGAACACCAGGAATCCGAATGCCCCCGAGCGCGACGCCGCCATCGGGGTCAGCCAGGGGCCGGGAAAGGCGGGAAAGCCGCAGAGCCAGGCGGTCGTCGCGTGACCCAGCTCGTGGACCCACATGCTGAGGAAGATGCGGACCAGGAAATGGCCCGGTCCAATGGAGACGATCAGGAACGCGGCGCCCAGCGCCACTGGGATGGCCCAGGTGCGAAGCCGTCCTTCGAGCTGGCTCTCAGCGAGCTCCCACTCCGACTGCAATCAGCGCTCGCGGCCGCGCACCAGCGGGGCCGCCTCCGGCTCGCCGGCGGCGCTGGTGGCCGGCCCTTCCAGCATCCCTGCGCGCGCATGCAGGGGATCGCGCACCGGAGCGCCGAGAGCGCGCTCGATTCCTCCCAGCCTCTCCTCGATGGCCGCGAGCCGCGACTCGACATGCTTGGGCAGCATCTTCTCTTCGAGGTCCAGCTCGCGCATACGCACCTTGTGCACGTGCCGGAGCCAGAGGATCCCGATGGGGATCGCCGTGATTGCCAGCGCCACCAGCGCCTCCGGAAGGGCCTTCAGGAGCACGGAGAGCGAGACGGGGTCCACGGGACAGATCTACGCGCGTCCGTCCGCCCGGCGCAACATCCTTACCAGACCACGCACCGGTCCTGCGGCGCCATTGGCGCTCCCGCCTTGCAGGCGAACGTCTGGGCGAAGTCCGGGTTGTCGGACACCGGGCCGTTCACCCGCCACTGCGCGGTCGAGTGCGGGTTGGTCTGCGCCTGCAGCCGCGCCGCCTCCGGCCGGTAGTTGGTGCACCACGTCTGTGCGAAGGCCACGAAGAAGTCCCGCTCGGTCTGCGGGTCCAGGGTCCCGCCCCGCTTCTGGCGCAGCGCCGCCAGCGCCAGCTTGAGCCCGCCGATGTCGGCGATGTTCTCCCCCAGGGTGAGGTGGCCGTTGAGCTTCACGTCGTCGACCGCCGTGTAGCCGTCGTACTGCTTTGCCACGCACTCCGCGCGCTCCTTGAACGCGTCGGCCACCTCCTTGGCCCACCATTCGTTGAGGTTGCCGTTGCCGTCGAACTGCCGGCCCTGATCGTCGAAGCCGTGCGTCAGCTCGTGTCCGACCACCAGCCCGAGGCCGCCGTAGTTCGCGGGCTCGGGAGCGCCGGTCTTGAAGAACGGCGTCTGCATGATGCCCGCCAGGAACACCATCTCGTTGAGCGACGGGTCGTAATAGGCGTTCACGGTCGCCGGGCTGTACTGGAACTCGTTCCGATCGACGGGCTTGCCGATCTTCGCCAGGTCCCGCTGGGTCTCGAAGCGAGCGGCCTCCGCCAGGTTCGCCAGCAGCGAGTCCCGCCCGATGTTCATGGTGGAGTAGTCGCGCCACCTCTCGGGGTAGGCGACCTTGTTCTTGATCTTCGTCAGCTTGTCCTTGGAGGCGGCCCGCGCCGCGTCGTCCATCCAGTCCACCTTCGCGAGGTTGCGCTCGAAGGAGCCCTCGATGCCCTCGATGATCTCCTTGGCGACCGATTTGCCCTCGTTGCCGATGGTGGCGGCCACGAAGCTGCGGCCCGTCGCCTCGCCCATCGCGCGATCGGTCATCTGCACGCAGCGCTTCCAGCGGGGGAGGATCGCCTTCGCGCCGGTGAGCGCCTTGTTCAGCCGGAACCGCTCCTCGACGAACGCCTTGCCCAGCGCGTTCCCGGCGGACTCGACCGCCTTCCACTTGAGATAAATCTTCACCTCGTTCAGCTTGCCCTTCTGGCCCACGAGCTGGTTCATGCCGGCGAAGAAGTCCGGCACCAGCACGTTGATCTTCTCCACGCCGGGCGCGCCGAGCTCGGCGAAGTACGAATCCCAGTCGAAGGCCGGCGCCGCCTTCTTCAGCCCGGCGCGCTCGAGCCGGTGGTAGATCTTGTTCGGGTCGCGTCGCTCCACCTTGTCCATCGACGCCTTCGCCAGCGCGGTCTCGACGTTCATCACCGTCTGCGCCTGCTGCTTCGCGGACGCCTCCGGCGTGCCCAGGAGCACGAGCATCTTCGTCACGTGGTCCTGGTAGAGCGCGCGCAGGTCCTTCATGCGGGCGTCGTCCTTCAGGTAGTAGTCGCGATCCGGCAGGCCGAGGCCGCCTTGGTCCGCGCCGCCGATCACCTGGGTGGCGTCCTTGAAGTCCTGCTGCGATCCGAATTCGAAGAACGCCCGCGCTCCGTTTTCCTGAAGAACCGCCAGCTCGCGCGCCAGGCCCTTCGCGTCCTGGATGGCATCGATCTTACTCAACTCGCGCTGCAGGGTCTGCAGCGACGCGGTCTCCGCCTTCTGCTCGTCCATGCAGGTCGCGTAGAAGTCGCCCACCTTCTGTGAGAACGGATCTGCGGGGTCCGGCTCCCCGCGCGCGTTCTTCTCCAGGATGTCGTGCAGGACCGCCTCGTTGCGCTGCAGGATCTCGCTGAAGCCGCGCCCCCAGCTCGCCCGGTCCTGCGGGATCGGCGTCTTCTTCAGCCAGCCGCCGCAGGCGTACTGGTAGAAGTCGACGCAGGGATCGATCGCCTTGTCCATCGCGGACTCGTCGATGGCGGGCGGCTCCTTCGGCGTCGCCGCCGCGCTTCCCTCCGTCGCCGGCGCGGTGGGCGCCGCGGGCTTTCCTGCGGGCGGGGGAGCTGCGGAGGTCGCGCCGGCGGCCGCCGCGCCGGTCGCTGGCTCGTTGACGGGCTTGCTCTGCGGCCCCGAGCTGCAGGCAGCCGCGACGAGAAGAGGGACGAACAATCGCTTCATTTCCATCTCCGGGGTGAGCTGCGCCCTACGGGCGCGAAGCCTGCCTATTTCCCGGCCTCGCGTGTGCGTCGATCCAGTCGAGTACGGTGTGGTACCAGAGCTGGCTGTTCCTCGGCTTGAGCACCCAGTGGCCCTCGTCGGGGAAGTAGAGCAGGCGCGACTCGATCCCGCGCCGCTGGAGCGCCGTGAACATCCCCAGGCCCTGCTCGACGGGGACGCGGAAGTCGAGCTCGCCTTGGACCACCAGCGTGGGCGTCTTGAAGCCCTGCACGTAGCTGCTCGGCGAGAAGCGCCGGTACAGCTCCGTGTTCTCCCAGGGCGGGCCGCGGAATTCCCACTCCGGGAACCAGAGCTCCTCGGTGGAGCCGTACTCGCTGGTCAGGTCGAAGACGCCGTCGTGCGAGACCAGGCACTTGAAGCGGTCGGTGTGGCCGGCGATCCAGTCGACCATGTAGCCGCCGAAGCTCGCGCCGGCCGCGCAGGTGTGCCCGGGGTCGACGTACGGCAGCTTCTCGGCCGCATCGGTGGCGCGCATCACGTCCTCGTACGGGAGGCCGCCCCAGTCGCCGGAGATCTGCTCCTTGAACTTCTGCCCGTACCCGATCGAGCCGTGGAAATCGGTGGCGAGCACCACGTATCCGCGAGCCGCGAAGACCGCCGCGTTCCAGCGCATGCTCCAAGCGTCTTCCCACGAACCCTGCGGACCGCCGTGGATCAGGACCAACAGCGGCAGCTTCGCAGGCGCGTTCGCGGGGCGGACGACCCAGGAGTGGACCTTCGCGCCGTCCCTGGACTCGGTCCACAGCTCCTCGGCGGTGCCGAGGTTCAGGTCCCTGTACTGCTCGTCGTTGAAGTGCGACAGCGGCGCGGGCTGCCCGCCGGGTTTGACCGCCACCACCTCCGGCGCGCGCACGAGGCCCGCCGCCACCACCACCGCGGTGCCGTCGGGCGCGAGGTCGAAGTCGCCGCCGTTGACGGGCGCGTCGGTGTAGCGGCGGTACTTGCCGTCCAGCGAGACGGCGTAGAGCCAGTGGTGCGCCTTCTGCACGACGGAGGCGACGATGCCCTTGCTGTCGCGGCGCCACGCGAAGGAGCCCACGTCGTCGGAATCGATGTCCACCGCCGTGATCCGCCCCGTGCGGCGATCCTGGATCTTCAACTTCCAGAGATCCGCCTCGTAGCCGTCGCGCGCCTGCGAGGTCCAGGCGAGATAGCGTCCGTCGGGCGACGGGCGTGGCTGCGCGTCGTCGCCGTGGTTGTCCGCGGTGAGGTTCCTCGGTGGATTCGCGTCGCGGTCGATGAGCCAGAGATCTCCGTTCGTGCTCCAGGCCTCCCGCTGCGCCGGCTTGCTGCTCACGATCAGCTCGCCCTCCGGGGTGAAGCGGAAGTCGTCGCCGCCGCCGAGGCGGAAGCTCGGCCAGTCGGAGTCGAACGGGGTCACGTCCCGCGCGGGCCCGCCGCCGGCGGGCATGACGAAGACGTGCGTGCGCTTGCCCTCCTTCCATTCCGTCCAGTGGCGCGCGAAGAGATGATCGACGATGCGCGCCTTGATCCCGCTCTTCTCCGCCCTCTCCGCCCGCTCCTTGTTGCAGGCGTCGTCGCCGCCGCACCGCGGGTAGACCTCGCTGGTGAAGGCGATGAAGCGGCCGTCGGGCGAGAAGACGCCGCCGTCGGCGCCGCCGCTCAGCCGCGTGATCTGGCGCGCGTCGCCGCCGCCCAGGTCGTAGATCCAGAGCTGTCCCTCGCGCACGATCAAGAGCTGCTTGCCGTCCGGCGACCAGCGCGCGTGCTCGCTGCGCGCGTTGCGCGTGAACTGGCGCGCGGGGCCGCCGCCCAGGGGGAGCAGCCAGATGTCCTTGTCGTCCCTGTTGGTCTCGAGGTTCTTCTGCCGCACGGTGACCGACGCCCACTTGCCGTCCGGCGAGACCTGGACGTCATCGGCCCGGCGGGTGGCGAGCAGCTCCTCGGGCGTGAACGGGCGGACCGCGAGCAGCAGGGCGACCATCAGGCTGGACATGGGCTGCGCTCTCTACCACGGGAGAAGCGCCGTGCGATCGATAAGTTGCCGCGACCTGTCACGGACACGCCAACTCGCGCCTAGAACAGTCGAGCCGCGCGCAGGGCGCGGCCGGACGAGGAGGACGAGATGAAGCTGAAGTGGATCGCGCTGATCGCCGCGCTGGCGTTGCCCGCGCTCGCGTGGGCCGGGACGACGAGCTTGCGGTGCCGGCTGCCGTGCGGGGACAATTGCCCCTTCCCGTGCACCGACTGTCCGCTGAGCCAGAGGTAGCGCCGCGGGTGGAGGAGCGCGAACGCGCGGAGCTGCGGCGGCTGATGTCTTTCCTCGCCGACGGGGACCGGACGGCCTTCGCCCCGGCGTTCGCGCTTCTCTGGCCGCGGCTGCGCGCGTTCGCCGGACGGTACGTCGGCGGCGCCGACGGCGAAGACGCTGCCCAGGCGGCCCTGCTGCGCGTCTTCTCGCGCGCGGGCGAGTACGATCCCGAGCGCGACGCCTTGTCCTGGGCGCTCGGCATCGCCGCCTGGGAATGCCGGACGCTACGCCGCAAGCGCGGGCGCCTCCGCGAGGACCTCGGCCGTCCCGTCGAGTGCGCACATCCGGGCTCGACGCCGGAGGAGGCGGTCATCGAGAACGACCTGCGCCAGGCGGTCGAGGCGGTGGCCGGCGCGCTCCGGCCCCTGGACGCCGAAACCCTGCGCGCGGCGGCGCGCGGAGAGCGAGCCGCGGGCGCCACCTTCCGCAAACGACTCGAGCGGTCGCTGGCGCGGTTCCGTCTCGCCTGGAGGGCAAAGCATGGCAGCGAATGAGGACACCCTGACGCTCCAGGCCCGCGCGCGGCGCGCGTACGAGATGGGGCGGCTGCGCGACGCGGCGAAGCTCGCCCCCTTCGTGTCCCTGGCCGCTGACGGCCGCATTGACGCTCGTGCTCCTCCCTCTGTCCGTCGGGTTGTCCTTCGCGGGCGGGCCTTCAGGAATCGCGGTGGTGCCGGGGTTGATCGCCGGCAGCGCCGCGCTGTCGATGCCGCTGTTGATTGCGACCGCTGGTCACGCCTGCTTCGGCGATGCGTGCATGTCGCTGTGCCTCCCCGCCTGCGTGGTGGGAGGGGCCGTGGCGGGCGCGGTGATCGCCAGGATGGCCGTGCGCTTCGAGCGTGATGCGCGGTTCCTCGGATCGGCGCTCGCGGTCGCGGCGCTGACGGGCGCGCTCGGATGCACCCTGTCCGGAGCCGCCGGCGTCGTCGGGATGCTGGCGGGCGTGCTGGCGGCGGGCGCGCCGCTCCTGGTGGCTGCCCGCCGTTGACCGGCGACTTGAGGGCCTTGCGGGGATCTCTCAGAAGTACACGTAGTGCAGCGAGATGTTCGGCACCCACTTCGGGTCGCCGTGCGAGTCCTGCTCCGGCACCAGCCCCCCGATGTCGATGCCGTGGGCGAACTGCACCCGCAGCTCG
>WNGJ01005107.1_pt1 | contig 13771 bp, 9 predicted proteins | sample 5400611 | NCBI WGS metagenome assembly WNGJ01 (sample SAMN13153375, study PRJNA577476) | soil metagenome | isolation source: 40 cm soil or saprolite under Garry oak tree replicate 1 | place: USA:California | collected 2016-06-15 | reverse complement strand
ACACGAAGGACAGATAACGCGAAAATTTGATAAAGGCGAGCGACTTTGTGCTGCTCCAGCTATCCACCTGTGATGGCAGCGATGACAGTAGTTTTCTGGATGTTGAGCTGATGTATATGCAAGCCCACCATTTGATTGGTTTGCAATCCCTCGCAGTATACCCTCGTTTTTCAAGATAAGAACGTCATCAGGCCAAAGCTGATAGCTAACATCACCAAGTTTTAACGTGATTTGTGTTGGTGGGGAGACATTTAATTCAGGGAAAGCGTACGCACGCTGGTCTCCTCGTCGCGTCCCCTTTGAAGGCTTACTTGCATTGGTTGAGTTGGAGCGAGGCTCTCCTGCAACTCGTGCATGTTGCCACTCATCCTGCGTGATAGCTGGAGCATCAAGTAAATGTTCGGCACGCTGCACATCGTAATTTCTGCGAGATGCTGGATCAATCAAAGTTTGGTAAGCGAGCAGCAAGTCCCGCATTCGCTCCTGAGCATCAGGTCCCTTGTAAATATCAGGATGATACTTCAGTGCGAGCTTCTTAAAGGCAGCTTTGATAGTGCTAGCGGATGAGTGTGAATCAATGCCGAGCACAGCATAAAAATCGGTAAATGAATCCATCATTAAAAGAAAAAAGTCTAGTAATTTTTAACGAAAACAGGTATCGTATTAGTAATTAGACGTACAAGCACGTGAAATGTTGCATTTACAACAAAACAGGATCTGCCTTAAACATAGTACATATCATATTTTAGCATAATCCTGGGAGGAAGACTTTGCACGAACATCAAAGCGAAAGTCAGCACGAGCATGAGACGCACACTCATGACCATGACCACGATCACAATGAACACAATGATGATGAACATACTCATGGACACGAGCATGGTAAAGTAGATGCTGACCTTTATGGTAACCGTGCGGGATTACGCGCTGTACAAATATCAACGGCAGGAATGCTTCTCGTTGCGGCAATTCAATTTGCCATTGCATGGATTGGCGGAAGTGCCGGACTTTTCGCTGATGCACTGCACAACTTTGGAGATGTTTTTACTACTATCGCTCTCTGGATAGCCTTCGTGATCTCCAATCGAGCTGCAAATCAACGTTATACCTATGGTTACTACCGTGCTGAGGACCTGGCAGGTATCTTTATCGTACTGGTAATCATTGCGAGTGCCATCGCTAGCGGTGTCGAGTCAATACTAAAGTTAACGAGTGGCAATATCCCAACCCGGATCTATTTGAGTATGGCGGCGGCATTAATCGGTGTTGCTGGGAATGAACTGCTGGCGCAATACAAGATATCAGTGGGCAAGCGAATCAATAGTGTGTCCCTCATTGCCGATGGACATCATTCACGTATTGATGGTCTCACTTCCCTGGCGGCATTTATCGGCCTGGTTGGCGTAAGGCTAGGATTTCCAAAAGCCGATCCTATCGCGGGTATTGTAATCACTATTGTGATCTTTACCGTCGTCATTTCAACTTTACGCAGCGTTCTACAGCGCCTGCTCGATGTAGTTGATCCACACGTTGTTCCCTCGATTGTCGCAACGGCATCGGCGGTCCCAGGTGTGGAAGAAGTAACAGATGTACGAGCTCGCTGGGTGGGGCATACACTACATGTTGTCATGAACATAGAAGTGGATGCGGAACTCACCTTGTCAAAAGCCCACGCTATAGCTGAAGAAGTGCGCCATCGACTTTTCCATGATATCAAGGGTATTTCGGAGGTGGTTGTACATACCGATCCAAGTAGCGCAAGCGGTGATCATCACCAGGAAATGGCGCATCATATACAGGCAGCACAACGACCCATTGTTGAACGATAGTACCCAGTTACTCCTTCCGCTGCAATGATTCCAGGACGGCAGCAATCTCACGTCGGACACGATCGTTGTTAGCAACTTCCCTCTGAATTTTTTCCCAACCATGCATAATTGTTGTATGATCACGCCCGCCGATTTCCATGCCTATTTGTAGCAGAGAAGCTGATGTTTCCTGGCGCATCAAATACATAGCGACCTGGCGAGGCCAGACGATTTCACGTTCGCGCCGTTTACCACGAATCAGTTCAATGTCAACATTATAATAGTGGCAGACGCCTTCCAAAACCTCGGTAGGCGTCAGATTTGAGGGAATTTTGCTCTCGCTATAAATATGTTCAAGTGCCTGAGCAGCCAGACTCACCGAAAGTGCAGCATCATGCAACGTGGCATAGGCAATCACGCGGTTGAGAGCACCTTCAAGCTCTCGCACGCTATTACATTCAGGACGTGCTACAAATTCTATCACCGAAGAGGGTACCGCAAAGCGTAAGGACTCGGCTTTAGAACGCAATATAGCCAGGCGGTGCTCGTACTCCGGCGCCTGGATATCAGCCAGAAGGCCCCACTCAAAACGTGATCTCAGGCGATCCTGTAGGCTATGTATCGCCTTGGGCGGTCGGTCACTTGAGACAACGATCTGTTTATTGGCGTCATGTAAGGTATTAAAGGTATGAAAAAATTCTTCTTCAGTAGACTCTTTGCCTGCAATAAACTGTATATCATCAATCAGCAGAATATCTATCTGCCGGTATTTCGCACGGAATTCTTCAGTTTGCTGAAAACGAATCGCGTTGATTATTTCGTTTGTAAACTTTTCAGATGTCACATACAATACATTCAGTCCAGCAGATTCACCAACATGCCCGATGGCATGCAGCAAATGGGTTTTGCCAAGGCCAACACCACCGTAAAAAAAGAGTGGATTATAGACGCTACCTGGATCTTCGGCTACAGCAAGCGAAGCAGCGTGGGCTAACTGATTAGATTTACCCATGATAAATGTGCTGAAGGTATAACGAGGATTTAATAATCCCTCTCCGCCGAGTGGCAGAAGTCCTGGCTGCGCATTCCTGGGAACACTGGATCGCTTTCTCTGATGAACAAAGTGATCGTACTCTCCCATTGCGGATTCATTGATTCCGACACTCTGGTACGCAGCAGAATAAGGGGTTACGGGTCCTGCTGAGCTAGTTGATGCCAGTGCTGCATCTAACCTGGATTTTTCACGTTGCAGAGGCGTCAGGCGACTTTTTGGAAGACGATATGATCGCTTGTGTGAAGGTGGGGGTATTTCCCCCACAGGTTCGCTGACCTGGTCGGGATTCTCCCTGGCTACGACAAAACGCACCTCCACAGGACAGGCCGTAACTTCAGTCAAGATTGAGCGAATCAAATCGATGAAACGACCTTCCAGGTGAGCCTTGGCAAAGGTCGTTGGGACTCGTACAACAAAGACGCCGTCTTGAAAGGAGATGGCTGCAGTACCCTGGAACCAGGTTGTAAAAACGGCTGGCGAAACCCTTGACTGTACTTTTTCTATTGTTGTATGCCAGATTTGCTTTGCATTCAAATGCTATTACCTCTCGGGTAACGTTCTATATCTATTGATGAGTTCAAATGTTAATAAAGAAGAGGATATATGAAACCGTACTCTTTAAGACGAATATGACAAATAAAAATAGGTATATTAGACTAATTTCTTATACAAGTTAATACAGAACGGACTGGCCATCCGTTTAAATTTCAATGATGTAGTGGGTAATCTTAGCATTAAATCAAAACGCTGTAAAGCCCTTTTTTGGTTGAAAAGTGAGAGCTATTTCATAGGAAAATCTTCTCATTTGCTATATACTAGGCGAAAATAGTTCTCGAGTTCGCAGCCATCCAGGAGTCTCGATTTGTTCAAGCTATTCGCAACCTTCCAAATTGACTAACTGGAATACAGGAGATTTTATGATTGTACCTCGGGTTTTGTCTCATTTGAAACACTCGCCAAATAAATTAGCATGGATGCTGCTAGCTATTTGTCTCTTGCTATCAAATTTATTTCTGGCTTCGTGTACAAATTCATTCGGTGGGAGTTCAAGCTCTTCTACGGCGACGGCAACGGCAACGCCATCAGAGCTAGCGATCGCCCAACTTCACTGGTGCGGGAAACCGTCGATGCTGTTTCGCGACGAAGGAGCAGTAACACCGACTATTACTGCTAACTCCACTCCCGAGGTAACCGCCACGGCTACAACATCAGCTACTGTAACTCCAGGCATCACGGCTACAACCACGGTGGGAAGTACTCCAACTGTCACTGTAACCAAAGCTCTTGGAACCCCCAGTACAATAACTGATTGGTCTGAGGTCGAAGCGCACCTTGGGTTTGCTGTCTACTTGCCTTCAAGGCTATCAAGAGAAACCTGTCTCGTCAATGCTCAAGCTACCATACACGATCCTATCATTGGTGGTAGTTTTACCATTGGCTATTTGCTGCCTGATCATAGCGCGCTCTCATTATCCGAAGCGCCATTGCTCTCACAAAACCCAGCATTTCAGTGTAACCCTTCAAGTGGCGCAGCACCTCAAGCGAACAATACGCCAAAAGCCGGAACACCTGTATCATCTCCGAGTGCAACTCAGGGAGCGCTACTTCTCTTGTGTTCAGGGGCAAAAAGCACAACCAATGTTGTTATGTCTGCCCGAGGTAGTTCAGATCACTTACAGCAGATTTTTAATAATCTACAGCCGAATGTATCCTGGATACCTGCTTCTTAACTGTGAGGGTAAGGGAAGAGTGTATGAGTTTCAGGTACTTTAGTACTTATAGGTTCAGGGTAGCTCAAATTCCATGTTAATCAGGCGTTTTCCTGGGCATGGTCCTGTTGATTACCTTAAACCTGCAGTTCTTCAATGAATATAGGTGTAGTATTGTACGTTATATTGTTGTTCGTTCGCAGTGATTCACTCGACGCTCAACACCTGGTTCTGATATAATGGCATAAGTTCTACGTGTAGTATACACATCAATCGAACATGCCAGCAAAGGGAGGAATTTCAATTATGGATAAATGCCCCTATTGTAGCGCCGAGACTCGGCCTGGGGACAACTTTTGCTTGAACTGTGGCAACCGTCTGCTTCCATCAACTCCCTCGCCACAGCAGGCTCAAACCGTGGTCGGTGATGCCACGCTTCCTGCTTCGGAGGATTGGGTACCTCCAGTCCCGAAGGCTCCACCACCTACTCAGGAGAGTGATTGGAAGGAAGATGAAAACCTCATGACCATCGCCAACACGAGCCAGGAGCCGCCTGTATCTCCTGTGGATACTTCAGCCTCTTCCAGTTCTGCTGCTCCCGTCGCACAGGCCATCATGGATAAAGTTGAACACCCTGCACGTCTGATCCTACGAACAGACACTGGTGAGGTTCTGCAGGAATATGCTCTGGAGAAGCCCGAAATCAGCATTGGTCGTGCTCCCACCAGCGACATATTGCTCTCTAAAGATAAGCTCACCTCTCGTCGCCACGCAACTGTCAGTTACGAAGATGGCAATTACATTATTCGTGACGAGCGTAGCGCCAACGGAACATTTGTCAATGCACAGCAGCTTGAGGAAATGACGCAACGTACACTGAAGGATGGGGATCATATCGGCATTGGTGAGCATGAGCTGGTGTTCTATGCGTACGAATCTGCATCGTCTGGCGTAGATATAGATAGTATGCCAACGATTACCGTCGGTCCCTCTGCCGGTGCTGATATCACGTATCTGACTCGCGAAGATGAATTACTAACGGCTGCAACCAGTGATGATTTTAGCACGCGCTCCATGAATGGCGGTGATTCGAGTAACAGCCCGGCTGTTGTACCAGATCCCGTGGCTCCTTCTACTGTGAACGATGCTGCCCCAGAGAGTGTTACTCCAGCGGAAGAACCTGTGGAACCAGTAGTTCCTGCAGCGCCAGTGGTTCCCGTATCATCGGATACAAGTACGGGAGTTACATTCAGTCGCCTTACAAGTCTGCCGCAACCCACACTTCCAGACGTGGCCCCGTTAATGGCTGCTCTTACAACTCTGGACGGACAGGTATCGTCATTTCAAGAACAACTGACTGCTTCGCAAGAAGCCATGCGCAATCACGATGCAGAAATTGCTCAAACTACTAATCAGCTTCGTTCGGGAGTACGGCGAGTATCAGAACGTATGGATAACACCATCGCTGATGTAGCACGTAGCCGCGAACAATTGGCATGGGCTGAATTGATGCAATTAATGGAAGATGTCATGAATAACCCTCGTGATATTGAGTACGTTACTAAACTTGCTCGCAAGGCTCGAGAGTTAAACAAAGTATTCCAGATTCATCAGAATGTACTCAGCACTCTGGCGGAATGCACAAGTCTTTTGCGCAGCCTGCTCGGAGAGGAAAAATAACTTGCGGATGACCGCTACGAAACCAAGGCCCTTGCAGGGAGATCCCTTTGGGATGCTCTGTAAGGGCTACACCGGACAATTTCATGCACGAACAACACTATGATGTAATCATCATTGGAGCAGGGTTGGGAGGCTTGCTTAGCGCAGCGCAGTTATTACAGCTTGGCAAGCGAGTAGCAATTGTAGAGCGACTACCACATAGCGGCGGGCGATTCACAGCAAAAACATTTCAGGGTACTCAGATTAGTACGGGCGCTGTACACATGATTCCTTTCGGCAGTAGCGGCGTTTTAGCGCGCATGCTCCGTCGTCTGCACGTACCACATCGCTTTTTTGATGCTGATGTATTTGGTTCATTTCATGTACACGGTAAGCAGATCCGCTCTCGCGGCTTGCTTGGGCTTTACAAGGTGTTTGGGCCACGCCAGTTCTTCTGGTTCACCCTCCTTGGCTATTTAATGTTCCTTCGCCGTCTTCCAGATGATCTATGCAGCTTACCTTTTGATGAATGGCTTGAGCGTTACATAGATGTAAAACGAAATCGTGAACTCACAGCTTTCTTCACATGTATCTCTCGTTTTGCCCTGAGTTTGGAACTCCACCAGGTAAGTACAGAAGAGGTCATCAAGACGACAAAGAACATGCTTCGTTTCGGTGCTCCCGGTATAGTAGAGGGTGGTTGTGGCGCTCTGACAAAGGAATTAGAATACTGTGTTCTTGAACGCGGGGGGGATCTACGTCTGCGTTACGATGTATTGCAAATCCTGCAAGAGGATAACCGGGTCATAGGTGTGCGTGTCCGTAACAAGGCAAATGGCGAAGTAGTGCTATTTCTAGCCCCACTTGTAGTCAGCGACATTGGGCCGCGTGCTACACATGCTTTGCTCGACAATCGACGGTTAACACAGGCAGAAGTGCTAAAACAACAGGGTCAACCACTGGGGGAGCACTCTACCCCTTCAGAACGCGCTCATGAAGCGATTGGCCTTAAAGTACATTTGCTGAGTGATGTTTCACTGATTCCCCACAAAGGCATGATGTACTGCCTGGACACACAACGCATTGCTGGCATGGTTCAACCAACAAACTGCGATCCGAGCCTGGCACCGGCTGGAAAGCACTTACTTATCAGCCACCAGGTCATACAGAGCGAAGATATCGAAGAAGAGAAGCGCCTGGCGCTTGCCGATTTACGCATGATATTCGGAGAAACATTTGAGAAACATTGCCGTATCCTCACTATCAGTGCCTATCGCGGCGAATGGCCAGTCAATCGTATCTCTCAGGGCACGGATGTGCCATCTAATACGCCAGTTCAAGGCCTTTACTTAGTTGGAGATGCTGTAAAACCTTCGGGCTATCTTATGGTAGAAGGTGTTGCACAGAGCGTTAATCATTTTCTTGACTTGCTCGATGAGACAGAGGATGTAGGTGCCAGATGTATCGCGCCCCAGTTCGTTGCGCCCAACAATTACGCCGCTACTTCCCGCAGTCATCGTCCACACAATGTTATTTTGCCGCCATCACGCCTGAAAGCACTACGCTGGTTATGGGAGGCACCCGGAAACGCTAGAAATTCCTAGGGATATTCATGAATGCATCTGATCCTTATTATTTAATTGAAGGTGGTACACCTCTTCATGGGCGAGTTCCTATTAGCGGAGCTAAAAATGCCGTTACCAAAATACTCATTTCAACGCTTTTGACCGACGATCTATGTGTCTTACGCAATGTGCCTCTTCTCGGTGATCTGTATTTGACTCTAACGCTCTGTATTGATATTGGCTCGCGGGTAGAACTGGTAGATCATACGCTCTCCATAAGTACTCCCGGTGTTCATTGTCCGAATGTCTCAACGGAAGTCGGTGGCTTGAATCGTATGGCGATCATTTCAGTTGGACCACTCTTACATCGATGTGGCGAGGCTGATATTCCTATGCCTGGCGGAGATCGTATTGGAGCAAGGCCAATTGATTTTCACGTCAACGGTCTGAAATTGATGGGAGCAAAGGTCGAAGAGCAGGAAGGACGTTACCACTTTAGCGCACCTGCTGGTTTGCACGGAGCAACAATCTGTCTACCATTCCCGAGTGTTATGGCTACTGAGAATTTTCTAATCACTGCCTCTCTAGCAAAGGGGGTCACAATCATTGAGAACGCGGCATTGGAGCCAGAAATTATTGACTTGATCAAGTTTCTGCAAAAAATGGGCGCAATCATCGAGATTAAAGTTGACCGGAGAATCGTAATTGAAGGTGTAGATTCCTTACATGGAGCCAGGCATACACTCTTGAGTGACCGTAATGAGGCTGTTTCCTTAGCGATTGCGGCTTATCTGACGAAAGGCGATGTGTATTTGCAAGGAGCTCAGCAAGATACGTTGCTGACATTCTTGAACACATTGTCAAAGATGCGCCTGCTGTTCGACATAGATGACGACGGCATCCGTTTTATGGGGGATGACCGTCCTCCTCCTCCTTTAGCGCTGGAAACCGACGTTCATCCAGGCTTTATGACTGACTGGCAACAACCTTTTACAGTCTTATTAACGCAGGCCGATGGCCTATCAGTCATACATGAAACAATTTATGAGGATCGCTTTGGTTATACATCAGCGCTTGCAGAGATGGGCGCACACCTTGAGCAGTATACCAATTGCTTAGGCGAGGTTTCCTGTCGCTTCCGTGAAAAACAGTACTTTCACAGCTGCTTAGTTCGCGGACCGACTCCCCTGAACGCCACAATATTGGACATTCCCGATATTCGTGCTGGCTGCTCCTACATCCTGGCGGCGCTCAGTGCCAGCGGTACTTCACAAGTCTATGGCATCGAACATATCGAGCGTGGTTACGAAGGCCTTCATCTTAAATTACAAAATCTAGGAGCAAAAATTGAACGGATCAGTGGAGATGAAGACTGATCCTCTTACTCGTTAACCTATCCAACTGGCGCGCACTTCACGTAGCTGTTCGGGAGTAAGAATGCGGAAGAGAACCAGCAGACTCTCAAGATCATATTCCAGACCAATGGAGTGCAATTCCTGTCGGATTCGACCAAGAGCGATGATCTGTGCTGTTGAGATTAAACCGTAACTAACGAGACTCGCAGCTAACAGTTGATCGGGGGTTAGAAGCTTAAACATAAGTAAGATTTCACCAAGCTGATAATTCATATCTACGCCACGTAACATGCGCTGAATGTGCTGTGCTACCTCCAGGCGATGTTGTGGGACAAGATGGCCCTCAAGTAACACACTGCCTAATGAACGAGTAGCTCGCCCGCTCAAGACAGGTGTATTGGGTTGAGATTGTGGCGTTGGCAGAGAGGACATAGGAGGAAGACTTTGTACAATATTTAGCAACGTATCATCAGATGTAGCGTCTGAGGATGAGGATTGATTTTGTGTTTGCTTTAGAATCAACTGGGGCATTTCAGCAAGAGCGCTCGCAATAGCATCTTCTTCTCCAACCTCGGATTTGAGATCTTTTTCCTCTATACTTTGCAAATCTGTAATGTCTGACGACATTGCTTCTTTCGGCGTCGCAATCGTTCCTGGTGCTGAAAGCGGAACTGGTGAAACACTTGACGCTTTATTTTCTGTTTGGGTTAATTGCGTTCCAACATAGGTGTTACGGTACTCCTGCTCGCGTTCAATAGGTATATCCTCAATGGGTGAGGCACGCAAAGGAAGTGTGCTTATAGCATTGGCGTTGGTCAAGCGAGTTTGCTGCGATATCGGATTTTGCTTACTTGCATTGATTTCAAAGTTCTGAATTTGAGCTGCTGGAGTTTGGACTTGCTGCTCTACTTGCTCTGTTAGTGGAGAGGTGGGATGCTTAAGAATATTCAAATCTGCCGATTCGTCTGTTTCAGTTGAATACCTTGCGTGTACCATTCGTGATAATTGGGCTAATCCCGACTCTTGCTCTTGTCGTGCTGTGTTTCTTGAGGTATCCTCAGATGCAAGTGGCCTATTCTGAGGTGATTGCCTCTGTGTCCCCACCCCATTATTGAGCAAGGGAGAAGCACTTTCACCAGTACTTTGCGATTCCTGTGGTCTGATTGGTCTACTCTGGGCATCAACAGTCTGTTGAGTCGAAACCTGGTTCTGCGGATTATACGATACCCGGTTTGTTTCCGGAGTTGGTGAAAAGTTTCTGCTGCTCGGATAAATTACAGCTCGGATCTTGTCCGTAAAGCCGGATGTAGCATTAGCTGGCCTATTCATCCCTGCAGGCTTAATGGATCCCAAAGATGTCGGATTCTGAGCGGAAGGCGTCGCTAAAGAGGAGTTGGTTGAACGCATCGAAAAAGAAGCAGTAGTCTGGGATGTTGCCTGTGGTGTCCTGGATGACTCCAGTCCCCCGGTCAGTTTCTTTTGATGAGCTGTGTCCTGTACATTTGCTCTAGACGCAGCAGCTATTTGTGAGAATGAGCCTGTTATTGGTCCTGGAATGCGCGAGCGAACCGCATCAATCAGGTTCATAACGCCTATCATACCATCTACTTCGATGTCGGTGAGTACGGTACGGGGAGTCTCTTCAAAATCATCGGAACCATATCCGGCAATATTCATACAGCGGAACGTTAAAACTTGTACTCCGCGACCTCGTCGCTGCGTATCCAGTGCTACCCAAAACTCACGCCGACTCGCTGCTGCCTGTGCTAAATTTACCAGTACCAGCCGTATAGGATTGCGCGCGATTGCATCGAAAACTTCTACTGCCGTTCGCGCTGGATGACATTCATAGCCAGCAAGCTGAAACTCGCTAGCGAGTAACGTTGTAAGTTGATGATCTCGTTCGAAAAGTAAAATATGAGGTCCGCCACTATTTATATTCATTATAACACTACCTCGACTTGTTGCTCGCATTCTGACCGAATTTGCGAACGTAGTCTGCGAGTCTCTTTGATGTGCTCATGTCGCAACGTGGTGATACGCCGCATTATCAAAGTCCGCGAAATATTGACATCCTGAGGTATAGGATGCTTTCCTTAATAACTACAGTTGACATTTTCGCTAGTATAGCACACAAATGTATCATGGTATAGCGAATGAGACTATTTGGGTGTGCGTACGATGAGTGCCCCTACGGCTTCGCTCGGCTGAATATCTCTGCAAAAATCATACGCGCAACCAGACTATTTGACATATTAAATGGAACCTGGACAAAGAAATACAGGCTCCTAAGCGAAAGGTAGTATAAACACACTATGAATCAAGCTAATACCTTCTATTCACGTCCGGTAATCGCTCTTATGACCGATTTTGGCATAGGTGATGGAGATGTAGGCGTAATGAAAGGTGTCATAGCTAGTATTACTCCTGATGCACATATCATCGATATTACGCATAATGTAGCACCACAAAACGTCTCATCTGGCGCATGGATACTGGCTGCCGGTTATAGTTACTTTCCCAAAAACACAGTGTTCGTTTGTGTCGTTGACCCTGGCGTTGGCAGTACCCGCGGAGCTATTGCAATGCATGCTGGCGATTGGTATTTTGTTGGACCCGACAACGGACTTTTCAGTTATGTCATGGCTGAGCGGTCCATACATGCAGCCATCCATCTTGCAAACTCAACGTATCATCTTCCAACTGTTAGTCCTACCTTTCATGGTCGCGATATTTTTGCGCCGGTAGGAGCCTACCTTGCTCGTGGATTGAATGATATTTTCTCTGAACTGGGACCACTTATAGACCCAGCAACACTGAGGCGTCTCGAAGTGGGGGGTGCCATTCGCCATGGAACTACTATCGATGCTCGCATTGTTCACGTAGATAACTTCGGGAACCTCATCACAGGTATTCCGCTCACAATGGTACCTGAACTTTATACTGCGTCCCAGGTACAAATCATTTTCCCGAACGTGGGAGTAACAGTGGAAAAGCGCAGACAATTTTTTGCAGAAGGGCCCGATGATGGACAGGCGTTTATCTTCGGTGATAGTTCTGGCTACGTTGGAATTGCCGTGCGCAATGGCAATGCTGCGAAATCACTCGGTGTAGGATTTGGTATGCCTATTGCTTTTATCACATCCATAGATTAGGTCATTTTAGAACTATGTTGCCTCCTCATTCGTATAGATATTGAAACGGATATACTAGCTTAAAAGGCTTTCGTTGCTCTTGACACAGGACTATCTGTGCTGTATGCTACGATTACCAGCACATTTTATGTATACGCTTGTAGGTTTCGTCTCCCGTCTAGAATGAGAAGTGGGACCGAAATTGAAACGAAAATTAGAACACCAGGGGGGTTGTATCCTTTGTGGTGTTGTAAAAAAGGGCTGGTTCTCAATCTCGATTTGTCGAGAAGTTCATCTCCCGTTTGGAATAAATGGTAAGGGCTGGTTTTCCGCCTCGAATGTCGAGCAAGAAACCAGCCCTTTTGATCAATGCATCTTCACATTCGAGAGAACCATGCATAGTCGTCATTTTTATCTACTCATCTTTTCAAGTATATTATCCCAGCAGTTAGCAAATTCAGTCTAACGGCATAGAACAGAGAGGGTGACCCATGGATCTGGTTAAGCGGTTAGAAGAATATAGAGATCGGGAACGTGAATTGCAATGGGAAGGTACTTTTGCCCAGTATTTTGAAATTGCAACCAAAAAGCCAGAAGTGATCCGCCTTGCTCATGAGCGCATTTATCGTATGATTATGGATGCTGATGTCGAGACAGGTCGATCTGGCGAACCACGTTTTAACTTTTTCAGTGAGGAAATCTTCGGCATCGAAAAGCCGCTGCAACAGATTGTCGAGTATTTCCACTCCGCCGCTCAACGTCTAGAAGTTCGTAAACGCATCCTGTTGCTTATGGGACCTGTCGGTGGTGGTAAGTCTACTATTGTGTACCTCATCAAACGTGGATTAGAAGCTTACAGCCGCCTTGAGGCAGGAGCGCTTTATTCCATCAGGGATTGTCCCATGCATGAAGAGCCACTTCACCTGATCCCGAATGATTTGCGTGCGGATGTCGAGAAAGAGTTCGGCCTCTATATCGAGGGTGATCTCTGTCCATATTGCCGTTATATGGTGGACACTCAATTCGTCGGGCATCTAGAAGATGTCCCTGTTAAACGCCTGGCTTTCAGCGAGAAATATCGTGTTGGGGTTGGTACCTTTACCCCGTCAGACCCCAAAAGCCAGGATATCAGCGAACTTGTCGGCGGCATTGACCTCTCGACAATCGGTGAAGTTGGGGTCGAAAGCGACCCACGAGCCTATCGTTTCGACGGTGAACTAAACATCGCAAATCGGGGCATCATGGAATTTGTAGAGATGCTGAAGACTGATGAGAAGTTCCTCTATGTGTTGCTTACACTTAGCCAGGAACAGAACATCAAAACTGGGCGTTTCAGCATGATCTACGCTGATGAAGTGGTTGTCAGCCATACAAATGAACATGAGTACCAGTCGTTCGTTGGCAATAAAAAATCGGAAGCTTTGCAAGACCGCATTATTCTAGTCAAAGTGCCCTATAACCTGCGTGCCTCCGACGAGGTGAAAATC
>WNGJ01005106.1_pt1 | contig 13771 bp, 12 predicted proteins | sample 5400611 | NCBI WGS metagenome assembly WNGJ01 (sample SAMN13153375, study PRJNA577476) | soil metagenome | isolation source: 40 cm soil or saprolite under Garry oak tree replicate 1 | place: USA:California | collected 2016-06-15 | reverse complement strand
GCCGCCAGAACGGCTCCCCGGCCAGGAGGCCTGCCTTCACCACCTCTGCCATCCCGGCGCGCCGTTCCCGCTCCGGCAGGGTCGCGAGCAGAGACGAATCGGCCACCGTCTGAACGGGCCAGTGAAACGCGCCGACGAGATTCTTGCCTTGCGGGAGGTTGATCGCGGTCTTTCCGCCGATCGCGGCGTCGACTTGCCCGACCAGGGTCGTCGGCACAGTGACCCAGGGAATGCCTCGGAGGTACGTGGCGGCGACGAAACCCGCGGCGTCCGTCGTGGAGCCGCCGCCGATCGCGACGAGCGTGCCCTGCCGGTCGAGCTCCAACGCACGCCAGAGCGTTTCGACCGAGGCGATGGTCTTCGCCTCCTCACCGGCCGGCAGGTAGTGATTCGACCGCACGCGCGCGGCGAGGGCGGTGCGTGCGTGCTCGCCATAGGTCGTGGCCACGTTCTCGTCCGAGACGAGCGCAATCGGGCCCTCTCCCGGGACGAGCTTGGCGAGGCTTGCGAGCGCCCCGGTTTCGACGTGCACGGCTCCCGCACCGAGGACGACGTCATGCGCGTCACGAGCGATCGCGTCCGCACAGTCGCGATAGAGCGGCTGTCGCGCCTCGAAGAGAGCACGGAATTGCTCCTCGCTCTGCGCCAACGGGCGGTCACCTCCGCGGACGCGGCTCCACGCCGCCTCCGGGTCGACTTCCACGAGCGCGGTGAAAGCCTCTTTGCGGAGCGTCTCGCGCACCGCTTCGGACTGAACCGCACCGCCGCCGAGCGCGAACACGGCCGGCTCGGGGCGGCGAAGAGCCTCGATCGTGACGACGCTCTCAGCAATCCGGAAGTCGGTTTCGCCGCGCTGGGCGAAGAACTCGGAGATGGAAATGCCGACATGCCGCTCGACCTCCGCGTCGAGGTCGACGAACTCGCGGCCGATCCGCGCGGCGACCTCGACGCCGACGGTCGACTTGCCGGCGCCCATGAACCCGATCAGGGCGATGTGCCGCTGGAGCGCCGGGCCGGCCCAAGAACCCTTGTGTTTCACGTCACTTGCCCCCATCCCAGTGCGAGCGCTGACCTGCGGTTGCGCTGAAAGACGAAATCGGGGTCACTGCACTTGTGGCGTGGAACACAAAGATCAGCGCGGTGACCAGTCGATTCGCTCCACGTAGGCGCGATGAGCGGAGACGAAGTCGCCGAGGGCGTCGCCGCCGAATTTCTCCCGGGCGGCGCGCGCGAGCTCGAAGGCAACCGCCGCCTCGGCGACGACGGCGAGCGCTTCGACCGCGGCGACGTCGCTTCGTTCGACGAGCGCCTCGGCGGGCTCACCCGTCTCGAGGTCGACCGAGGCGAGCGGGCGCATCAGCGTCGGTAGCGGCTTCATCGCAGCGCGTATGACGATCTCCTCGCCGTTCGAAATGCCGCCCTCGATCCCGCCGGCGTGGTTCGTCTCGCGGTAGAGGCCCCTCTCGTCCCGGAAGATCTCGTCATGTGCCTCCGAGCCGCGTTTGGCCGCGAGCTCGAAGCCCTCGCCGATCTCGACGCCTTTCACCGCCTGGATTCCCATCAGCGCGGCAGCAAGACGCGCGTCGAGGCGATCCTCTTTCGACGCGTAAGAGCCGAGGCCGGGCGGCGCCCATCGGGCACGCACCTCGACGATGCCACCGACGGTGTCCCGCTCGGCGCGCGCTTCGTCGATTCGGGCTTCGAGATCCTCGCCGGTAACCCGGCCCTCGACCTCGATCCCGATCTCGGCCAGGAGTGCCTTTGCAACTGCCCCCGCTGCGACGGCAACCGCGGTCTGCCTCGCGCTCGCCCGCTCCAGGGCGTCGCGTGCATCCGAAAGGCCGTACTTGAGCGAGCCTGCGAGATCGGCGTGCCCGGGCCGTGGCAACGTGACCGGCTTCGTGCCTTTGCCCTCGGCCTCGCCCTCGGGCGGCCAGGGGTTCATGCCCCACTCCCAGTTCGCGTGGTCGCTGTTCTCGACGACGAGGGCGAGCGGTGTCCCGAGCGTGCGCCCATGACGGAGCCCGGCCAGCACCTCCACGCGGTCCGTCTCGATCTTCTGGCGGGGACTGCGCCCATAGCCTTCTTGCCGCCGGCCCAGATCTCGGTCGATCGCGGCTCGGTCGAGCACGAGCCCCGCGGGCAAGCCGGTCACGATCGCGACGAGCGCGGGCCCGTGCGACTCGCCCGCGGTCGTGAGCGTCAGGGTCATGCGGGTAAGCCTACGGCGGCGCGCATCACCTCGACCGGCGCGGAAACGCCGGTCCAGAGCTGGAACGAGACCACCCCCTGGCGCACGAGCGCTTCGAGGCCGTCGACGACGAGCTCGCAGCCCGCTTCTCTCGCCGCGGCGACGAGCGCCGTCGGCCGTCCGTCCGCGTTGTAGGCGAGATCGACGACGTTCTGGTCACGACTGGGGGTGACGAGCAGCTCGTCCCGCACCGGCGTCGCGTTGACGATCAGATCGGCGCCGGCTCCGTCCGGAGGCCAATCGGTCTTGCGTGAGAAGATCCGTACTTCGCCGGCAAGCGCAGGCAGAAGCGCGGTCGCCGCACCGCCGTCTCCGATCAGGCAGACCTGCCTGCTCTCGATCCCCGCGACGATCGCCCGGTCGGTGTTGAATCCCTGGACGCGGCCGTCTCGAATCACCAGCGTGTTCACCGAGTCGCCGTCGGCTTCGTCGCAGAGCTCGACGACCGCCTGCTTATGCGGAATCGTCACATTGGCGCCCGCGAATCCCATGGCGACGAGCCCGGCGACTGCATTTTCGAGCCGCGCCGGTTGGACCTCGAGCGGAACGTAGGCCCAGTCGAGCCCGCGCGCCGCGAAGGCTGCGTTCTGCATCCGCGGCGAGAGCGACTCGGCGACCGGCGCTCCGAGCAGGCCGACAAGCCGCGTGGCGCCGCCGATCACCCGTACCCGTGCGCCTTCTTGTAGGCCTCGAACGCGTGGAAGCTCGTGGTGAAGAAGTGGTGGATCTTGTCGGGCTTCGCCACGTAGTAGAGGTACTTCGCCGGCTTGGGATGCGCCGCGGCCTGGATCGAGGCGAGGCCGGGGTTTGCGATCGGGGTCGGCGGTAGGCCGAAGTGCTTGCGCGTGTTGTAGGGGGTCGGGTCTTTCAATTGGGACTCATGAAGCGACTCGGTGCCCGGAATGTGCAGCGCGTAGCGGATCGTCGCGTCGATCTCGAGGCGCATTCGCGCGTGCAGGCGGTTGTAGATCACCGCCGAGACGAGGGCACGCTCGTCCGGCGCCCGCGCTTCCTTCTCGACCATCGAGGCGATGATCAGCACGTCGTAGGGGGTCAGGTGCCTCGAGCGCGCATAGCGGAGGTTGACCTGGCCCCAGTTCTTCCGGAAGGCCTTCAGCTGGGCGGCTATCAGCTGTCGCGACGTCGTACGTTTCGTGAACTCGTAGGTCGCGGGGAAGAGGAAGCCTTCGAGCTGTCGAGGCTTACGGTCACCGGCAAACCGGCCTGGAAGCTGCGAGCGCGCCGTCGCGTCGAGATACTGGCTGCGGGAGAGCGCGGGGTGAACATGACGCTCGCGCTTGGCGATCCGCGCGACCGCCTCGATCCGCGCCGCCATCTGCCGGCGAGTGAAGCCTTCGGGAAAGACGACGTGGAACGGCTTCGGCGGCCCCACGATCTTCGGAGCGGGCTTCTTGCCGTCGCGCGACACGCTCGCGATCGCGAACCCAGCAAGCGCGATCGCGACGAGGACAACAGCCAGCGCGCCCAGCCGTCTCCGTATAACGACGCTCCGGGAGGGCCGTGGGCGCTCGGGCGGCCGCGGCTGCGGAGGGATTACTCCTTGCCGCTCGACCACTCGAGGTAACTCGTCAGGAGGTGGGCTGCGGCCCGAGCGTCCTCGGGCGCCTCGGGATTCGGAGCGCTCTCGGCCAAGTCGGTCGTGAACCGCTCGTCGAAGCTCTCGATCGGAACGTCGACAGCGGCGCGCAGGGCCTCCACGAACCGCTCCGTCTCGCACGCCTGCTCGCCGTGCTCACCGCGCAGGGTGAGGGGGAGCCCGACGACCACGCGCTCGGCGCCTTCCGCGCGGATCAGCTCCGCGAGGGCCGCGAGCCCCGCCTCGCTTCCAGCGTTTTCCACCACTCCCATTGGCCGCGCGAGCGTACCGGTGGGGTCCGACACCGCGACGCCCGTGCGCGCGGCGCCGTAGTCCAGCGCGACGACTTTCACGCGAGCTTGGCCAGAACCGCTTCCTTGCCCGCCGTGAGCGCCTCGCGAAGACCAGCGGGGTTCTTGCCTCCCGCTTCCGCGAGCGTCGGTCTGCCCCCGCCCCCGCCGTCGATGTATGAGCCGAGCTCGCGCACGACGGCGACTGCGTCGATCCCGGCCTCGGCCAGCGCCGGGTCGAGGTTCACGACGACGTACGCGCGCCCGTCGTCGACCGAGCCCGCGAGCACGGCGTCCGCCTTCTGCTGCTGCCTCACCCGGTCGGAGAGGTCGCGTAGATCTCCACCCTTGAGCGCTGTCGCCTCCACCAGCACGATCCGCCGGCCGCCTGCTTCGGTTTCCTCGACGATCGAAAAGTCCGCCTGCGACTGGGCCTTTGGCTTGGATGCCTGCTTCTTCGTGCGTTCGAGCTCGCCCCGCAGCTCCTCGGCCTCCCGGGCGCGCGCGTGGAGGAGCGCATACGCCTCACCCGAGGTGACTGCTTCGATCCGCCGCGTACCCGAGCCGACCGATCCCTCGGAGGTGACGACGAAGGCGCCGATCTCGGCGGTGGTGCGGACATGGGTGCCGCCGCAGAGCTCCCGCGAGTAGTCGCCGACCTCGACGACCCTCACCTCGTCGCCGTATTTCTCGCCGAAGAGCATCATCGCGCCGAGCCGCCGGGCCTCCTCGATCGGCGTGATGTAGGTGCGAACCGGCAGGTTGTGGAAGACGACCTCGTTCACGCGCCGCTCGACCGCCTCGCGCTGCTCGGGCGAGAGGGGCTGCGGATGCGTGAAGTCGAAGCGAAGCTTGTCGGGTCGCACCGAGGAGCCGGCCTGGCGAACGTGCCCGCCGAGCTCGTCCTGCAACGCCTTGTGCAGGAGGTGGGTGGCCGTGTGGTTCGCCATCGTCGGGAAACGGACGGGCCACGCGACGACGGCTCGCACCCGCGAGCCAAGCTGGAACCCCTCGCCGCGGAACGTCAGCACCTGGTCGTTCTCGAGCCGCGTCGCCCTGAGGAGCTCGGCGCGTGCGCGCGATTCCTCGTCCTCGATATAGCCGGTGTCGGACACCTGACCGCCACCCGCCGGATAAAAGGGCGAGGCCTCGAGCTTCGCCTGGAACGTCCCATCGCCGAGATCCTCATAGGCGATGATGGCCGTGAGCACGTCGGTCCGCTCATACCCGACGAACTCGCTCCGCGGCGCCGAGCCGGTGATTCGCACGTCTACGTCGAACGCAGACGCGCGGCGCGATCGCTCGCGCTGCTCTTCCATGAGCCGCGTGAACTCCTCCTCGTTCACCTCGAGCCCACGTTCTGCGGCGAGCTCCTTCGTCAGCTCGAACGGAAAGCCGTACGTGTCGTGCAGGCGGAACGCTTCCTCGGGCGTGATCTCGCCCTTAGCGATGATTCCCTCAAACAACTTCTCACCACGTTCGAGAGTCTCGGAGAACCGATCTTCTTCTCCGGTGATGTGCTCTTGGATAGCCCACTTGTGCTCTTCTAGCTCCGGGTAAACGGAACTCATCTCCGCACGTACGATCGCAGCGAGCTGCCACATGAACTCGTGTAGCAAGCCGAGCTGGCGTCCGTAACGAACCGCTCGTCGAATGATCCGTCGCAGGACATAGCCACGGCCTTCGTTTGACGGCACAACGCCCTCAGCGACCAGGAATGCCGCGGCCCGAGCGTGCTCGACGACGACCCGATAGGCCTTCGTCACTTCGGGCGACGACCCGTACGGTTCGTCCGCCCGCTCCCCGACCCACGCGAGCAGTGGCTCGAACGTGTCGATGTCGAAGAGGGAGTCGACTCCCTGAAGGAGCATCGCCGCACGCTCGAGACCCATGCCCGTGTCGATGTTCTGCTGCGGTAGCGGCGTCAGCGTCGCGTCCTCGGCGAGGTCGAACTCCATGAAGACGAGGTTCCAGAATTCGAGGTAGCGCTCGCACTCGCAACCCGGTCCGCAGCTCGGTCGGCCACACCCATGCTCTTCGCCGCGGTCGTAGTAGAGCTCGGAGCAGGGGCCGCAGGGGCCGGTGTCGGCGGCCTGCCAGAAGTTCTCCGAGCGCGGCAGGCCGACGATCCGCTCGCGCGGAAGAAAGCGCTCCCAGCTTCTGATCGCGACCTCGTCCTCGCCAAGGCCGAGCTCCGGGTCGCCCGCGAAGACGGTCGCCCAGAGCCGGCTCGGGTCGAGTCCCATCTGCTCGGTGACGAACTCCCAGGCGAAGTCGACGGCTCCGTCCTTGAAGTAGTCGCCGAACGAGAAGTTGCCGAGCATCTCGAGGAAACAGAGGTGCCGGTTCGTCAACCCGACGTCGTCGAGGTCGTTCTGCTTGCCGCCCGCGCGGACAGCCTTCTGGACGGTCGTGACGCGCGGCGCGACAGGTTGTTCGAGCCCGAGGAACCACCGCTTCATCGGCTGCATGCCCGCGACGATGAAGAGCGTCGTGGGATCGTCGGCGGTCGGGATCACGGACGCCGAGGGACGCCGCACATGGCCCTTCTCCTCGAAGAAGGAGAGGAAGCCCTCGCGCAGCTCGGCTGTGGTGCGCACGAGCTTGATTGTAGGAGGGTTCGACGAAACGCAGTCTGTGCCCTCGGGCCACGCTGGCCGCCGCCGGCTCCGCCCTGGTTACGCAGTCGCGCCGATAGCTAACTGCTATCGACGCCCGCGACCTGTCGCTCCGCGGCCACCTCTTCGCTTGCGATCTCCTCGCGGATCTTCTCGAGCGAGCGGCGGATGAGGCGAGACACGTGCATCTGGGAGATCCCGACCTGCTGGGCGATCTGCGATTGTGTCAGGCCCTTGAAGAACCGTAGGTGGAGGATCCTGCGCTCGCGCTCGTCCAGGACGCGGAACCCGGGTGCTAGCACCGCGCGATCCTCCGAGACTTCGTACTGGTGCTCTTCCGTCCCCAGAGACTCCAGCGGATCGAGCTCGCCGTCCTCGTCCTGACTCCCGCCGGCCGATAGCGATAGGGAGCTGTAGGCACGGCCGCTCTCGAGCGCTTCCAGGACGTCTTCCTCCTGGACCTCGGCCGCCTTGGCGAGCTCGCTGATGGTCGGCGAGCGGCCGTTTTGCACTGTCAGCTCCTCGAGCAGGCGCGAGAGCTGGATGTTCAGCTCCTGCAGCCCGCGCGGCACCCGCACGGACCAGCCGCGGTCGCGGAAGTGGCGCTTGATCTCGCCGATGATGTTGGGCGTGGCGTAGGTCGTGAGCTCAACGCCCCGGTCGAGGTCGAAGCGGTCGATCGCCTTGATCAGCCCGATGCACCCGATCTGGACGAGATCGTCGAGCTGCTCGCCGCGGTACGAGTAGCGCCGCGCAAGCGAGCGAACCAGGGACATGTATTGCTCGATCAGCTGCTCGCGGGCCGCGAGGTCGCCCTCCTCGTGGTAGCGGCGCAGGAGAACCTTGTCGTTCTCCGAGGTCATTCCTTGCTCCCGGCCGGGGCAAGCCGCTTCGTCAGCTCGACCCAATGCTCGCCGTCTTGCTCTTCCAGCTCCACCGAGTCGACCACCGTTTGCAAGACCCGGTTCAGGCCGACTTCCTCCTCGACGTCGCGATCGAGCTCCCGCAGCAGCGCGTCCCCGTGGAACGGTCCGACCTTGGCCTCGAAAGCGCCTTCGCGCGCGCGCAACGTGACGGTGAGGTCACCGTTGCTCTCCGCACGCTCCAGCAGCGCCGTCAGGGCCACCTCGAGATCGTCCAGGTTCTCATAGGTCAAATCCAGGCGTGCGGCCATGCCGGCGAGGACGAGGTGGGCGACGTGGTGGAACGACTCCTCGCGCGGGATCGTCAGTGTGATCTCATCGCCGGCGCCGGTGATGTGTTCTCTCACGGATTCCATTCAGACGCTCGGTATTTGAACGGAGAAGAGCGGTATGGAGGTGCGAGGGCTGGGTTCAGGCGATCGTCGCCGAGATCGTTCCAGCGCCGACCACCATCTCGCCATCGTAGAGAACAGCGGCCTGTCCCACAGCAACACCGAAGGCCGGGTGGTCGAGCTCGAGCCGAAACCCGCCTGAATCCGGGGCGACGCGGGCAGGTACTTCTTCCGATCTGTACCGAAGCTTGGCCCCCGCGCGCGCGACCGGCACGTGGAGCCGCCCCCGGACGGCAAGCTCTCGACAGGCAAGAGACGACCGCGGGCCGACGACGACGGTGTTCGTGGCCGCTTCCGAGCGGAGGGCATAGAGGGGCTCGAATGCGGAAACGCCGAGACCGCGGCGCTGGCCGGGAGTGAACCGCCAGAAGCCGGCGTGACGGCCGAGCTCGCGGCCGGCTTCGTCGACGACGGCCCCATCCTCTCCGGCGAGGCCCTGGCGCGCGAGGAAATCGCGGTAGTTGCCCCCGGCGAGGAAGCACGCCTCCTGGCTCTCGGCGCGGTGAGCCGCCGCGAGGCCTGCTCGTTCGGCTTCGGCTCGAGTCTCGTCTTTGGACTGATCGCCGAGCGGAAACCAGATCCGGTCGAGGAGTCGCGGGTCGAGCCGGCCGAGCATGTACGACTGATCCTTGGCTCGGTCCGTGGCTCGTGCGAGCAGCAGCTTCTGCCGGTGCTCGACGATCCGGGCGTAGTGGCCGGTGGCGAGGCGGGCGGCGCCGGCTCGGCCCGCGAAGGCAAGCAACTCGGCAAACCGGAAGCTCCCGTTGCAGCGGATGCAGGGGTTCGGAGTCTCGCCACGGGCATAGCCACTTACGAAAGGAGCGACAACGGCCCGTCGAAACTCCTCGCGCAAATCGAGCGTCACGTGCGGCCGCCCGAGCGCGTGGCAGGTCTCGCGCGCGGCGATCACGGCCTCGGGAGAGCAGCAGGCGCGCTCGGAGTCGGGCCCGTCCGGGTCGAGCCAGAGTCGCAGCGTGACACCGATTGCGTCGGAGCCCGCGCGCAGCAAGGCCACGGCGCTGTCCACGCCGCCGCTCATCGCCACGGCGACGCGCTCGGGGCTCGGCGAGGCGCGAAAGATCGGGCCGAGCGCGTTCGCCAGCGCGTCCGCGGCCAGCGTCTCGCCAGGAACGGCGGCTGCTTCGAGGAGGGTCAGTCCCTCGAGCGTTCGCGTGAAGCCCTCTGCGTCGGCTTCGACGATCCGGTCGCCTTCCACGGCGAGGCGAACGAGCGCCCACTCGCCGTCGCGCGAAGAGTCTCCGACGACCTCGATCACAAGATCCAAGGTATCTATTCGGTGTCGCGAGCGAAGCGAAGCGAGAAACCAGGGCTTCCGAAAGTGCGCAGCACTTTCGGAAGAATGTGCCCCACCCTGCCGATGTCTCCGCGCCCATTGCGAACCTGGACGAACCAGGTGGGTGCCGTGCCGGCGTTGGCCAAAGACCTATAACCGGACCCAGGCTCCCTCTGCATTGGTGTTGGTTCTACATGGAGTGCGCGGAACCACGCACAGGGTCGAGCACCGGCTTACTCTAGCGGGAGGGCTTGACGAAACGCAGTCTGTGCCCTCGGACCATGCTGCTCGCCACCGGCTCCGCCCTGGTTACGCAGTCACGCCGATAGCTAACTGCTATCGACGCTCCCTGCGTCCTTGCCTCGGAACGACCATCGCGTCCCGAGGACGAGCGACGTTCCGCCAAGCCCTCCAACTAGCGCGCATAGACCCAGCGGACCCACCTCACGCCCTCGACGCCGAGCTTCGTGGCCAGAGCCGGAGTCAGATCGAAGCCACGGTCGAAGACGACAGGGCGGTGATCGATCACCTCGGTGAGCACGTGCGGGCTATTGCCGAAGGCGAGGTAGACCTTCGTCCCGCACCGGAGCTCCGAATGGGCAACGCCGATCGTCGAGCGCTTGAGCGGAATCCCGCACGTGGTCGTTCGTCCGAAGGCGTTCTCGCCCGCGCCCGCCCGGGTGCGGTACCAGCTCCCACCGGTGGGGGAAATCGGTTTCGGGAGTCCGCGCAAGTGCGACGAAGTGCCGTTCGGCGAGGCGATTGCAAGCGCGCCGATCACGGCGAGCAAAGCGACGCCTGCGAGTGCGACCTCGCGCTGAACGAACGCCGAGGTCAACGTCTCGCGTACCCGATCAGCTCGCTGAACGACTCGCGCACAAGCCCGTCGAAGCTCTCCGGCAACATCCCGTCGGCACTAGCGAACTGGCGCAGCTCCATCAACAGCACCACGCGCTCCTCGTCGCGGGCTGCGTCGGCCCCCTCTCCCTCCCGCGCCACTCGCTCGAGATCCCACAGATTCCAGCGGTGCGGGCCGTTGGCGCGGGGAGCGAAGGCGACGACGCGATCCGGCTCGCGGACCGGAGGCGGCTCGGCCGGCGGCGGAGGCGGTGGGACAGCGCGGAGTTCAGGCGCGGGGGGCTGCGGCGGCGCGGGCACGGGTTCGACAACCGGCGGCTCGCCTTCGACCAGTGCGACCGATTCGGATACAGGCGACACCCCGGAGGGAAGCACGTGTACGTGCGAAGGCGGCGGTTCGAGCTCGACGTCGGGCGCTACTTCGGGCTCGGATCGCCGGGCCTGAAAGCGTTCGCGAAGAGAACGGCGCGGTGCAGCCGGCTCCTCGGGTTCCTCGAGCTGCTCGTTTGCAACGGCGGCATCCATCTCGCCGGAAGCGCCGGCGCCAGGAGTGGCGCCGAACAGGAAACCGAGCCGACCGGATCGGATCGCGCTGTTGTTACGCGACGCCGTGCGCTCGACCAGCGCGACGAGCACCCAGGCCATCGCCATCACGAGCACGATCGCAGCCGCGGAGAGATGGGCAATGGCCACCGCCGTGGCAACGAGCACGAGGAAGCCGGCCTCGAGCATGAACCTGATCAGCGAAGCCGGGATCTTCACCGGCTAGCGGTCGTCGCCGTTCTCGGCACGGTCGAAGATCTCGGCGACCTCCTCGACCGCGCGGCTCGACTCCGCCCTTCGAGGCAGAAGCCGGACGTGCCTCGGTGGCGGGACGGGCTCGCCCTCCTCGACTTCCTCCTGCTCCCTGCGCCGCCAGAATCTTCGGCGTCGCGAGGGCTCAGCGCTCGTTTCCGGCTCGGCCGCCACGACAGGGACTTCGGGCTCGGTTTCCGGCGCGGGCGGGGGCGCTTCCTCCGGCTCGTCTTCCTTGGCCGGGACCGGTTCCGGTACTGGTGTAACGACGGTCGCCTCCACGAGGTCACCCTCCGACCGCCGCCGCACGGGCGGCGGCGTTACGTACGTGTGCCGAAGCGGTGGAAAGGCCGTTCCGAGGCGTTCCGCCGTGAACTCGATCACGGCCACGATCACCCACGCGGCGACCATCACGAGCACGATCGCGGTCGGGCTCAGATCGGCCAGACCGGCGCCGACGGCGAGCAGGATGAGAAACGCCGCCTCGAGTGCGAATCTGGGCCCGAGCCGTCCCGGCATGTGGCCGAGAGCCTAGCGCTCGTCCTGGGTTTTTTCGTCCCCGCTCTCCGCGGTGCCGCTGCTCTCGTGCGGAGCTTCCACCGGGGGCGAAACCGGCGGTTCCTCGACAGCACCACCCGCTTCGGGAGCGGGGGTCGTCGGCGGCTCGGAGGGGGCGAGGTCTGGACCATCGTCCGGTTCGTCCCTGGCGGGAGCCGGAGCCTCCGGAACGGAGGCGGGACGTCTAACCGGCGAAGTGGTAGCCCGGCTGGCCTCGGCGGCGGCCTCGGCGGCGGCAACGATCGAGTCGACCGCTCGCGTGAGCGGCTCGTCGCCGAGCCCGGCTGCGGCGAGCAACTGCTCGGCACCCTGCTGGGCCCGCGCGAGGACGGCGCCCGCCTGCGCGCGTGCCCACTCGAGGGTCTGCTCGACCTCGGCGCGCGCGGAGTTCGTCAGCTCGGTTGCCTGGTGGCGTGCCTGCTCGAGCAAACGTGCTCCGCGTGCCTCGGCCTCGCTGAGCTCCTGTGAAGCCTCGCGCTGCGCCTCGGCGAGGAGTTGCCTCGTCTCGGTCTTGGTTGCGTTCAGCATCTCGGCGCGCTCGCGCTCGCTCTCCGCGCGGAAGTGCTCGACCGCGGCTTCGCGCTCGCGCAAATCGGTATGCCGCCGAGTGACCTCCTCTTCGGTGATTCGAAGCTGATTCGCCGAGGCGTTCTGGGCGTCACGCTCGATCGTGTCGGCCATCTCCGCGGCTGCGCGGATCAGGTGCAGCGAGTCCATGCGCACGGCGTGTCCGGAGGGCTCGACCTGGCCGCTGCGCCCGGCTGCCTGGAGCACACGCAGCTGAACCTGAAGCTGCGTCGCGTGGCGCCTGAACGCGTCGAACGCTTCCTGTACGCGCTCGGGGTCGTACCCCTGCGCTGCGGTCGGAAGATCCTCGACGCGCGGCAACGCTGTCAGCGCGGGGCCTTGTGCGGCGCGACCCGGATCTTCGGTTGCCATCGCGATTACCTCCAGAGAGTACGTTGAGCCGCAGGCTGCGGCCAGTCAAGTATGCCGACTACATCGGCCTGAATGCCAGCCGGGATTAATCCGGGGCCGCGGGCGGAGCGACGACACGGAGTCCGAGCTCCTCCAGTTGCTCGGGCGCAACCTCGGTCGGAGCTCCGGTCATGGGATCGACGCCGGCCTGGTTTTTCGGGAACGCCACCGTGTCTCGCAGGTTGGGCTCGCGCGCGAGCACCATCACCATCCGGTCGATTCCGAAGGCGATGCCGCCATGAGGAGGCGCACCCATCGAGAGCGCGTCGAGCAGGAATCCGAACTTCATGCGCTGCTCCTCCGGGCTGAGCTGGAGGACCTCGAAGACCTTTGCCTGCAGGTCGGGCTCGTGGATCCGGAGTGAGCCGCCGCCGATCTCCTGGCCGTTTGCGATCAGGTCGTAGGCAATCGCGGTCGCCTGGCCCGGATCGCTCTCGATCAGGGCCTCGGACTCCGGTGTCGGCCGCGTGAAGGGGTGGTGCTCCGCGTTCCAGCGGCCCTCCTCCTCGCTCCACACGAACATCGGAAAGTCCGTGATCCAGAGAAACTTCCAGGCCTGCTCGTCGATCAGGCCGAGCTCCCGGCCGAGCTGAAGGCGCAGCGCGCCGAGGACGCGCGCGACCAGCGCCGGCTCGTCGGCTCCGAAGAGGACGGTCGAGCCGGGCTCGGCTCGGACCGCGGCGAGCTCCTCTTCGGAGAGGAACTTCGCAATCGGCGAGCGCACTTCGCCGTCCTCTGCGAAGACGAAGTAGGCGAGCCCTTTCGCTCCCCATTCCTTCGCGACCTCTTCGAGCTTCGCCAGCTCCGCCCGCGAGAGCTCCTGCGGGACGGTCAGATACCGAACCGCGGGCGCGTCGGCAAAGACCTTGAACTGCGAGCCTCGCGTCGCATCGGTCGCGTCGGCGATCTCGAGGCCGAAGCGCAGATCGGGCTTGTCCGAGCCGTACCGGAGCATTGCCTCTTCGTAGGTCATGCGCGCGAACGGCGGCTCCAGCTCGTCGCCGGAGGACTCGCGCCAGACCTCTGTCACCATCTCTTCCATCAGCGCGAAGATGAACTCGACATCGGGGAACGCCAGCTCGACGTCGAGTTGCATGATCTCCTGAACGCGGTCCGCGCGAAGATCTTCGTCCCTGAAGCAGAGAGCGATCTGGTAATAGCGCTCGAAGCCGCCGATCACAAGCAGCTGCTTCGCGATCTGCGGAGACTGAGGGAGG
>WNGJ01038326.1_pt1 | contig 13772 bp, 15 predicted proteins | sample 5400611 | NCBI WGS metagenome assembly WNGJ01 (sample SAMN13153375, study PRJNA577476) | soil metagenome | isolation source: 40 cm soil or saprolite under Garry oak tree replicate 1 | place: USA:California | collected 2016-06-15 | reverse complement strand
TCCCGGATCGGCCGCTTCCTTCAGGCATACGGCCTTGGCAGCGATGATGTGCATCAGCGGTCCGCCCTGCGTGCCGGGAAACGTGATACGGTCAAGCTCCTTCGCGTACTGCGTCTTGCAAAGCACCAACCCGCCGCGCGGCCCGCGCAGCGTCTTGTGCGTGGTCGTCGATACGAAATCGGCGTGCGGCACCGGGCTCGGATGCATGCCGCCAGCCACGAGTCCCGCGATGTGCGCCATGTCCACGAAGAAAAGCGCGCCCACCGCTTTCGCGATGGCGGCCATGCGCGGAAAATCGATGATGCGCGAATAGGCGCTTGCGCCCGCGACGATCATTTTTGGATTGTGTTCGCGCGCCAGCCGGTCCAGTTCGTCGTAGTCGATCGTTTCGGTTTCTTTGCTCACGCCGTACGGAATAAATTTATACATTTTCCCTGAAAAATTGAGCGGATGCCCGTGCGTCAGGTGTCCGCCGTGCGCCAGATTCATGCCGAGCACCGCGTCGCCCGGCTGCAGCGCCGCCATATAGACGGAAACGTTCGCTTGGGTTCCAGAATGTGATTGCACGTTGGCGTGGTCCGCGCCAAACAGCGCCTTCGCGCGGTCGATCGCCAGCTGCTCGACGCGGTCCGCGAATTCGCAGCCGCCGTAGTAGCGTTTTCCTGGATAGCCTTCGGCGTATTTATTTGTGAGGACGGATCCTGCCGCTTCGAGCACCGCTTCGGAGACGAAATTTTCCGAGGGGATGAGTTCGAGACCCGTGCCCTGGCGGCGTCCCTCCTCGCGAAGAGCGTCCGCGATTTCCGGATCGACCTCCGCAAGCGGCCGGTTCATGCGGTGTGAAATTTTTGTGTCCATCGTCAAACCTTGCCTTCGCGCGCCTGATCCATCTCATTGATTTTTTCAACGCGCCGCTGGTGCCGCCCGCCGGCGAATTGCGCGTTCAGAAATTCCAGTACGATGGCGATGGCTTCGTCCTCGCCCACGACTCTTGCGCCCAGAGCCAGCACGTTGGCGTCATTGTGCTCGCGCGCCCGCCGCGCCGTCAGCGAATCATGCGCCAGCGCCGCGCGGATGCCATCCACCTTGTTGGCGGCAATCGAAACGCCAATCCCTGTACCGCACACCAGGATGCCGAGAGGATCTTTCCCCGCCGCAACGCGCTCCCCAACCGCGCGCGCAAAATCGGGATAGTCCACCGATTCTTCCGACCACGTGCCAACGTCATCGACTCCATAGCCCGCGCCTTCAAGATATTTCTTGATGTTTTGCTTCGCGCGAAATCCGGCGTGGTCAGCGCCCAACGCAATGCGCGGCTTGGAGGAGGAATCTGCCACTCGCCTACCACCGCGATTCTAGCGGAATCCACGAAGGATTTCCAATTGCCGTACGGCTCGATGACTCGAAAAATAATCGGCTCGTGGTACTATGATAGATTCGTGGGCCGGTAGCTCAATGGTAGAGCAGCTGACTCTTAATCAGCGGGTTGCAGGTTCGAGTCCTGCCCGGCTCACCACAGATTTTCATCAAAATAAACCGTCCTTCCATTCGGGAATCAATTCCTCAGTGTGGTGAAAAACGTGGGGCCCAAATGGAGACGACCGCGCCCGTAGTAGCGGATCGGCCCTTTAGTCATGGGGCGGAGAAAACGTCAAAACCCCAACCCTTCCGAGAACGAAGCTGTGAAAAAACCCTTCAAATAATTTCAATCATCTCTTGAAAACAAAAAGAAGTTGGGTATGCTCGGCGCATGAGCCAAGAAAATGCGACGAGCAAGCAGCCTTTGATCCGTCCGATCAACCGGCAGCAGATGAGTTGGCGAGCGGTAGACGTGGAGCGGTTGATTGGAGAGGATCATCGGGCGCGGGCGATTTGGACGCTGGTCGGGCGATTGGACTTGCAGCAATTTTACGATGATATCGAGAGCAGCGCGGAACGAGGCGGGCGGCCAGCCTTCGATCCCCAACTGCTGATTAGCTTGTGGGTGTACGCCTACAGCGAAGGGATCGGATCGGCGCGGGAAGTGGCGCGGCGGTGCGAGTTTGATCCGGCGTTTCAGTGGCTGACGGGGCTGGAGGAAGTGAACTATCACACCCTAGCGAGTTTCCGCGTGGAGAAGCAGCAAGAGCTGGATGAGTTGTTCACGCAGTTGCTGGGTGTGCTGAGCGCGGAAGGGCTGATTACGCTGGAACAGGTGATGCAGGACGGCACGAAGATCAAGGCGTTGGCGAGTACCAGGAGTTATCAGCGCGAAGCAACGATTCGAGAACACCTGGAGCGGGCGCGGCAGCGAGTGGCCGAGATGGGCGATCCGCAGGACGAAGAGAGTCGTCCGAAAGCCCAGCAAGCCCGCGCTAGAGCGCGGCAGGAGCAACAAAAACGGCTGGAGAACGCGTTGCAGGAGTTGGAGAAGCTACAGGAGGGCAAGAAAGGAGAGAAAGCCAAGAGCCAGGCACGCGTGAGCACTGGCGATCCCGAAGCGCGAGTGATGAAACAATCCGATGGAGGATTGGCCCTCAGCTACAACGCGCAGATTTCCACCGATGCGGCGCACGGATTGATCGTGGGAGTAGCCGTGACGCAGGCGGCCGAAGACAGCGCTCAGTTACTGCCGGCGGTCGACCGTATCGAACAGCGGGTGAAGAAAACGCCGCAACAAATGGTGGCCGATGGCGGCTATACCACCCGAGACAATATCGAGAAGATGGCCAAGCGGGAAATCGATTTTCTGGGAAGCATGGGGCGGGAAGAGATGCCCAGCGGAGTGACGGCCCCGAACCGACTTCCGCCCAGTGCGTTCGTCTATCAACCGGAGACGAATCGGTATGTTTGCCCGGAGGGCAAGCTGCTGCGGCCCCAAGGGCGTCACAACAACAAGAAGCGGGGGATCGTCACCTATCTTTACGAAGCAAAATTCAGCGACTGTCAACCTTGCATCCATAAGCCGGAGTGCTGTCCGGAAAATCAGAGCCATGGGCGCGGAGTAACGAGACGGGTGGAAAATGCGGCGGTGGTTGCCTTCCGGGAAAAGATGGCCAGGGAGGAAGCGCAGGAGCAATATCGCCGTCGCGGAAGAGTGGTGGAGTTTTGCCACGCGTGGATCAAAAGCAAGCTGGGCCTGCGACAGTTTCATGTGCGCGGCTTGAGGAAGGTTCTGACCGAACTGCTGTGGGCCTGCTTGACCTACAACCTGCAACAATGGATTCGCCTGAGCAGGTTAGCAACGAGTTCCGTCGCAAGCTGAGAGGGGAAGAAAGGAGTAGGCGAGAACAGCTTTTTGATTCATCGAAAGTAGCGACGGACTACAAATTCCGTGCCCCGCTGCTCTCGCCACTCATCCAGCGAGGTTTTTTCACAGCTTCAGAACGCGAAGGGTCGGGCACCCGGAAATGCCAAATCAGTCGCTCGGAGTTGACGAACTGGAGTGGTATTATATCGTGTTAGGCCGCAGAGTCAGCAATCTGAGCCGCATCGCTGCTCTCGTAAAAGACCGTACCGGACTTGAAATTGGAGGTCCAAGCGGGACTTTTCAAGATTCTGGCATCCTTCCCATCTACCGATACGCGGCGCAAATTGACAACTGCGTTTTCGCCGAGCAAACCTATTGGGAAGACGCGCGTTGCGAAGGGCGTTCGTACTTTTATCATCCGCGTAAGCCTAAAGGGCTGAACTTCATTCGAGAATCCACGGATCTGCGCGACATCGAGGACAGCAGCTATGGATTTCTTTTGGCCTCCCACACGCTTGAGCATACGGCCAACCCCATCAAGGCACTGAAGGAATGGAAAAGGGTTGTGCGTCCCGGCGGCCTCGTCGTCGTAGTGCTCCCCCATTATCGGCACACTTTTGACCGAAAGCGCCAGCCAACATCTGTCAGTCACATGATGGATGATTATGCGCAGAACCGAGATGAGTCTGATCTTTCCCATATCGAGGAGGTTCTTGAACTCCAAGAGTTCACGCCTACGGACAAAGTTCCAAGCCGTGAGCATTTCCGCGCAATGCTTCAAAACAATAAGCAGATTCGCCTGATGCACCATCACGTTTTTGACGAACAAAACAGTGAAGCACTATTGAAAACTGGCGGGTTTAATTTGCTCCAAGTCCAAGTCATCAAGCCGCATCATATCGTTTTACTTTGTACCGCGTAGAAAACAATCATTCTAGTCCGCAACGGCAAGACTCATGGCGGGTGGCGCGAGCAAACAGCGGCTTGGGAGCGGACTTATGCCGGAGGCATCGAGCGAGAGAGTTTCTACCGCGCATTGTCGGCCAACGGCAACCCCCGCCTGTCCACTTTATTTGCCGTCGCCAAAGCAATTGGCTTGAAGCTCACTGTAGAAGCGGCTTGAACAGTAGGGCTTCTCACAAGAGGAGAGCCGCGCCTAGGTCCCGGCTTCAAGGCCCAAAATCCTTGCAGAGGCTTGCAACCATCCGAATTGGTTGGTACTGCCCTTTTTGTTTCGAATTGATAAGGACAGCCGCCTCTGGTGCCTGGAGGCCTGCTACCTTGGGCGCACGGCACCCGACTCCAACAACTCTGCTCCTTACTTCTAATTACTAACATTTCCAATAGATCGGGAATCTGCTTTTCGCTCAAAGATAACTCGAATGGATCGAAAACGTTGGATTCCGGCACAGTCCGTGCACAGTGATGCGGCTGCTTTTGGCCGCTGCGCGTAGCCAAGGGTCGGACCAAGCGAGTGTGCATTGGTCGTTGGCAAGTGGGAACGCACCTCTGCGAGAGATTTCAGTCACTTCGGATCGGCTATGTTCGTTGATTGAAAATGGGGAATTGTAATCCGCTCATTTTCCTTCGACAGGATTGCCAGCTGCCTGGCGTGCGTTTTGATTTCTACGCCATCTCTAACCGCGGTGCTCCGGACAACAGCCGTGAGAATGCCAGCAGATCCCTTGGTCCGAATAAGAACGTCATTCACTTCGAATGAAGTGAACCTCACGGAGTGATGGCGCAAATCGGTGAGGATCTCTTTTTTTCCAAAAGTGTCGCCGTTCGGGCGCACTAGCAGATAGTCATCTGCCTAGATTTTCTCAAGCGACGTTATATCCCCGGACTCTAATGCTCGCAGAAACTCTTCATAGAACGCCTGGACTTCCTCTGTGCTTATTGTGGCAATCAAGTTGTACGCACTACTCACTCGGCCCTCCCACAAGCGGCGAAACTATCGTTTTACTCCTGCTCCCGAAACACCTGCCCGTAAGTCTTGCCGTAGGGATAAAAGCGATCATGTTCACCCCGTTCCCAAGCGGCTTTCAGTTCGGGCCTAGTGATGTCCCAATCCGGACGGCATTTCTTCAGCACGGCACGCAAGTCTTGCCGAAGCTCTTCGATAGTCGGTCGGCCAAAAAACCAATAGCCGTTGTAGACCTTGAATATAACGAGACCAGGCTCGAGGACGATGACATGGGGGATCATCGGATTGTGTTCGGGGTCCGTGTACTCGGCGATGTCGAGATCCTTCTGAACCTTGCGTCCTGGATCGGATAAAAAGGTCCAATGACCGCCGACGCCGGTGCGGTACTCATTCGTCAGAAGCATGTTGTCGGTACTGATGGTGACGAGCCGGGAGTAACCGACTTCCATCTCGTGGTGAAGTTGGACCAGACCTTCGGCCTGGCGCCGATCCTTTGGGCAGTATCCACCGCGGCTGAGCACCAGAACCATGGGATCTGGCCCTTGCAGATCCGAAAGCTTGCGGTGTTTGCCCGTGTGATCGGTCAGCTCATAATCGGGGAATACTGCGCCAGCTACAATGTCCGCTCTCATGCGTTTCAACCTCCTCTAAAAACAATGCGAGGTACGTGCTTGCCTATCGGTCACTCGCTTTATGTCGCGAACTTGTCGCCCTCCTGAGCAGAAACTTATGCTACCCATCTTTACCCGATCAGCTCTTTCATTCTTTGTGAGCCAGTTCGAACTGTCTGTCTGATGCAATGATATTTTTCGCTCCATAACAGCCTCGCGTCACTCATTCGCGCCGTTTAAAAAGAACAACATCGTCACCGGCGCTGTACCTTTGTTTCGCCATGCGTGCCGAGTACCATTCTGGACGACGACATCACCCTTCTTGAGATGAACAGTCTTGGCGTCATCAAGCTCCAGCCAAATTTCACCATCGTAAACTACAGCGTAGTCAACGGTGTTCGTCTTGTGCATGGCCGGATCTTCTTCTTCAAAGTGATCCGCCAGCCCCCTGAGGCGAATCAGAGCCTCTTTGCGGGCGGCTTCGCCGTCAAACGACGGGTCGGTAAAAACTGAACTCGGTGGAAATGTGACGAGGTGAAGGCTTGTGCCGCCAGGTCCAGGAACGACTGACGCGGGATAGCGAACGAATCCTTGCCCATTGCGAAGGTTTGGGGTGGTCGGGTCTACCCACACAAGCGTGTGCTCGTAGCCAGGTACGCTCTTGAACTCATACGCTTGCATTTTGTCGTCACTTAGAACGACGGACTTGCCATCAACATTCATCGTCACCACTCTTCGATAAGTAGTTGGCTTCATATCTTCTTTCCAGCGATGTCCGCTCTGCTAAGCTACTTGGCGGCCGCCCTTTCCAAATGACCGCCGAACCCGTAGCGCAGAAAGAACTCTGTTCTGGTGATCCCCATCGATCGATCTCGTCTCCTGGCATTCGCTTGCCGCACGGTTCACTTCGTGAACACATCGCCGAACATCGGGAGGCCGCTCTTTGATTGTTCGCGCGAAGCCTCGTCTTCGATCACGTCCCAATGCTCGACCAGAACGTCATCCTTGATGCGAACGATGTCTGCCGCAATCCAGTTCACGGGCTGGCCGAAGCCCGAAAAGCGCCCATGCACCATCACAAAGTCTTTTTCGGCTACAATCTCTCTCGTTTTGATGAGCTTGAATAGCCCATCGCGACCAGGTTCGATATGAGCGCTGTGCTGAATGTAGTTGGGCGACCAGTAGCGTTCGGCCGCCGCGTAGTCACGTTTATTGAACAGCGTGTCGAAGGCCTTAACGACAAGCTCCTTGTTCTTCTCTTCAATCGTCTGATTCATTTTTATCCTCCGTCCCGAACGGCTGTGCCACGCACGTGAGAGTTATCGCGCCGATTTGCCGCCGTCGACGAGGTAGGAAGCTCCCGTGATGAAGGAGGCTTTGTCGGAGGAGACAAAAAGGATAGCCTGAGCAATCTCTTCGGGTTTCCCCGCGCGCTTTAGCGGCACGTTCGAGACCATACCAGCCTTTCTTTCGTCGGTTTTCGCGAAGCGATTCAGCATTGGTGTTTCGATTGGTCCGGGGGCAATGGCATTCACCCGCACGCCTGTGCCGGCCGCTTCCAGCGCCGCCGACTTCGTGAGCCCCTCAACTGCATGCTTGCTCGCGGAATAGACAGAAGCCCCCGGCGCGCCAGTATGCCCATATGTGGAGGATATGTTCACGATGCTGCCGTTTTTTTGCGGCACCATTACGCGAAGTTCGTGCTTCATGCTCAGCAACGTGCCGAGCACGTTTGTATCGAACGTGGCCGCGTAGCTGTCCGCAGTTTGCTCCGTTATAGGGCCTGGCACGCCTTCCGTACCGGCAGCGTTCACAGCGACATCCAGATGGCCAAATCGTTCCACGGTCTTGTCGATCAAGTTGCGTACGTCTTCTTCGCGCCGCACATCGGCGCGGATGAACTCGGCTTCCGCACCTGCCTTACGGATTTCACTGACGAGCTTTTGGCCTTCTTCGCCGCGCCGACCGGAAACAACAACTTGGGCACCCTCCTTGGCAAACGCGAATGCCGTCGCCCGTCCGATCCCTGTCAGTCCTCCTATAATCAAAACAACTTGGGTAATCACTGAATTTCTCCTTTACCCGCCCAATTCCGAATCCGAACCCGCCTGTAAGGATTTATTGGCTTGTTGATTTGGCCCTGACACTGGTTTCTGCCGTTGCGCCCAGTCCAGTCTTCTGAACAAAGGGTTACTAGGTTCCGTGGTCGCCCATGGGAAATGCGTATTATTCATGCGACTGCGATTCGCTCCTCATAGAACGGATAATCGGTGTAGCCGCGAGCGTCGAAAGTGTAAAAAGTGTCCCGGTCGTAAGCATTCAGAGGCAGCCCGAGCCTAATGCGCTTTGGCAAGTCGGGATTCGCGAGGAAATGCCGCCCGAAAGCGACCAAATCCGCATCGCCATCTCGAACAGCAGCCTCAGATATGCCGCGAAGCTCGTGAGGTGGCCCTGGACTCCCGCCTTGATATACTCGTCCACCACTGCCTTGTTTCGCTCGTTCTCGGATTGAACAGCCATGTTTATTCCCTTTGGGTCGCCGTTACCCCAGCGGTTTTGCCGTCGTCGTCACGCGTTCAAAAAGAGAGTCGCGTGTTCGACGAAGAGCTCCGGGTACTGGTGGTGCGCGCCGTGATTGGAGTCGGGGTAGATGATCAACTGCGCATTCGGCATGTTCTGCTGCATGATGAAAGAGTTCACCGTGGGTATGTTCACGTCGTTACTGCCGTTCACGATGAGTGTTGGCTGCTTGATCGTCTTCAGATAGTCGTCGGACCCCTTTTGCCGGACGCCCCACTTGCCAATCGCTTCGACCTGGGCGGGCGACACCTTGTCGTTCACTTCAGGATCGCGCCCAACCTGACGAAGATGCGTGCGCTTCAGGAACTCGCGTCCATTCCCTGACCGCCGCGCGGACCTGCGCCATCGACGATCAACCTGCGAACGAGATCGGGCGCCTGCAAAGTGATTTCCTGCACGACCATGCCGCCGATCGAGAAGCCAAATAGGTCAACCTGCTTCAGGCCCAGCGCCTTGATGAAGGCGATGGCGTCTGCGCCCATCTGCTTGAACGTCGTCGGGACCTCGCCGGAGCTGCTGGATACGCCGGCGTTGTTGAACAGGATCACCTCACGGTCGCGAGCGAGGCCATCCGTCACCGTCGGGTCCCAATAATCCATGGTGCCGATGTAGTGCTGGCTAAGGACGAGGGGCACTCCTCCGGTCTTGCCGAAGCGGCGATAGGCGAAGCGGATGCTGTTGGCCTCAACGAACTGTGTCGGTGCGGTCTGGTGAGTATGAATCATTATGGTCGCTCCCTTTATCATTTAGTTGGCACCGCATCGGATACGAGCGCTAGAGCTGCTTTCGCGCAGTCGATGTCGTTCTGCACTGTGGGCGCACCGCTCAGCCCGATCGCCCCGACAACTTCTCCGTTCACCTTAATGGGAAACCCTCCACCCCACGCCGCCATACGCGCAAGTGTGGGGATGCCGGCCAAAAGCGACGGGTCGCTCTGGATAAAGTTGAAAAACTCCTGCGTGGAGACGCCGAACAGAGCTGTGTATGCCTTGTTCTGGGCCATCTCAGTGGTAGGGATCGGGGCGCCATCCATCCGGCCAAAGGCCTTGAGATTGCCGCCGTCGTCGAGAATCGCTACGTTCTCGCTAACGCCAAGTTCTCTGGCTTTCACCACCGCTGCATCCACCATTTTCTGTGCTAGCTCATAAGAGATGCTGTATTTCCTCACCACATTAGCCATTGGACACCTTCCTCCACGTGATATGTAATGCGTGTCTTCGGATCTGCCTATTCACTTCAATGCCTCCATTTGCAACGTGACTTCGAGGGCGTTGCTTCAGGCGTTCATTCCGCCATCCACGGTAAGATTCGCCCCAGTAATGTACGAGGACTCCGGACCGGCGACAAACGCCACCATCGCAGCGATCTCATCCACACGCCCGTAACGATCGAGCGCTGTGGCGGCCTTCTGCGGTACCGCCCATTCGCCCGCGGCGGGATTCAAATCCGTGTCGATCGGACCCGGGGCGACCATGTTAACGCGTACCCCAGACGCGGCGGCTTCGAGTGCGGCCGACTTCGTCAGTCCTTCGACTGCGTGTTTGCTCGCCGAGTATATGGACGCGCCAGCAGCACCGGTATGGCCGTAGGTGGACGACACGTTGACGATACTGCCGCTACCCTGGGCAAGCATCACGCGCAATTCGTGCTTCATGCTGAGCGGCGTACCCAGGACGTTTGTGTCGAACGTCGCGGCGTAGGTTTCTGCAGTCTGTTCCGTCACCGGGCCGGGTGTGCCCTCGGTTCCAGCGCAATTGACAGCAGCATCCAGTCGACCAAATCGCGCGACAGTCTTGTCGACTAAGCTGCGCACATCTTCGTCGTGACGCACGTCGGAGCGCACGAATTCGGCCTCGGCGCCTAGCTTGCGGAGTTCAGGCACAAGTTTTTTGCCTTCTTCCTCGCGCCGGCCTGAAATAACAACACGTGCGCCTTCCTTCGCGAAGGCTAGTGCAGTGGCACGGCCAATACCTGTCAGTGCGCCAGTAATCAAAACAACGGGTGAAGTCATCTCAGTTCTCCTCGAAGTCTATGCCTCTCTGACTAGCTCTTTTGCGATCCAGTCCTCACGACCTCTTTCGCGGATCGATACCCATCTTGTTCATCCGCGTGAGCAAGGTCGTCCGTTTAAGGCCCATTCGGGCCGCGGCGCCGTTCGGGCCGCCGACGCGTCCCTTGGTCTCTTTCAGGATTCGCACGATCCTGTCTTGTTCGTCGAAGTTATTGACGCTGGCTGGACCCAAGTTCCCGCCACTATTTGCCAATTCGGGAGCCGAGATGGCTAACGTGCTGAAGCGCGTCATGATGACGGCACGTTCCACAAGATTCTGAAGTTCACGAACATTTCCAGGCCAGTGCCAATGGGTCAACTTCCGCATGGCTGCTGCAGGAATGCTTTCGATTCGTTTTTGCATGCGGGACGCATATTTCTGAGTGAAGTATTGCACCAGCAAGGGAATGTCTTCCGGGCGCTCGCGCAATGGAGGAACACGGATGGGAAACACATTCAGCCGGTAGTACAGGTCATTGCGAAATTGCCTGTCTTCGATCATCTCGTCCAGGTCACGATTGGTTGCAGCGACCAGCCGAGCGTCGACTTTTTTCGTCCGTGTGCTTCCCAGGCGTTCGAATTCTCCGTCCTGCAAAACGCGCAGGAGCTTGGGTTGAAGTTCCAGGGGTATGTCTCCGACTTCGTCCAGAAACAGCGTGCCTTGATCGGCCAGTTCCAGCCGGCCGATTTTCTGTGTGACCGCGCCCGTAAACGCGCCCCGCTCGTGCCCAAATAACTCACTTTCGAGAAGACCCGTAGGAATCGCCGCGCAGTTGAGCCTTACGAGGGTTCGATCTTTGCGGCGGCTGCGATCATGAATAGCTCGAGCGATCAGTTCCTTTCCAGTCCCGGTCTCTCCCAACACCAGCACGGTTGAACCGCTTGTGGCAACAGTTTCGACCAGTTGCAACACTTGCCGGAGCGCTGAACTTTGCCCAACGATTCCTTCAAAGTCCGCCACAATGCCAATGCTTTCGCCCAAACTGACATCTTCATTTACGGTGCTCGAAAGCGGCACGGTGGTTTCTGCCGCAGGAACTGTGGACCGCGAAACTCTGAGATGCGCATCCGAAAACGCGAAACCAGTCGAAGCCATGACAATCCTCCAGGTGTTAATCGCATGTACCCACACTATTTGTTGGGACCCCTGCTCCGTTCCCTTACTCGATATGTCCTCTTTCAGTTAGGCATTCGTTCCGCCATCCACGGTAAGATTCGCCCCGGTAATGTACGAGGACTCCGGACCGGCGACAAACGCCACGAGCGCAGCGACCTCATCGACGCGCCCGTAGCGGTCGAGTGCTGTGGCGGCCTTCTGCGGCACCGCCCAATCGCCCGCAGCGGGATTCAAATCCGTGTCGATCGGACCCGGCTGCACGTTGTTGACCGTGATGCCCCGGCTCCCGACCTCTCTGGACAGACTCTGAGTAAATATCTTTACGGCTCCCTTCGTGGCCGAGTAGGGCACAAGCCCGGGGACCAGGACACGCTCACCCACGGACGAGCCAATCATGATGATGCGACCGCCGCTCTTCATGTGCTTCAGCGCCGCCTGCGTAGCGACGAATACCCCGCGGACGTTGATGTCGATCACGCGATCCAGCTCCTCCAGCGTGGTCTCCTCGAACCTCTTGGGAATGGCCGTGCCGGCATTGTTCACGAGCACGTCGAGCCGGCCGAATGTCGCCACGGTCTTTTCGACCGCGGCTTCGACGGCGTCGGCATCAGTGGCGTCCGCCTGAATTGCGATCGCCTTTCGGCCGGCGCGTTCAATCTCCTTAACGACCGACGCGGCCGCGTCGGCACCTTTCGAGTACGTGATGGCCACGTTCGCTCCGTCCGCAGCCAGACGCTTGGCGATTGCAGCACCAATACCGCGCGAGCCACCCGTAATGAGTGCAATCTTTCCTTCCAGTTTCTTAGACATTGTTGTTCTCCTATTCCTTCAATCTCTCTCTTTGCCGATCCAGTCGCGTATGTAAGGCGAGCAGTTGAGGAGCGTGATCCCTTGTGCTTCACAAGCCCCGAGGAAACGAACAACCTGGACATCGACTAAGTCCACTTGCTCCAAATCGATTACGATCTTCGACCCGCTCTCCCTAATCTGCTTCTCCAGTTCAGCCAAATGGTCCGCCTGCATTCGCCCAATGAGTCGAATCGTCGTGCTGGACCCTTCGGAATATCTTTCGATCTTCAAGGTCATATTCGACCTGTCCGGCGTTTCACGTCTGAACGGATTGCAATACCAGTGCCATTTGTAACTACTTGAATCAATGATCTTTAGGTTTTGAAGCCGCGCTGCAATTTCGTCACCGCGCTGAAAATTCAGCATCACACCGCCGAGATCGCGGTCGCAAAGGAGGCTACCCGTTCGCGTGGGTCATAGAAGTTGTCTACGTTTAGTAAAATCGGGCACGAACGCCGAGCGGGCTGCTATTGAAGAAAAGCCAGAAAGGCAAATTGGGAGACTACGAGGGGTTGAGACGATGCCGGTTGATTCCCAGTTTCCTAATCTTTGATTCGAGCGTCTGTCTCGGCAGTCTCAGTTTCGCAGCGGCGCCTGTTGGACCAGAGATCAGGCCGCCCGACTCACGCAGCGCGTTTTCGATCATTACTTTCTCGCGCTCGGCAAGATCTTCGACCAATGGGACCGCCAGCGCAGCCGGCCTGGGAGCTACCGGCGTAAGCCAACTCGGGTCAACACAGAATGTTTCCCCGTCGCATAGGATCACTGCCCGCTCGACCACATTCTGTAATTCGCGAATATTACCGGGCCAGTCATAGCTCCGGAATAAACTGAGCGTGTCCTTGCTTATGCTTCTAATTCTCTTGCCAGCCTTCTTGGCGTAGCGATCGACCAGGTACTCCACTAGCAACGGGATGTCATCTATTCGATCACGAAGCACAGGCAATTGAATCGGGAAAACGTTCAGGCGGTAGAACAAATCCCGACGGAAAGCGCCATCAGCCACCGCTGCACCTAAATCCCTGTTGGTGGCAGCAAGCACCCGGACGTCTATTGAAATCGTTTGATTTCCACCTACTCGTTCGAATTCCCGCTCTTGTAGAACCCGCAGCAAGGCCACTTGTGTCTCCGGGGGCAGTTCTCCGATCTCATCCAGGAAAATCGTTCCACCGTCGGCTGATTCGAAGCGTCCCAGGCGTCTCTGCAGTGCTCCGGTGAAAGAACCTTTTTCGTGTCCGAATAATTCGGAAGCAATCAGCGAAGGCGGAATCGCAGCGCAGTTGACGCGAATGAACGCGCGGTTCGCCCGCTTGGACCGACTATGAATCGCACGGGCAATCAATTCTTTACCCGTTCCGGTCTCACCCTGGATCAAAACCGTCGAATCCGTGGGGGCTACTCTCGAAACC
>WNGJ01035296.1_pt1 | contig 13772 bp, 12 predicted proteins | sample 5400611 | NCBI WGS metagenome assembly WNGJ01 (sample SAMN13153375, study PRJNA577476) | soil metagenome | isolation source: 40 cm soil or saprolite under Garry oak tree replicate 1 | place: USA:California | collected 2016-06-15 | reverse complement strand
CCGGGATCATCCTGCTGCCACCCTGGACCCGGGCCCCGCTGCTGCCGTTCCGGCAGCCGGCCGTGATCCTCGCCGTTCTCGGCGCGGCCGCGATCCTCGCCTGTGCCAGCGCGTCGGCCGCGCTCTTCCTGTCCTCAGCGTCCTCGGCGTCGCTGCAGCGTCTCGTCGCGGCCGAGTGCCCGGACGCCAGCGCCGCCACGGTCCGTGTCGACCTCGCCGCCGGTGAGCGGCCTCCGGACGGCGCGGTGGTGGAGCGTGCCCTGACCGGGCAGGGCTTCGTCCCGCCGGCCCGGGTCTTCTACGACGGGCAGGCGAGGCCGGCCACCAGCGCCACGGACACCAAGCTGGTGCGCACCTTCTACGGCTCCGCGGCCCTGGACAACGTGGCCCGGCTGGCGGGTGACCGGGCCGCGCGCGGGGTCTGGGTGTCCCGCTCGACAGCCACCCAGCTCGGCGTTCGCCCCGGCGACCGGGTCTCGTTCGGCGGCGCCGGCCCGTTCGGCGACCGGCCGCCCGCCTCGGTCCGCGTCGCCGGCATCTACCAGAACCTCTACGACGAGCCGGTCCGGCGCTACTGGTGCTCCTACGCGCCGCTCTTCCAGAACCTCGGCAGCGCCAGCAACTCGCCGCCGGAGCTGGTGATCGCCACCGATCCGGCCACCTTCGAGTCGATCCCGGCGTTCAGGCCGACCTACTCCTGGGCCTCGCCGGTCGACACCGCCGGCCTCACCCTGGCCGAGGGGCGCGACATCGCCTCCCGGCAGGCCGGCGCCTACCGGGCGGCGGGCGTGCGGCAGCCGACCGACTTCGCCTCGCAGAACTCGGGGCCCGGTCAGATGCCCGCCCTGGTCGAGCGCACCGCCCTGATCCGGGACGGGCTGCGCGGCCCGGTGCTGCCGATCGCGCTCGGCGGCAGCCTGCTCGCCCTGCTGCTGGTCGGCGCCGCGGGGTCCTACTGGGCGGACCGGCGCCGGTCCGAGGTGCGGCTGCTGTCCGCGCGCGGGGTCGGACCGGGGGCGCTGGCAGCCAAGGCGGTGCTCGAGCTCGCCGTCCCGGCGCTGGTCGGGACGGTGGCCGGGTGGGCCCTCGCCCGCTGGCTGGTGACCCGGCTCGGACCCAGCCCCGACCTCGACGCCTCGGCCCCGCTGCAGGCGGCCTCGACGGCCGCGCTGGCGCTGGCGTGCGGGCTGGCCCTGCTGGGGCTGGTCGCCGGCCTGCGCAGCCGCGCGGCCACCGAGCGCCCGGTCGGCGCGCGGCGGTCCCGGCTCGGTTCCGTGCCGTGGGAGCTGGCGCTCCTCGCAGGGTCGGCCGGCTGCTACGCCGCGCTGCGCTCCGGGCGGGCCGTCGTCATCGAGCAGAACGTCGCCCAGATCAACCTGCTCGTGGTCGCGTTCCCGCTGCTGTTCCTGGTCGGCGCCGCGGTGCTGATCGTGCGACTGCTCGCGCTGTTGCTGCCGTGGGTCAGCAGAGCGGCCGGGCAGCTCAGCCCGGCCTGGTATCTCGCCGCTCGGCGAGTCACGGCCTCGCGCGTGGTCAGCGTCCTGCTCCTCGCGGCGGCGAGCGCGCCCATCGCCATGACGGTCTACGCCTCGGCGCTGACCCGGACCTCGCAGTACACGCTCGACGCCAAGGCGAAGCTGTTCGTCGGCAGCGACGCGGCGGTGGTCTCGCTCGACCCGCTGCGGCGGACGCCTCAGACCGACCGAGCGGGCACCCTCGTCACCCGATATCTCTATGCGACGACCGGCGACGGCACGGAGGTCGCCCTCCTGGCGATCGACCCGGACACGTTCGCCGCCACCGCGTTCTGGGACGGCCGCTTCGCCACCGAGTCGCTGCCCGCTCTGCTCGCCCGGCTGCGCGGACGGGCCAGTGGCGGGCGGGTGCCAGCGATCCTGGTCGACCCCGGGCCGCTGGGCGACCGCTTCGACGTGACGCTCGGCAAGACGACCGCCCGGGTCGACGTGGTCGCCGGGGCGACCTGGTTCCCCGGCCGCCGGCTGCCCAAGCCGGTGGTGGTCGTGGACGCGGGCCGGCTGGGCCGGGTCGACAGGTTCGCCGGCACCACCAACGAGCTGTGGAGCCGCGACGTCGCCGCCGCCCGGGCGGCGGTGCTGGGGCAGCAGGCGCGGATCTGGGATGTCGCCAACCGCAACAGCGTGTTCCAGGCGGCCGACTTCCTCGGTGTGTCGTGGACCTTCGGCTACCTCACGGCTTTGGCCGCGCTGGTCGGCCTCGTCGCCATCGGCGGCCTCCTGCTCTACCTGGAGACCAGGCAGCGCTCCCGCACCGCGTCGTACGCACTGGGCCGGCGGATGGGGCTGTCCCGCGGGACGCACCTCTCGACATCGACCCGAGCCGGCCACCGACGCCGCTGCTCACCGTGCCCGGCGCGGCGCTCGTGGGGGCGGCGGCCGCCGCAGTCGCGGTCACGGTGCTCGCGTCGCTCTACGCCCAGCGGTCCGCCGACCGCGCCGACGTCGCGGAGGTGCTGCGCCTTGGGTCCTGACCCCTGGGACGACTCGACGTGGGGGGTTCCCACGGCGACCGTCGAGCCTGCCGCCACCTGCCGGGATCTGCGGAAGGTGTACGTCGTCGGCGACGAGGAGGTGCCCGCGCTCACCGGCGTGGACAAGGACTTCCCGCCCGGCCGCGTCACCACGGTCGTCGGCCCGTCCGGCTCCGGGAAGTCCTCGCTGCTGCGCATCCTCGCCTGCGTGGACCGGCCCACGTCCGGATCGGTGCAGGTCGGCGGCATCCAGATCGCCGACGTCGGCGCGCGCCGGCGGCGGGCACTGCGGCGCACCGCCGTCGGCTACGTCTTCCAGAACCCGGCCGACAACCTGGTCGACTACCTGCGGGCGGCGCAGCAGGTCCGGCTCGCGGCCCGGCTGCGTGGCGCACCCGCCCGGGCCGACGAGATCGACCGGCTGCTCGAGCTGCTCGGCCTGACCGGCCGCGCCGACCACCTGCCGGTCCAGCTGTCCGGCGGCGAGCAGCAGCGGCTGTCGTTCGCCTGCGCCGTCGTCGGCGGGCCGGCGATCGTCGTCGCCGACGAGCCGACCGCGGAGCTGGACTCGGCCTCGGCGGACCGGGTGCTGCAGGCCGTGCACGACCTGCGCGACGAGGGCGTCGCGTTCCTGCTGTCCTCGCACGACCCGCGGGTCGTCGAGTCCGCCGACCACCTGCTGCGGCTGGAGCACGGGAGGGTGGCCGAGTCATGGTGACCGACGCGGGGACGATCGTGCGGGCGCGCGGGCTGGACAAGACGTACCCGCGGGGTGACGAGCGGGTGCACGCGCTGCGCCTGGTTTCCCTCGACCTGCGCCCCGGCGAGTTGGTCGCGCTCGTCGGCCCGTCCGGGTCAGGCAAGTCCACGCTGCTCAACGTGCTCTGCGGTTGGGAGCACCAGGACGAGGGCGGCCTGGAGTGGACCGTGGCACTCGCCGACCGGCCACCGGCCCGGCTGCCGTGGGGCCGGCTGGCCATCGTGCCGCAGGCCCTCGGCCTGCTCGAGGACCTGACCGTGGAGGAGAACATCCTGCTCCCCGCGCGGCTCACCGGCCGGCTGGGCGAGCTCCGCGCGCGGGCCGAGCAGCTGATGTCGGCCCTGGGCGTCGGGCACCTCGCCGGCCGCTACCCGCGGCAGACCTCGCTGGGCGAGCAGCAGCGCTGCGCGGCGTCCAGGGCGCTGCTACTGGGGCCCACCCTGCTGCTGGCCGACGAGCCGACCGCGCATCAGGACGCGGGCTGGACGGACGCGATCTTCACCGAGTTCCGCGCGCTGCTGCGGGATGGCTCGGCCTGCCTCATCGCCACCCACAACCCGGAGACCTGGGGCTACGCCGACCGGGTGCTCGCGATGCACGATGGCGAGCTGCGCGAGGGGCTGCCCGAGGTGGTGCACTGACGCCGGTCAGTGGCGCGGCCTCCGCCGCTGGACGAGCTCGGCCGGCCGCAGCGTGACCGGGAACCGTACGGGAGACGTCGGGTGGTTCTCGCGCGCGCCGGCGGGCAGGCTTGAGGGCATGGAGTACACCAACCTCGGCCGGACCGGCCTGCGCGTCTCCCGCCTCATCCTCGGCACGATGAACTTCGGGCCCGTCACCGACGAGCCCGACTCGCACCGGATCATGGACCGGGCGCACGAGCACGGGATCAACTTCTTCGACACCGCCAACGTCTACGGCTGGGGCGAGAACCGGGGCCGCACCGAGCAGATCGTCGGCACCTGGTTCGCCCAGGGCGGCGGCCGCCGCGACCGGACCGTCATCGCGACCAAGGTCTACGGCGGGATGGCGGACGGCTGGCCGAACGAGGACAAGCTGTCCGCGCTGAACATCAGGCGCGCCTGCGAGACCTCGCTGCGCAGGATGCGCACCGACCACATCGACCTCTACCAGATGCACCACGTCGACCGGGACACCCCGTGGGACGAGATCTGGCAGGCCATGGACGTGCTGGTCCAGCAGGGAAAGATCATCTACGTCGGCTCGTCCAACTTCGCCGGCTGGCACCTGGCGCGGGCCAACGAGGCCGCCGCCCGCCGCCACTCGTACGGGCTGGTCTGCGAGCAGTCCCTCTACAACCTGCTGACCCGCGACGTCGAGCTGGAGGTGCTGCCGGCGGCCGAGGCGTACGGGCTGGGCGTCATCCCGTGGAGCCCGCTGCACGGCGGGCTGCTCGGTGGCGTGCTGCGTGGGGAGCGGGAGGGGCACCGGCGGACGTCCGGCCGGTCCGAGGAGGCGCTGGAGACGCACCGCGACCAGATCGCCGCGTACGAGGACCTGTGCGCCGAGATCGGCGAGGAGCCGGCGACCGTGGCGCTGGCGTGGCTGCTGACCCGGCCCGCGGTGACCGGGCCCATCATCGGCCCGCGCACCGTCGACCAGCTCGACGAGTCGCTGCGCGCGCTGGACCTGCACCTGGACGAGAAGGTGCTGGCCCGGCTCGACGAGATCTTCCCGGGTCACCGGCCGGCACCCGAGGACTACGCCTGGTAGGCAGGTCCGGCGGCGGGGACACAGGCTGGCGGCGGCCTCCGGACGGAACCTCGCCGCCGTGCCGCTAGCGCTGCCCCGACCCGCTGGCCGCCGGCCAGGAGGCGAGGGTCTCGTAGCTGGGTCGCGGCCCGAGCTGACTGCGGATCAGCACCACGTCGTCCACGGCGAAGTGCGGTCCGGCGTAGCCGGCCAGCGCGGCCGTCACGGTCCGGTCGACCGGGCCGGCGGCGCGCCAGCGGCCGACGGTGAGGTGCGGGTGGTACGGCCGCCGCTCGACCGGGACGCCGGCCGACCGGGCGGCCAGCGTCGCGCTCCTGGCCATGCGGGCAAGCTGCTCGACGTCGCCGTCCACGCCCACCCAGAGCACCCGCGGCATCCCGCGCTCGGGGAAGGTGCCGGCCCCGGCAAGTCGCAAGTGGACGGTCGGATGGCCGGTCAGCGCGGCATCCAGCGCGCTGGTCAGGGCGTCCAGCCGGGCGTCCGGCACCTCGCCGAAGAACGCGAGGGTGAGGTGCTGCCCGCCCCGGCCGGCCCAGCGCGGCACCCCGACCCGGTCCCGGACCGGGGCCAGCCGCGCGTCGAGGTGGTCGAGCGCGGCGGACGGCGGCGTCACCGCCGCGAAGAGCCTCAGCCCTCGTCCCAGGCGGTGCGATCGCGCGGCACGCCGGACCGGAAGCGCAGGCCGGCCGCCTCGATCGCGGCCTCGACCCGGATGCGCTCCAACTCACGGTCCATGCCGGCCGGCAGCGCGTCCAGCGACTGCGGTACCTCCATGGCGTCGCAGGCGGCGACCAACGCCCCGTCGTACGCCGTCAGCAGCCCCGTCCGGCGGGCATGCGAGGTGCCGCGAGGACAGTCCAGGCAGGCTGCGGAGAGCCGGCGCAGGTCCGCGGCCAGCCTCTCGACCGGCGGCCGGCGGACGTCGTCCTTCCTCCTGGGCAGCAGCCGGGCGAACCGCAGCCCGGCGAGCACCCACCCGCCGATCCGCTCGAGGTGCATCAAGACCCAGATCGTCGCGACCGGGATCAGCGCGGCGAGCAGGATTTCCACCAGCCCCAAGGCCAGGGCCGGCCCAGACTGGCCCATCCGCCGACGGTACGGCCCGGGACGGCGGGCGACAACAGGATCCCGCGGGCCGGCACCACGTGGCACGGACGATTTCCGGCTCGGCCGGCGCGGACGGTTCCGGAGACCTCGAGGCAGGTCCGGGCCGAGCGCGGGCGGCAGTCAGCGGCTCGACTCCGAAACGCTGGACGTCGACCTGCTGGACGAGCCGGCTGCGTGGCGCGAGCGCCGGCCCCGCTGGTATGCGCGGGCCGGCCGCCGGGGCACGCGCGGGTGCGGCAGCGCGTGCACGACCTGTTCCCGGAGCCGCAGCCCGCGCCGGCGGGCGAACAGCCCGCCGAGGACGGCCGCCGCCACGGCGCACACCGCGCCGCCGCCGTAGACGCCGGCCCGCGGCCCGAACGCGTCCGACAGCGCGCCGATCACCGGGGCGCCCAGCGGCGTACCGCCCATGAAGCACATCAGGTAGAGCGCCATCACCCGGCCGCGCACCTCGAGCAGGCCGAAGCCGAACGCGGACGCGAGCAACGTGCGCTGGCGCGGCCGGTCGGTGCGGCGGGTCGAGGCGAGCGCCCCGGCCAGCGAGCCCACCGCGATCGCCGTGGACAGCAGCCCGTACGCCGTGGCGCCGCGGCCGAACACCACCCGTGCCATCAGCGCCATGGTGAGCTGGAAGTTCAGCCCGAAGGTGCCGATCACGAAGACCAGCAGCATCGGCAGCACCAGGTCCGGCCGGGACCGCACGTAGCGCAGGCCCTCCCGCAGCTGACCGGGTGACCGCCCGGCCGGCGCGGACCGGTACAGCTCGCCCGGTCGCATCAGCGCCAGCCCGACGATGACCGCCATCGTCAGCAGCGCGTTGACCAGAAAGACCCAGCCGGTGCCGACCGCGGTGATGACCAGCCCGGCTACCGCCGGGCCGATGATGCGCGCGGAGTTGAAGGTGGCCGAGTTGAGGCTGACCGCGTTGGGCAGGTCCTCGCCGCCGACCATCTCGACCACGAAGGACTGCCGGACCGGCACGTCCACCGCGCTGGCGATCCCGAGCAGCGCGGCGAGCAGGTAGACGTGCCACAGCGCGACGGCGCCGGTGACGTCGAGCCCGCCGAGCACCGCGGCGAGCGCCGCCATCGTGCCCTGGGTGAGCATGAGCAGCCGCCGCTTGTCGTACCGGTCGGCGAGCACGCCACCCCACAGCGAGAACAGCAGGCTCGGGCCGAACTGCAGCGCGGTGACGATGCCGAGCGCCGTGCCGCTGCCGGACAGCTCGAGCACGAGCCAGTCCTGGGCGACCCGTTGCATCCAGGTGCCGGTCAGCGAGACGACCTGGCCGGAGGCGAAGAGCCGGTAGTTGCGGACGCGCAGGCTGCGGAACATGCCACCGGACGCAGCCACGCGCCCTCCCTTCCCTATTCGGAGGCCACCAACTTGTCGATCACGTTGCTGGCCGAGCGCAGCACCTCGCGCTCGTCCTCGGTCAGCTCGGCCAGCCGGCGGGCCAGCCACGCCTCCCGCATCCGCACCTCGCTGTCGAGCAGCCCGCGCCCGGTCGCGGTGAGCTCCACCAGCGCCTGCCGCCCGTCGGTGGGGTGCGGCCGGCGCAGCACCAGGCCGCGCTCCTCCAGGGCGGCCAGCACCCGGGTCATCGAGGGCGGCTGCACCTTCTCGTGCGCCGCCAGCTCTCCCGGGGTGAGCGCCCCGTGCCGCTTGAGCGTCGACAGCGCCGCGAGCTGCGTGAGCGTGACCGAGGTGTCGGCCCGCTGCCCGCGGAGCCGGCGGTTGAGCCGGACCACGGACAGCCTCAGCGCGCTGGCCAGCACGGTGTCGATCGTCGCCGACCTCGTCACTTCGTTAGCATACCTCACTATCGCCGACCGCCCCGCGACCTTCCGCTTGCCCTCCGGTCACCCACCGGGGTGCTACCTTGCAGCACGTGTCGAGCCGTCCCGCGGCGGGCAGTGGGGGGATTGCGCCGGACGGCCGGGAGTCCGGTGCGGGGACTGTCATCGTCGTGTCCGCGAGCGTGGGCGGTGGGCACGACGGCGCCGCATACGAGTTCGCGCGCCGGCTGCGCGAGCACGGCTTCGACGTGCAGGTGCACGACTTCCTGACCGTCCTGCCCGGGCGGGTCGGCGCCGCGATGCGCGCCGTCTACCTGGTCATGGCGAGCCGGTTGCCATGGAGCTACGGCATCCTCTACCGCACGGTCAGGCAGCCCGGGTGGCGGTGGATCGTCCGCACGCTGCTCGCCCCGGCCCAGCGCCGGATGCTCCGGCTGATGCCGCCGGACGTGGTCGCGGTCGTCTCGGTCTACCCGCTGGCCAGCCACCTGATCGGCCAGCTGCGCCGGCGCGGCAGGCTGGACGCGCCGGCGATCACGTACCTGACCGACTTCTCGGTGCACGCCCTGTGGGTCGCGGCCGGGATCGACCTGCACTGCGCGCTGCATCCGGTCAGCGCTCGCCAGGCCGTCCGGTTGGGGGCGAGCGACGTGCGGGTCGGCGGGCCGGTGGTGTCCCCCGTCTTCGCGCCGGCCACTCCCGCCGCGCGGCGCGCCGCCCGGGCCGCGTTCGGCCTGCCTCCCGGTGGACGGCTCGCACTGCTCGTCGCCGGATCCTGGGGCGTCGGTTCGGTCGAGACGACCGCGGTCGAGATCGCCCGGACCGGGATCGCTCTGCCGGTGGTGGCGTGCGGCCGCAACGAGGAGCTGCGCGACCGGCTCGAGCGCCGCGGCGTGGCGCACGTGCACGGGTGGGTGGAGGACATGCCGGGGCTGCTGCGGGCGGCCGACGTCGTGGTCGAGAACGCTGGCGGGCTGACCTCCCTGGAGGCGATGGCGAGCGGCGTACCTGTGCTCACCTACCGCCCGTTTCCGGGACACGGGCGCACCAACGCGGCGGCCATGGCGGAGGCCGGCGTCACCACCTGGGTACGCCGTGGCGAGGATCTGGGGCCGGCGCTGGCCGAGCTGCTCGCCGGGCCGCGGGGTCGCCGGCAGGTCGCGGCCGGGCTCGCCGTGGTGGGGACCGACCCGACGCCGACGGTCGTTGCGGCGGCCGCCGGGCGGGTCCCGGTGCCGCTCGTCGAGGTGCACCGCGCGCTGCGGACCCGGTCCGCGGTCGCCGGGGTGGCGCTCGCCGTCGCGCTCGGGTGGAACGCCACGGCCGGCGCCCGGCTGGCGGTCCAGCACGGCTTCCACGCCGTGCCCCGGACCCGCGACGGGGTCTACCTCGTCGTCCACCCCGGCGAGCGCACCCGGCTGGACGCGGCGGCCGTGCGCCGGCTCGGCGCCGACCACGCGGCGCTGGCCGTCGACTCCGCGTACGCCCGCCGGCACGGCGACGCGGTCCGTGCGCTGGTCGGTGCCGGCCTGGCGCCGGTCAACGCCGGGTCAGGGCCGCCGTACGAGACCGGGATCGTCGGCGGCCGGGCCGACATCCGGCGCGCGGCGGCGGCCGTGCGGAAGCTGACCGGCCGCACGCCCCAGCTCTACCTCAGCGGGCCGGACGTGGACGCCCTGGACGTGAGCATGCTGTCGCTCGCGCACGAGGCGATCGCGATCCCCGACCTGCGCATCGGCCCGGACGACCACACGTACCGGCTGCGACCGGGGATGATCGTGCTCGTCGAGTGCGGCGGCGTGTCCGACTGCCACCTGGACGCACTGCTGGACCGGCTGGAGCAGCAGGCGGCAGCGCTGCCCGCCCGGTTCGGCTCGATCGAGGAGCTGGTCCGGTGAGGACGCCGAGCGTCCTGGCCGCGGCAGCGGCGGCAGCAGCGGCGGCGAACGCCGTCCCCGCGCTCACCTCCGTACCGCCGCTGCGGCTGCGCCTGCTGCCCGGCCTGGCCGGGGTCGGTGCGCCCGACCACGTCGCGCTCACCTTCGACGACGGGCCGGCACCCGCGTCGACCGGCCGGTTCCTCGACCAGCTCGCGTCCCGGCAGGTGCGGGCCACCTTCTTCCTGCTGGGTTCGATGCTGGCCGAGGCACCGGACCTCGGCCGGCAGCTCGTCGCCGCGGGGCACGAGGTCGCGGTGCACGGCTGGCTGCACCGCAACCTGCTCACCCGGACGCCCCTGGCCACCTACGACGACCTGTCCCGGACCCGTGACCTGGTCGCCGACGCGACCGGTACCGTGCCGGTCTTCTTCCGCCCGCCGTACGGCGTGCTGACCGCGTCCGCGCTGCTGGCCGCCCGGCGGCTCGGGCTCAGGCCGGTGCTGTGGACCTGCTGGGGCAGGGACTGGACGGCGCAAGCCACGGCGCGGTCTGTGTTCGACACCGTCCGGCGTGACCTGCGCGGCGGCGGCACGGTGCTGCTGCACGACTCCGACTGCACCTCGGCGGCGGGAGCATGGCGCTCGGCGCTCGGCGCGCTGCCGATGCTGCTGGACGAGTGCCTGCGGCGGGGCCTGCGGGTGGGCACGCTGAGTGAGCACGGGCTGCCGGCACGGGGATGAGCCTCACCGCCGCCCTGGCGGCGCTCGGTGCGGCCGCTTGCTTCGGGCTCGCCTCGGCGGTGCAGCACCGCGCCGCCTCCCGCGAGCAGGCGGTCGCGGCGATGGACCCGCGGCTGCTGCTGCGACTGCTGCGCCGGCCGGAGTGGCTGGTCGGCGGGGTCGCCGACATCGCCGGCACCGGGCTTCAGGCGCTCGCGCTCAGGCTCGGCGGCCTCGCACTGGTCCAGCCGCTGCTGGTCAGCGGGCTGTTCCTGGCGATCCTGGCGGAGGCGGCGATGCAGCGGCGGCGGCCGGGTCGGGTGGAGCTCGCCTCGGTCGCGCTGAGCGGTGCGGGCCTCGCCGCGTTCCTGGCGGCCGCACGGCCGACGGAGGGAGCGCCGGACGCCCCGGTCGGGGCGTGGCTCGGCGTCGCGGTCGGATGCGCGGCCGCCGTGGCGCTCTGCCTCGTGGTCGCCCGGCTGGCGCCGCCGCACCGCCCGACCGCGCTCGGGCTGGCGACCGGTGTGCTCTACGCGGTCGCCGCGGCGCTGCTGGCCGCGGCCACGGCCAGGCTCGGCAGCGGTCCCGCCGCCCTGCTGACCGACTGGCACCTCTACGGTTTCCTCGCCGTCGGCGGCGTCGGCCTGGTGCTGAACCAGAACGCGTTCCAGGGCGGCCGCCTCGCCGCGCCGCTGGTCGCGCTGACCCTGGTGGACCCGGTGGTGAGCGTGATCATCGGGGTGGCCGCGTTCGGCCAGCACCTCTCGACCAGCCCTCCGGCGGTGGCCGCGGAGCTCGCCGGCGCGGCGGCGATGGCGGCCGGTGTCGTGCTGGCCGCGCGGTCCAGCGCCCTTGCCGCGGCGCCCGGAAGGCCGTCGCCGGCGTTGCCCGGTCGGCCGGTCAGCTGATGCCGAGCAGCTGCTTGATCGGCTCGAGCGCGAAGTAGACGACGAACAGCACGGAGATCACCCAGAGCAGCGGGTGCACCTCGCGGGCCCGGCCGCGGGCGACCTGCAGGACGACGTAGGAGATGAAGCCGGCGCCGATCCCGTTGGTGATCGAGAACGTGAACGGCATCAGCACGATCGTCAGGAACGCCGGGATGACCAGGCCGATATCGGTGAGGTCCAGGTTGCGGACCTGCATGAGCAGGAGGCAGCCGACGATCACCAGCGCCGGGGTCGCCGCCTCGGCCGGCACCAGCGACACGAGCGGGGTGACGAACAGCGCCACCGCGAACAGCGCGCCGGTGACGACGCTGGCAAGCCCGGTGCGGGCGCCGTCCGCGACTCCGGCTGCGCTCTCGACGTAGGTGGTGGCCGAGGAGGCGCTGGCGGCGCCGCCGGCAGCGGCGGCGAGCGAGTCGACGAGCAGGGCACCTGGCCGTTCTCGTCGAGCAGGCCGGCCTCGGCGCTGACGCCGACCACGGTGCCCACGGTGTCGAAGAAGTCGGCGAGCAAGAGCGTGAACACGATGAGCAGGGCGGCGAGCACGCCGATCCGCGCGAAGCCGCCGAACAGCGAGAAGTTGCCGACCAGGGATAGGTTGGGCAGGCCGACCGGGTTGCCCGGCCAGCTCGGCACGGTCAGCTGCCAGCCGGTCGGGTTGGGCTTGCCGCCCGGGCCGACCGCCGGTCCGGGGTGGGCCGCGGCCTGCACGACGACCGCCAGCACGGTGGCGGCGGCGATCCCGAGCAGGATGGCTCCGCGCACCCGCCGGGCGACCAGCACCGAGGTGATCAGCAACCCGATCACGAAGACCAGCACCGGCCAGCCGCGCAGCGAGCCGCCGGCACCGAGCTGCACCGGCACGACACCCGCGCTCGTACGCCGCACGATGCCGCCGTCGACCAGCCCGATGAGCGCGATGAACAAGCCGATGCCGACCGCGATGGCGGTCTTGAGCTGAGCCGGGACCGCGCGGAACACGGCGGTGCGGAAGCCGGTGAGCACCAGCACCGTGATGATCAGGCCCTCGAGCACGACGAGGCCCATCGCGTCGGCCCAGGACATGCGCGTCGCGACGCCGAATGCCACGAACGCGTTGAGCCCCAGACCGGTGGCGAGCGCGAGCGGCATCTTGCCGACGACGCCCATCAGGATCGTCATGACGGAGGCGACCAGCGCGGTGACGCCCGCGACCCGCTCGATGCCGAGGAGGCGGCCGTCGGCGTCGGGGACGGTTCCGATGATCAGCGGGTTCAGCACGACGATGTACGCCATCGTCACGAACGTCACCAGGCCGCCGCGCAACTCCCGCCGCACCGTCGAGCCGCGGGCACTGATCTCGAAGTAGCGGTCGAGGCTGCCGCTGCGGGTCCGGGGAGTCGCTGTCGTCGCCACGCGCGCTAGCCTCTCGTACGTGTCCCAGCCGGCCAATCCGCCGCCCGAGGGTGTTTCCCAGGGGGACTCGCGGGACATCGTCCTACCCCCCGTGACCGCCTTCGAGGCCGCGCCGACCCGGACCGCCCGCACCGCGCGGGCGGCCGAGACAGCGGTCGCCCGGACGGCGGCGGCGGGCGCGGCGGACGAACCGGAGCCGCTGGTCTCGCTCGCCCCGCCGAACGCACGCCCGGCGCCGGAGCCGCTCGACGTCGACGCGGCCCGGATCGTCCTGGTCGGGAGCGTGCTGTGGTTCGCCGCGTTCCTCGCGCTGCTGCCGTTCCGCAGCCGGCTGGCCGGGGCCGGGCACGAGATCTGGATGTGGACCTGCCTGGCCGGCGGTGTGCTCGGCCTGATCGGCCTGCCGCTGGCGATGCGTGCCCGGGCGAAGGCCCGCCGCGACCGCTAGGGCATGTCCGACGAACCTTCGGCGGCGCGGGCCGACGCCCAGACGCCGACCGGCGGGGCTCTCGTCGCTGCCGATATTCCCGATATCGGCAGCTCCTCGGCCTGGCCGGATCGACGCCTGGACGCCGTCCGCATCCACCAAGATCCATCGGACACGCCCTAGTCCCGACCGGCCCCGACGGCCCTGCGGAAACCCTCGGCGGCCGCGTCACCGGGGCGGCGGCGGTGAGGCCGGCCCCGGGTGGGCGAGTCAGCCTGCCGCGTCCTCGGCCCGCAGGCGGTCGGCGGCGTCCGGCTCGGCCAGCGCCTCGGTCACCGCGGCGCGCTGGTGCCAGCAGCCGAGACGCCAGGCGAGGGCGCGACCCCGCGCTGCCGGCCCGGCCGCCTCCTCCACGTGGTCGGCGTCGCCCTCCGGCCACCACGGCACGGGGACACCGTCGACGGTGAGTCCGATGTGGATGGCCAGCGTGGCGTC